>Ga0316222_1002858_pt1 | contig 17779 bp, 28 predicted proteins | sample TBH18011metaG_FD_206008 | JGI IMG/M metagenome (GOLD analysis project Ga0316222, IMG submission 206008) | Freshwater microbial communities from Trout Bog Lake, Wisconsin, USA - TBH18011 | ecosystem: Environmental > Aquatic > Freshwater > Lake > Hypolimnion/Profundal zone | place: USA: Wisconsin...
CCCGATACCAGAATTTACAATCACGCTGCCAGCCTACGGGTGGCGGCCTCCAAGGTGCTCAGGGCCGCTTGAAACTGGTCGGCGAATTTGCCAGTCAGTAGGTCTTCCTGACGCATGGAGAACACGCGGTCGCCGCTGGCGCAGGTGACCATCCGGCTCCCGCAGCCGACGCTCAGCGTGACGCGGATGCCATCGGCCATGACGGCGACCTCCTTGCCGACCGGCCGCCGACCAACGGCCGCAGACAGCTCGGCGACGGTGGCGCGCAGGGCGCTCATAAAGTCCGGAGCGACGGCGAAGCCGCTGTCGAGCGTGGTGGTCTTGTCGATTTGCGAGACGTAGACGAGCTGGCGGGTGGTGTCGGCGGTGATGTTGCTGAACATGGCATGTTTCCTTGTGATCGGGTGGTGCTATCAAGTAGGCAGAGGCGGTGACCACCACAAGGCATTGATAACACAAAATAAAATGCGGCCATGACTTGCGCAGCGGCTGAGGCGCGCAGCGCCGATTCAGCATCGACGCCCCGCCAGCCGAGCGGGTAGGAGAGCGGTGATTCTGGATCCGCCAGCCGCGAAGCTCGGCTTTCCTGTGGCGTTGCTTCCTTCGCGGCGATGCCGCTTGTCCGCGCATCGGAGGTTGACAACGGATCGTTCGGGCCGCACACTCCGTCCCCATGGAAAACGCAATCCCCTCGCTTGCCTGGTTCATCGCGCTTTCGCCCAGCGAGCGACTGGAGTTCGTCGCCCAGGTGGTCGCGGGCCTGAAGCGGATTGACCCGCAGTTCGCCGCCGCCAGCAACCTGTGGCGACGTGGCAAGTCGGCTCGCCTGGTCACCGCAGGCGGCCGCCAGGCTGCCGTCCACCTGATGGTCGCCGACCAGCGGCTGTTGCGGGCGCTGCTCTCCCGCGTCGAAGCCGGAACCGTCGACTTCGAGCCAGGGCGGGCCGTCGGCGTCGACGGCGAAGTCCCTGCCATGGTGGCGAGCTTGGGCGTCGGGATGCTGGTGGTGCGCGAGATGCGTGGCGAGCTGATGTTGGCGGCCACCACCAGCCCAGGTGTCGCCGTCCCCGTCGGCCTGGCCGTGGGCCACCCGTCGCCCTTCCCGCCGCCTGGGGAAGGATTCATCGCCACCCTATTCGAGGGACAGATTCACCTGGTCGGTGGCTATCTGGGGCTGCGGCGGCGGGAGATCCAGGCGGCGCGGTGCGCCAAAGTGACGCTGGGGCTGATGCAGGTGTCGCCCGGGCTGTTGCTGGTCGGCCTACGGTGGCCGGGGTTGCTGGTCGGGTGGGCCGACCTGCCGTTTGCGCTGGCCGTGGAGCCGCCGAGCCGCCGCCGCTGGCCAGCTCCGTCGGTTGGTGGCGACGCCATGGTGGTGGCCAGCCTGGTCGACTTGGCCGACAATCGGGTTCGGGCGCTGCGCACGTTGCGCCTGTCGCCGACCTTCGGCAGAGAGTTGCATCGGATCATGGACGAGCAGATGGATAGCTTGGAGGGCTATGACCGGGCCGCCTACGTCGCCGAGGTGGATTCCGTCCGCCGTCGGTTGCCAACCCCCGCCGACGTCGGGGCGGTGATGACGGTTGTCGAGGTGGCTCAGGATGCGTGACTGCGCCGAAGGACGGGTGGCCAGCATGACAGGCTGTGACCGCATCGTGTCGCCGATCAAGGGCGGGTCGCCGTTCGTGCCATCGTTCACGTTCGGTGTTGGCGATGGGGGCACGCCGCCGACAACTGCGACCTCTGAACCCGCGTCTTACGAACTGGCCTCGGCGGCGATGGATTACGATGCCTGGGCCTGGCGTGGAGGCCGTGGGCAGATGCCGGAATTCGGCGAGGTCATCCGCGACCTGTGCGCGGACAGGGTCTGCATCGCCATCGACCTCGGCGGGTGCATCTGGTTTGAGAGCCGCAGTGACGCCGACCTGGTGAAGGCATTCTTCGCAGCATCGCCAGCCAAATACGAGGAATGACGATGCGTGCGGTGTTCATCGACATCGACGACACCCTGCTGACCGATCGCAGCTATGTCCTGCCCGGCAACATCGGTGAGCTGGCACGCGGCATCATCGCCGAGGCCCGCCCTGAGCGCGTGCAGTTTGACCCGGTCGGAATCGCGTACTTGAATCGCCTGGCCGAGCTGGCGGACGACCTGCGGTTCGTCCTGTCGACCACCTGGCGGCATGCTGTCGGTGTGCCGCAGACGATGGCGGCTCTGGAGCGCAACGGGCTGCGCGGTGACCGCTGGCATGCGGTGCCGTCCTGCCCATGGCGGGAGCCGACCGAGGAGGAGCGGGCGCTGGGTAGCACCAGCGGGTCGAGTAAGGCCGATGACATGCTGGCGTGGCTCCAGGCTCACGCGGAAGCGGTGACGCGCTGGGTGGCCTTCGACGACGACAGCGACATCCAGGACCGCCTGCGCTGGCCGCCGGTGCCGGGTGCTGTGGTGCTGGTTAACCCGACTGTTGGCATCCAACCCTATAATTTCGGCCAGGCGCTGGCCGCGCTCGATATGCCGGACGACCCGGTACTCGGACGGCATAGCAATTTTCGGAGGAGTGCGAGGTGACTGAAATCGTCATCGCAAATCTCTCGCGTGCCCGCCACGTCAAGCGGCGCGGTTTCGACGGCGTGGTCAGCTTCGAAAACCAGGGGCAACGGTACAGCAAGCTCCTGCGATTCCACAAGAAACCCGCGCCCGACCACCTCATCCTGGCCGCGGAGGACCTGGACGAGCCTGACGGCAAAACCCCGGTGCCCACAGCTGCCGACGTCGAGCGGATCATCGAATTCGGCCGCCGCCATGCTGACGGCAACCTGCTCATCCACTGCAACGCCGGGGTGGCCAGGTCAACGGCAGCGGCGCTGGCAATCATTGCCGATCGCCTTGGGCCGGGACGCGAGGCCGAGGCGCTGGCTGAAATGCTCCGCCTCCGCCCCTGCGCCGTCCCGAATTTGTTAATCGTCCGCTATGCCGACGAGTTGCTCGGCCGCGACGGCAAGCTCCTGGACGTGGTGCTGGCTTTTGACGCGGGATCGGCTTGGTGCCGCTGGCGCAGGGCCGCCAACGCCGCTTCAGCCCGAGGGGAGCGCCTGCCGCCGTGGCCGCCAGGTCTCAAGGTGCCTGGGGATGAGGCTGTCGCGACGCTGGTGGAGTCGAGAGGTGGAAAGTGACCACGATGGCCAGGCTGCTGTGACCAGGCCGCTCGTGCTGCTTGACGTCGAAGCCAGCGGTCTGCATCCGACGTCTTTCCCGACGGAGATAGCGTGGGTGACAGCCGACTTGAGCGTTGGCTTCAGTGCCTGCATTAGGCCGATCGCCGCCTGGACGTGGCTCGACTGGAATTTGGAGGCGGAGAAAGTTCACGGGCTCGACTTCTCCGCCCTCCAACGCCATGGCGAGGACGTGCAAGCGGTGGCGGCGGCGCTCAACGTCGCCCTGGCCGACGCCGAAATCATGACCGACTCGCCGTCGAAAGACGGCATCTGGCTCCGCACCCTTTTCGACGCAGCTGGGGTGCCGCCGACGTTCCTGCTGGTTCCCTTCAATGCCCAGTTCGCGGCTGGCCGTTGCGGCGGCATCTACGACCTGGATTGCGCGATTACAGTGCTCCTGCGCGACCTCGGCGGCGGCCTGGAACTGGCCGATGCCCATGAGGCGCTGGCACAGCAACTGGGCACCGAATGCGGCCTGGTCCAGCACCGGGCGCTCGATGATGCTTTGCTGCATGCGATTCGGTTGCTCGCCGTCGAGGTGCTGGCCTTGCCGCCGGCGGAGCGGCCTGGCGCCCACCAGGATATTGTCAGCCGGGTGGCCGCGCTGCGGCAGTCCGTGTTTGCGGATCAGGCCGGGCGCGGGGCCAAGCCTCGGGCGGCATGCGAGGTGGCCAGGCGATGACGAGAGACAGAAACGCCGCCGACGGGCCAGAACTGCCGCCGCCATCCAGGCTGTCACCGAGGGCGCCGCGCGCCCGGCCGAACAGAACAGGCAGAGCAAGCCGAGCCCCGCGATGGCGAGCGAGAATCGGACATCGGAGCGGTCACGGGTGAGGCCACGGGCAACGGTGACGGCCGATAATGCATTGATTCGATGGGATGAAAAGCTCGCTATGGACTGCCATGGAAACGGTCATAGAAGCGGTCATTGATGTCGCAGGCCGCCTTTGGTGAACGGGTCTGCGCCGCCGACGAGCAGATGTCGCCGCTGCCACCCAGACCATGACCAGGGCTCAGCACCGCCGGTGGACTTGCAGCAGGCATCGGGCCCGGCGGAGCAGTTCGCCGCGCAGTGCCTCCGCCCCAGCTTCGTTGGTCTGGGCCACCTGGGCGATGGCGACCGTGGCCATCCGCAGCGCATGAACGATGGCGTCGTCCAGGGCGCGGTGGTGGCAAAGCCCGACCTCGCGCATCATCATCGGGATGGCCAGCGGAGGAATCTCGTTGTCCACAACAAAAGCCTGCTGGTGCGCAACGACGAGCAGGGCGTCCAGCGGGGTTTCGACGACCTCGAAAGCAGGCGGCACACCCGCGCCGTCGGCCAGGACTTTCAGCCAAACCGCCTCGAACTCCGGATTGTCCGACACCACGCGCCCGTCCGCCGCCAGGTCCTCGTTGAGCCTGGCCATCACCTCGTCGGCGGGCAAGCCCTTGGCGGCGAGATGGCTGCGCTCGATGCCGTGCATTCCCTGGGAGATGCCACTCCAATCGTCCCAGTCGGCGCATGGCCGGATCAACGCCGACCAGCCGCGCAACAGGTCATGGCTGCACCAGCCGACCTCGACGGGGAACGAATGCGAGCCGATGCTGCTGGCCTCGAAGTCCAAGTATGCGTGCGTCAGCATGTTGTGACCCTCCAGCGCTGCGGCCCGCATCATATTTGGGGTCGGTGTGGGCCGCAAGCGAGGATCGTGCGAACGCCTGCCGTCACGATCCAGGGTTGCCAGGGCGCAACGCGCCCGCCCCCAAGGCCCAGCCCCCCCCGCCGAGCGCCACGTCCGCTCCGGCCTTTGCGCCGCTGACCGCGACGATGTGCCGGCGACGAGGCCTCGGGCCCCCCCCGCCTGGTGCTTCCCCGCCGTGGCTGCGCCACTGGGTCGCGCGTCATGTGTTGACAACGGATCATCGAGCCGTCATCATCCAGCCCACAGCCAAGGGAGAGGTGCATGGCCGACGTTGATAGCAGGGCCACCGCGGCGATGATGTTCGACAGCATCGTCGGTGGTTGGAACGAAGGGCCATTCACCTTCTGGCTTCACCGCCGCATCTTCTGGATCCACGGCGAATATGCGGCGCACCCCGACGACGAGACCATTACGCCATTCGAGCGGCAGCCGGGGTGGCGGCGGGGTAGCTCGAGCGCGGTGCCGCTGGCGATGACGCTGTATGGCTCCAACGCAGGCCTGGTCGGGCGGCAGTCTACCGAGACGGCCGACGAGACAGCGGCCAGGGAGTGGCGGGCCGATGTCGCCGCCATGAAGGACGATGGCTACCAGCAGACCGGGCGGACGGTCAGCGACGATCTGCTGGCCTGGGAAGGGGAGCGCGCCGACATGCGGGTGACCATCGTGATGCTGCGCCCCTCCGACGCCGCCCGCGCCGATGACCAGGTGGTGGTGGAGCTGGCCTCCATGCTGCGGGAGGCGCAACCTGAGATGCGGGGGGTGCGATGAGCAACCGCCTGGTGTTCGTGGCTGCCGCGCTCTCCCACGAGCCGCGCGAAATCATCCAGATCGGCGCCGTCGAGCTTGACCCAGGGTCGCTGGAGGTCGAGAGGCTGGCGTCCTGGCTGGTGAAGCCCCGCGACTGGTCTGGCGTCACCCCCGCCTGCTGCGAGCGGATCGGCGTCGACCTTGAGCAGCACCAGCGGCTGGGGCTGGACTGGATTTCGGTCAAAGGGCGGTTCACCGAAACGTTCGGCAGCGGCGTCACCGTCATCGGCTGGGGGCGGGACGCCCTGCACGTCGCCGCCGATACCATCGACGCGGTTGAAATTGACCTGTCAGCCGTGTTTGACGTGTTGTTCGGCCCAACGCCGACGCTGCACGACGCGATGCTGGCGCTGGAGCTGGATCCACCTGACGGTACCTGGGATGCGGGGGCCAATGCGTTGGCGACGTCGATGGTCTGGCGGGCGCTGGCCGAGCGGGTGCGAATCCAGGACAAAGTCGCCAAGGAGGTGCCGCTGTGAGCGACGACGAATTCGATATCCTCAAATTGAGGATGACCATGTACCCAGGCGGCAACGCGAATGCAGGGCGAGACGTGCTTCACGGTTCGTTCGGTGGTGCCGCCGATGAAGAGGGTTCGGTCACCTATTTCGCGTTTTGGACTGGTGACGTGAAGATCGGCGGCACCATCCCGACACCGTTCAGACGCCGGCAGAACCCTCTCCACCTGCTGAAGACGGCGATGGCCCAGGTTGACCTGACCGGGGTGCCGCTCGACTGCGATGAGCCTGAGGCCGATGATACGACCTCGACCCGTCCAGAAATCGTCAGTAACCCACACGTGATGAGCGGCGACTCGTGCGTTGTTATCGGCAGCGGGGATTATCTGTCCGATGTTGGATACGTTGATCCAGATGAGGTGCGAACAAAATTCGCGCTTATCTACCGCATCAAAAAACATACCGACGCCAACAATCTGCAACCGGTCGATATCGCGGCAACAACAAGGTTGTCACAGTCGGACATTTTGGGTCTTCTGAATTCTGATGTCGAAAACTACACGGTATGGCGACTGATGAAGATTGTGGCATCAATGGGTCTTGATGTGAGCATCACCATTAACGACAATGGGTATGAGAAGGGTCGGATTACGGTTGACCATTGTGAAGACTGAAGCTATCGCTCGACACGAGATGATGGTCATCGAGCTATGACTGCTGAACGACCCAATGGTATTGAGCGAGATGGCGCGGCTGGTCGTCTTCGTTGTCACCATCAGACCCCCTTCTTCGCGTTCTTGACAGCGGCCCGCAGCCGATTGTCGATGGCCACGAGGTCGCCCAGCAGGTCGCCGACCTGGCCCTGATGACCGAGGCAAATCGCCAGGCCCACGACCATGTCGTGGGCGTTGAAATAGCTGTGGTCCGCCTTGGCGAGCTTGTGACCCAGGACAACGGATGACGCGCTGAACCCGACCTGGTCGCGCTCGATGGCGTGATCACAGCGCCTCGCAATGTGGCGCAGCGCCTGGCCGATTACCGGGCGATCATCTGCGGTCAAAACCTTCCGTGCGACGGCGACCAGGTCGACGGCCTCATTGAGCTTGGCATCCCGCGCCGCCGCCTTCTCCGCCTTCTTGGCGGCCTTGGCGCGCCAGGCACCATCGCGCTCGACCGCCCCGTCGATCAGCGCCAGCAGTTCGGCGTCCAGGGCGCCGCCGTACAGCTTGATTTTCTCGGCGGCGGCGGCGGAGATGCAGGCGACCTCAATGCCCGCCGCCACGGAGCCGCGGAGGGCATCGACAGCCTTGCCAGCGTCAGAGGTCGTCCAGGCCTTGCCATGAGGCCACCAGCCAAGCCCGGCGGCCCGTTGGGGGGCGTTCTCAGCGTATTTTGCGCGGAACAGAAACACCAGGCCCGTGATGTCGATTGAGAGCGCCATGGTCGTAACCCCCCTGTCTGATACCCACAAGTAGGTCGGCGGCGCTTGGACAAACAAGGGTAGGCATGGTTATATTTTGCGGGTGAGCCGCGCCGCGGCGGAGGTGAGATACGGCGAAGGAACGCCGAGCGTCCGCCGCCCCCGCACATGCTAAGGGCCGCCCAATCACCTGGGCGGCCCTGATGCGGTGGTGAGCCTTACTCGGCTTGCAGGCGCTGGAGCTGTCCGTCCATCGCCACCAGCAGACCGTCGATGCCGCCCTGGAGAGCGCCCTGGTAGTCGGCCCTGCTGGTGGCGATCAGGCTTACCCCGCCCACGGCGACGTCGACCACCTTCAGCTGGCCGTCCAGGCGCCACTCGATGTCACGCGAATAGACGGCGGTGTTCACGAGCCAGCCGTTCCCATCCGGCACGGCACCGAGGATGTCGAGGCGGGCATCGGCGGCGTCACGGAATCGATGTGACCAGGTGACCACCGTGATCTGCTCGAAGCGGCGAGAGAAGGCCGCACGCTGCTCGTCGGTCAGCGCATCCCAGCGGTGACCCAGAACCCGCTTCGAGATATCGGTGATGGCGAAGGACGTGGTGAGCAGCGCGCGGAACCGCTCGTCGCGGGCGCCGTCGGTCAGCGACTTGTCGGCGGCGATGGCGAGCGCGTTGTCGGCCATGCTGCGGACGGACTGCTGGGCGTCAGCGGCGGTGACGTCGGCCGCTTGGGCGATCGACGCCGAGAAGATGGCCACGACGGCGGCGGCGATGAGGACGAGCATTCGCATTTCGGTTTTCCCCCTGGTGGCTTCCCCTTACCCGGCCGTCGGCGATGTGCCGGCGGTCGGGCAAGAGGGGCGGCACCGAGGCCGCCCCGCCTGCGTCAGCCCTTGGCCGACAGCATCGCCTGGATGGCCAGCAACGCGTGCCTGACTGCTGACCTGGCGACCAGCGCGGTGGCGAGGAACAGGCCGAGGATGGCGGCGGTCTGGGCGCCGTTGCCGAGGTCGAGGTGGCCGAGGCCGTGAACGGACACGACGGCGCCGCCGATGGCGTAGGCCGCAGCCGCACCGGCCTCGCTGATGTGGTAATTGGAATCGCTCATTGATTTGCCCTCCCCTGAAGTTGATGAGACCGAGGTGACCGCCCAGGAATCAGGAAACAAGGCCTGGTCAGCGCACAAGGTGGAGGTGGCGGCGCGCCGTCGTCTCGCAGACCGCCGTCCGCAACGCGGTGACCTGGGCGAGCTCGGACGCCGAAAGGATGAATTCGCCCATCACCGCGACGTCGTCAGCCAACACCATCAACTCGTCTTGGTCAGTGGTCTCGGCCATCTCGTCCAGGGCGGCCAGCAGCGGCAGCAGATACATGTAGTCGTTAATGAGGTCGCTGTGGCCCGGCGGGAATCGTTTGGCCAAGGTGTCGGCGTAGGTGGTGCGCAGTTCGGCGGCGATGGTGGCGGCTGATTGCAGCATGATGAGGTCTCCTTCCCGGTGTGCAGACGGCGGCGCCAGTCTCGCCGCCGCCGTCGTGTGGGCGCTCAGCGGTGCGAGAGGGCCGACAGGTAGGCCTCGCCTTCGATGGTGCTGCCGCTTTCGATCAGCCCGCAGACCGCATGGGCCATGATGGCTTCGGCGGCAGATTGAGAACTCCAGGCGGCCGATCTGATGCCGTTATTCTCTCCGCCCATGACGTATTGCGCGAAGGCTTCGCCCGTCAGGCGCCGACATTCGCTCTTGATCCGCGCGGTCTTCTCGGCGGCCTTCTTCGCGGCCTTGGCGTCGGCGTCTGCCTTGGCGGCGGCGAGCTTGGCCGCGACGAGCTTCTCCTGGACGTCGGCAGCCTCGGGGCCGCTGGCCTGCGCGGCGGCGGCTGTGTTCAGTTCCTCGGTGACCGAGGTGGCGTGGGCGATGCCAGCCGCCGACATGATGGCGACGGCGACGATGGTGCTGAGAATGAGTTTGCGCATGGTGTGTGATCCCCCCTGATGCGTGAGGACAGCCCCCACAACAGGCAAGTGCACCGCGAAATCTTGGAAACAAGGGCAGGCATGGCTAATCCGCTATTCACCGATGACCTAGCTTGCCGCACACGTGAATAGCCCGACGCCAGCAGAGAGGCTCGGCTTGCTTGGCTGGGTCAGCAGGTCGGCGTCTTCGACGCCTCGGGCCCCTCGCTACGCTGAAGTCTCCAACTCCCGCAGCCAGCGCGCGTACCCGGTCGCGGAAACAGCGGTGTCCTCGCGCTCGGCGCCAAGCCGGGCGAAGAAGTGCTCGTCGTGCTGATCCGGGAGACCGATGGCAAGGACGGCGGTGAGGTCTTCCATCAGCTCGGGGTCGTTCTGGGCCGCTGTCCAGCTCTCGGTGTGCAGTTCATCAGGCACTGGGCGGTGGTCTAGGATAGCGATGCGAACCCAGTAGCCATCCACGCTCTCGACCAGACTGACGACATCCACCTCGGCCTCGCTCTCGCTGTAGCCGAAGGCCAGGTGATTGCTGACGATTCGCGACATCTCTGCCCGCGCCTGGGCCAGGGTGTCGAAGCTGAACAGGCGTTCGCGGCGGGATCCGGTGACGCTGACGAAATAGTGATCGGACATGATGAGTTCCTCAGGTCTTCGGTTTCGTTGAGAGCGCGGCGACGGACTTGCGCCAGGCGTTTTCGACCAGGCACGGCGTCTCCCTTGGCTTCGCCTTGGCGCGCAAACGGTCGAGAGCCGTCCGGTAGCTGACGGCGAGTTCGTCGGCGGTGAGTTTGTTGCCCATGGATTCCCCCTGCTGCCTCACCACCCAGGTAGGCGGGAGCAGGGGGGATTGGCAAGGGCAGGCGGTTACCCTGCCGCAGGGCGCGTTCTGGGCGAACTGATGCGATAGCCGAGGGTTAACGGCAGATCCCGCCGTTCCGCCGCCGTGCGCAGTCCGTTGTAACGGCAGCCGGCGGCGATAGCGCAGGCCCGCAAGCTTTCCGGCGGCAGGGATCCGGCCAACACCTGCTTCCAGCGTGCGATTCCAAGGCTGGCGGCGGTAACTCTGCCAAGCGTCAGCGGCAGATTTTGTCGCGCCGCCGCCTTGCGCAGTGTGATGTAATTGCAGCCGACAGCGATGGAGCAGGCCCGCAAACTTTCAGGCGGCAGAGAACCAGCCAGCACCTGCCGCCAGCGCTCGACGCCGAGGCTGGCGACGCTGGTGACGGCGCCTGGGTGGCTTGTTCGGATCTGACGGCGGCGTAGCGCCACCTGCAACCCAGCAGACGACAATCCGTGTTAGCGGGCAACGGTGTGGACGGTCGTGTCGTCCCACGGCCGGTCAAGCGCCGCCTGCCAGGCGCTGATCGCGGCCAGCATGGCTTTCGAGGCTGGCCTGTGGACGGCGCCGAGAACGACTCCGTTGGTCTCCAGGCCCGCCTCGACGGCGAGTTCGCGGAGGCGCTGGTGAGATATGCTGTGGCGCCTGGCGACCACAGACATCATTTCGGGTGTGGCATCACCTCGGACGATTGCCGCCCATTCGGTAAGCGCCTGGCGCCCGGCGGAGTCTGGCTGTATCCCGCTCATCTCAAGCCGCCTGCTTCTGTTGCCACTCGCCCAAGGCGGCGCAGATCTGGATGCCGTCGCGGGCGGTGGAGGCCAGTTCAACCAGCGTCCCCTGGGCCAGCAACAGCAGTTTGGCGCCGACCGCAGGCTCGCCGTCACCCATCATGGCGACCCGCTTGCCGAACTCATCCACGGCGCCGTCGATCCAGGCCGAGGCTTCCTTCACCAGCTCCTGTCCAACTCGACCTTTGCCGTCATAATCCATCGTCGTCTCGATCAGCGCCTCGACGGCATCGACTAGGCGGATGGTCCATGCGGTGAAGCTGTCCCAGTCCGGCGTCGGTTCGTCGTCGAAGGCCCCGACGGCGGCGATTGCGGCGCGGCATTTCTTGGCGCTGAATTTGGCCATGATGGTTCCCCCCTCTTGTTGCATTTTCTTACCTGGAGGTCGCCAGAAGACGGCCGCTGGGCAAGGGGGCGGCGCCTGACCGCCCCGACGTCCGATCCTCAGGCTGCGCCGCGGCCTACATTTCGTCGTCGAGCATGGCGCCGATGTGGGCGATGAACTCGGACGCCTGGCGGCCGGTCAGCTTCTCGATGCCGCCCTTCTTCTGGATCTCGCGCTCAATCTGATCGGCGGCTTGCTGACCGTTCCCGCTCGATGAGTCGAACATGTAGACGTTGCCCAGGCGCGCCAGCATCCGCCGCAGAGCCGCTACCTGCTTCGGCGAGGCCATGCCCTTGACCGCCGTGCCGCTGGCCACGCGGGAGGGGGCCGCGCCACTCCCACCCGCGACCGCCGCCGCATCGACCCAGAATTCGCTGGAGCCATCCATGAGCGCCAGCTTGGCGCGGCGGCCGAATTTGGTCTGGCCGCTCCAGACGAGAGTGAACGGCTTGCCCTTGTACTCGACGATGGATGTCATGGTGCCCTCCCTGATTATGGGGATTCGGTCAGATGGGTGCCGCTTCCTGCTCGACCGTCCAGGTCAGAAGGTCGCGGATTTGCCGAAGTTGCGTCGGGCTGTGGGTGCTGTCGTACGCCGCCAGCCACGCCGCCTCGAATGCTCCAATCGCCTCGAGAATGCCGGGCCCCGTGTTCACCTGCCTGGTCACGCGATAGACCATGCCCGCGACAAGTCCGCGGGGGTCGCAGCCCACGCGCCTGGCTTCCACCATGGCCTCGAGGGCGGCATCGTAATACGCCCCGTGGCCACCGCGCTTCGGGGTGGGCAAGGCCTTGGCGGCGGTGACCATGGCGTTGAAGCGCCCCTGGAAGGCAGCCTTGTTTTCTGAAGTGCTCATCGTTGGTCTCCTGGTGTCGGGTTCGTGGCGGCGGACTGCTCGATTGGTGATACTCGGAAGTATGACAACGGACATTACAGAACAAGGGTAGGCCAAGAATTAATCGGTTGACGACGCAGACCGGCCGTCACGCCGCGCAGCGGCATAGGGACAGCGCAGCCGAGCCAGGCCGAGTGGTGCGGCACCCTCAACCCGATGCCGCCACCAGCCTCATGCAGCGCGGGCGGGCCCCATCAGCACACGGCCAAAAGCAGACAATTCCTGGGCCTGGTCGGTGGTCAACGGCAGCGCGGCCCGCTCGATGTCGCGGATTGCATCCCCGAGGCTGGCCAGCTCGGCGGCGGACAGGCGGGAGAAGTCCAAGGTCGGGAGCTTGCTGTTGATGATCGCGGTGATCATGGCGGTGGCATCCTTTCGTTTCCGGCGTGATTGCGGGAGAGAGCGTAATCGAGTAGCTGGAAGACGTCCGTGAGGTAGCCTGGGGCGGCTTGGCCAGGCTACCCGACGCCCGCAATCAGGCCGCCGCGCTGGTGATGGCTGCCACCGCCTTCAGCACCGCTGCCATGCCGTCTTCCGGGTCGCTCGAGCAGTGAAAGCCGCTGAGGACATAGAACGCTACGTAGAGGAATTCTGGATCCACGCCGCCCAGTTCCCGCGAGAAGTCGTTCATCATCTCTTCGTCGCCGCCGGTCAGGAACAGCTGGAAGACCTCGTCCTCAACCGTGGTGCCGTTGGTTGCGGCGGTGGCGATGGCCCGGCGCGCGATGCAGGCCGACAGCGCATCGACGGTGATAGCGGCGGTGAGGCCACCATCGGTGTTCCAGGCTTCGTCGCATAGAGCGAGGCGGGCTGGGTCGAGGGCGTCGCAGGATCCACCATCGACTCGGTAGCCGTCGGCGAACTCGAAGACGACGAACTTGCTGTCGATCGGGCGCGTAATCTTGGGTAGGGTCGCGAGGTAGTCGAACTCATACGGCGTGGTGTCGCCGTTCACGGTCACGACAAGCGCGGCCTCGCTGCCGGCGCTCATGGAGATAGCCAGCCGGGCACGGACGCGGGCGGCGACCTCGAGCACCAGGCCGGTCAACCCCGCCTCGCCGACCTCGCGGGCGAACAGGAGCGCGGAGACAGCGGCCTGGGCGGGGGTCAGCTTCTCCAGGGCGACGGCGAACGCATTGGGCGAGAATTTGCCATGGACGACCGCACTCTCGGCGACGTCGCGGTACTCGTCTTCGCCGAAACCGTCGACCAGATGGCGCGCCTGCTGGGCGTCGATGGCCTTCCAGCCGCGGGGGATGACAAGGCCGGTAAGCGCGTAATCGGCCGCCAGCAAGCCAGAGCCGCCGCAGGCCACGGCGAATCGGACGGCCTCGTTGGCCAGGTCATCGGACGGGCTGGCAAACGGGGGAACGCGAGTGGCGGCGATATGGCGCAGGGTGTTGTGGAGGCGATTAAGGCCGAACGACTGCCCGGTCTTGCCCAGCTCGGCGGCGAACGAGGCGACGACGGCGGCGGCGTGCAGGGGCGAAGGCAACGCCTCCAGCTCATCGGCGAAGCGGGCGGCGTCCAGCCAATCGCCGCCGTCCAGCGAGCGCTCGACAAGCGTCATCCAAGCGTCGTCGGCGAAGCCGGGGAGCGCCGCCTGGAATTCCGCCGGCTTGATTGCGCGCCAGCTGCGGGAGGTCGTCTCGACGTTGGCCATCACCAGGGCGGCGCCCATGAGGTTGGTGGCGCTCGGGCTGGAGCAGAATCCGGCGATCGACATGAAGAACTTCGAAGGGCGCTTGGTGGTGGTCTTCGACATGATGGTCCCCCTTTTGTTCGGGCCGGTGGTGGCCGTGCGTGATGCATCTTCTACGCCGACCCGCCCGCCTCCATGGCTGGGCAGGTCGGCACTGGGCGCTGCGAGCTACCCCCTGGTCGCCGCGTCCCGCTCTTCGGCAACGCGCCCCTTGGTCATCGCCTCCCGGACGTAAGCGACATAGTCGGACTCGGCCAGGGGGACGGGGTCGTGCGACGGTGGCCTGGCAGGAAGATGCCGTCGCCCCAGGCCGAGGCCGTAGGCGATGCCAAGGTCACAGTTCCCGCACATGCCGCGAAAGGCGTCGGCGTGCCAAGTGAACGCGCGCACCGGATCACTGTCCTCGTCACCAGGGCGTCGGCCGGATTGCATGCAGCGGATGGCGTAGATCAGGTCATCCAGTTGATGTCCGGCGCTCTTCAGGGCGGCCAGGTTTGCCTCCCAATATGCCTCCCACTCAGCACGCCGGGCGGCCCGACCTACCGCCGCTCGCTCCCTCTCGGCAGCCAGCTGGGCGAGGTATGCGTCCCAGTCACCCTTTGTATAGAGCGCGGCCGCCGCGACCCGGCCGAAGCTGTATGCGCCGATCAGGGGCCCCTGTTGAAAGTCGATGGCGTCGATATCGTAGAGTCGGATGTCCGCGAGCCAGCGAACGGATCGGACGCGGCTGTCGGCTTCAAGGGCGGCCAACAGCGCCAGGGCCTCGTCGTCGGTGACGGTCGCGGCAGGCTTGTTGGCGGCGGCTTGCAGGGTGACGAAGGCAAGGATCTGGGTCATCGGAGTTCTCCTGGGCAGGCCAACCTTTGCGGTCGGCGGGGCCACCTATGCGGCGGCGACAAACGGAAGTATGACAACGGATATTCAGATTCAAGGCTTACCAGCGATAAATCTGTCCCATGAACGAGGCGGCGGTCGGCCACTCCGCTGGATCCAAGCCGCACCGCGGCGGGGGAGGAGCCTCAGCCGAGCTACGCCGACTGCCCGCGCCACCATCCGATCCGCTCGCTGCCGCCCGGGCCGCCTTGACATCGCGCATTGACGAGGGCAGCTTGGCCACAAGTGCCATCCGGTGCAGGTATTGCCGCGAGGTGCCGCACCTGATCGCGACATCCTCTATGCTCTCCAGCGGCGCCACACCGGTGCAGACGTCACGCCAGGCCGCCAGCACCTTGTCCTTGACCGTCGGAATGGCGACGGTCGGCAAGCCAGCGCGCTTCGCGAATGTGGCCATCGATCCATGATGCAGTCCGTGGCGCTGGGCGATGGCTGCCATACGATCCGGCTCGGCCTCGCCCCGGCATATTGCGGCCCATTCGGCGAGCGCGGCCGCCTTGGCCGCCGCGCGCTCTGGTGCCATCTTGGGTCCTGACATCGTGTCCTCCTCTCGTTCTGCCGTCACCGTAGCCCGCGAATGGAGAGGGCGCCGACGGGCAGCTTCCGCCTGTTGGGGTGCAGCTCCCCGCACAGCGGGTGGCGACGGGATTCGGGGGCTGGCTGGCGCATCTCGGCGTCGCCGGGCTGTGGGGATGGATCAGCGCTGCGCGCTTCGAGACCAGGTCCTCGGCGGGTAGCAGGCGGTTCGGCGTGCTGAGCTGCCTCACCGGACGACACGGCCACTTCTGCGATGGTTGCCTCGCCGCGTGCCCGTCGGACAATCCGGCGGCGGCGCGAATCGTCGAGGTCGTCGGCTTGTAGAAGGGAGCCGCTGCCGTCGGCTTCGAGGTGCCGACGGCAGCGGCTTGCAAGCTAGTGCGGCGCGAGCTATCTCACGGTGGTGATCAGCAATGCGGAGGTCGAGACCATGGGGGTTGCCAGTTCACTGCCGGATCCGATCGGCCTCAGCGCCGCCGAGGTCGCCCGCATCGGCGCCGCACTGTACCAGGGCGTCACCTACCGCGGTCGCCCGGCGTGGCAGACATGGCTGGCCGAGGGCTTGGGGGTGACGCCGCCATGCGTCCGCCGCTGGCTGGCCACTGGCGTCTCCCGCGCCGTCATGCCGCCCACCACCGTCGGACTGCTACTCGCCGCCGAGAAGGTGGCCGGGCGCCTGGCAATGTGGGAGCAACCGCGGGGAACCTTGATCACAGAGAGGATGGCGATGCTCATCAGCGACGAGGCCGTTGCCGAAGCCCCACAGCGGGTCGCCGTGTAAACAGAATGCGCGTGACGAGAGTGTCGTTGTGAAATATATGCCGGAAAAAGAGTGCGGCGCCCTTGTTAGATAGTGCGGCAAGCGCTATCTTGGAGGTAGGCAGACGGCGGGGTCGTCGGCCGGGAGTGGGTGGAGGCGGACATGATTGGCTCGATGGTTTCCGGGAAGGCGGCAGATCGCAAGCGCTACGCGGCGGACTTCATTGCCAGCTGTGGTGCGAAGCAGGTCATCTACGTGTGCCCACGGAATATCATGTGGCAAGCCGAGCAGTCAGGCATCCAGGCGCACTTCTTCGCCTTTGAGGACCTGACGAAGACCGACCCGTGGCTGACCATCAACGCGATGATCGGCCCGCAGACGGCGCTCATCATGGAAAACGTCAGCCGTTACCCGAAAATCACCAGCGACAAGGTGCTGCATCTTCAGCGGCTGGCAATGCAGGTGCCGCACAAATGCATCACCGACATCGTGCCTTTCACCATCGGCATCGAGTTTCTCTACACGCCGTATAGCTATCTCGACCGTTCGATTTTGGGATTCCCGCATTGGTACGCCTTCCGCGAAGGCTATCTGGAGCAAGACGAGGAGGGCAACATCATGAGCTCGCACGACCACCTGGCGCTCTGCCGCAAGATCACCGGGGTCACCGACCTCGGCACAGACACCATCCTGGCCAGCCGCAGGACGGTAAACATCGCCACCACCGACGCCGAGAAGGCCTCGTACAAGGCGATGCGCGACGAGAAGTTCGCCGCCGAGACCTCGCCGACGAAGATCATCACCAACCTGGGCGACCTGACCCACGCATTCGCCAGCCGCATGGACGGCGTCGTGGCCACCGCCGGCGGCCTGGAGGGCAAGGTGCTCGTCCTGGTCAATCTGGACAGCTACGCCAAGAAGTACGCGAGCAAGCTGAAGAAGGCGGGCCTGGCCGACCGCGTCGTCGCCGCCTCCTTCCAGATCGCCAGCGCCCGTGATGACATCGCCGAGTTCGACCACATCGTCTACGCCGAGCACCCCATCGTGAACTCGTACTTCGCGATGGACGTCGAGGCCCAGGCGCGGCGGGAGGCGACCGTCGTCCACGTCACCAGCGACATCAAGGTCTGCCAGTATCTGTACGCGAAGTTCCGCGGCGAGATCGACGCCATCGCCTCGTTCACCGAGACGCTGCGCGAGGTCAAGGACGCCGCCGCCGCCGTCGCCGTCTGAACCGCAGCACCGAGGAGACCGCCGCCATGGCCCAGAAGCTCTACCTGCCGAAGACAGTCGATGTCGCGCTGCGCGAGCGGATGGCGTGGGTGTTCGACACCTTCGAAACCGTTGTGGTGTCGGTGTCGGGTGGCAAGGATTCGACGGTGCTCTTCGACGCCGCCCAGAGGGAGGCCGCCGCC
>Ga0316222_1002859_pt1 | contig 17774 bp, 20 predicted proteins | sample TBH18011metaG_FD_206008 | JGI IMG/M metagenome (GOLD analysis project Ga0316222, IMG submission 206008) | Freshwater microbial communities from Trout Bog Lake, Wisconsin, USA - TBH18011 | ecosystem: Environmental > Aquatic > Freshwater > Lake > Hypolimnion/Profundal zone | place: USA: Wisconsin...
CGTCCATCTCCATCGTGACCCCCTGTGCCGAATCGGAGGCCGTCGATTGATTCACGGTTCCTTCGCCCTGTCACGCACTCCTTCACCCGATTGCCCTGGATTAGGGGGGTTTCGCGTTGCCCCTTTGGGGCGCGATGGATATTCTGCCGCCAAATCGTCATGACGCCCCGCGTTGGGAGTTCCCGTTGACCAAGCAGTTTTCGTTGAATTACCTGACCCGCCTGCAGTCGGCGCTGACGGCGCTCGATGCCGCATCGGTCGATGCCGCGATCGCCTTGATCGCCGAGACCTGGGAAGCCGGCCGCCAAGTGATCACGCTGGGCAATGGCGGCAGCGCGCTCACCGCGTTGCACTTCATCAACGACTGGAACAAGGCGGCCTTCTCCGCCAAAGGCCGGCGCTTTCGCGGCCGCTCGCTGTGCGACAATGTCGGCTTGATCACCGCCTATTCCAACGACGTCTCCTACCAGGACGTCTTCATCGAGCAATTGCGCAACCTCTTGGAGCCAGGCGATCTGGTCCTGGCCATCTCGGGCAGCGGCAATTCCGAAAACGTCATCCGCGCCGTCGATTACGCCAATTCCAATGGCGGCATTACCCTGGGGCTGTGCGGCTTTCGCGGCGGCCGGCTCAAGGCGGCGGCCCGCCACCATGTGTGGGTCGATATCGACGACATGCAGATCGTCGAAGACGTCCATTCGGTGTTCGGCCATATCGTGATGCAGGCGCTGTGCGCATGACCGATAGCAGAATGATCATCGACGGCGTGTGGTGCGACTGCCGGCAAGGCCCCAGCCTGCCGCCCCGTCCCGGCCTTTTCCTTGATCGCGATGGCACCGTGATCGACTGGGTCCATTACATCAGCAACCCCGACGACGTTCGCCTGATTCCGGCCGCCGTGCGCCTGCTGCGGGTCGCCAACCAGCTGGGCATTCCGGCGGTGGTGGTGACCAACCAATCGGGTATCGGCCGAGGCATGTTTGGATGGGAGTCCTTTATCGCCGTGCAGGAGCGCACCGACGCATTGCTGGCGGCCGAGGGGGTCTCGGTGGCGGCGGTGCTGGCCTGTTCCCATTCCCCCACCGACGGCTCGTCATCGGACTTCCGCAAGCCGGCGCCGGGCATGTTGATCGAAGCCTCCAAGCGGCTCGGTCTGGTGGCCCAGGGGAGCTGGATGATCGGCGACAATGCCGCCGATTTGGAGGCCGGGCGTAATGCCGGGCTAGGCCACGGCTGGCTGGTGGAGACCGGCTACGGCCCCGGCGAAGTGGACAAGGCGCTGCGTCTCGCCGGTCCCGATTTCACCGTAATCGCCGGGAAATCCCTCGACGAGCTGACCTCGCTGCTGCCGGGCGAGCAATGAGACGTCTCGGTTGCGCCGTGGCGATAGCGCTGGCGGCCGCACCGGCTTTGGCCTGCGATCCCTCAGACCTGCCGATCCAATATCGCCAAGGCGCGTTGGCCATCGGCCTCTACCCCGGTTCCTGCGGCGATAGCGGGCCGCCCCCCGCCTGTCTGGCTGGAGCGTCTGGGCTGGTGGTCGAGGTCACCGCCCCGGCCAAGGACGGCGACGATTCGGAAGTGATCCTCGGCCGGGCGGCAACGCTTTCCCATTACACCGGCATCCGCTATTGGTCCGACACCAGGGGGCGCTGGCGCGAATTGGTCACCGAGGCCTATCCGCTGGATTCCGCCGAGGGAGGGCGCTCGGCCGACAGCGATCTTGATCCCGTCGCACTGGCCGCAGGTCGTCCGGCCTTCGCCTTTCTGGCGGAGAATTCGCCAGCCGGCGACATTGCCTACCGCATGGTGGCGCGCCGGCCCGATCCCGATCGGCTGGAATTGGAAGCGGTCAACGCGCGGCCGGTGCGCTTCCTGGGAATCACCGTCTTCGCCCCAGGCGATTACGCCTTCCACCACCGCCTCACCCGCCGGCCCGACCATTCCGGCTGGGATTACCACGGCGATCTGACGGTGTCCGGCTGCGGCAACCCGCTGTTCCGCGACAAGGCTATATCCTTCGCCACCCGCATGGCGGCGATCGCCGGCTATTTGCTAGGGCGGAATGAAGAGAACCCGCCGGAACGGGTGCGGTAAGTTACCTCTTCGCCATTTCCTGCGAACGATACAGGCTGAACGACATACCGAACATTGCGCTGACATTGGTTTTCTTGCCCATCAACGGGCTGTCGGCATTGGCGGAGCCGCCATAATAATTGACCGATGTCTTGCCGAAGGCCTTGACCCAGTCCAGCACCGGCACCGTCACCCCCAGTTCGGCCTGGGACCCCATATAGCCCCCATGCGCGGTGTAGGCCGGACGGCCCGCCTCGGCGTACTTCGGATCGACCTGATAAAAGTAGCCGGTCAGCTCCTTGGTGGCGAAAATCGGCCCCGCCCCCAGTTTCACCCGCGCCTTGGTCCCGAACACCCCCTTGCCCTCGAAAAACACCTCGGGCGAGGCGGTTTCGCCGCGATAGTCGAAGCGGCTGGTCAGATTGGTCGAGAACACCGCCCGCACCGGCAGTTCCACCCCAATTTTGGCGATTTGCCCGGTGGCCATGTTCTGCCAGTAATAGATATTCATCCTGGCTCTGGGGCCAACTTCCCCCATCCAATCAAGATCGGGCATGCCCGAGCGAGCCGAATCGTTGGCGCTATGGGAGGGAAACGACCCAGCCGCACTGATGTCCAATTCGAAACGATCCGAGTGCAGTATGCGGCCAGCCACATGCCCGCCCTCCTCGCTGCGCAGGATGTCGCCGCGATAAGTCAGCCACGGCAAGGCCATGAAGTGGATATGGCTTTGCGAAGCACCGGGATAATCGGGCGTATAAGCGGCCCAGCCCAACGCCTCGATCTCGTAGAGCGGGAGCGGCGCGGATTGCGCGGAAGCCCGGCCGGCGAAAGCCAGCAAGGCGACAACGAACAGAACCGAGCGGCTTAGGCCGCGCCTCGCTCCAAACATGAAACACACTCGCTGGTCATGGGCGACAATCCCTTGGTTCTTTATCGCCTCCCTCCCCCAATGGCAACGATCTTCGCCATCGGATTGTGACAGCCGGCGCCCCCACTGTCACAAAGGTTTCACGGTTCTGTCGCGGCGCCGTAACACTGCGCCGTTACATTACCCCCCGTGATGTCGCATCGGCGATGATCGTTCACCCAGGAGCTCCCCCATGAAGAAGACCCTGACCGTTGCCGCCGCTCTGCTGGCGAGCGTCGGCTTCGTCGGCGCCGCGCAGGCCCGCGACCAGATCCGTATCGTTGGTTCCTCGACGGTCTATCCGTTCGCCACCACCGTCGCCGAAGCCTTCGGCAAGCTGGGCAAGTTCAAGACCCCCGTGGTCGAGAGCACTGGCACCGGCGGCGGCATGAAGCTGTTCTGCGCCGGCATCGGCCCCGATTTCCCCGATATCGCCAACGCTTCGCGCCGCATCGAGCCGTCGGAAGTGGAGTTCTGCGGCAAGAACGGCGTCACCGGCATCACCGAAGTGGTGATCGGCTATGACGGCATCGTCCTGGTGGATTCCATCAAGGGGCCGAAATTCGCCCTGACCCGCGACCAACTGTACAAAGCCACCGCCAAGGACGTGGTGGTCGATGGCAAGCTGGTCCCCAACCCCTACACGACCTGGGCCGACATTAACCCGTCGCTGCCCAAGGAGCCGATCGTGATCTACGGGCCGGCCCCCAACCACGGCACCCGCGACGCCTTTGTTGAGTTGGTGATGGACCCGGCCTGCAAGGCCCAGCCGGAGATCAAGGCGCTCGACAAGGACGCCCAGAAGAAGGCCTGCCAGACCGTCCGCGAGGATGGCTCCTGGGTCGAGGTGGCTGAGAACTACACCACCATCTACCAGAAGATCGTCTCAAGCCCGGCCGCGCTCGGCGTGATCACCTTCAGCTACCTCGACCAGAACGCCGACAAGATCCAGGCGGCGACGGTCGATGGTCAGATCGCCACCTACGACAACATCGCCACCGGCAAGTACCCGGTCTCGCGTCCGCTGTTCTTCTATGTGAAGAAGGCCCACGTGGACCAGATCCCCGGCATCAAGGAATACATCTCCGAGTTCACCAGCGACAAGGCCTGGGGCCCCAATGGCTACCTGGTCGGCAAGGGCCTGATTTCCCTTCCCGACGCCAATCGCAAGACCGAAGCGGCCAACGCCGCCAAGTTGGGCGACCTCAAGATGTGATCGACTTCGGCGGCCCTCGTCCCGGTGGGACGGGGGCCTCCACCCCATTCTGGCGCTGACAGCGCCTTTCGGTCATTCTACGCTGGTACTTCCCCCCCATTTCCGGCGCGGCATCCATGCAGATCACCACTCTTACCATCGTCTTGCTGTTGCTGGCCTCGATCGGCTACCGGCTTGGGCGCGGCCGCGCTCTGACCATGGGACGCTCACTGCATTCATTGCCCAGCTACCACGGCTATTATGTGGCGCTGTGGTGCGGCGTGCCGGCAGTGCTGGTTCTGGCCTCCTGGCTGGCGCTGGAGCCGCAGATTATCCGCCAATTCCTGGTCGATGCCCTGCCCGACCAATTGCGCGCCCTGTCGCCCGAGCGGATGTCGTTGGTGATTAACGAGGTGCGCAATGTCGCCCGCGGCTATGCCACCCCCAGTTCCGAAGCGGTGGCGATTGGCGCCCGTCATTACCAGACGCTGCAACAAACCGGCTTCGCCGCAATGTCGGTGTTGTGCCTGGGGCTGGCGATCGCCGGCCTGGCCTGGGCCAGAAGCCGCATCGCCCCTGACTTGCGCGCCCGCAATCAGGTCGAAAAGACCGTAACCGTCTTCCTGATCGCCTGCTCGACGGTGGCCATTTTCACCACCATCGGCATCGTACTGTCGCTGTTGTTCGAGGCGCTGCGTTTCTTCCATTCGGTGTCGCTGCTCGACTTCCTGTTCGGCACCAAATGGAGCCCGCAGATGGCGATGCGCTCCGATCAGGTCGGCTCTTCCGGCGCCTTCGGCGCGGTGCCCTTGTTCGCCGGCACCTTATTGATCAGCGGTATCGCCATGGCGGTGGCCGTTCCCTTGGGCCTGTTATCCGCCATCTATATGTCCGAATATGCCAATCCCCGCTTCCGCTCGGTGGTCAAGCCGCTCTTGGAAGTGCTGGCCGGCATCCCCACCGTGGTTTACGGCTTCTTCGCCGTCATCACCGTGGCGCCGTTCATTCGTGACCTCGGCCACCTGATGGGCATTCCGGTCGCCGCCGAGAGCGCTGCGTCGGCCGGTCTGGTGATGGGGATCATGATCATCCCCTTCGTCTCGTCGCTGTCCGACGACGTCATCACTGCGGTGCCGCAATCCCTGCGTGAAGGCGCCTACGGTCTTGGCGCCACCAAATCCGAGGCGATTAAACAGGTGGTGCTGCCGGCGGCCCTGCCCGGCATCGTCGGTGGCGTTTTGCTGGCGGTGTCACGTGCCATCGGCGAGACCATGATCGTGGTGATGGCCGCCGGCCTGTCGGCCAACCTGACCGCCAACCCTTTCGCCGCCGTGACCACCGTCACCGTTCAGATCGTCACCCTGCTGGTCGGAGACACCGAGTTCGACAGCCCCAAGACCCTGGCCGCCTTCGCGCTAGGCCTGGTGCTGTTCTGCGTGACGTTGTGTCTCAACATCTTCGCGCTCAGTATCGTCAACAAGTATCGCGAAAAGTATGATTGAGTCCTCCGCCATGGCCCAACAAACCGCCTCCGAGCGCCGCGTCGATGTCGCCGCCTCCGCCGCCCGACTGAAGCGGCGCTACGCCGCCGAACGCCGATTCCGCGCCTATGGCTTCACCGCCATCGCCATCGCGCTGGGCTTCCTCGCCATTCTGCTGGCGACCATCCTGATCAAGGCGGCGAGTTCTTACATGACCGCCGAGATCGCGCTGTCGGTCAATTTCGACCCGGCGGTGATCGACCCCGACGGCCACCGCGACCCGCAAGCACTGGCCGCAGCGGATTACCTTGGCCTGGCCAAGACCACGCTGCAGAACCGGCTGGGCGCCACCGACCGCGCCACCCGGCGCGAAGCCGCCAGTCTGCTGTCCAGCGGCGTCGATCAGGATCTTCGGCGCATCGTTCTGGCCGACCCGTCGGTGATCGGCACCACCCGCAAGGTGTGGGTGACCGCCAGCGCCGACATTGATCAGACCTTGAAGGGCCACGTCCCGGCCGAAGCAGGCGCCGATGGCGCCAGGCTGTCCGCTAACCAGCAGGCCTGGCTGGCCCAGATGAAAGCCGAGGGCGATGCGGCCATCCACTTCAACCGCCGTTTCTTCACCTCGGGCGATTCCCGCGAGGCCGAACTGGCCGGCTTGTGGGGCGCAGTGGTGGGATCGTTCTTCTCGCTGACGGTGACCCTGATCATCGCCTTCCCGGTGGGAGTGGCGGCGGCGGTCTACCTTGAGGAATTCGCTCCCAAGAACCGCTTCACCGACGTCATCGAGGTCAACATCAACAATTTGGCGGCGGTCCCCTCGATCGTCTTCGGTCTGCTGGGGCTGGCCATCTTTCTCAACATCTTCGGCCTGCCGCGATCTTCGCCCTTGGTCGGTGGCCTGGTGCTGGCGCTGATCTGCCTGCCCACCATCATCATCGCCGGCCGGGCCGCCTTGAAGGCGGTGCCGCCCTCGATCCGCCACGCCGCGTTGGGGCTTGGCGCCTCGAAGCTGCAAACCGTGACCGACCACGTGCTGCCGCTGGCGATGCCCGGCATTTTCACCGGCACCATCCTCGGCATGGCCCATGCCTTGGGCGAATCGGCGCCGTTGCTGATGATCGGCATGGTCGCCTTCATCGTCGATATTCCCCACTCCCCACTTGACCCCTCGGCGGTGCTGCCGGTGCAGGTCTATTTGTGGGCCGATAGCCCGGAACGCGCCTTCGTCGAAAAGACCTCGGGGGCCATCGTGGTGCTGCTGTTGTTCCTGGCGGTGATGAATGTCGGCGCCATTCTCCTTCGCAAAAAATTCGAACGTCGCTGGTAAGGAAGCCCTGATGCCCGCCCTCGCCCAATCCACCGCCGCGACAGGCTCGGACGCCGACCGCCGTGCCGCCAAGGTTTCCGCCCGTGACGTCAACGTGTTCTATGCCGAGAAACACGCCCTGAAGCATATCGGCCTCGACATTCGCCCCAACGAGGTCACCGCCCTGATCGGGCCTTCCGGCTGCGGCAAATCGACCTTTTTGCGCTGCATCAACCGCATGAACGATCTGATCGAATCGGCCCGCGTCACCGGCTCGCTGGTGATTGATGGCGATGACATCTACGACCGCCAGATCGACGTGGTGCAATTGCGCGCCCGGGTGGGAATGGTCTTCCAGAAGCCCAATCCCTTTCCCAAATCGATTTACGACAACGTCGCCTATGGCCCGCGCATCCATGGCCTGGCCCGCGATCAGGCCGAGTTGGACGAGATCGTCATGACCAGCCTGGACCGCGCCGGTCTGCTGGGTGAGGTCAAGGATCGTTTGGCCGAGGGCGGCACCGGCCTGTCGGGCGGCCAGCAGCAGCGCCTGTGCATCGCCCGCGCCATCGCCGTCAGCCCGGAAGTGATCCTGATGGACGAACCCTGCTCGGCCTTGGACCCGATCGCCACCGCCAAGGTCGAAGAGCTGATCGACGAATTGCGCGAGAATTTCACCATCGTCATCGTCACCCACTCGATGCAGCAGGCCGCTCGCGTGTCGCAGCGCACCGCCTTCTTCCATCTTGGGGAATTGGTCGAAGTCGGCGACACCGAGCAGATTTTCACCAACCCGCAGCATCCGCTGACCCAAGGCTATATTACCGGCCGCTTCGGCTGAGTTGGACAGAGCCATGACCGAGCACACCGTAAAATCCTATGACGAGGAACTCTCCCACCTGACCAACATCATCGCCCGCATGGGCGGGATGGTGGAGGCCCAACTCGCCTCGGCGCTGCAAGCCCTGGCCAAGCGCGATTCCGACCTGGCCGCCCGAGTGGTGGCCGGCGATGCCCGCGTCGATGAGTTAGAGCAGGAGGTGCAGCAATTCACCATCCGCATGCTGGCGCTGCGCCAACCGCTGGCCGGCGATCTGCGCCACATCGTCTCGGCGCTGAAAATTTCGAGCGAATTGGAACGCATCGGCGATTACGCCGCTAATGTCGCCAAGCGCACCATCGTGCTGAACCAGATGCCGACGGTCAGTCCGGTCTCGGCGCTCTTGCACTTGGCCCGTATCGTCCAGGAAATCCTCAAGGACATCCTTGATGCCTATGTCGAGCGCGACACCGAAAAGGCGATCCAGGTCTGGGTCCGCGATGAGGAGGTCGATGACATGTACAACGGCCTGTTCCGCGAGCTGCTGACCTACATGATGGAAGACCCGCGCACCATCACTGCGGGGACTCACCTGATGTTCATGGCGAAAAATATCGAGCGCATCGGCGATCACGCCACCAACATCGCCGAAATTCTTCACTTCGTCGTGCTGGGAACGCCGATCAAGGGCGCCCGGCCCAAAGGCGTTAGCGTCGGAATCGAATGAATCCCGGGGGAATTATCGCAATGAAGCCGCTCATTCTGATCGTCGAGGACGAGGCCGCCCTCGTCACCATGCTGCGCTACAACCTGGAAAAGGAAGGCTATCGCGTCTGCGATGCCGGCGACGGCGAGGAGGCCATCACCATGGTGGCCGAGCGCAAGCCAGATCTGGTGGTGTTGGACTGGATGCTACCGTCCTTGTCCGGCATCGAAGTTTGCCGCCAGTTGCGTCGCAAGCCGAACACCCGCGAATTGCCGATCATCATGCTGACCGCCCGTGGTGAGGAGGGCGACATGATTCGCGGCCTCAATACCGGCGCCGACAATTACATGACCAAGCCGTTCTCTCTGCCCGAGCTGATGGCCCGCGTCCGCGCCATGCTGCGCCGGGTGCAGCCGCTGCCGCAAAAGGGCCTGTTGGCCTATGGCGATCTGACCATGGACCTGGCCGCGCACCGGGTGCTGCGCGCCGAACGGCCGGTCCATCTTGGCCCCACCGAGTTCCGCCTGCTTCAGTTCTTCCTGCAACATCCCGGCAATGTGTTCTCGCGCGAGGAATTGCTCAACGCGGTGTGGGGACCGGACATTTACGTCGAGCCGCGCACCGTCGATGTGCACATCCGCCGCTTGCGCAAGGCGCTGAATACCGAGAGCGAGAACGATATCATCCGCACCGTTCGCGCCGCCGGCTACGCCCTCGACGACGGGGCACAGACGGCGCAGGCGTCTTAGCAATGCCCCCGGTCGTCATTCCCGCGAAGGCGGGTATGACGACGTTTCTGTTGGGGCAAAACGCCCTCACCACAATTCCACGTCGTCCGTCGCTGCCTGAACATTGACGGTGGCGAGGAGCTGGGAGATGCGGGCGCGTTGAGCCGCGCTGGCTGCGAATTTCAGATGGATGCCCTTGGCATCGACGCTGCGCACCTCGGCCTGGATGCCGTGGATATCATCGACGCTGAATTGCACCGTCTCGCCCTTGGCCACTGCGCCATTCTCGAGTTGCAACAAGCAGCCACCCAGCGATAGATCCTGGAGGTGGCCGCGCAACTCGGCCCCGGCGGCGGTAACAATCGCCCCCATATCGACCTGGACGCGGGGATACTCGCGGCGATTGCCCACCGGCGAGCCGCGCAAAGTCGAAACCAGATGGCTGCGCATCCCGGCCAATTGCCCGGTGACAGTGGTAATGGTGTTGTGGACCATCGCCGACATCTGCTCCGCCTCGGTGGCGGTTTCCGAAATGTTGGCGACGGCCGAGGAGACCGTCCGGGTGGCGTCGGCTGCCTGGCGGGCCTGCACGCTGATGGCGGTGACGTCATCAACCTGACGGCTGGTGGTGGCGGCCATCTCGGTGGAAATCCGCGACACTTCCGAAATGGTGTGATCCACCGTCTGGATCGACGCCACCGCCTCGCCCACCGCCTGCTGGATGGCAGAAATCTGGGTGCCGATCTCTTCGGTGGCGCGGGCGGTTTGGTTGGCCAGGTGCTTGACCTCGTTGGCGACAACGGCAAAGCCCTTGCCTGCATCGCCCGCCCTGGCGGCTTCGATGGTGGCGTTCAAGGCCAGCAAATTGGTCTGGCTGGCAATGTCGTTGATCAGGGTGACCACGGTGTCGATCCGCCGCGAGCTTTCGGCCAGACCGGCGACGATCCCGCTGCTGCGCCGCGCCTCATCGGTGGCAGTGGCCGCCGCCTGGCTGGAGCGCGCCGCGTCGTGCTGCATGCCTTCGATGGTGGCGCGAAGCTGCTCGGCGGCAGCGGCGACGGTGGTGGCGTCGCTGGTGGCGCTTGCGGCGGCGGCGGCCAGCGCCCGATTTTGCTCACCGACCGCGCTGGCCTGACTGCGCATGCCATCGGCCACCGAACACAAAGCCGACGAGCGTTCGGTGACGTCACCGACAGCGCTGTCGATTTCCGTTTCCAGTTTGAGCGACAGGCCAAGGAAGTTGGTGCGCACCTCTTTCTGGCTGGAGCGCAGAATCTGCTCGCTTTGGGCGCTGCGACGGCCAAGATCGACCATGGTGCTCGCCAGCGCCTTGATGAAGAAGCGTAATTGGCGGATTTCCCCGCAAGCCGCCGATTGGCCGACATCGATTCCGGACTGGTTGATCGACAGAAGCGTCACTGCCTTGGTCAGCCGCCGAATAGGCAGCGCCACCCGCGTCACCAGCAAGCCACCCTGGGCAGCCAAAGCGACCAGCAGCACGGCATAGGCGCCCACCGCCCACCCCCCATCCGCCGACAGCAGCACCGTCGCCGCCAGAGCGATGACCGCCGACGGTAGGCCGACCATCAGCGCCAACGGCAGGCCGCCGCCCCGCGCCGCCGGAGCGGATTGGGCATCGATGCGATCTATGCCGAGATGGCGGAAATAGGCGGCGTAGACCCCATCCTCGCGAATGATGTGCTTGATCAGCCAATCGCGAACGAATTCGAAAATGTCATCGGGAACGATCTCGGCGCGATCGGCGCGAAATTTGTCTCTGAGCTGAGTGAGGGTGGCCACCAATTTTCGGTGGGCTTCGATGTGGGCGGCGGCACCGGGGTACCCCCAGCGGGAGAACAAGTCCTCTTCCCGCGCGAAATGGCTGCCGGTGTACTCGGCCAATTCGCCGAGCACGGCATCAATGGCAGCGTGGCCGCGCCGCTGCTCGCTGGCATCCCACAAAGAATTTATCAACCCGACCAAACGCTTATGGTCTTCGTCAAATTCAGCGACGAAGACGCTGAGGTCTTCGGTCCAGGTTAACAAGGCCATGGTGCAGTACTCTGTGGTGACGTTCAGCCGGACCGCATACCATGAATACCCCCACCCCCCAGTCCCCAAATGGGGACTGCGTAGGTTTAGTCCAAAGGCTTACCTGTCAGTTTTGCCACCGGCAGCCAGGACTTGTCCGGGTCCTCGGACGGCACCGACAGCGCCACCGGCCACCCTTGCAGGCGGGGCCGAACCGGCGCCGAACGCGCCGCCTCGCCCGGCCAAGTCAGCCGGAAGCCAAGAGCGACCAGCGCGTCGAAATCGAACCATGCATCGGCGCATTCCATCACCGCCCCCATGTCAGCTTCGTTGCCGAAAGGTAACCAAACCGTGACGGCAACGGCGTGACCGTTCGATGAAAAACCTCTTCCAGATTCAGCTCATTCCAAGAGCACATGGCGCCCGACGATCAGGAATTCCTTGTTGCCCTCCGGCCCGGTGATCGGACTTTCGCACAGGCCCGCCACCTGCCAGCCCGGCAACTCCGCCAGCCATGCCGAGATACGCTCGCACACCTCGGCGTGCAATTCCGGCTCGCGCACCACGCCCCCCTTGCCAACCCGGCCCTTGCCGACCTCGAATTGCGGCTTGATCAGCGCCACCAGCACCGCTTCTGGCCGCGCCAGCGCCATCGGTGCCGGCAGCACCGTCTCCAACCCGATGAAGGCGGCATCGCACACCACCATGTCGATCGGCTCTGGCACCAATTCGGCGGTGAGGTGGCGGGCGTTGGTGCGCTCCAGCACCACCACGCGGGGGTCCTGGCGTAGCTTCCAGGCCAATTGGCCATGGCCGACATCGACGGCGTAGACCCGAGCGGCGCCGTGGCTCAACAGCACGTCGGTGAAGCCGCCGGTCGAGGCGCCGACGTCAAGGCATACCGCTCCGGCCGGATCCATAGAGAATTCGGCCAGGGCGTGGGCCAGCTTGAGGCCGCCCCGCGACACCCAGGGGTGGTCCTGGCCCTTGAGTTCGATCAGTGTGTCCTCGGCCAGGGGAGTTCCCGGCTTGTCGATCCGGCGGCCGCCGGCCAGCACCAGCCCGGCCATCACCAGCGCCTGGGCACGAGCACGGCTTTCGACCAGCCCCCGCTCCACCAACAACTGGTCCACTCTCTTCCGCACCGCCATCGCTCGCACCTTCACCAAAACAAGTGTGGAAATTGCCCCGGCCATGCCCGAGAATAAACAAAAAAACCAATCCGAGGGGCGATCACGAAAGTTTATGGCGACGCTGCTCTGCACCCATCGCGCCGGACTGAAGCACGACACCGGGGATTACCACCCCGAATGTGCCGAGCGGCTGCGCGAAATCCTGACCACCCTCGAGGCTGAGGAATTCTTCCTGCTGGCCCGCGACGAAGCGCCCCTGGCAACCCGGCGCCAATTGCTCAGGGCCCATTCCGCCACCCATGTCGATAACATTTTGGGCTCGGTGCCCACCACCGACACCTTATACCACCTTGATCCCGATACAGTCTTGTCGATGGGCTCGGGCGAGGCGGCATTGCGCGCCGCCGGGGCCGGAATCGATGCTGTCGATCAAGTAGCGCGACGCCTGGCGCGCAATGCCTTTTGCGCCGTTCGCCCGCCGGGGCACCACGCCGAGCGGGACACCGCCATGGGCTTCTGCCTGTTCAACAACGCCGCCATCGCCGCCCTGCACGCCCGCGAGGAACACGGCTTCCAGCGGGTAGCGGTGATCGATTTCGATGTCCACCACGGCAACGGCACCCAGGATATCCTGTGGGACGAGCCCGGCATGTTCTACGCCTCGACCCACCAGGAGCGCGCCTTTCCCAATACCGGCTTCGCCGACGAGACCGGCGGTCTGGGCCAGGTGGTCAACGTGCCGTTGCCGGCCGGCGGCGATTCCGAGGTGTTCCGCCACGCCTATGACGACATCATCCTGCCCAAGCTGGTGGAGTTCCACCCCGACTTTTTGATCATCTCGGCCGGCTTCGACGCCCACGCCTCGGACCCGCTGGGACAAATGCGGCTTAGGACCCCCGATTTCGGTTGGATCACCCGGCGCCTGCTGGCCGCCGCCGCCATCTCGGCCGGCGACCGCGTCGTTTCGGTACTGGAAGGCGGCTACGACCTGCCGGCGCTGACCGCTTCGGTACGCGAGCACGTGCGGGCACTGATGGGGGCGTGAGCGCGGCTGTTGACACCCCTCGCCATCAACCCACATTATCCGAAGATGCCATCGAAGGACGAAATGCCATGACTTCGACACCTGTCATAATGGCGGCAAATGGACGAGTGGTTATCCCAGCCAGTATGCGGGCCGAAATCGGCTTGGCCGAGGGCGGCACCATGGTCGCCCGGGTCGAGAACGGCGTCGTCGTTCTCGAACCTCATAAAGTCGCACTTGATCGGGTTCGAGCGATGGTTCGGGAGTTCGCACCGGCCGACCCCGGTCTCAGTGTCGTCGATGAACTCATCGCCGAGCGGCGCGCCGAGGCCCTACGTGAATAGCGTTGTCCTCGACGCGTCGGCCGTGCTGGCCGCGCTCTATGGCGAGCCGGGCTCGGATAAGGTCGATGGCGTCCTCGCCAATGCCCTGGTTTCCTCCGTCAACGCCGCCGAAGTCATCTCCAAACTGACCGAGCGCGGCATGGCGCCCGAGCGCGCAATAACGGCCCTTGCGGCAACGGGCGCCACCATCGTCGCCTTCGACCTCGAACAGGCGACCCTGGTCGGTGCCCTGCGCCCCCCAACCCGGATTGCGGGACTGTCCTTGGGTGACCGGGCCTGCCTGGCACTGGCCAAGCTGCGCGGCCTGCCGGCGATGACCGGCGATGCCGCCTGGGCTGCGGTGGCCGGGGCGATTGGGGTCGAGGTGGCGTTGATCCGGGAATCGCACTGAGCCGTTGACGGCTGACTCTTTTCACTGGCCGTTGACAGCTTGCCTTTGAGGGGGGCAGCCCGTACACTTCGGCGCCCTGTTTTTGTTTTTTGTCATCCACCTCGGGAACCCATGGCCGAGCCAGCTGCCGACATCGCCACCATGAGCTTTGAGGACGCCCTGTCCGAGCTGGACCGCATCGTCCGCGCGCTGGAAGGTGGCGCCACCAAGCTCGACGACGCCATCGCCGCCTATGAGCGAGGCGCCCATCTCAAGCGGCACTGCGAGGCCAAGCTGCGCGAGGCGCAAGCCCGCGTCGATCGCATCGTGCTGGGTCCCGACGGTTCGGTGTCCATCGAACCCGCCAATATTCAGTAGCCAAAAGGACAGTTTCCGTGAGCCAAGCCGCCCTTCCGGCCACCCTTGCCGATGCGCTGAAAAGTAACGCCGTCGCCGTCAACGCCGAACTCGACCGCCTGCTGCCGGTGCCCGATGGCCCTGAGAACCGCGTCCACGAAGCGATGCGCTATTCCTCGCTCGACGGCGGAAAAAGGCTGCGGCCGTTCCTGGTGATGCAATCGGCCTCGCTGTTCAACGTTGCCGAAAGCGCCGCCATCCGCGTCGCTTGCGCCATCGAGATGGTGCATTGCTACTCGCTGATCCACGACGATCTGCCCTGCATGGACGATGACGATTTGCGCCGGGGCCGCCCCACCTGCCATCGCCAGTTCGACGAGCAGACGGCCCTGTTGGCCGGTGACGCCCTGCTCACCCGCGCTTTCGAGGTGCTGGCCGGCGCCCCCACCCATTCCGATCCGGCGGTGCGCTGCGAGTTGGTGGCCGTGTTGGCCCATTCCTCGGGTGCCGACGGCATGGTTGGCGGCCAGATGGTCGATCTGCGCGCCGCCGAATTCGCCATGGACGTCCCCGCCATCACCCGCTTGCAGCAGATGAAGACCGGCCGCCTGATCGGCTTTTCCTGCGAGGCTGGCGCCGTACTGGGCAAGGCGGGGGCGCATCAGCGCCAGGCGCTGCGCAATTACGCCCATGACCTTGGCCTGGCCTTCCAGATTGCCGACGACCTGCTGGACGTCGAGGGCGACGCTGCCGAAGTTGGCAAGAAGGTTGGCAAGGACGCCGATGCCGGTAAGGCCACCTTCGTCTCGCTGCTGGGCATCGAGCGGGCCCGCTCCCAGGCCGACATGCTGGCCGATCAGGCCGCGCGGCATCTCGACGTATTCGACGAAAAGGCCGATTTCCTGCGGGCCACCGCCCGCTATGTCGTCGATCGGCGCTCGTGAGGATTTGATACAATGACTTCGATGCCGCCCTCCTCCCATGTGCGCCTGCTTGACCGCGTCAACGAACCCAAGGATTTCCGCGACTTCTCGATCGACGAATTGAAGCAACTGGCCGACGAGGTCCGTCGCGAGATGATCGATGTGGTGTCCTTTACCGGCGGCCACCTCGGGCCGGGGCTGGGCGTGATCGAGTTGACGGTGGCGCTGCACCACGTCTTCAACACCCCCACTGACCGCCTCATCTGGGACGTTGGCCACCAGGCCTATCCCCACAAGATCCTGACCGGCCGCAAGGACCGCATGCGCACCCTGCGCCAGGGGGGAGGCCTGTCCGGCTTCACCAAGCGAGCCGAAAGCCCCTACGACCCCTTCGGCGCCGGCCATTCCTCGACCTCGATTTCGGCCGGCTTGGGCATGGCGGCGGCGCGTGACCTGATGGGCGGCGACAACAACGTCATCGCGGTGATCGGCGACGGCTCGATGAGCGCCGGCATGGCCTATGAGGCGCTCAACAACGCCGGCGCGCTGGGATCGCGCATGCTGGTGGTGCTGAACGACAACGATATGTCGATCGCTCCGCCGGTGGGGGCGATGAGTTCCTACCTGACCCGTCTGCTGTCATCGGATACCTACCGCCATTTCCGCCATGTGGCCCGCGACTTCGCCCATCTGCTGCCGCCCGGTCTGGAGCGCGCCGCCAAGCGCGCCGAGGAATACGCCCGCGGCATGGTCACCGGCGGCACCCTGTTCGAGGAACTGGGCTTCTATTACGTCGGCCCAATCGACGGCCATAATTTCGAACACCTGCTGCCGGTGCTGAAAAACATCCGTGACAGCGATGAATCCAAGGCGGTGCTGCTGCATGTGGTGACCAAGAAGGGGCGCGGCTACGCCCCGGCCGAGGCGGCCTCCGACAAGTATCACGGCGTCGGCCGCTTCGATGTGGTCACCGGCGCCTTCGCCAAGCCCAAGGCCAATGCCCCCAGCTACACCTCGGTGTTCGCCAAGGCGCTGATCGCCGAGGCCAAGCACGATCCCAAGATCGTCGCCATCACCGCCGCCATGCCGGCCGGCACCGGCCTCGACAAGTTCGCCGAGTTGTTCCCCGAGCGCTGCTACGATGTCGGCATCGCCGAGCAGCACGCCGTTACCTTTGCCGCTGGTCTGGCCGCCGAGGGCTTCAAGCCGTTCTGCGCCCTGTATTCCAGCTTTCTGCAGCGTGCCTACGACCAATTGGTCCACGATTCGGCCCTGCAATCGCTGCCGGTGCGCATGGCCATCGACCGCGCCGGTCTGGTCGGGGCCGACGGCGCCACCCATGCCGGCGCCTATGACCTGGCCTTCCTCGGCTGCATTCCCGACATGGTGATCATGGCGCCGGCCGACGAGGCCGAACTGATGCACATGGTCGCCACCGCCGCCGCCACCGATACCCTGCCCACAGTGTTCCGCTATCCCCGCGGCGAGGGCGTCGGCGTCGATCTGCCCGAGCGCGGCAGCGTCCTGCCGATCGGCAAGGGCCGCATCATCCGCGAGGGTTCGAAGGTGGCCTTGCTGTCGATCGGCACTCGCTTGGCCGAATGCCTGAAGGCCGCCGACGATCTGGCCGCCGACGGGATCACGCCGACGGTGGCCGATGCCCGCTTCATGAAGCCGCTCGATACCGAACTGGTGTTGCGGCTGGCGCGCGAGCACGATGTGCTGATCACCGTCGAGGAAAACTCCATCGGCGGATTCGGCAGCCATGTGTTGCACCTACTGGCGAATTCCGGCCTGCTTGACGGTGGCCTCAAGGTGCGACCGCTGGTGCTGCCCGACATTTTCATCGAGCATGATACGCCCGAATTGCAGTACGAGAAATGCGGGCTCAACGCCTCGAATATCCGGGCCACCGCGCTGGCAGCGCTTGGATTGAACGCCGTTCCCGCGGCGTCCTGACGCGGCGGTGAATTGCAATCGAGTCGGCGAATGTTATGATGCCTGCGATTTACCGCTTGGGATGACACGATGGAAATCGAGAAACTGCGGGAAAGCGCCCGGCGCGCCAGCATCCTGCTGAAGGCGATGAGCAACGAACATCGCCTGATGATTCTGTGCCAATTGTCCCAGGGCGAACGGTCGGTGGGGGAAATGGAGCGGATGATCGGATTGTCGCAATCGGCGCTGTCGCAGCATCTTGCCCGTCTGCGCCGCGACAATCTGGTCAATACCCGCCGCCAAGCCCAAACCATTTTCTATTGGCCATGTCAGTCGGGCATGTTGAAAATTTGACAGGCCCCACCCGCTGTGGCACCGTGATCTCCGCCCTTTGCGGGCGGGAGGCGCCGCTGTGGATACAGCAAAGGT
>Ga0316222_1002860_pt1 | contig 17766 bp, 21 predicted proteins | sample TBH18011metaG_FD_206008 | JGI IMG/M metagenome (GOLD analysis project Ga0316222, IMG submission 206008) | Freshwater microbial communities from Trout Bog Lake, Wisconsin, USA - TBH18011 | ecosystem: Environmental > Aquatic > Freshwater > Lake > Hypolimnion/Profundal zone | place: USA: Wisconsin...
GGAAGACTGCTTGATTCAAAAAGCAGGGTTGGTCGGCTTGTCGCTCAATTTTCGTGCCGGTGTCAGCAACCATTTCAAAGCCTCCGGTTCCGTATGAAAGTTCTTCGCGTCAAGCCCACGATTTTTGGCCACCGTGACGGCGAACTCCCCTGAACGAACCCACTCTGGACTGGCCACATGAGCAATTTTGACGGATGACTTTGCGTTGGCAGAAATACGTTCGACAAAATTGTATCGTTCAGCAATTCCTGGAGGGTGAAATCCCGACACCCCGGTCGAATCAATCAGCAATTTCTCAATCTTTTGCTTGCGACAACGAAGCACCACGCGGCTTATCCATTCAGACACTTCAGCAAACGAGGTCTGTCCCACGGGACAAAACACCGCATATTCCTTTTTCTGCTCAAAGTGCTCCAGCTTTTTCACAGCATTGATAGGAAATGACAATTGCTCTCCAAAATCAACGGAAAAGTGCTCAAATAAAAAAGCAAATGGGGTGAACACCCCATAGCGATCAAAATTTCCCGGATTAGACTGTTTCACATGTCTGCTAAATTTGTCGGCGAAGTTGACGATTCGCGATGCGAGCCGATCCAAAACCAATCGAATTCTCACCAGCGAATTCTTGTAGTCGAGAGCGAACGCGACCTTCGCCAGATTACTGCTGAAGTGTTAATTGACGCCGGCTACCAAGTGGATGTTGCTGAAAATGGAGGTGCCGCTTGGGACGCGTTGCAACTTTACAAATACGATCTGCTTATCGCCGACCAATTTATGCCGAAGATGTCTGGCGTCGCGTTGCTCAAGAAAATCCACGCCGCGCGCATGACCCTACCGGTCATCATGTCCAACGGATTCTTGCCCACCTGGGAATTTGCCCTGCATATGTGGCTGCAACCCGTGAAGATGCTGCTTAAACCATTCACTTTCGACGAATTGCTCGGCATGGTGAAAAATGCCTTACCCAAGGATGCCAGCGCCTGCTATGTCAACAGCCCGCTGCCACAGCAGCCTTCAGAACCTCCACTCCCACCGCCACGTTTGTTCGCCTGATGATTCACCAGACTTAATTGTGGGAAAGGCCTTAATCAATGAACCGCCAATACGAAACTGAATACGAACCACTCCATATGAGTGCTGCGAGGTTTTCACGGACACCGCTCGGGCGGGTGGTGTTGCACTTGGAATGTCTTTGTCACCATCCCGCGGGCGCCCGATTCCACATCCAAGGTCTGACACGCAATCTGCGCGAGTCTGCCGTTTCGGCCAAACACTCAACGCTAAAGTCCTTGAGAAAAACTTTCAGCCTGTCGTAGGGTGGCAATCTGTGTGGGGTGTTCACCCCATAGGAAAAGACTAGGTGATCGCGTAATCTGCATCCAGCGAAACCGTCAAACAAGCTAACAAACAAAAGAACAATAAAATTTATGGCAAAAATACTCGGCATTGATTTAGGCACCACAAACTCGTGCATGGCAGTCATTGAAGGCGGCGAGCCCTCCGTGCTGGAAAACTCCGAGGGCAAGCGCACCACGCCTTCGGTAGTGGCTTTCACCAAAACTGGCGACCGCCTGGTGGGCGACGCCGCCAAGCGCCAGGCCGTCACCAACTCGCGCAACACGGTCTATTCCATCAAGCGTTTCATGGGCCGCAAGTTCGACGAGGTGCAGGAAGAAATCAAGCGCGTGCCTTACAAAGTCGTGCGGGCGGGCAACGGCGATGTCGCGGTGGAAGTCGAAGTGGGCGGCAAGTCCAAGCGGTTCTCGCCGCCGGAAATTTCGGCGATGATTCTTTCCAAGCTCAAAGCCGACGCCGAAACGCGTCTGGGCGAAAAAATCACGCAGGCCGTCATCACCGTTCCGGCATATTTCAATGACTCGCAGCGCCAGGCCACGAAGGACGCTGGCCGCATTGCGGGCCTCGAAGTGCTCCGCATCATCAATGAGCCAACAGCGGCCTCGCTCGCTTACGGCCTCGACAAGAAGAAGGACGAGAAGATTGCCGTTTACGATTTGGGCGGCGGCACGTTCGACATTTCCGTGCTCGAAATCGGGGACGGCGTGTTTCAAGTGAAAGCCACGAATGGCGACACGCATCTCGGCGGTGACGACTGGGACAATTTGCTGATGGATTGGATTCTCGACGAATTTAAAAAGGAATCCGGCATGGATCTCCGCAAACAGCCCGACGCGCTCCAGCGCATCAAGGAAGAAGCCGAGAAAGCCAAGATTGCGCTTTCGAATGCCACGACCTACGACCTCAATCTGCCGTTTATCACGGCGGACGCCAGCGGGCCGAAGCACATTCAGAAGACGCTCACCCGTGCCAAAATGGAGCAGCTCACCGACAAGTTGTTTGAGCGCACCATCGGACCGGTAAAGGCGTGTTTGAAGGATGCCGGGATCGAGGCCGCCAAGATTGACGAACTTGTGCTCGTCGGCGGCATGACGCGCATGCCGCATGTGGTGGAAGTGGCTCGCTCGCTCGTCAACAAGCAGCCGCATCAAGGTGTCAATCCCGACGAAGTCGTCGCGATTGGCGCGGCCATCCAGGCCGGCGTGCTTAAAGGCGAGGTCAAGGATGTGGTGTTGCTGGATGTGACGCCGTTGTCGCTCGGCATTGAGACGTTCGGCGGGGTGTTTACCAAGGTGATCGAACGCAACACGACCATCCCGAGCCGCAAGGCGCAAACCTTTTCAACCGCAGCGGACAACCAGCCCGGTGTGGAAATCCATGTCTTGCAGGGAGAACGGCAGTTTTCCAAGGACAGCAAAACCATCGGCAAGTTCAATCTCGACGACATTCCGCCCGCCCCGCGTGGCGTGCCGCAAATCGAAGTCAGCTTTGACATTGATGCCAATGGCATCCTCCACGTCAACGCCAAGAACCTGGGCACCGGCAAGGAACAGAAGATCACCATCACGGCCAGCAGCGGCCTTTCCAAGGACGAGATTGAAAAGATGCGCAAGGATGGCGAACTGCATGCCGAAGACGACCGGCAGCGCAAGGAAGAGCTGGAAACGCGTAACGAGGCCGACAACGCGGTGTATCGCACGGGAAAAATGGTGAAGGACAATGCGGACAAACTTTCCGCTGAAGACAAGGGGAAGCTCGAATCCGCCGCTGATGCGGTGAAGGACGCGCTCAAAGGAACGGACACTGCGGCCATCAAGACGGCCAGCGAAAAACTCAACCAAACCTGGCAGGCCGTTTCAACGGAACTTTACAAGGCAGCCGCGGAAAAACCCCGCGCAGGCAAAGGTCCCACTGGTGGTCAATCCGGAACGCCGCCGGAAGCGGACGACAATCATGACGACCACAAGCAGAACGAAGAACCGGTCATTGACGCAGAAGTGGTGGAGGAAGGGCAACCGGCATGATGGGTGCCGGCTGATTGCATGCGCAAACTTCTGACGTTCGCCGTCGCGCTGCTGGCCGCATTGGCCGGCGGTTGCGCGGCGGTCTCCGTCCTGCCCATCGCTGCACTGATGGGTTCGCCGAACGCATCCGCCTTGGAAATCCACAGCCAGACCGACATCCGACTTGAAGCAGCAGATTTCATTGTGACCAAGCCCAATGTGGTCGGAGAGAGCGAAGGCTTCTCCTTGCTGGGCATCCTGACAATTGTCCCTCCGAAATTTACTCAAGCGATGAACCGGCTTTTTACCCAGGCAGAAATGCAACCGGGCCGGCCCCAAACCCTGGCAAACCTGATCATGGAAAAGAACAGCAGCTATTTCATCCTGTATTCTGTCCCGCGAATCTCGGTCCGCGCCGATGTCATCGAGTTCATTCCGGTGAATGCCACGAATCCACCTCCGCCGCCAGCGACCACGCCGCCAATTTCCAACCTCAAGTGAGAAAATATCACCACCTCAATTGGGGTGAACACCCCATAGCGGCTGTGCGGTTGCATAGGTATATTTGCAGCACGAAATGAAAAATATGTCACAGGATCAAAATCAAAAAAAAGCCAATACACAGCAGCCCGCTGCCGTCGTGTCGTTGAACCAAAGCAGGACGGATTCTAAACCCTCACCAGATGCAGTGGCGCAAAAGGCATACTTCAGTTACTTGAACGAAGGGTCGGTGCCCGGACAAGATGTGCGGCATTGGCTGGAAGCCGAGGCGCAATTGTTTGCTGGAATTGTGCATGAAAGGCAAATTCACCCGCATTGACAGCCGCTTAACACAACTTTTGTCATGATGTTCATTTGACCACGCAAAATCGCAACTTTATGGATACCAAGAATAATTTGTCGGAAAAGAAACTCGTGGAACAGTTGGACACTCCCGAACAACTGAGCCCCTCCTTCGTCACTGCCTGCCATTGCTCGGTTGACAGGCAACTGCTTGAACAGGAACTCGAATATCTGTGGGACGACACTGACGCCACTGGAAAGTCATACGAAATATATTTGGGGAAGATCAGCAGAAACCCCATCGTTAAGAGTAAAATCACCGGCAAGTATTTTGCCCTGCCGTGGCCTGTGATTATCAAGCTCGCCTTGGCAAAAGGCATTGACAAGTGATCATGGAAGGCATGAACAGGGAACTGGTGGGCCAGATAACCAATTGCCTGGGTTGACAAGTGAGAGAATGATCGTGACCCATTTATCACATTTAACCATTGTTACATTGTTTATGACCACACTGAATGTTCGCCCAGCGGACACATCGGCCACCAAGGACAGCAACGGCCTCGCCGGGGGCAACGCCGCCTTTGCGCTGAATCTTTACGCTCAGCTTAGAACCGCGGACGAGAATCTATTCTTCTCTCCTTACAGCATCTCGACCTGCCTGGCCATGACCTACGCAGGCGCACGAGGAGATACGGCCGCACAGATGGCCCAGACGCTTCATTTTGGCACAAACCAGAACCAACTTGCGGCTTCATTCGGCGAACTACAGGGGCAATTGAACAACGAAACGCAGCAGGAGGCGAACGAACTGAACATTGCCAACGGGATGTGGGCGCAAAATGACCAGCCGCTTCTTCCCGCCTATTTGAAGGTTGCGCGAGAACAATTTGGGGCAAATTTGAAACAGGCCGATTTTCGCACCGGTTCGGAGGCCGCACGTTTGGAGATCAATAATTGGGTGAGCAACCAGACCAAAGGCAAGATCTGCAACCTCATTCCCGCAGGATTGCTGGACTCGGCGACACGGCTGGTCTTGGTGAATGCCATTTACTTCAAGGGGCAGTGGGCCAGTGAGTTTGACCAGCATAATACGATCGAATCAACCTTCTCGATTGCTCCCACTCAAAAACTTCAGGTGCCGTTGATGAGCCTCACCGCCAACTTCAAATATGCCGAGGTTGAAGGGTTGCAGGTGTTGGAGCTTCCCTATGCCGGCAACGATCTTGCCATGGTCGTTCTTCTCCCGGGCGAAACCGACAGCTTGAAAACCATGGAAAAACAGTTCAATGAAGCCTCGCTCGACCGCTGGCTGGCACAGGCCAGTGAACAGAAGGTCGCAGTATTTCTGCCAAAGTTCAAACTGGCTGCGCAATTTAGCCTGGCAAAGGACCTCGCTGCAATGGGCATGACGGATGCCTTTTCGCCGCGGGCGGACTTTTCCGGGATGGATGGACAGCGGGATCTTTTCATATCGGCGGTGGTTCACAAGGCGTTTGTGGATGTCAACGAAGAGGGCACCGAGGCCGCAGCGGCAACCGGTGTCGTCATGAGGAGCATGGCCGTGATGCGGCCCCGACCCACGCCTGTTTTCCGCGCTGATCACCCGTTTATTTTCCTGATCCGGGACACCCGTTCCGGCAGTATTCTCTTCCTCGGCAGAATGGTCGATCCGAGCCGGTCCTGACCCGGATCAAATTCCAGGATGGGGATAACACCCCATTGCACCAGCAAAGCAATCCCGCTTAAAGTCTCGTCGATGACCGCGAAAATGTCACGCGAGCCGGAAAACTGGCTCACAAATCACTGCCACGCGAGCCAAGGTGCCGCAAGCACAGGCTTGTGCGGACTGATCAAGTCCGGCTCAAGGTGGCCAAATCAGGGAGGAAAACCGGAGCTCAAATATGAAAATCACATCAATCAATAGAAAAGAATCGAATGAATATAATTTGGAACTCAATACCGAGCCCAAATTACAGCAGGCTGTTTTTGGGCATTTTCAATTGCTCGCGGCGCAGGATCGCAGATTGAAAAGCATTGCTTTTTCAAAGCTGGAGAATTCCGGTCTGATATTGCACACGGGTGCATTGATTGATTCCGTCAATTCCGACGGTTTGGCCAGCCTGATTGAGGATTTATTGACCAAAGCGGAATCAATTGCGGCACGGGAAAATGCGGCTACAAAACAGGAAGCCAAACTCATGGACAATCAACAGGACGCCATCATTGAGGCGGCTGCCAAAAAATTAGGCATCCCCATCAGGTAGTGGTTTGCGAGGCAGCCGCCGCAGAAACGAACGAAGCGGGAAAACGAAAACTATGTCCATAAAAAGTTATGAAAAAACTCGGCATTATAATCGGAGTGGTGGTGGTGATTGGCATTGTAGGTTTAATTCTTGTCGCGGTTGCCGGCGGCAGCTACAACCGCTTGGTTAAGCTTTTGCAGGCGGTGGATAGCCAATGGGCGCAGGTGCAAAATGTGTATCAGCGCCGTGCGGATTTGATTCCCAACCTCGTTGCCACCGTTTCCGGTGCGGCCAATTTTGAAAAATCCACCCTTACGGACATCACCCAAGCCCGCGCCTCCGTCGGGCAGGTGAAAATTGATCCCGCCACCGCGCCGACTGACCCAGCAAAACTCGCAGCCTTTGATCAAGCCCAAGGACAACTTTCTTCCGCCCTGTCGCGTTTGCTGGTGGTCGTGGAGCGCTATCCTAATTTGACGGCGACCGAGAACTTTCGGGAGTTGCAGGCTCAACTGGAAGGCACAGAAAACCGCATCAGCGTGGAACGCCGGGATTTTAATGCCGCCGTTCAGAGCTACGATACAGCCGTCAAATCATTCCCCGCGGTGTTTTATGCCGCGACACTGGGGTTTCAATATAAGCCGTATTTCAGCGCCACGCCCGGGGCGGAAACTCCACCCAAAGTTCAGTTTAACTTTGGCAATGCCGCAACCAACCAGCTTTGATTTGTGAAACATTATTGGATCGTTTTTATCCTCGCTGTTTGCCTCAGCACGTTTGCGGCGGAAGTGATGCCGCCGTCGCCGAATCAATATTTTAATGACTATGCCAAGGTGGTGTCTGCGGCAACCGCCTCGCAACTGAACCAAGCGCTCGAAGAATTTGAGCGCCAAAGTTCTGATCAAATTGTGGTGACGGTCTTCCCCAGGATGCAGTCCGATTCCTCGATCGAAGATTATACGATCCGGCTGTTTCGGTCGTGGGCGGTGGGTCAAAAAGCGAAAAATAACGGGGCGGCGCTCTTCGTTTTCGTTCAAGAGCACAAAATGTTTTTGCAAGTTGGCTACGGATTGGAAGGGGTGCTGCCCGATGCCCTTTGCAAACGGATTATTGACGAGCAGATTTCTCCGCGATTCAAGGCGGGCGATTATGATGGCGGACTTGCCGCTGGAGTTCAGTCCATCATCGCTGCGGCCAAAGGCGAATACAAAGGAACCGGCGCCACCGTCGCCGATAGCCAAAGCTCGCACGGATGGATCAGTTCGCTCTTTAGTATTGGGTTAATCGTGCTGATCATCATTTTTGCAATTTTCAGCCGAGGTTCAGGAATGTTCCTGCCCTGGCTGTTACTCGCCAGCAGCGGCTCAAGCCGCGGTTGGGGCGGCGGCTCTTCCGGCGGCGGTGGTTTCTCCGGCGGTGGCGGATTCTCCGGTGGCGGCGGCAGCGGCGGTGGCGGCGGTGCGGGAGGATCCTGGTGATTATGCCCTTAAAAAAGTTCATCAAGCGATTGCCGCACGACACGCTGGTGGCGGCGATTCGCGAGGCGGAGAAAAAGACCACCGGTCAAATCCGCGTTTTGATCAGTCATACATCCGTGGCGGATCCGGTGGCCGCGGCGCAAAAGGAATTTGCACGGCTGAACATGGCCGAGTCACCGGAACGCAATGGCGTGCTGATTTTTGTGAACCCGCGCAACCGCAAATTTGCGGTGATTGGGGATGCTGGGGTGCATGCAAAATGCGGCGATGTATTTTGGCAGGAACTGGCACAGGCCATGACGGACTATTTCCGCAGATCCGAGTTCGCCGAAGGCCTTGCTCACGGCATCAGAAAAGCTGGCGAACTGCTGGCGGAGCATTTTCCGCGACCGTGATGGTTCCGACTGAAAACCTGAGCGATTTTGGTAATTTGAATTTTATGAAGCCAATTCTTGCTCCTCCATCCTCCGTGGCGAATGCACCAAAACCCGTTCCTGGAGGCCAGGCCTCCGACCGGGCCACCCTCGCCGCCATTGCACATCAGGCCATGCTCGAGCGCGGCTTGGAGCCGGATTTCCCGTTGGCGGCGCAAAAGGAATTGGCGGCCATCGGCGGACCGGCCAAGGCGACGGATCATGTGCGCAACCTGCGTGACCGGCTTTGGGCGTCTATTGACAACGACGACTCCCTCGACCTGGATCAGCTCACCGTCGCCGAATCGCTCGCCGGCGGGCAAGTCAGAATCCTCGTGGCCGTGGCCGATGTGGACGCCTTGGTGCATAAAGGCACCGCGCTCGACGGCCATGCGGCGCGAAACACCACCTCGGTTTATACGCCCGCCGCCATTTTCCCCATGCTGCCGGAGGCGCTTTCCACCAACCTGACGTCGTTGAACGAAGACCAGGACCGCCTCGCCATCGTGGCGGACATGGTTTTCAAGGAAGACGGTTCGCTCGTCACTTCGGAACTCTACCAGGCACAAGTTCGCAACCGGGCAAAACTGGCTTATAACGGCGTCGCCGCGTGGCTGACTGGCACCGGACCGGCACCCCGACGCATAGCGGAGGTTCCTGGATTGGACGAGAACCTTCGGCTTCAGGATCGCGTCGCGCAACGACTCACGGGATTGCGCCATCACCACGGTGCGCTCAGTTTGGAGTCGCTAGAGTCGCAGGCGGTTTTTGCCGGCGACGCACTGGCTACGCTTGAGCTGGATCAAACCAACCGGGCGACGCAGTTAATCGAGGAGTTCATGGTGGCCGCGAATGCCGTAACGGCGCTTTACCTCGCAAAGAAGAACTTTCCCTCCCTCCGCCGCGTCCTGCGTGATCCCGAACGCTGGGCACGCATCATCGAACTCGCGGCTCAACTCAAAGAACAACTTCCCGCCGCACCGGATGCGATCGCGCTCGAGGGTTTCCTGACTCGTCGCCGCACGGCAGCCCCAGAGAAGTTCGCCGACCTTTCCCTGTCCGTCATCAAGCTCATCGGGCGCGGCGAATACGCGCTGGATCTCCCCGGCGGCGAGCCACCCGGACATTTTGCGCTGGCGGTGAAGGACTACACGCATTCCACCGCTCCGAACCGTCGCTTCCCTGATCTGATCACGCAACGTCTCTTGAAAGCCGCGCTGGCAGGCGCAGCGCTGCCCTACACCATTCCGGAGTTGACGGAGCTGGCCAAGCACTGCACCGATCAGGAAGACGCCGCCACCAAAGTTGAGCGCCGGGTCATCAAGTCCGCCGCCGCGTTGCTGCTCTCGGGAAAGATTGGACAACAATTCAACGCCATCGTCACTGGCGCAGCGGACAAAGGCACTTGGGTCCGGCTTTTCCAGCCGCCGACCGAAGGCCGGCTCACCCTTGGCCTTAAAGGCCTCAAAGTCGGTGATCACGTTCGCGTCAAGCTCCTTCACACCGATGTCCAGCGCGGCTTCATAGACTTCGGCCGCGCCTGAAGACCGCGCAGGTTGCGTCCAGTGCAAACCGCTTTATGCCGCCTGCTTTGTCCGTCTGCGAAGATTCTTGATGGACGCCAAAGGTGGGTTCGTCGAGGTGTCCAGTTACCATTTGCCGGTCGGGTTATACCCCATAGACGTCAGATGGCGTTCACGCGATGTTCACATGTCGTGAAAAGCAGACATCTGCTCCATTGGTGCTTTCTTGTGCCGCCACGAATTTAGTGGTGACGGTGAAAAGCTGTGCATGACTCATAAATCGAAAAACAACTGAAAAAATCAAAATCAAATATGAAAAGCGACTTGAAGAAAACTGACCTGGAACTGAAGACGGATGTGCTGGCCGAGCTGAGATATGAGCCGGGGGTGGAGGTCACGGACATTGGCGTCTTGGTGAAGGATGGGGCGGTGACCCTGAATGGTTTCGTAACCAGCTATGGCGAGAGATGGGATGCGGTGCGCGCGACCAAACGGGTGGCCGGGGTGATCGCCATCGCTGATGACATGGAAGTCAAGTTGCCGAATTCCGTGCGTCGTACCGACGGCGAGATCGCCGCCACCGCCGCGAACCAAATCAACTGGTCATCCACGACGATTCCACCGGAAGGAATCCAGGTCACGGTCCGGGAAGGCCGGATCACCTTGGAGGGCGAAGTGGAATGGTGGTATCAGAAGAGTTCCGCCGAAACCGCCGTGCAGCATCTGGCGGGGGTCAAAGGCGTGACCAACTTGATCACGATCAAGCCCAAACTTTCACCCGCAAATATCGAGACGGACATTCAATCGGCCTTCAAACGGAATGCCCTGTTCGATGCCAAAAAAATCGAAGTGGAGGCCTCTGGAAACAAGGTGATCCTCCGTGGCACCGTCCGGAATTATGGAGAGCTTGAGGAAGCCGAACGGGTCGCGTGGGCCGCACCGGGAGTTTACTCCGTGGACAATCAGATCAAGGTCGACTGCTCTTGTGGCTTTTCAGCGTAGCACCAGATGCGCAGCACTGCATCAAGCAGCCATGAAAATTTTGATCTTTTTGCTCTTTTTAGTTCTCTTGGTCGGCGGCGGAGGGTTTTACCTTGGAAGCCCCATGTTCGGCGGCGGCGCAATTGCCATAATCCTGATGGCTTCCCTCATCTTCTATTTTGCGGGTGGATTCCGCACCAGAAGCTGATTCACCGCCACTGACCGCCACAGTCACTTTTCAAGCAAGGGTTTGCCTGGAGGTCGGGTTTCACCCCATAGCGGGCATTTGGTATTCCTGCCATGCTAAATACATGAACGCAATTAAGTTTTCCGCGAACATAGATAGAAAAACAGCCAAGGCACCAAAACCATCCACGGGTGCTAATTTAACCAAAGGCAAAACGGCTTTTCCACCATCGCCGGACGCCGTGGCTCGCCGGACGCATACAATTTGTGAGACTCAAAGTTCGCAGCCGGGACATGAGGCGAAGCACTGGCTGGAAGCTGAGGCACAATTGTTCGGAGGAGTTGAACGCGAATCCCAAATGCGTGCGGGATCATCCCTTTTCACAACCGAACATTGAACAGCCACCCCTCTATGCAACACCGTAAATTATCCAAAAACCATAAGGCACTCCTTGCACCCCGGCCAACGTCGGCAGCGGGCGAGCAACCGAATGAAGCTTCTTTTACGCCCTCACCGGACGAAGTGGCCAGGAAAGCATACTTCGCCTATGTGAATGAGGGTTCACAATCTGGTCACGAGGTGCAGCATTGGCTGAAGGCGGAGGCGGATTTGATCGCGGAACGCAATCTCACGCGTGTTCACGGTTTTCACAACCGGACATAAACATTTTTGAACCAAAAACAGAAATATGAACATCCCCATCATTGACATGGATTTGAGCGAGCAAGCGCCGCACAGTCCGCGCGAGCGCATCGGCGGATTCGCCATCGCGTGCCGGGCCGTGGACAAATGCCGCGCCAGCCTGGCGGGCACACCGGGCGAATATCGCTACGATTGTCCACTGGATCAACAGCTCTTCAGCTTCAAAGGCATAACCGCCGATCAGTTTAAAGCCGCCGTAAAGGCCGCCAAAGATTATGATGAGGTCGGCGCCTGGCTGCTGGCCAACGGCACGGCGAAGACGCCGCCGGAAATCGAGGACTGGTCGGATGATATGGAAGCCGGCAGCCCGATGAAAAATCCCGAGAAACGCGATTATTTTATTGAGGACTGTCACCGGCTCGGACTGAATCCGGATAAGACGACCACGTTCGCCTGGTTGGAAGCGGATGATCGCTTCAGTTTCCGCAGTGCAACCGAATAATATTTTATGAAAAACAATCCACTGAAGGATGGCGTCATCTCGGAAAATTCCGCCGGCGTCGGCACGGTAACGCGCAAGATGGTGCGAGCACGCGCGGCGGAACTGGCCGTCATTGATGGCCAGTTGTCGAGTGCGGCGACCAAAGACCATTTTGCACAGGCCAAACGGGAATTGACCGGCGTGCCAGATACGGATCTGAAGGATGCGCTTCTTGAATCTGCGCCGGAGTCTGAACGCTGGGATCCGGTGCCCGGCTCCACTGGAGGAAAAGTGGCAGTCGCGCCCAGTGAAGATGAGGACGATGAAGGCCGAAGCGATAATGAGAGGCTGGTCGAAGGCGGCATCGCTGAAGCCGAAATTGATCAAAGTTTCCAGGCTACCAAGGCTGCCGCCAAGGAGGATTTATGAATTCACCGGCAGTCGCCGATCCTCGGACGGGTCAGGTCGCCCCAATTTCTGATGTGAACAATAAAGCCAACCTGGTATCCACCTGGAAACCTGTTGAGTCCTCAGCCCATGGCCGCCTTTCCAAAGCGGAGAAAGATTCACTGCCAGTCACCGCCTTCGCCTTTCCCCGGGCCCGGAAAGAACCGATGACCGATGCCGCGCATGTTCGGGACGCCATGGCGCGGTTCAATCAAGTCGGTGGCGTTACGAACGCGGAACGTGATTTGGCATTTGCCAACCTTCAAAAGGCGGCCAAGCATTTCGATATTCAGATGCAGGAATCCGACTGGTATGAATTCGGGTCGTGAGGACTCAGCGTCCGGCAACCTTCATAAATTTGGCAAACCAGAATAACCCTATGTCGAAAATTGAGAGCCGAGAAATCCGGCTGGCCTCCCGCCCGAAAGGTATTCCAACCGCCGCCAACTTTACGCGCGCCCAGATCGAGCTGAAGGCGCTGCCAGATCAACAGGTGCTGGTTCGCAATCTGTTTATGTCGGTTGACCCTTATATGCGCGGTCGCATGAATGACCGAAAATCGTATGTGCCGCCGTTCGAGATCGGCAAGGCGCTTGAGGGCGGTGCCGTCGGCGAAGTCATCGAATCGCGCGCCAGTGAATTTAAAGCGGGCGATGCCGTCGTTTCCAACTTCGGCTGGCGGGAATATTTCATCGCCTCACCGAAAGACCTGCATCCGGTCAGCCGCGAGGTTCAACCGCTCTCGGTTTATCTAGGCGCGCTCGGCATGACGGGCATGACCGCCTGGGTCGGATTAAATCTCGTGGAGGTCAAAGCGGGCGATGTCATTTACATTTCCGGAGCCGCCGGTGCCGTCGGCAACGTCGCCGGCCAACTGGCGACATTGCGCGGCTGCAAAGTCATCGGGTCCGCTGGTTCCATGGAGAAGGTCAAATTTCTACGTGAGGAATGCGGCTTTGACATCGCCTTCGATTACAAAACCGGTTCGGTGGTTGATCAATTGAACATTGAGGCCCCGGATGGGATTGATGTTTATTTTGACAATGTCGGCGGCGAAGCGCTGGAAGCGGCACTCTCGGCCTTGCGCGTCCACGGCCGGATCATCGCCTGCGGTGGCATTTGCGGCTACAACGAAGAAACACCGCGGCCCGGCCCCTCCAATCTGTTTAACATCACGACCAAACGGCTGACCATGCGCGGAATGATCGTCAGTGATTCGCTGGAGCGGCGAGGCGAATTTGAAAAGGAAGTGGGCGGCTATTTGCAATCGGGTAAATTGAAAAACAAAGAAACGGTGGTCGAAGGGCTCGACCAAGCCGAGGGCGCGTTCATCGGCCTCTTTGCTGGAAACAACTTTGGTAAAATGATAGTGAAGCTGGCCTGAAAAGCCACGTGAAGTTCAAAAACATGTATGAAAATAAACGCAGGACTGTGGATTGATCACCGAGAGGCCATTATCGTAAAGTTGATGGACAAAGGGGTAGAAACCAGACGGATCCAATCGACCGCTGAGAAACAACTTAGACGTGAGGGAGAACCCGACCACGGTCCATTTGAATCTCAGTTGGTTCCAGCCGATGATTCGCGCCAGAGAGAATATACCGGGCAGCTCACCCGTTACTACGACGCGATCATTTCGTATCTTCGTGATGCCGGATCAATCTTCATCTTTGGCCCCGGCGAAACCAAGGGCGAACTCAAGAAGCGGTTCGAGAAACACGCGGTTGGTCAGCGGCTTATCACTTTGGAAACGACCGACAAAAGGACTGAAGCGCAGATTGTGGACATGGTTCAGCATCACTTTCAATCCGAACCGTCAAAAAAGTAGGTTGATTCTTGCGAGCCAAGCCACTCCGGGAGAAAGGTCTCCCGGAGGTTCAACGGTCACGGGGCCGGCGTTTTTTGCGTACACCAGTCGAATTGACCGCGCCGGTTTTTTGCCCAGGCGGCTTCATTGTGGCCCGGGTCCACCGGCTGGTCCTTGCCATAGCTGATGGTCCGAATTCGCGCGGCATCAACCCCGATCTTGGCCAGCGCCTCGCGCAAGGCCAGCGCACGGCGTTCCCCGAGCGCGCGGTTGTATTCCCCTGTGCCGCGCTCGTCGCAGTTGCCTTCAATGAGCAATTCGGCATTCGAATCGGCCTTCAGAACCCCGGCGACACTGCCAACATTAGTTTGTTCCCTGTCTTCAACCACCGCGCTGTCAAATTTGAAATGCACCGTGTAAGCCGCCAGCTTTTCGCGGTCAATATTCATGTTGGCGAGGTGCCCCCAGTTTGTGGACGTGTGGATGGGCCCGCTCACGTATGGCGGAGGCGCGGGAGTGGCCGTGGGTTTGCTTTCCGGCTGGCTGAATGGCTTGGTATTCAAATCCGGCGGCGGAGTTGGGTTGCTCGTCGTCGCCGGATGACTCAAATCTGTGCGTTTGCCAATAAATTCGTGTTTGCAACCGGTGGTTGCGAGCGTCCCAATCAATGCGAGGACGAGCGGCAAAACAATTTGGCTCAGTTTCATAATGTTCGAATTTTAAAGTTGAAGGAAATTCTCCGGGTTGAATCGTGGAATCATCTGGCGCAGGCGGTCTCCGAATTGCATCCGCCTGCGCGGTGGCAATCTTTGTGTTGCCGGGTGAAAACGTCCAGTTGGGCGGCAAATCATGCTGTCATCACCGACGCCTCATTGCTGATGCGTTTAGGCTGATGTTCCGCCAAAACTTCCGGATCGGTGTTTTTGAGGATTTCCCGGGCGTGGACTGTTTCCAGATCGGAGCCGTGGGCGATCAAAACATATTTGCCGTTCTTGACCGCCGTCTCATATTGTAAAATGCTGTCTTTGGGGATGCCCATGCTGAAAAGCCCGGCACCCAGCACGCTCAAACCACCGACCACCAACGCACCTTCGAGTGCTGCGACGATATAACTGACGATTGGTCCGGCGAACAGCAACGGGCCGACACCGGGAATAAGAAAGAAGGCGGAACCAAACAGCAGGCCCCAAAATCCGCCCCACAAGGCTCCCACTTTCCCCCAATATTTCATGCGGTCACCGGTATTGTAATAGCCGACCACGTCTTCATTCGTTTGATAGTCGCGGCCGACGATGGACAGCTTCTTCATGTCAAAGCCCGCTTGCTGGAGTTCTTTGATGGCGGCTTCGGCTCCGGGGTGCGATTTGAAAATCGCCACAACTGAATTGTTTTTGGTCATAAATTTTGCACTTTCGTTTTTGGTTTGTTGCTGTTGTTTTTGCTGCTATTGCAAATGACAATTTAGGTCTTTTCGGGATCTTGGCTATGGGGTGTTCACCCCATTGTTCACAACGCAGAAAAGCATCACTGTCTTCAGGACGAAATTATGAATACTCCGAATCTATTTACTCCCGTCCGTCTGGGTGCGTTGGAAACGCCGAACCGTATTGTGATGGCTCCGCTGACGCGAATGCGCGCAGGACCGGGCCGCGTGCCGACGGCGTTGATGGCAGAGTATTATGCGCAGCGCGCTGCGGCCGGACTGATTGACAGCGAGGCCACGGCGATTTCCCAGCAGGGCACGGGTTGTCCCAATTCGCCCGGCATCTACAGCGATGGACAAGTTGCCGGCTGGCAACGGGTCACCGAGGCGGTGCATCAGGCAGGCGGCCGGATTTTTCTTCAGCTGTGGCACATGGGGCGGATTTCGCATCCGAGTTTTCAGCCGGACGGCGGACTGCCAGTCGCACCCAGCGCCATCGCCCCGCGATCCGGCCAGGCGCTCACGGAGAAAGGCACGCAGCCTTACGTCACACCGCGCGCGTTGAAAAAAGAGGAGTTGCCCGGGCTTGTGATGCAGTATGCCATCGCGGCTGACCACGCGAAAACGGCCGGCTTCGACGGCGTGGAAATTCATAACGCCAATGGCTACTTGCTCGACCAGTTCCTTCGCGACGGCACAAACCAGCGCACGGATGAATACGGCGGGTCGGTGCGAAATCGCGCGCGGCTCACGCTGGAGGTGACCGATGCCGTCGTGCAGGTGTGGGGGGCTGACCGCGTGGGCATCCGGTTCTCGCCGGGGGGAGTGTTTAACGATATGCATGATTCCAATCCGCTGGAGACGTTTGGCCACGTGTTGCATGAATTGAATCGCTTCAATCTCGCCTACGCACATTTGATCGTGTCCACGGAAGATGATCTGAGGCATGGCGCCGTGCCGGTTCCGATGGCGGCACTGCGCAAGGAATTTCATGGACCGATGATCGTTGCCAATGGTTTTAATCGCGCAACTGCGACGCAAGCTCTGGCGGAAGATTTGGCCGATGCGGTGGCGTTTGGACGCCTGTTCATCGCAAATCCCGACCTGCCCGAGCGTTTTCGTTTGGACGCGCCCCTGAACCCGCTGGATGAAACAACATTGTACGGCGGTGCAGAGAAGGGTTATACCGATTATCCCGCGATGGGCCCACAACTCGCTGAAAGATAATGCCAGCGCAAACCGAAGCCGTTTTGCCAAAGCCCTTGAAACGCGTTGGCATTGCCGCCGACCACGGTGGTTTTGAGCTAAAGGAATTTCTGGCCGAAAAACTGCGCGAAGCTGGTTATGAAGTCTCCGATTTCGGCGACCGGGAGTTGAATCCGGAGGATGATTATCCGGACTTTGTCATTCCCCTGGCCCGGGCGATTGCCGCCGGGACGGTGGATCGTGGCGTCGGCATCTGCGGCAGTGGGGTCGGCGCGTCCATCACCGCGAACAAAGTGGCAGGGGTTCGAGCTGGCTTGATTGACGGGAATTTCTCCGCGCATCAAGGCGTCGAAGACGACGATTTGAACATGATTTGTTTTGGCGGCCTGTTGGTCGGTCATGCCCTGGCCTGGGAATTGGTGCAAACTTTCCTGTCGGCGCGATTCAAAGGAGCGGAACGCTTTCGTCGGCGCTTGGCAAAAATGGCAGAACTTGAAGCTACACCCATAGTGACAACGCCATGAAAATAAGTCCGCTGGCCGGAAAACTGCCGCCACTCGGAATGCTCGTCAATGTGCCGAGACTCGTCACGGCCTATTACACCGGTTTGCCTGATCCCAAGGTGCCGGCTCAGTGCGTGGCCTTTGGGACATCGGGCCATCGCGGATCCTCGTTCAAATTGTCTTTCAATGAATGGCACATCCTCGCCATCACCCAGGCCATTTGCCTTTACCGAAAGTCAAAGAACATCGCCGGGCCGCTATTTTTGGGTATGGACACGCACGCGCTTTCC
>Ga0316222_1002863_pt1 | contig 17754 bp, 11 predicted proteins | sample TBH18011metaG_FD_206008 | JGI IMG/M metagenome (GOLD analysis project Ga0316222, IMG submission 206008) | Freshwater microbial communities from Trout Bog Lake, Wisconsin, USA - TBH18011 | ecosystem: Environmental > Aquatic > Freshwater > Lake > Hypolimnion/Profundal zone | place: USA: Wisconsin...
GAGCGGCTCATATTATTTGTCATCCTGAGCTTGCGAAGGATCTCACGGCAGGCCAGCCGGCGTTATGTCACCATTCACCGTTCTCGAAGCTGACGGCGCCACCCGATGAGCCGTCCGTTCCGATTACGGGCCGACTGAAACGAACGTCGCGATCGCCTCGTGAGATCCTTCGCAAGCTCAGGATGACAACGTTCGGGGCTCCGGTTTCACTCCTGCGCCCAATTTGTAAACTTGTGGGTAATGGAAAGAGCCCTGCGCCGCCTTCGCGAGCCGGGCCGATTTCCGACCAACCGGAAGACGTGCCTGCAAAGGAAGTCTTCGTTCGGAGTGTCTCATACCGTCAGAGAGCGTTAGTCGCTGACGACGTCTTTTCCCAAGGCGGCACAGGACTCTTTCCATTACCCACAAGTCCGGCGACTTGAATTTTCAGCGCCGAAGGCGCGACCACATTGTAGCCTATGGCAACGCCATAGGACTCTTTCCGCAGGGCCGATTTGAGAAAGGGGTCAGTGAGAAAGGGGTCAGGAGAAAGGGGTCAGGCGACATCTGTTGACAAGAGAAAAAGGCGGGCAACATATCGTGACAGCAAAACGGTTGGCCTTGCATTCGTATTCGGAAGCCGCTAAACGCCGTCCATGAAACGCGTCCGGCAAAACTCTCGAAGTCGTAATTCCGCTTGGTGGCGGCATGACGATGATGTCGTTTATTTCCAGGCTCCGTCCCATTTAGTCAAGAAATGTTGCCTGGCCCCTTTTTCCCACATAAAGCAGCGTTCCGTCGCGCGAGCCTTGAAGCGCCGTTGGCGAGACGGCATCCAAATCGGCATTCGCTGCGTGAATTGCCGCCACGATGAGCAGCAGAACGAGGGATAGCGCGGCGAAGGCAGCGGTTTGTCCACCGGTTCGGTTCGTTCGATGCGGCGCCATATTGTTGGGAGTCACCATGGCCGAAACGCGTTTCATGCGCAATCGATTTCGCTGCCCACGAATCCACCGCCGCAGGGCACGCGCTGATTGCCCTTAACTTGACGCGCATGGCCGCAGGGGTGAATAGGGGCCGAAGTCCCGACACAAAAACAGCCAAGGCCAATGGCCCATAAGCATTAACTTAAAAGCCAATTAATGTTCATTTATTGGCAAGTTAGGTTGTATAACGAAAAGTTTGAATCGAGTTCTATGCCTGACCTCTCAGGAAAAGAGCTTGGGTTAAAGCCTATAGCGAACGGCTTCCGCACTCTTGCCGGCGGCCCCGATCCTCCTAACCTTCTTAAGGCTGTTAGTCCTGTTTAAAACAGAAGAAATCTATCCGGCACCCCGCCCGCGGTCATTTGTCCGAAAGAATTAGCAAGTTTTTATTGTCACAGGCAGGCACCGTTTGCTTATACTGATTACGTATGAAGACTGATTTTCCGGAAGAGTCTGATTCGCGTGGAACGGTGCCGTGTTCGGCACTCGGCTCCTCGCTGGCTTCGCTCGTTACCTTCGCCGTTTGTTGTACGGCGTACTTCGCGCCGCTGTCTTGCCCGCCCCGTTCCTTCGCAGCGGGTGAAATCCCCACGGATACGCCGGCTTCGGCGTCCGCCGAATCGGTCGACGTAAACCGCACGGTGCCGCAGGTCGCTCCGCCCCCGGCAGCGCTCGCTTTTTCGGACGCTCCATCCGAACAGGAGATCTTCGAGGCGCACCTCTTCGAGGAACCGCTTATTCCCGTTGGCGGCAAATCTTCTGCGGCTGAAAATAAGGAGCTGGCCGCGGCGCTGCTCGCCTACGCCGGACGCACCTCCAACGACGACGTTTCCACAATCACCACGTTTCTGGACGCACACCCGGCATCCGCCTGGCGTGTGGCGCTTTATACGGACCTGGGCATTGTCTACCGTCACACCGGGCGTTTCACGAAGGCTCTCGATGCCTGGGAGAAAGCGTGGAATCTTGGGAAAAACGCCACGGACCCACGGGAGAGCGCGCTTGTGGACCGCGCCTGGGGCGAGTTGGCGCGAATGAACGCGCACCTCGGGTGGCAATCCCGCGTGGAGACATTGCTCGCCGATGCCGCCTCGCGCAAGATGACCGGTGCAGGCGGCGTTCTTCGCTATCATACCGAAAGAGCGTTGGAGGTCATGCGCGACCGACCGGAGGTCGCCTTCCGTTGCGGCCCGGTCGCGCTCAGCAAGATCGCGCATTTCCTCAATCCCTCCGCGGGCCTGCCCCGAGCCATCTTCGAAGCCAGGGCCACACGTGCCGGCACTTCGCTTTCTTACCTGGTCGGGCTCGCCAAACAGATCGGGCTCGATTACCAGATGGCCTACCGGGAGAACTCCACGGAGATTCCCACGCCATGCATGGCGTGCTGGAAGACCGGGCATTACGCAGCCATCGTCACGCAAAAGAACGGAGTTTACGTTTCCCAGGATCCCAGCTTCGGCAACGACCTTCGCATCTCCCAGCGCGCGCTGGACGAGGAATCGAGCGGCTATTTTCTGATCCCCGCCGCCCACTGCCGAACGGTTGGCGTGCGGTGACGGAAACGGAGGGAGCAACCGTTTACGGCAGAGGCCCCACCTCAAGCAGCGATCCCGATGCGACAACCAACTACGACAGCCAAAGTGGCGGATCCGCCGGCGATTGCGAGCACGACTTGGGCGGCGGCATGGCGACCTACAGCTTCCATACGATGCTGGTCAGCCTGCACATCCACGATACGCCGTTGTCGTACACCCCGCCGCGCGGCCCCTCGATTCCTTTTACCATCACCTACAACAGCCTGGAAGCGAATCAGCCTGCCGGGTTCAGCTACTCAAATCTCGGATCGCACTGGACCATCAACTGGCTCTCTTACATCACGGACGACCCGAAGAACCCAGGCGCGGATGTTGACGAATACGTTAGCGGAGGCGGCACGGTAAGCTTTTCCGGCTACAACGGCGCAAGCAGCTCTTATGCCCCGGAGATGATGAGCCATTCCATCCTCAAAATTACATCGTCAACCAGCTACCAACTGACGTTTCCCGACGGTTCGCGCCAGATTTACAGTCAACCCGACGGCGCTACCGCCTTCCCTCGCAGAGTCTTTCTCACTCAGATCATCGATCCCCACGGCAACAACGTAACGCTTTCCTACGACTTCCATATGCGAATCGCCTCAATTACCGACGCGCTTTCGCAGGCAACGACGTTTTCCTACGGATTGGCGGGTGACATTTACAAGATCACCTCGGTCGCCGATCCCTTCGGGCGAACCGCATCGTTTTCCTATGACACAAATATGAGACTGATTGCAAGCACCGACGTCATCGGCATCCAGTCCCATTTCACCTACGACAACACCGGATTCATCTCCAAGCTCACCACTCCGTATGGCGACACCGCCTTTACCACCGGCGCCACCGGCTCGGGCTCGAGCCGCATCAATTGGATTCAGGCCACGGACGCCCTCGGCGCTACGGAGCGCCTCGAATTCAACGAAAGGAACGATGTCGGAGTCCCTGACAGCGAACCGGCCCAGGTGCTGCCTCAAGGGATGCATTTGATGAATAATTACAAGAGCTATCGCAACACCTTTTTCTGGAGCAAGAAGGCGTGGCACGATTTTCCAAACGACCACAGCAAGGCACACCTCACCCACTGGCTGAACACATCGAATGTCCAAGTCGTGTCACGCGTCCCGGAGAGCGAGAAAGCCCCCTATGAAAACCGCGTCTCATACGACTATCCGGATCAAACGAACCCACAAGACCCTTATATCCATGTAGGCAGTTCGAATCTCCCGACGTCCGTCGGGCGCGTGCTTGACGACGGCTCCACGCAGCTCTGGAAATACGAGTATAATCCTCTGGGGCATCCCACGAAGACCATAGACCCGCTCGGGCGCACAACGCTGTACACCTACGACACCAACATCGTCGATCTCCTGAAGGTCCAGCAGGTGAATCCGGCCACAGGCAGCAACGATCTCCTCGCGTCATTCACCTACGATCTCAAGCACAATCTGCAAACGGCGACCGATGCCTCGGGCCAGACGACGGCCTGGACTTACAATTCCGCCGGCCAGGTGACATCGGTCACCGATGCGAAGAACAACAAAACCACCTTCACTTACAACGCAAGCGGCTACCTTCTCTCGGTCGTCGGCCCACTCGGCGCCGGCGGCAACGACACGGTTTCGTACAGTTGCGACGCATACGGACGCGTCCGGACCTTTACCGACACCCAGGGCTATACGCGCACTTACGCCTACGATGCGATGGACCGCGTTACTTCCGTCACTTATCCCGATTCGACCACGGACTCGTTCACCTATAACAAACTGGACCTCGTCGCGCGAACCGACCGCCTCGGGCGGACGACTCTCTTCACCTACGATGCGCTTCGGCATCGCACCCAGGTGCGCGATCCCCTGAACCGCACCACCTATCTAAACTATTGCCCATGCGGCGCTCTGGAAGGCATCGTCGATCCCCTCGGACGCGCCACGTTCTTTCAGTACGACGCCCAAACGCGCCTGATCGCGAAAATTTACCCGGACGGTTCCACCGAGCAGTACGCCTACGCAGCCACGACCAGCCGCTTGAAATCCAAGACGGACCCGATGGGCCAGGTCACCAATTACCAGTATTACGTGGACGGCAACGTTCACCGGGTCATCTACAGCAATTGCGAGCTCACTCCCGGAGTCACCTTCACCTACGACCCCGTCTGCAATCGCATTGCTTCGATGTCGGACGGTAGCGGGCTCACGACGTTCACTTACAACCCCGTCACCGCGACTCCCGCTCTCGGCGCAAACCGGCTCGCATCGGTCAACGGCCCGCTCCCGAACAGCCTCATCGCTTATTCCTACGACGAACTCGGCCGGTTGGTTTCCCGGTCGATCAACGGCGTCGCGCAGACCGTTCTTTACGACCAGTTGAGTCGCGTGACCCGCGTTACGAACCCCCCTCGGTACATTCAACTACGGTTACGTTAACGCAACCGACCGGCTCGCCTCGATCGGCCTGCCGAACGGCCAGAGCACTCTCCTCGATTATTTCGACAACTTCGGCGACCAGCGGCTCAAGGAAATCCTGAATCGGCGGCCCAACGCGACCGTGCTGTCGAAGTTCGATTACACCTACGACGCCGTCGGCAACATCACCACCTGGAGCCAGCAGCAGGACACGAACCCCGCGAACTCCTTCACGCTCACGTACGACGCCGCGGATCAACTCCTCTCCGCGATCTCACTCACCGCTTCGTTTGTTTACACATACGACGCCGCCGGCAACCGCCTCAGCGCGGTAACCCCCGCGGGAACGACCGTCGCCCGCTACAACAGCCTGAACCAGTTGGAGAGCGTCTCCGGTGGAGCGAATTCTCCTGGCACCTACCAATGGGACGCGGAGCAGCGGCTCCAAAACATCAGAAACGGTTCGTACGAAACAGAGAATGATTACGACGGCCTCGGAAGGATTGTCGAAACGTTCGACCGGGACGACGACGAAATGCTCTTGATCATCAGCCATTTTCTTTGGGATGGACTTGAGTTATGTGAGGAGCGGGATGAAAGCGGCGCCGTCACCAAACGCTATTATCCGCAGGGGGTGATCGACAACGGCACGCCGCTCTTCTATTCAATGGACCACCTGGGATCGATTCGGGAACTGACCGATTCCACGGGGGCGATCCGGGCGCGCTATGCGTATGAACCGTTTGGATCGCGAACCAAACTGGCGGGCGACCTCGATGCGGATTTTGGATTCACGGGCTTCCATCATCATAACATGAGCGGATTGGATTTTGCAGTTTACAGGGCGTACGACCCGGTTGCGGGACGGTGGATAAGCCGCGATCCAATCGGGGAGAAGGCTGGGCTGAATTTGTACGCATACGTAAATAATAGCCCGGTTCTGCTATTGGACGAATACGGGCTGGCTCCTAAGTATTCTAAGTATCCTAGTCAAACGAGCGCTGCACGCGCAGCATCAGAAGCTAAAAAACGCGCAGCATCAAAAACACAAGTTTCCTACGAGGATGGCTTGGCTGCCCTCGAGAAAGCCAGCATCGACAAACTCAACAAAAGAAAGTGTTCTCCGGATAGCTTCCCGACGAAAGCCGAAATCGAAGATGCGCGGCGGCGACATGCTTCCCTAATGCTCCAACGGGAGGTGGAGATAGAGTTGTCGAGAGAGTTGTCGGAATTCAGGGCTAAAATACAGGATATAAAATTGAATGCGCCGGTGGATGGGTTTCCCATTCTTGTCCCAAAATAGATGCACATGTCGCAACTCCTGACAACAACTTTAAACAGTATAAACACATTTCAGGATGCACAATCACGCACGGAAAATCGTAGTAAGCTTGTCAGGGCTGGATACGCAGCCCTACTCGTCATTCTTGGGCTTATCACCCGTAGGTTGCTTGCCCAGGATGAAAGGCCAAAAATCATGAAAACACTAAATTTTTTTAGAATGATCCGGTTGGCTCTCGCGGCCACCGCACTCCTCTGGGCCGTCCTGCCGCTGTCACACGCGGACGCGCAGGAAACCTACTTTTCATACGATGCCGCCGGCAACCTCGTCTCCGCAGGCCCGGCTGCTGGTTCTTCCGTGAGCCCAACGATCCACGCGCAGCCTTCCAGCGCCGTTTCAGGAATCGGGGGGGCGGCCTCCTTTAGCGTCGTTGCCATCGGCAGCGCGCCGCTGGCCTACCAGTGGTTCTTTAACGGCGCGCCCATCCCCGGGGCGACCGCCTCGACGCTGTTCATCCCCAGCGTTACAGGGGCGAGCTTCGGCGGCTATTCGGCCACGGTCTCCAACGGGGTCGGCTCGGTCTCCAGCGGGACAGCCCAGCTCCTGCTTGACAGCGTCCACAGCGGCCTGCCCGACGCCTGGCAAATGCAATACTTTGGCGGCCTCACTCAGACAGCGGGCGGCAGCTACGATTTCGATGGCGTTTCGAACTGGCTGAAATTTTACGAAGGCGTCGACCCGACAAACCCGGCGACCACCCGGTTGACCCTCACCGTCTCCTCGCCCGGCGACGTGATGGTTGAACCGAACCAAGCGGATTACGCCCCCGGTCAGCAGGTCACGCTCACGGTGGTTCCCGATGCGAACCTCCAGTTCGCGGGCTGGGGGGGCGACGCCTCGGGGACCACAAACCCGCTTACCGTTACGATGGATGGGAACCTGGAGATATCCGCCAGCTACACCGTGCCCCTGGCGGTGGCCCTGGACAACGCCGCGCTTATATGGACCGCGCCGGACGGCCCGGCGTGGTTCGGGGAACTCGACGTCTCGCACGACAACATCAGCGCCGGCCAGAGCGCGTCGCTGCCGGGAGCCGGGCACAGCGCCCTGGGAACAACGGTGACCGGTCCCGGCATCGTGGGTTTCTGGTGGCAGGCGCAGTCCAATCCCCAGTTCAATTGGCTGGCGTTTTCCATCGACGGCGTGGAGATGGTGCGGATTTCCGGTTCCACCGGCTGGACGCAGCAATTCTTCGCCATCGCCTCGGGGGATCACACGCTTGCATGGACCTACGTCAAGACAGCCCCCGCTGTCGGGGATGCCGATGCCGGACGGGTGGATGAAGTTACGTTTGTGGCGGCAGGAGCGAGCACACTTTCCATGCCATTGGCCGTAGGCATCACCAGTAACGGCGCGGTTTTGACCGGAGCCGTCACGTTGACCGGGCCGGACACGGTCGTCCACTTCGAATACGGAACCACAACGAACTATGGAACGTCGACACCGAGTCAGGATCTCGGTTTGGGCACAAGCAGCAGCTCCATCCATGCGGCCATTGGGGGCTTGAATCCAAACACTCAGTATTACTGGCGCATTGTCTCCGTCGCCGGCGGGCAGACGTACTATTGGTGGCAGCAGCAGACTTTCACCACGACGCAGGCACCGCCTTCGGTCACCACCCTCCCGGCGACGGCTCCCGCGTCCGATTCCGCCACGCTGAACGCATCGGTGAACCCGAACGGCGGCACGGCCTATGTGCGGTTCGATTACGGCCTGGATACCAACTATGGCGCATCGACGCCGAACCAGACCCTTGCAAGCGGGAGGCGTGAGGTCGCGGTCACTGCCAATCTCAGTGGCTTGCAGCAGAATGCCACCTACCATTTTCGGGCGGTGGCGATCGGCGCCGGCGGACAGAGTACCGGACAGGACCAGACATTCAGCACGGGTGCGACCTTCGTCGTCCTATACAATTTCACCGGCGACGCGGACGGAAAGAACCCGCGGGGCCTGTCCGCTCCCGGGAGCGACGGTTGCTTCTACGGGGTAACAACCCAGGGCGGCGCGGATGGAGTGGGGACCGCATACAAGATTTCGCCGACGGGCGCGTTGACACCGCTCTACGCTTTCCAGAACCAATATGGCGCTTACCTGGCTAACGATGTCAGCCCGGACGGTTTTCTAACCAAGGGGGTGGACGGTGACTTCTACGGAGTCACCAAAACGGGGGGGCCGCAACACATGGGAACGGTCTTCCGGTTGACTCCGGAAGGGGAATTGACGACGCTGTACCGGTTTGGCGGGACCGATGGCAGCAGCCCGGGCCGGGTGATGCAAGCAAGCGATCTTTGCTTGTACGGCGTGACGCAAACAGGCGGCCAGTTTGACAAAGGCACGGTGTACAAGATCGCCGCCGACGGGACATTCACCGTTCTCCACTCGTTCAACGGCGCCGACGGCTCCAACCCCTACGGTCAACTGGTCCAGGGGAACGACGGCCTTTTTTACGGCACGACCGTCGGCGGCGGATACAACGGCGGCGGCACGGTGTTCACCGTCGATCCAAACGGCGTTTTCAATACACTGCACTTGTTCAGCATCGGTGAAGGCACCCATCCCTCGGCGGGATTGCTGCTCGGTTCCGACGGCAATTTCTATGGCGTGGCGGCCGATGGCGGCTCGAATCCCGACAAGGGCACCATGTTTACAGTAACGCCGGACGGAACGCTGACCGTCCTGCACTCCTTCAACGGCGCCGACGGCGCCACGCCAACCGGATTGGTTAACGGAAACGACGGCTATTTCTATGGCGCCACCGAAAGTGGGCGCGGCGTTCTTTTCCGTGCATCGGCGGATGGCAACGGCTTTTCCGTCATCCACGCATTTAACGGATCGGACGGGGACACTCCCGATGGCGGGCTCACCCTGGGACTCGGCGGCAACATCTACGGCACAACAAACAGCGGCGGAAGCAGCGGGGATGGGACGGTATTCCGTGTCACGATCTCGACCTTTTCGATACTCGACCCTTCTAATGTGGGTGCCGACTGTGCGACGCTCAATGCTCTTGTAAACCCGAACGGACGATCCACGCAGGCATGGTTCGAATATGGAACAACCTCGGCATACGGCAGGGGAACCCTGGCGCAGACCCTCGACACCGCCTTCGGCTCCGTGCCGGTTTTCGCAAACGTCACGGGCCTCGTCCCCAACACTGTTTACCATTACCAATTCGTCGAGGTCAGCGGCGGCGTGACCCTGCGGAGTGCGGACCAGACTTTTACGACCGCGTCCACGTTCCCATCCACTCCCACCCTCGTTCCCACCGGCGCGACGGGGGTGACCACCACTGGCGCGAATCTTACCGCCCTGATCAATCCCAACGGAACCGCCACAACCGCTTGGTTCGAGTACGGCACGACCGATACCTACGGCAATCCCACAAACCATCAGTTCCTTGGCCAAGGAAGCGCAACCATCCCTTTCCTCAGCAGCCTGACCAACCTGCTTCCCAATACGACATATCATTACAGACTGGTTGCAATCGCCAATGGAACCATTGCGAAACCGGATCAGACATTCACGACGCTGCCGCCTCTCCCGGTCATTACCACCAATCCCGCATCGCAAGTTTATGCGGAAACAGCCAATCTTGCCGCCACTGCAAGACCAAACGGGGCGGGAACAATGGTCTCCTTTCAATATGGCACAACCGCCGCATATGGAAATACCACAGGAGCGCAATATGTGTCGGGAACGGCGTCGGATTTGAGCCTCAACTCCGCGCTGGTGGGACTGGCGTTCAATACCACCTACCATTTTCGCGCCGTTGCGACAAGTGCGGGCGGCACCGTTACCGGTGCGGACCGAGCCTTTTCCACGAGCGCCGTTCCTTCTCCGGTTGCGACCACCGGCCCGGCCGCGAATGTTACGTGCCAGGGGGCAACACTCACAGGGACGGTAAATCCAAACGGTTTGAGGACTTTTGTTCACTTCAATTACGGTTTAAGCGCCGCTTATGGAATGGTGAGCGGAATCTATGACGCCGGTTTGGGAGTAACGAACGTCGGTATCCACATCCCGACCGCCCCTCTCGCCGCCGCCACCACCTACCACTTCCAGATCGTCGCGGAAAACAGCAGCGGCACCACCATCGGTGCGGATTCGAGCTTCACAACTGCAAATACGACGTTGGGCGCTCAATCGGTCGCCGCGACGAGCGACCGGACGCCGGGATTCGCTGGAGTCTCCCTCAGCACATTCGGCGGTTCCTCCATTGATACCGGCGGGGTGGCGGCTTTTCGGGCGACCGTCAACGGCCCCGGCGTCACCTCCGCAAACAACACGGTTCTCTGCACCGATTTCGGCTCATCGGCAACGATAGTCGCACGCACCGGCGCGGCTGCCCCTGGCGTGAAGCGCGGGGTTTTCGAGTCCTTCAGCGACATAGTGCTCAATAACTCGCACCGGGCAGCGTTTGTGGGGACGTTGCGAAGCGGCGGAGCGGTCAAGGCCGCAAACAGGACAGGCATCTGGAGCAACGCGTCCGGCAAGCTCGCTCTCGTTGCGCGGGCAGGCGCTCCGGCGGGCGGTTGTCCCGCGAAGACGGTTTTCGCTTCGTTCTCCAAGGTGGTTATGCCAGACGGCGCCGGACCTGTCTTCCTGGCGAAGCTGGCCCACGGAAGCGGCGGTGTGACCGCTGCAAACGACACAGGCATCTGGAGCGTTAATGCCAAGGGAACCCAAACGTTGCTCGTCCGAGTCGGCGCGACAATCTGCGCACGCTCCGCCTCGAGCGTAATCACCGCCCTTTGCGCGCTGACTTCGTCCGCCCCGAATGCCGACGACAGCACGTTCAACAAAAACGGCACGGTTGCTGTAGTTGCGACCTTCGCCGACCGATCGCAATCTGTGCTGCAGATTTCGCGAACCGGTGTGATCGCTGCGGTAGCATCCACGAAAGACGCCGCGTCAGGCATTCCCGGCGCTACTTTCACGAACTTCGCCAATGCGGAATTGAACAGCGCGAGAGTCACGGCGGTGAGGGCGAGCGTTCAAGGCCTCGGCGTGAACAAGACGAGCAATTCCGGCATTTGGACGTGCGCCGGCAATGTTCGCAAGCTGCTGGCGCGCACTGGCAAGCCCGCCCCCGGAGTCCCCGGCGGAGTATTCGCCGCGTTCGGCGACCCGGCGATAAATAACCAAGGTAAGATCGCCTTTGCAGGCAAACTAACCTCCAACGCTCTTGGCATCTGGACGAACACCTCCCGAGCGCTAAAGGCGGTTGCCACTACCGGCGCGCAAGCACCCGGATGCCCCGCCGGCGCAACTTTTTCGTCGTTCCAGTCGCTGGCCCTGCCGGACCAGGGCGGCCCGGTAATCGCCGCAACGCTGAGACCTGGAGCCGGCAACGTCACGTCATCTAACAACAAGGGAATCTGGCAGGCCGACGGCAGCGGCAATCTCAGCCTCATCGCTCGAACCGGCGATACTGTTTCGATTAATGGCACGGTAAGAACCATTTCCGACATCTCCATCTTTGAGAGCACGCTCCAGACAAAGGCGCAACCGGGAGGATGCAACCAACAAGGCGACCTAATTTTGCGTGTCACCTTTGGCGGCGGTTTTCAAGCCTTAATTACCTCGGTAACCCGGCAGAATTGACGAACAGACGCGAGGTGGGCGTCAACGCGGGTGGAAGTCCCCTCCCTTGCTCACCTCATTTCGAAGGGTGTCTCTCTTTTCAAAAAGTTGTAAGTCCTGTTGGGAGATGCACTGTAAGCGTCACGCCAAGCGCCACTACCGCTTTCGTCGATATTTTGTCAGGATGGCGGCATGCACAGTAATGCGATCCAAGACGAATTGTTGAAAATGGACCGGCTTGGGCGGGTCCGGGTTCCGGCGGGGCGGCGCGAGGCGCTGCTGGATGCCTTTGAGGAGTGCGGGGTAAGCGCCATGGAGTTCGCGGCGCACGTGGGCGTCAAATACCAGACGTTTGCCACATGGCGGCAGAGCCGGGCTCGCCGACGCGATAGGGGCGTTGCTTCGGTCACGAGTGCGGTGGGCTCGGCGGCGCCATCGCGACCCGCCATCCAGTGGCTCGAAGCCGTCGTTAAGAATCCCGCGGCGCGGGCCGGTGGCAAGCTGCAGGCTCCCCTTGTAGTAGAGGCGATCACCCCGGTCTTGCGCGTTGCGCTGCCGGGCGGGGCGCGCGTGGAGGTTGCCAATGGCGCCGAGGCGAAGCTCGCCGCCGTGTTGTTGCGGGCGTTGGAAGCCGCGAGCGGCGCGCCATGTTAAGTTTTCCCGGCAGTCTGAAAGTATTCGTGGCACTGGAGCCGTGCGATATGCGCAAGGGTTTTGAGGGGCTTTATGCGCTGGCGAGCGAGCGGCTCCAGGAGGACCCGCGCCAGGGCGCGCTCTTTGCATTTAGCAACCGCGGCCACACACGCCTGAAGCTTCTCTATTGGGACGGAACTGGACTGTGGCTTCTGAGCAAACGCCTTGAGCGCGGTTGCTTCTCGTGGCCGCGAAGCACGGACGCCGCACAAACCAAGCTGCGGCTGAGGCCGGAGGCTCTGGCGCTGTTGACCGACGGCATCGACATGCACGGCGCCAAGTTGTTGCCGTGGTATGAGCGGGAGTGACTCTTCGTCATTCGGCAACGAATTGAGGGAATCGCGAAATATTTAAAGAACTAGTCATTTCTTACTGGACAAGATTCAGTAATTTGCTAGTTTTTGCGTCATCGATGACAGACTCCCGTGAAAACGAGTTGCTGAAGGCGATTGCAGATCGCGACGAAAAGATCGCGATGCTCGAGCAGGAGAACTCTCTTCTGCGCCAGAAAGTCGATCTGCTCGTCAAGCGCGTTTTCGGTTCCTCCAGCGAGAAGCTCGATTCCAAGCAGTTGGAACTGCTGCTGGGCCTGGGCGAGGCGGGAAAAGAGTGCGCCTCCTCTGAAAAGGAGGAGGCTTCTTCCAACATCGTGCCCATGGAAGCCCCCGCCGCGCGCAAGCCCAAGCGCGAGCGCACCCAGCGTATTCCTGAAAACCTGCCCGTCATCGAAGAGATCATTGAGCCTGAGATCGTCAAAGAGGCCCCTCAAGACTGGCGCAGGATCGGCGAGGAAGTGAACGAGCAACTCGACTACGAGCCGGCGCATTTCTTTTGCCGCCGCACGGTGCGGCCCAAGTATGTGAACCGCAAGGAAGCGGACGCAGCGCCCATCGCCGCGCCGCTGCCGCCGGCATTGCAGGAGCGTTGCATCGCCGCGCCCGGGCTGCTGGCGCAGGTCATCGTCTCCAAGTATTGCGATCACCTGCCGCTTTACCGCCAGGAGTATATTTACTCAAGCCGCCACGGAGTATGGCTGCCGCGGCAGACGATGGCGCGCTGGGTGGATCTTGTGGCCTTCTGGCTCAAGCCGATTTCTGTGGGTATGCAACCGCCCGGGAGTCGGCGTGGCTTTTCATTGGGAAACCAGCCGTTCGGCGCAATGCATCGACAACATCATCCCGGTGGATTTTGCGGGCGTGGTCCAATGCGATGCCTATGCGGCCTACGACAGCTTTGCGAAGCGGCAGGACCGCCCGCAGCGCCAGGTCACGCTCGCTGGCTGCATGGCCCATGCGCGACGCAAATTTTTCGAAGCCAAAGAGCAGGCGCCCCAAGTAGCGGGCTGGGTGCTGCGGCAGTTTCAAAATCTTTACGCAATCGAAGAGCGGCTGCGAAAAGAACGAGCCGGCCCGAGGGAGCGAGAAGCAGTGCGGGCGGGTGAAAATGCGATGGTGCATCGGCGGCTTCATCGGCTTCTCATTGGGCTCAAAACGCGAAAACGCTATTTGCCGCGGAGTTTGATGGGCAAAGCCATCGACTACGCGCTGGAAAACTGGGAGGCACTCGAAGTCTACCTTGCCAACGGTCGTGTCGAGGTCGACAACAATCTGGTGGAGAACGCCATCCGCCCGACCGCGCTCGGAAAGAAGAACTGGCTCTTCTTCGGGGATGCCAACGCCGGCCAGCGCAGCGCGATCATCTATACGATCATCGAGAACTGCCGCCGCCACGGGCTCGATCCCTACGCCTACCTCCGTGACGTGCTCACCAAACTACCGAAGCTAACCAACCGCCAGATTGGCGACCTCACCCCCGCGGCCTACGCCAAGGCGCTCCAAAAGCCGGAGCTTCGCGCCGCGTCATAGAAGTCGTAGCCGCTCGGCTACGACATTTACGAGATTTATGACCCGCCGGGATTTCGGAGTTTCACAGGGGGCTTGGCGTGACGCTTACGAAAAAACGTACGATCCCGCTGTTTACTTAGCGCACAATTCCTGCGTTTCCCTGTCAACGTAAGCTTGCTCGATTGGAATGGAATTGGTTAGCCATCTCCTAACCTCTTTTTGCAGAGAGTCGTCGGTGTACATCCCGAAAATCACATGTGCAATGTCGCCCGGGTTTGCGGCGACTAAACGATAGTTTACGCTGTCGACGCAGATGGCTCTGGCCTTTTTCAACTCGTCAATCACCCGCCACTCGCGCTCGTATCGCCAATCGATATGCTTTGTGGTGCAGAGCAAAGCCTCATTCGATGTGTCCGCTCTGAATTTGCAAAATTTGCGCCGATACCTCACCTCTAAGGCAAGCCCCAAAGGAGTACAACGCCCTAGTAGACCGTCGCTGTCACGATGAGAATCCCCGCAATCAAATCCGATTACAATTCCGCTGTTCTGGGCGTAATGCGCCCACATTAGCCGGTTAAGCGGATCGGTTGATAGCGATATGATACCGAATCTTTCGCTCATTCGCTCCCTAAACAGTTGCGCATCCTCGCTACTTCCCGCAAACATTCGCTGATGCTCTCTGTAACGAGCCAGCCGAGCGCTTCGCGTTCGATTCCTTTCCGGTGAGGCGACTTTAAGCCCGCTTTTCCTAAGGTCTTCTTGCTCGAGGGCGTTGAACCGTGCCTCGATCTCTGCATCGCTTGGTGACGCGGTGCCGAAGTGAAACTCCCAGGGGTCATTCAGATACTTCGGTGGTGTAAGAAGGATAGCATTTTCCTTCAAAAGCCACTTCCTCGCATTCTTTTTGCTGAGATATTTATAAAGTTTCATGATGATCGAGAATGTCTTACCTCACCACATTACTGCTCACCCCGCTGCCGGGCGCGGTGGGGGTGTCGTTGAACGTCCCGCCGGGGTCGAGGTTTACGGTGGAGTGAATGCAGCGGGTGAGCGTGGCGGTGCCGCCCATGCCGGGGCCGTAGGTGCCGGGTCCGCCGTTGGCTGTGATCGCGCCGACGGTGCAGTTCACCAGCGTTACCGTGCCGCCGAACCCGCCGGGGCCGTTGTAACCGGGCTGGCCGAAGCCCGCTCCGCTGGCGGTCACATCGCCCAGCACGCAGCTCGTCAGCTCCAGCGTGCTGCCGGTGCCGCCTCCGCCGCCGTTGTTGGGCGGGTAAGTGCCGTCGAGGTTCTTCCCGCCGTCGCCGCCCGGTCCGGCGCTCAGATCGATCGACCCCAGGTCGATCAGCCCGTCCGTGGCGATCCGCACCGTCCGTCCGTTGCCGCCGTTGGTGCCCGGAGTCGCGGGGCTGTCGGCAGTCTCGTCCGTTCCCGCCGCGCCCGGTGCGCCCCGGCCAGCGATCCCGCCCAGGCGGCACACCGTCGGTCCAGCCCCGGCGAGGCGGATTTGCTCCGGCCAATCCGCCGACAACACGATCCCGCCGAAATCGCCCGCGCCGAAGCGCAACACCCGTTCGCCACCCGCCGCCAGCGCCGCATCGAAAGCCGCCTGCGCCGTGCGGAACGGGCGCGCCGGGTCGCCCACCATCGCCGTCGCGTCATTGCCCGCCGCCGAGACAAAGGCGTCCGTCCCCCGGCCCGGCAGCGCATCCAGCCGCGTTCGAAGATCGTCGATGAGCGCCGCCAGCGCGTTGAATTGATCGCGAAGTTCCGCCGAGGTGATTGTGGAATCGTGCGCTGGTTTGGAGGGATCGAATGCCATGATGGGGAAATGGTGTATCAGAAGCCGCGAGATAGGCAATGCTCGTCCCCTCGTGTGGGTTCGGGTCGTGGGACGAGGGTGCGGCTGCGCATGAGGTCGGCGGCTTGGGTGTTGGCGACGCGGCGGAGCTAAGCTCCGAAGATGGGTGCGTTACGGAGCCAAGCTCCGTAACGAGGGAAATTCGAAAACTTGCTGGTTACACTCTGTTTGCATTCGATTGGTTTTTACTGCTGCCTAGTTGTCGGAATACCAGTAGGTTAGCAGTTTTTCCGACCGAATGCATCTTTTTTTTGTGAACTATGCGGGCTAGGTGCATTACGATTAGGGAGCCAAACTATGTAACGAGAGGTCAAGGCGGCAAGGGTAGTCCAGATAGCAAGTAAGGGCGCCGCCAGTGTGAACGCGATAGCGAGGAAGATAGCCGGCACTGTCCCATAGGGCTTACCTTTTGCAGTCAGGAGTGGTCGCCCAGTGATCACGGGTGCAATTGCGCAGATAACTCCAAGCGGAATTGAAATGACCGCTGCTGCATATGCTCCGAATATGATGCATGGAAAGAAAATGAAAAACCAAGCTTCGCTGCCAGGGGGGGGTCGGATACCAGAGACGGTCAGCGAGATACCAATGACGACGCATGTAAATAAAAAAGAAAGACAACCGGAGGACTGCTTGCGAGCAGTGGATATGATACTATTGAGAGTGGAGCCGATTACACAAACTCCTGACGCAACAAGTAGCCTCAGCGTGTTAACGCGTTGCTCATAAGAATAGGCAACGACGTATGGGTAAATCGCAAGACCTAACACCACGCCCAATGCATGGAAGGTTGTCCAATAGAGAGTGATCCAAGCGGAAATGCGATCCTCAATAATGACGGATGAGCGATCGCCTACTTTTAGGCGAACGTTGCAACGATCATGGGGGCCAAGGGCTAGGTCTCGGTTGCGGATGCGACAAACCATGGGCAAACTCCCCACCAAGCCCCAGAGGAAGAATCCCAAAATGAAGAATCCCAAAATCTCCTCTAAGCTTAACTTCCCATGCGATGAACAAAGCGACTTTATCCAAACTCCGGTTAACAAAATCAGTGTCGTCGCAAACAATAGGCACCAAAATCCTATCACCGCCTTCATGAACCAGGGATACGCGTCCCACTCCTTTTTCCACTGGCCGGCACGTTCTCGAGAGCAGGGAACATTAGGAGGAACGGGGACCGAAGATTGGGAAGAAGGGACTACGCAAGCTTCTTCGCAGCTTGGGCATATTGCTAGAATGCCGTTGTCTTGAGGCGTGACAGAAATCTGCCGACCACACTTTGGGCATTTTTTTTCGTTCATAGTTTAGAGTTCTCTCCTCGTGACGGAGCTGCGCTCCGTCACGCACCCATCTTCGGAGCTTGGCTCCGGTGCGCCACGAGCGCGAAATCAGCCGTGAGGCTGATGCAGTGCGTAACTGCACAACTGATGAGGGAAAGGCCCCTCGGGATCGGCTGACAGAAGCAGGTCTCAAATCGCCTTCGGCGGCTG
>Ga0316222_1002864_pt1 | contig 17754 bp, 14 predicted proteins | sample TBH18011metaG_FD_206008 | JGI IMG/M metagenome (GOLD analysis project Ga0316222, IMG submission 206008) | Freshwater microbial communities from Trout Bog Lake, Wisconsin, USA - TBH18011 | ecosystem: Environmental > Aquatic > Freshwater > Lake > Hypolimnion/Profundal zone | place: USA: Wisconsin...
ACCACACCACGCAGCGACTCCAGAATGACCGACTCGGTGATTGCGCTGCTTGCGCTACTTGCGCTACTTGCGCTACTTGCGTTACTTGCCATAACTTTTCCCTTGTGAAGTGGAATAGTCTAGCGAAGCTGCGCTAAACATGTTCGCAACAATGGCTATTCAAAAGCAGGCGCAGACACCCTCCGTGTTTACCCGGAAGCATTGTTGCTCCACGCGCGCCAGCCCCGTTTCATAATGGCGGCATGACGACTGCCGCCGCGCTGACACAACCCAGTCCCAGCACGGGTCTGATACTGACCGGTGGCGGCGCCCGTGCCGCCTACCAGGTTGGCGTACTGCAAGCGGTCGCTGCGATCCGCCGCGAATGCGGTGCCGCCGGTCAACCCAACCCGTTTCCCATCATCGTCGGCACTTCGGCTGGCGCCATCAACGCAGCGGCACTGGCCTGCGGTGCCGACCAGTTCGACAGCACCGTGCGTCTCATCGCCGACAGCTGGAGCCATTTCCACGCGCACGACATCTACCGCGCCGACTACCTGGGCGTCTTGCGCACCGGCGCCACCTGGATGACGTTGCTCTCGCTGGGCTGGGTGGTAGCGCGCTGGCGCCGCATCAAACCGCGCTCGCTATTGGACAACGCACCACTGGCCGAACTGCTGCAACGCCTGGTACCGCTGGAACGGCTGCCCTACCTGATTCGCCACGACCACCTGCACGCGCTGGCCATCAGCGCCTCCAGTTACAGCACGGGCGACCATGTCACGTTTTACCAGGGCGACAAACGCCTGCAACCCTGGGTGCGCAGCCACCGCTTCGGCGTGCGCCAGCGCATCACACAGGCGCATCTGCTGGCCTCCAGCGCCATCCCCTTCGTATTCCCCGCCACACAACTGGCACTGGACGGCCACCCCGAATACTTCGGCGACGGCTCCATGCGCCAAAGTGCGCCCATCGCACCGGCCATTCATCTGGGCGCGCAACGCATCATGGTGATCGGCGCCGGTCGCATGCACGAACCGCGCAACGAACGGCTCATCAACGCCAACAGCAACTATCCCAGCATCGCCCAAATCGCCGGCCACGCACTGTCCAACATCTTTTTGGACGCTCTGGCGGTGGATGTCGAACGCGTGCGCCGCATCAACCACACCATCGACCTGGTGCCGCCCGACCTGCGCACCGCCAGTTCGCTGCGCCCCATCGAACTACTGGTGATTGCACCCAGTCAGCGCCTGGACATGGTGGCGGCGCGCCACATCCACGAATTGCCGCTGCCCATGCGCACCCTGCTCGGCGCCGTCGGCGTCTCTTCTGCCCGGGCCGACGCACGCGGCGCCGCGCTGGCCAGCTATTTGCTGTTTGAAAGTGGCTACACACGCGAACTGATGGCCCTGGGCAACGCGGACGCACAACGCCAGCGCGCCGAAATCTGCCGCTTTTTCGGCTGGTCCGATCCGCAGCCCCGCACGGCGCTGACCGTTGCCCGCAGCGCCGTCGAACGCCGCGTCGATCCCTTGCAAATCCGCTGAACCGCCGATTGGCAGGGATATCGGCAGAACCGCACGGCGCGCCGACTAAAATCGCGCCTTAGCTCCAAAGTCTGCCCCATGTCACGTCAACCACGCCACCTGTTCGTCACCACCGCCCTGCCCTACGCCAACGGAAATTTCCACATCGGCCACATCATGGAATACATCCAGGCCGACATCTGGGTGCGGTTCCAGCGCATGCAGGGCAACGCCGTGAATTTCTGCGGTGCCGATGACACGCATGGCGCGCCCATCATGATTGCGGCCGAAAAAGCCGGCCTCACTCCCCAGCAGTTCGTGGCCGGCATTGCCGCCGGACGCAAGCAGTACCTGGACGGTTTCCACATCAGCTTCGACAACTGGCACAGCACCGATGGCGTGGAAAACCACGAACTGGCGCGCCAGATCTATCGCGACCTGCGTGACCGCGCCGACGGCTCCCTGATCGAACGCAAAACCATCGAGCAATTCTTCGACCCGGCCAAGAACATGTTTCTGCCGGACCGCTTCATCAAGGGCGAATGCCCCCAATGCCACGCCAAAGACCAGTATGGCGACAACTGCGAAGTCTGCGGCACGGTCTATGCCCCAACCGACCTCATCAACCCGTATTCGGCCCTGTCCGGCGTGCGGCCCGAACTGAAAAGCTCCGAACACTTCTTTTTCCGCCTGTCCGACCCACGCTGCGTCGAGTTCCTGCAACACTGGACCCAGGACGGCAAGCTGCAACCCGAAGTGGCCAACAAGATCAAGGAATGGTTCAGCGTACGCACCAACCCCGACGGCAGCACCAGCGAAGGCCTGGGCGACTGGGACATCAGCCGTGACGCACCGTACTTCGGCATCGAAATTCCCGATGCTCCGGGCAAATATTTCTACGTCTGGCTCGACGCCCCGGTCGGCTACCTGGCCTCGCTGAAAAACCTGCTCGAAAAGCGCGGCGAAAATTACGACGCCTACATGGCCAACCCGGCGCTGGAGCAATACCACTTCATCGGCAAGGACATCGTCACCTTCCACACCCTGTTCTGGCCCGCCATGCTGCGTTTTAGCGGCCGCAAGACGCCCAACAACATCTTTGTGCACGGCTTCCTCACCGTCAACAACGGCGAGAAAATGAGCAAGAGCCGGGGCACCGGCCTCGACCCCCTCAAATACCTGGGCCTGGGCATGAATCCGGAGTGGCTGCGCTACTACCTCGCGGCCAAGCTCTCGGCCCGCAACGAAGACCTCGACTTCAACGCCGACGACTTCATGGCCCGTGTCAACAGCGACCTGATCGGCAAGTTTGTCAACATCGCCTCCCGCGCCGCCGGCTTCCTCACCAAACGCTTCAACGGCCAACTGCACAACCAGTACGCCGAAGCCGGCACCGCGCTGCTGGCCCAGATCCGTGCCGCCGCCACACCGCTGGCGCAACTCTACGAAGCGCGCGAATACGGCAAAGCCACGCGGGAAATCATGCTGCTGGCTGATCTGGTCAATGCGTACGTAGACCAGAACAAACCCTGGGACCTGGCCAAGGACAAAGCCAACGACCTGGCACTGCACCAGGTCTGCTCGCTGCTGGTCAACAGCTTTGTGGTGCTGGCGCGTTACCTGGCCCCAGTGCTGCCGTCACTGGCAACCGCCGTGCAGGACTTTGCCGGCGTCAGCCTGTCCGACTGGCACGCCCAGCCCGATGTCGTGGCCATCGCGCCCTACCAGCACCTGATGCAGCGCGTCGACCCAGCCCAGCTCGAGGCCCTGTTTGCACCACCGCCCGAACCCGAAGTGGTGATCGTTCCGGGTGGCGAAGCCGTGGCGCCCCCCATTGGCATTGACGACTTCGCCAAAATCGACCTGCGCATCGCCCGCATCGACGACTGCGCCGCCGTACCCGGATCAACCAAGTTGCTACGCCTCACGCTCGACGCCGGCGAAGGCCGCCAGCGCACCGTGTTCAGCGGCATCGCCAGCATGTACCAGCCCGAACAACTGATCGGTCAACTCACCGTGCTGGTGGCCAACCTGGCACCGCGCAAAATGAAATTTGGTATCTCCGAAGGCATGGTGCTGGCCGCCAGCCACGCTGACGAAGGCGCCCAGCCCGGCATTTACATCCTCAACCCGTGGCCAGGCGCTGCCCCCGGCATGCGCATCCACTGATTTCCAACCAACGCCATCCTCGGCGTAAAATGCCGCCAGAGGTACCCACCATGAACATATTCCGCCGCCCCGATTACCGTTCCGATGCCACCCAATTCATTGATGGCCTGAAGACGCAGAAGCCCACGCTGGAAGCTGAACAGCGCCAGGGCCGCGCCCTGCTGTGGGACGTGGTGGTGGACCGTCTGGCGCTGCGTGGCTACCGTGCCGCACGGGTCGCGCAAAAGCCCTACGTCTACCAAACCAACGGCCACTAGCCCTCAGGCCTTGGTACAGCACGGTTGCCGCCCACGGCACGCGGTGTCTGCCAACCCCATTCGATGACCGATACTGCTTCTGAGTCCGCGCTACCGGAGGCTGCGGTTAGCGCTGCGCTGGCAGCCATGCCCGACGTGGTGGACCACGTCGCCGTCGCACGCCTGTACGGCGAGCCACTGTTTGCCATGCCGCAGGATCTGTACATCCCGCCCGATGCGCTGGAAGTATTTTTGGAAGCATTCGAAGGCCCGCTCGACCTGCTGCTCTACCTGATCCGCAAACAGAACTTCAATATTCTGGACATTCCCATGCTGAGCGTCACGCGCCAGTATCTGGTGTACGTGGAACAAATCCGCAAGCGCAACCTGGAACTGGCCGCCGAATACCTGCTCATGGCGGCCATGCTGATTGAAATCAAATCGCGCATGCTACTGCCGCCGAAAAAAGTGGCTGAGGGCGAAGAAGCACCAGACCCGCGCGCCGAACTGGTGCGCCGCCTGCTCGAATACGAACAAATGAAACTGGCGGCAGCGCGCCTGAATGCGCTGCCCCAGTTCGGACGCGACTTCCTCAAAGCCAACATCTACATTGAGCAAAGCCTGCAGCCGCGTTTTCCGGACGTGCACCTGGTTGACCTGCAGGAAGCCTGGCGCGACATCCTCAAACGCGCCAAGCTGGTACAACACCACAAGATCAGCCGCGAAGAGCTGTCAGTACGCGAGCACATGAGCATGGTGCTGCGCAAGCTGCAGGGTCGGCGCTTTGTGGGCTTCGAAGACCTGTTTGACCCCGCCAGCGGCACGCCGGTACTGGTCGTCACCTTTATCGCACTGCTCGAACTGGCCAAGGAAACCCTGATCGAAATCACACAGGCGGAAGCCTTCGCGCCCATCTACGTGCGCCTGGCCTACGCGCCCACCTGAAACGAACCCGACACGGAACCGACCATGACCGACTCCACTGCCAACGCTGCCCAACACGCCACCCCTTACGGCACGCTGCCGCCAGCATCGCCCATGCCCAACCGCAAGCCCATCAGCCTGCCACGCCTGCAGGAAATGCACGCACGCGGCGACAAAATCACGATGCTGACCGCCTACGACGCCACCTTTGCCGCAGTGGCCGATGCCGCCGGCATCGAGTGCATCCTGATTGGCGACTCGCTCGGCATGGTCTGCCAAGGCCTCACCAGCACCGTCGGCGTCTCCCTGGAAACCATGCGCTACCACACCGAAAGCGTGGCGCGCGGCCTGCACCGGGCCCAGGCCACGGCCTGGGTCATTGCCGACATGCCCTTTGCCACCTACCAAGAGTCGCGCGAACAGGCCATGCGCAGTGCCGCCGTGCTGATGCAGGCTGGCGCCCACATGGTCAAGCTCGAAGGGGGGGGCTGGACCACGGAAACGGTGCGTTTTCTGGTCGAACGCGGCATCCCGGTCTGCGCCCACCTGGGCCTCACACCCCAAACCGTGCACGCACTCGGTGGTTACCGCGTGCAGGGCAAGACACAGGCCGGCGCCGAACAACTTCAGCAACACGCCCACGCACTGCAAGACGCGGGCGCCGCCATGGTGGTACTGGAAATGGTGCCACACCAGATCGCCACCGAACTCACCGCCTCCCTCAGTCAATGCGCCACCATTGGCATCGGGGCCGGCAACGGCACCGCCGGACAGGTCTTGGTACTGCACGACATGCTGGGACTGAACCTGGGCAAGATGCCCAAATTTGTCCGCAATTTCATGCAAGACGGCGGCAGCATTCGCGCCGCCATGGAAGCCTACGTCGCTGCCGTCAAGAACGGCAGTTTCCCAGACAACACCCTGCACGCCTGGTAAATCCAGCCAGTCAGTCACACGCCAAGTCACGCCACGCTACACCATGCAAGTCATTCACACACTGCACGATCTACGCCACCGTCTACGCGCCTACAACCAACCCGCCGTAGTGCCCACCATGGGCAACCTGCACGCCGGCCACCTGGCCCTGGTGGAACGCGCCCGCACCATGGGCGATGTCACCGTCGCCACCATTTTTGTCAACCGCCTGCAGTTCGGGCCCAACGAAGACTTCGACACCTATCCGCGCACCCTGGACGCCGACTGCGCCAAACTGCGCAACGTGGGTTGCAATATCGTGTTTGCCCCCAGTGAGCGCGAACTGTATGCGCAGCCACAAACCTTCATGGTCAAACCGCCATCCGAACTTGGCGACATTCTGGAAGGCGAATTCCGCCCCGGATTTTTCACCGGCGTCGCCACCGTGGTCATGAAACTGCTGAGCTGCACCCAGGCGCGCAGCGCCGTGTTTGGCAAAAAAGACTACCAACAACTGATGGTCATTCGCCAAATGGTGCAGCAGTTCGCCCTGCCCGTCGACATCGTTGGTGTCGACACCTGCCGCACCGAATCGGGACTGGCGCTGTCATCCCGCAACGGCTACCTAGACCCGGAACAACTGGAACAGGCACCGCAGTTGTCACGCACATTGCGCACCCTGGCCGACGGCATGCGCGCCACGCCCGAGCGCCGCGTTGAACTGGAACATCTCGCCATGGAAACGCTGCGCGATGCCGGCTGGAAACCCGACTACATCACGGCACGCCGCCGCCACGACCTGCAGGTGCCGCAAGCCAGCGACCGCGAACTGGTGGTCCTGGCCGCCGCCCGCCTGGGCAACACGCGCCTGATTGACAACCTGGAAGTCTGAGGCCGGCGATACGCTGCGTCACCGCGCTGCGCGCAGCGCCAGCAAGCTACAAAAACCGGTCCAATATCTTGCGACTGTGCGCATTCAAGGCAAACTGGTCGCGCACCAGGTACTGAATGCCGTGCACGTCGGCCACCAGCAAGGCATGGTCCTTGCCAATGCGGCGCAGATCTTCGTCGCCCCGCAGCACAAACTCCGCCTCGCCGCGGTCCGTTGCCACGCGCCAGGTGCATGGCGTCGAGAAACTGCTGACGGACAGCACTTCCAGAATTTCCGGCATGAATTCACGCGCCGCCAATTCCGCCTGAATCAAACTACGTGCGGGTTCGGGCAGCGCCTGCACGTCATCGACCCAGGCCACCTCGTGGCCATCGGTATCGATCAGGGACACGCACTGGTCGGGCGCCTGAATCGGGAACGCACGCACCGGCACCACGCCTTCAAAACACTGGCCTACGGCATCGGTCAGCAGCAACTTGCCAAAGGCATCACGTTGCAATTCAAAGACGGTCGTGGCCGTGGCTGTGGCTGTGACGGTGGTAGCGCCGCCGATCGCGATGCCCGGACTTTCCGTGTGCATTGGGTTGGTGGTTGAATTGGTTTCACGCATGTTCTGTCGCTAGTTACGCCCCCGCTATGTCTGCCTGCTCGGCATGGTCGGACCCACCATCAACGCCCTCCCCGCCGTCCCCCGCCGCATTGCGCGCCTGTGCCTGGTACAAGTTGAAATAAGCGCCTTCGCGCGCCATCAACGCGTCGTGCGTACCTTCTTCCACCACACGGCCACGGTCCAGCACCACCAGACGGTCGGCACGGTGCAGCGTCGACAAGCGGTGCGCAATGGCAATCGTAGTACGGCCCTGCACCAGGTTCTCCAACGCCTTCTGAATTTCTTTCTCGGTTTCGGAATCGACCGACGACGTGGCTTCATCCAGAATCAGAATGCGCGGATCAATCAACAAAGCGCGCGCAATCGAAATACGCTGGCGCTCGCCACCCGACAACCCCTGGCCGCGCTCCCCCACCATCGAGTCGTAGCCTTGTGGCAGTCGCAAAATGAATTCGTGCGCGTGCGCCGCGCGCGCCGCTGCCATGATCTCGGCGCGACTGGCCTCAGGCTTGCCATACGCAATGTTTTCGGCAATGGTGCCAAAAAACAGAAACGGCTCCTGCAACACCAGGCCGATATTGCGCCGGTAGTCGGCGATGCCATACGAACGGATATCCACGCCGTCCACCAAAATAGCGCCCTCACTCACGTCATAGAAGCGGCAAATCAGATTCACCAGCGTGCTCTTGCCCGAGCCGCTGTGCCCGACCAGCCCGATCATTTCACCCGCCGCAATCTGCAAACTGATGCCCCGGTTCACCACCCGGTTGCCATAACGGAACCCCACATCACGCACCTCAATCGCACCCGTCAACTTCCCCGCTGGCACCGGGTTGACCGGCTCTGGAACGCTGGAGACGTGGTCCAGAATATCGAAAATACGCTTGGCCGCCGAAGCCGACTTCTGGGTCACCGACACAATCCGGCTCATCGAATCCAGCCGACCATAAAAACGGCTGATATAGGCAATCGCCGCCAGCAGCATACCGACCGTGATCTGGCCCTGTGCCACCTGCCAGATGCCAAAACCCCACACCACCAGCAAACCGATTTCGGTGAACAGCGACACGCTCGGTGAAAACAGCGACCAGATGCGGTTGATGCGGTCGTTCACCAGCAGGTTGTGCTTGTTGGCCTCACGGAAACGCCGCGCCTCGCGCTGCTCCTGCGCGAACGCCTTGACCACGCGCACTCCCGGAATCGTGTCGGCCAGCACATTGGTCACTTCGCCCCAGACCCGATCAATTTTCTCGAAACCGGTGCGCAGTCGGTAACGCACAAAATGAATCATCCAGCCAATAAACGGCAGCGGCACCAGCGTAATTGCTGCCAGCCACGGGTTCATGGTGAACAGCACGGCAGCCGTCATGGCAATCATCACCACGTCGCTGGCAAAGTCAGTCAGGTGCAGCGACAAATACACCGCAATGCGGTCACTTTCGCTACCCACACGCGACAACAAGTCGCCGGTGCGCTTGCCACCAAAATATTCCAGCGACAGTTCCAGCAAATGCTCATAGGTGGTGGTGCGCAAATCGGCGGCAATGCGCTCCGACACCAGTGCCAGAATATAGGTTTTGGCCCAACTCAGAATCCAGGCCAGCAAGGCCGAACCGAGCAGCCCCGACAAATACCAGGCAATCGTGCTGCGCTCAATGTGCTGGCCGTTCTGGAACGGAATCAGCACCTTGTCCACCAGCGGAATCGTCAGATAAGGCGGCACCTGACTGGCCGCCGTACCCAGCAGCATCAGCAGAAAACCGCCCGCCAGTTGGCCCCGGTACGGCCTGGCAAAACGCCACAGACGAAACAAGGTCCAGGTGGACGGCGGCGTGTGAATCACTTTGGTGCAGACCGGGCACTCTTCCTGGTCTGGCTCTAGCACTGCCTTACAACTCGGGCACTGGTTGCTGTCCGGCAAGGCTGGCGGCGTGCCGCTGAGCGTACTGTGCAACTGCGCCTGAAACTGGTCGAGCAAACGCGCGGCGTGCAGATTCTGCGCCAGCGTAAAACGCCAGCTGGCCAGGCGCGCGCTGGCGTCCACCAGTTCGAGTTGTCCAACCCCGGCGTGGTCATGGTGATGCAGTTCCAAACCGGGCCGATAGTCCCACCACTGCCAGTCCGAGTGGCCCGACTCCGACAGCGGGTCACCCGCGTGCGCGCCATGGCACACGATGCGCTGGTTGCTGACCAACAGCAAACCTTTGGCAAAATGCAATCGGTGGTCCAAGTCCAGCGTAAGCACTGCCAACACCTGTTCCTGGGGACGCAGTTGCTCCAGCACCAGTGTTTGCAACAGGTGCCGCGCCTGCGGCGCCAGGTCACCGGGCAACACTCTGTCAAGGGATGAATCCATGGTCGTTACTAGCAAAATAATATTTATATTCACCCTGAGCGAGCGCAATTACGGAAGTAGCTACAGAGGTAGCGACAGCGTTAGCCGCAGCAACAACGACGCGGGCCCAGGATCTCGCATACTAACCGGGTTACGCACCACGGCATTGCGGCGGCAGATCGTCGGTGGCGCACCCTGCTGAATAGAACAAAGTGCACAAATTCGACGAGACCCCGCCACAGTGAGCGAGAATACATAACATAACGCGGACAGCGCCATGTCGGTGGACTGCCCATGCCACAAAGTGTCATGCAAACCAAGAAAAATATTCACATCCTGCGGGTCACCCATCTGCAAGGCCCTAATATCTGGACCTACCGCCCGGTCATCGAAGCCTGGGTCGACATTGGCGACCTCGAAGATTACCCATCGAATACCCTGCCCGGCTTCTATGAACGCCTGACCGCGCTGCTGCCCGGACTGGTCGAACACCGCTGCAGCGAAGGCACGCGCGGTGGTTTCCTCCAACGCCTGCAGGAAGGCACCTGGGCCGCTCACATCTTGGAACACGTGGCCCTGGAACTGCAAAACCTGGCGGGCATGCGCACGGGCTTCGGCAAAGCGCGCAGCACTTCCACGCGCGGCGTCTACAAAGTAGCGTTTCGCACCCGCCACGAAGACGCCGGACGTGCCGCGCTGACCTGCGCCTGCGCGCTGCTGCTGGCCGCCATCAACGACACTCCTTTTGACCTGCCAGCCGCAGTCGAAGTGCTGCACGATCTGGTAGACGACCTGTGCTTGGGCCCCAGCACGGCGCACATTGTTGACGCCGCCACCGAGCGCCGCATTCCGCACACCCGACTCACCGACGGCAACCTGGTGCAACTCGGCTACGGCATTGAACAACGCCGCATCTGGACCGCCGAAACCGACCAGACCAGCGCCATTGCCGAAGAAATTGCCAGCGACAAGGACCTCACCAAATCGCTGCTCGCCGCCTGCGGCGTACCGGTGCCCGTTGGCCGCCTGGTACGCAACGCGCAAAGCGCCTGGGAAGCCGCCCAGGACATCGGCGTACCGGTGGTCCTCAAACCCTACGACGGCAACCACGGACGCGGCGTCTCACTCGACCTGCGCACCGAAGCCGACGTTACTGCCGCCTTTGAGCTGGCCGACCGCAAAGGTGGCGGCAGCGCCGTCATCGTCGAAAAGTACATCCCTGGCACCGAACACCGCCTGCTGGTGGTGGGCAAACACATGGTCGCCGCCGCTTCGGGTGAACTACTCTGGGTCACGGGCGATGGCGTGTCTGACATCGACCAACTCACCGATCTGCAAATCAACACCGATCCACGCCGTGGATCGGGCGAAGACGCGCCCCTGAATGCGCTCATGCCCAGCCGCAGCGGAGAAATCATCCTGGAACTGGCGCGCGCCGGTCTGACGCCCACCTCCATTCCACCGGCGGGTCAGAAAGTACTGATCCAGCGCAACGGCAACGTCGCCTTTGACGTCACAGCGCAGGTACACCCCAGCATCGCCGCTGCTGCCGCACTGGCAGCCCGCGTCGTCGGGCTCGACATCGCCGGCATCGACATGGTGCTCGAAGACATCAGCAAACCCCTGCAATCGCAGCGTGGCGCCGTCATCGAAGTCAACGCCAGCCCCGGCCTGCTGGCACACATCAAACCAGCCCAGGGCACACCGCAGCCAGTCGGCACCGCCATCATTGACCACCTGTTCCAGACCGGCAAGGACGGACGCATTCCCATCGTTGGCGTCACCGGTACGCAAAACAGCGCGCGCATTGCGCGCCTCGTGGCCTGGCTGATCCACATCAGCGGCAAACACGTCGGACTGGCCTGCAGCGAAGGCCTGTACCTCGATGGCCGCCAGATCGACGCCGCCGACTGCGCCCACTGGGATGCCGGCCAGCGCGTGCTCATCAACCGCAGCGTACAAGCTGCCGTCTTTGAAAACCCCAGTCGAATGATCCTGGCCGAAGGCCTGGCCTACGACAAATGCAGCGTTGGCGTGGTCACCGACGTACGCTGGCAAGCCGCACTGGAAGCATTCGATATCCGTGACGACGAACAAACCTACAAAGTGGTGCGCACCCAGGTTGACGTGGTCCTGCCCAGCGGCACGGCGGTGCTCAATGCCGACGACCCCCAGGCCGTGGAAATGGCCCCGCTGTGCGACGGCAGCGTCATTTTCTACAGCATGGATGCACAGCAACCCGACATCGTGCGCCATCTGCAGGCGGGCCAACGCGCCGTCGTCTTCCGCGACGACAGCATCGTGCTGGCCCGCGCTGACCAAACCGTGGCTACCCTGCCCCTGGCCAACCTGCGCCCCGAAAAGGCCTCGCGTCCCGAAATGGTGATGGCCGCCGTGGCGGCCGCCTGGGCGCTGGACATCCCCGCTGAACTGATTGGTGCCGGATTGCGCACGTTCGAATCCAATCCAAAGAAAACGCCTTACTGAACTGACCCCCACCACCGTTCACAGCCATTCAACGCCGTTCACTGCATTTTTCGCCCTTACCGAGTACCGAGTACGCCATGGAAGTTACCCGTATCCGCGCCCTGCGTGGCCCCAATCTGTGGAGTCACCACACCGCCATCCAATCGATCGTCACCTGCAGCCAACAGGAACGCTCCATTGCCACCATTGATGGCTTCGAAACACGGCTGCGCGAGCGCTTCCCCGAACTCAGCGCCCTGCAACCCACCGGCCACGACGACCACATCTCACTGGCGCGCGTACTCGAACTGGTGGCCCTCGGACTACAGGCCCAGGCCGGCTGCCCCGTCACCTTCAGCCGCACCACGCCAACCCTGGAGCCGCACACCTACCAGGTCGTGGTCGAATACAGTGAGGAAGAAGTCGGACGCAAAGCGCTCGACCTGGCGCTCGAAGCCTGTGAATCAGCACTCAACGACACCCCCTTCGACCTCGCTGCGGCACTGTCCGCCCTGCGCGAACTCGACGAAGATGTGCGCCTTGGCCCCAGCACCGGCGCCATCGTGGACGCCGCCGTACGGCGTGGCATTCCCTACAGTCGCATGACCTCTGGCAGCATGGTGCGTTTCGGCTGGGGCAGCAAACAGCGCCGCATTCAGGCCGCCGAAATCGACGCCACCAGCGCCATCTCGGAAGCCATCGCCCAGGACAAGCAGCTCACCAAACGCCTACTGGCCTCAGCCGGCGTACCCGTACCGGCCGGGCGTGCCGTCAGCGACGCCGAAGACGCCTGGGCCGCCGCCCAGGAAATCGGCCTGCCGGTGGTCGTCAAACCACTCGACGGTAACCAGGGCAAGGGCGTCACCGTCAACATCACCGGACGCGAGCAGTTGCTCAAAGCCTACGCCGTGGCCAGTCAGTTCCGCGACCGCATCCTGGTCGAACGCTACATGCCCGGCAACGACTACCGTTTGCTGGTGGTCGGCGACAAACTGGTCGCCGCCGCACGCCGCGAACCGCCCACCGTGGTGGGCGACGGCAAACGCAGCATTTCCCAACTGGTCGACCAGGTCAACCAGGACCCGCGCCGGGGCAGCGGCCACTCTACCTCGCTCACCAAAATCCGCTTCGACGACATCGCCCGCGGCTGCCTGGCCAGTCAGGGACTGAGCGCCGAATCGGTTCCCACCAAAGGCCAGCGCGTCTATCTGCGCAACAACGCCAACCTGTCCACCGGCGGCTCCGCCACCGACGTCACCGACGACGTGCACCCCGACGTCGCCGCGCGCGCCGTGGCGGCCGCCCACATGGTGGGCCTGGACATCTGCGGCGTCGACGTCGTCACCGACAGCATCCTGCGCCCGCTCGAACAACAGGGCGGCGGCGTAGTAGAAGTCAACGCCGCGCCGGGCCTGCGCATGCACCTCGCACCCTCGTTCGGCAAGGGCCGTCCGGTCGGCGAAGCCATTGTTTCGACGCTGTTCAAAAACGGACAAAACGGGCGCATTCCAGTCGTCGCGGTCACCGGCACCAATGGAAAAACCACCACCGTGCGCCTGATCGCACACCTGCTCAAAGCCAACGGCATGCGCGTCGGCATGACCAACACCGACGGCGTCTACGTCAACGGCCACTGCATTGACACCGGCGACTGCAGCGGCCCCAAGAGCGCCCGCAGCGTGCTGTTGCACCCGGATGTGGACGCCGCCGTACTGGAAACCGCGCGCGGCGGTGTGTTGCGCGAAGGCCTGGCCTTTGATTACTGCGACGTCGCCGTGGTCACCAACGTCGGCAGTGGCGACCACCTTGGCCTGAACTACATCACCACCGTCGACGAACTTGCCGTGCTCAAACGCGTCATCGTACAAAACGTCGCCCCCGGTGGCGTCGCCGTGCTCAACGCAGCCGACCCCAACGTGGCCTCCATGGCCGAAAAAACACGGGGCTCCGTTACTTTTTTTGCGCTCGACAAACACCACCCCGTCATGGCCACGCACCGCGCTCAGGGCAACGCCGTGGTCTATGTGGAAAACGGCAATCTGGTCGCCGCCAAAGGCAGTTTCCAGCACCACATCCCGCTCGACCGCATCCCGGTCACACTCGGTGGCGCGATCGGCTTTCAGATCGAAAACGTAATGTCCAGCGTGGCTGCCGCCTGGGCACTGAAACTCGACTGGAGCACCATCGAGGCCGGTCTCGCCTCGTTTTCCAACGACCTCGACAACGCCGCTGGCCGCTTCAATCTGTTCCAACACCGGGGCGCCACCGTGATTGCCGACTACGGCCACAACCCCGACGCCATGGCGGCACTGGTCAAGGCCGTCGAACGCCTGCCGGCATCACGCCGCGTCGTCGTCATCAGCGGCGCCGGTGACCGGCGCGACCAGGACATACGCCAGCAAACCGAAATTCTTGGCGACGCCTTTGACGAAGTGGTACTGTTTGAAGACCAATGCCAGCGCGGACGCGCGGACGGCGAAGTCATAGCCTTGCTGCGCGCCGGCCTGACCAACGCCCGGCGCACCCGCACCACGCACGAAATCCAAGGCGAATTCCTGGCCATCGACACCGCCATGAACCCGTTGAAAAGCGGCGAACTGTGCCTGATCCTGGTGGACCAGGTGGAAGCCGCCATGGCGCACATTGCGGCCAAGGTAGCCGCCGGATGAATGAATGGATTGGCGCTATGCGCTATGGTGTGTTGATTAGCGCTTAACGCTTCAGCGGATCGGCGCTTCACTGCCGGGTTCGCGCGCCATCAACACAGACACGGCCTGGGCCGCCTGCAAGCGGCCATCAAGCAACGCCACCACGGTTTGTGCAATCGGCATGTCAACGCCCAGGTGCGCTGCGCGCTGCACCACCGTGCGCGCACAGTAAACGCCCTCGGCCACATGTCCGAGCTGCTCCACCGCCTGCTGCAACGTTTTGCCCTGTGCCAGGGCCAGACCAACGCGCCGGTTGCGCGACAGGTCACCCGTGGCCGTCAACACCAGATCGCCCAGGCCGCTCAGCCCCATAAAAGTTTCCGCACGGGCGCCCAACGCCAGACCCAGCCGGGTCATTTCCATCAGGCCCCTGGTGATCAGCGCCGCCCGGGCATTCAAACCCAGTTGCAAGCCATCACACAGGCCGGTGGCGATAGCCAACACATTCTTGACCGCACCGCCCACTTCAACACCTACCACATCGTCGTTCGCATAGACACGCACATTGGGACGGTGAAAAGCGCTTACCAGGGTGGCGCGCAAGGCCGCATTGGTACTGGCTGCCACCAACGCCGAAGGCTTTCCAGCGGCCACTTCCTGCGCAAAACTGGGGCCACTCAGCACACCGGTAGTCAACCCTGGCGCCACCTGTGCCTGCACTTCGTGCCCCAGCAGACCCTCGCCCTGTGCCAGCCCCACTTCAAAGCCCTTGCACAGCCACACCACCGGAGCGGAAACACCACGCAGCTGCATCAACACACTGCGCAATGCGGCCATGGGCGTTGCAACCACAATCAGATCCTGTTGCGCCAGCAAGGCACCCTGCGCTTGCAAATCGCCCGCAACCACCTGCAAAGCGGCCGGAAAAGCATAACCTGGCAAATACCGTTGGTTTTCACGCGCCGCCGACAGCAGTGCGCCCTGCGCTGCGTCGCGCACCCACAAAGTGACGCGCACCGCCGCCTGCGCGGAGCCAGGCTCCATGCATGCATTGATTGCCAGCGCGGTTCCCCAGGCCCCGGCACCGAGCACCAAAATATTCATACAACACGTGCACGCTGGCGGCATCCGCCGCCGGCGCCTGCCTTACTGGGGCAAACCAGCGCTGGTCGGTGCCGCGCTGGCTGCATTGCGTTGTTGCTCGTACATGGCCTGGAAATTAATTTCCGACAGATGAACGGGCGGAAAGCCAGCGCGCTGCACCAGATCTGCCACATTGCCGCGCAGATACGGATACACAATTTGCGGACAGGCAATGCCCATGATCTGACCGAGTTGGTCTTCCGCCAGATTGCGGATTTCAAAAATGCCGGCCTGTTTGGCTTCCACCAAAAACACCGTCTTGTCCTTGACCTTGGTATGGACCGTAGCGGTCACCGAAATTTCGTACACGCCATCAGCTACCGGAGCGGCTTCCACGCCGAGCTGGATGTCCACCGAAGGCTGTTCCTGTTCCAGCAAAATGGCTGGCGAATTGGGCTGCTCCAACGAAGCCTCCTTGAGATAAACGCGCTGGATCTGGAATACGGGGTTTTGGTCAGCCATGAATAAATGCTTTCTGGAAAAATGAACCGTTTTGTTTCTGCCTCAACCGTGCGCGCCACTTTTTTTCGCGTGCCCGGTCGGGGATTATCGTAGGGGATTATGTCAGCCGCCCTGCAGTAACGGCAGCAGGCTACCCGCACGGTCTAGTGCCATAAGGTCATCACAGCCACCAACGTGGGTTTGCCCAATAAAAATCTGGGGTACCGTGCGCCGCCCAGTGCGCTCCATCATGACAGAGCGCCGCTGTGGATCGGAATCCACCCGCACTTCATCGATATGCGTCACGCCACGCGACTGCAACAGACGCTTGGCCTGTATGCAGTAGGGACAGACAGCCGTGGTGTACATGGTCACCGTTTGCATGCATTGCTCCTTTTTTTGCTCCGGAAATCAGACCTTTTCCACGGGCAACTTTGCAGCCGCCCACGCATTCAAGCCCCCAGCCAGCGACTGCGCCTGTGCATAGCCCAGTTTTTTCGCCGTTGCCATTGCCGCACCGGACCGTGCGCCCGAACGACACACCAGAATCAGCGGCAACGCCTTGTTCTTGACACTGTTAGCCAGCTTGGCCTCCAGCTCACCCACCGGAATATTGCGCGCGCCCACCAGATGGCCCGTCGCAAATTCTGCCGGTTCTCGCACATCAATGACCACCGCTTTGTCGCGATTGATCAATTGCACCGCTGCGCCAGGCGTCAGACCACCGCCCGCGCCCTGCAACACCGGACGCAGCAACATGCCGCCAGACACTGCTGCTACCGCTACCAATGCCCAGTTGTCTAAAATAAAGTTCACTTTGTTCCTTGTTTGTGCGCTGTGCGCCACGAAAGCGCGAAGCTGGCATTTTAGAATGCTGTGCTGCGCAATATCAGCATCAGGCCTATTGCAATTCTCCAGACTTTCCAATCATGTACCAACTTGTTCTTGTCCGCCACGGCGAATCCACCTGGAATCTTGAAAACCGCTTCACCGGCTGGACCGATGTAGACCTCACGCCGACCGGTGTCGAGCAAGCCAAGGAGTCCGGCCGCCTGCTGCGCGCTGCGGGCTATGAATTTGACCTGGCCTACACCAGCGTGCTCAAGCGCGCCAACCGCACACTGTGGCACTGCCTCGACGAAATGGACCGCACCTGGCTGCCGGTGGTGCACAGCTGGCGCCTCAACGAACGCCACTATGGCGCGCTGCAGGGGCTCAACAAAGCCGACATGGCCAAGCAGTACGGCGATGCCCAGGTACTCACGTGGCGCCGCAGCTACGACACGCCGCCACCGGCGCTCGAAACCAGCGACCCGCGCTGCGAACGCGCCGATCTGCGCTATGCCGACCTGAGCCCGGAGCAGGTGCCGCTGACCGAGTGCCTGAAAGACACAGTGGCGCGCGTGCTGCCCTTCTGGAACGAGTCCATTGCACCCGCCATCCTGGCGGGCAAACGCATTGTCGTGG
>Ga0316222_1002865_pt1 | contig 17751 bp, 19 predicted proteins | sample TBH18011metaG_FD_206008 | JGI IMG/M metagenome (GOLD analysis project Ga0316222, IMG submission 206008) | Freshwater microbial communities from Trout Bog Lake, Wisconsin, USA - TBH18011 | ecosystem: Environmental > Aquatic > Freshwater > Lake > Hypolimnion/Profundal zone | place: USA: Wisconsin...
CAATGTCGCCATTATCCGGCATGCCGCTTTGAACATGATGCGGCAAGCCAACAAGAAACGAATGACCATAAAACTTATGCGTAAAGCTGCTGGCTGGGATGACTCTGTATTGAATAGCATCCTGGCTCAGGTTTTTTTAATGAGGTAGCCCTGAGATAAGCCGGACTGTTACCGATTTTTCGGTTTACTCTAGTATAGTATTTCGGGCGATTTAGTTGCTACGAATTTGCGCTTAACACTTGTTTTCAGGATTTAGCGATTAGTTTGCGTCATTAAGACAACTGAGGGGGGGTGATTTGCTAAGGCGATTTTTTTGACCAGCTGGTGGTTGGCATCGCTATTCAGCGCTGAATAGCGACGCCATTGCAAGAAAAAGCCAAGCAGTTTGACGCGTCTTTAGGGTTTTTAGAGGCTGCTTTTAGCTTTGCGACGGGCAGCAGCGGCTAAAACACCCAGGCCTGATAGCATCAACGGCAGTGTGGTTGGTACCGGAATGACTGCAGAGATCGACCAGGAATTGATAGCCGGAGAGTCTACCGCGAATTGCGGGTTGCCGTTGCTGTCCAGATTGTTGTTGTTGACGGCAAGCACTTCTTGGCCCAGGGTGGGGTCATTGATAAACAGGAAATAATTTGAAGCCGCTAAGTTTGTTGCCATATCAGTGTCGGCAAACGCAAAGTTGTTTAAAGCTATATTAGTAGAAAACACCGGGGCAATGGTGTCGTCATAGGCGCTGGTGGTGGTATTCCAGGCTACCAGATCTAATGAACCGGTTGCGGGATCGTCAAGGAATTGTACGCCGTCAAGATAGGCTTGCACATCACTGATATTGGTAATGTAAGTGCCGGTTGAGTCCAGGCTGCCGATCAAGGTGCCGGTCAGGGTATCGCCGCTGCTGAAGGTGTAAGAAAACTCGAAATCCGTGGGGCTTGCGTTTGCAACGCCGGTGGTGAATGTCGCCATGAGTACGGCAGCTTTTAATATATTTTTCATCATATGTACCTAATTATGGGTTAGATCAAAATAGCCGGTCATTTTTCTCAATGGACTGCAAAAAAACTGATCCACAGCGATTCACAATAGAAATCCAGCAGCAACAAAAACGATTGCTTAAAGTTGCTTTCGTGAATATGTCGGTATTGTTGATTAAAAAGATGAAAATTTGGCGTCTCTTTTGTTAATGTTTTATGACAGTTTATCTATGTCGATTATTAGTTTTTAATCGCTAAACTTAAAAACAATAAATATATAGGAAAATTGGTGATTGTAATTACTATGTAATAAGGAAGCGGCATGATTATGAACGGAATATTTTGTAATCCCAACCAACCGCTTTCAAATTTACTTGCCGTGAGAAATTTCCAATGAACCGCAAACTTTTTTTATCATTGCCGGCGCTTGGAGTCGCAATTGCGATCAATAGCAGCGTGGCTTCCGCCGGTGTGCCTGTCACGCCTATTCAACACGTCATCGTGGTGGTCGGCGAAAATGTGACTTTTGATACGCTGTATGGCGCTTATCAGCCACCCAAAGGTCAAACTGTCAAGAACCTGTTATCGCAAGGCATTATTAACGCCAAAGGTCAGGAAGGACCTTACTACATGACTGCTATACAACGTCAAGGGGTTAATCCAGCCGGCCAATATTCAGCAAGACCCGCTCACGGCGCTGCGTATACCACTCTGCCGCAGCCTTTGGAAATCGGCATGTTGGATCTGTATACCTTGCAAACTCTGACCGGCATTCCGGATGCGCGTTTTCCGAGCAACCTGGCTCCCGGTCCGTTTCAAATTACCAAATATGCACCCTATGGTGTAAATGATGCCAGCACCGGTTTTTCATCAACCGGTGATCCAGTACATAGATTTTTTCAAATGTGGCAACAAACCGGCGGCAATAACCAAGATCACAGCTTGTTCACCTGGGTTGCGACTACTATCGGCACCGGCGGCGCCAACGGTGCTACCGGCCCTACGCCTGGACAACCGCAACAAGGTGGTGAATTAATGGGTTTTTATAATATGGCCCAAGGCGATGCACCCATTTTTAATAGTCTGGCGCAAAATTACGCTTTAAGCGATAACTACCACCAAGCGATTATGGGCGGTACCGGCGCTAACTTTTTTGCACTGGCGACTGGTGATGTAGCTGTTTATAACAACGCGGGCACACTGGCTACCCCGCCTGCCAATCAGATTGAAAATCCGAATCCACAATCAGGTACGGCTAATTTTTATACTCAAGATGGTTATTCCGGCGGTTCTTATGTTAACTGTTCGGATGCTACTCAACCTGGTGTGGCTTCTATCTTAGCCATTCTGCAAACCAATAATATCAATAGCCGCTGCGCGGCTGGCGCTTATTATTTGGTGAATAACTACAATCCGCCGTATAGCGTCAGTGGTGTTGCTCAGACGCTGGGTGCAACCGACTATGTTTATCCGCCGCAAACAGTGCCTACCATAGGTGAAGCATTGTCCGCCAAATCTGTCAGCTGGAAATGGTATACAGCCGGACGTGATAGCGCGGATGTCCTGAACGATGCGCTTTATCCTGAAATCCTTTATGTCGTCAACTCAGAAGTACCGGCCAGTACACCCAATCGTACTCAAACTGTTGATGCATTAGCGTTTTCAACCACTCAATCTGTTATTTATAACAGTATCGGCGATCCGTTAAATGCCTCTTCAAATGTGGTTAACACTCCGGCTTTGAGTAAAAATCTGGCAGGATTTCAAACTTTTCAAAATGACGTGACCAATGGCACTTTACCGGCGGTATCTTTTGTAGTGCCTAAGGATTTGGCCAGCGGACATCCCGGCTATTCGGCGCCTTATTACTACGAACAGTTCGTCAATGGTTTGATCAACTTGGTGCAATCCTCTTCAGCATGGGCTAATACCGCGATCATTATCACCACGGATGAGGGCGGCGGCTATTTTGATACCGGCGCAATCCAAACCGTTGACTTTTTCGGTGACGGCCCACGGATTCCATTATTGGTGGTATCGCCTTATGCGAAAAAAGGCTATGTGGATCACGTCTATCATGATCATGCCTCAATTCTGAAATTTATCGAATATAACTGGGGTTTAAGTCCATTATCTAGCCGTAGCCGCGATAATTTACCTAATCCGGTGATGACTGGGCAGTCTTATATTCCTAGTAACCAACCGGCAATTGGTGATTTAACCACCTTGTTTCAATTTCCTAATTGAGTGATTAAAATCCTGTCCGCTAGTTTTGATTAGCGGGCAGGGCGGGGATGATAATGTCCACGCATTAAAGCTTAAGGTTTACGCGTGGGCATTTTTTTATCAAGAACTTAATTTCTCCAAAACTCCAGCTGTGCAGCATATTCAGTCAACTGTTTAAGGATGGTATGCTCGCTGCCCAGTTCGGTTTGTAATTGCTGAATTTTTTCCAGATACATCGGCAATGTCAAGGTATTGCCGGATTGCGGATTCTGCAAACGATCCCGGCAGTATGTTTGCCAACGTATGACTTCTTCATTCGATAAGCTTTCCGGGAAATTACGGCTCCGGTAGCGGAATAACATTTCCGCTAAACGCTTGTCGTCAAAATCGGCTTTAAAGTTTGCCAATTGCTTGGTGGAGGCTGTGCGTATTTTGGTCATTGTCGCCTTATCCCGGTTGCTGAAGAAGCCGCCGCTGTAGATCATTAAATCCGGGTCGGTGAGGGTTGTGCTGTATTCCGTATTAAATACCTCAGCTAGTTTTTCTTGGAGAGGGCCTGCGGCTTTGAGGCGTTGTGCGTTAAGCCGGGATTGCGCTAAGTCAATTTCCAGCCGTTCAGCATCGGCTGCGCGGATCACATTCAGTGGAGCCAAAATCGGGCAGCGGTTGATATGTACAGTTTTTAATGGAATTCTGTCCACGCCGTCCGGTAGGGCATCGGCGGCGGTAAAGACTCGCTGCCGGATTTCTTCGGCACTTAATGTCAATAAAGCTTCGGGATCGACCGATAAATCATAAACCACAACTTCATTACTTTTGCGGGGATGTTCACACAATGGCAGCACGATAGCCAGACAGTTTTTGCGAGCCGGGAAGCGTCCAGAGATATGCACCAGCGGCGTATAGCTACCGAGTTGCAATAGTTGTTGTACGGCTTGTTTTGAGCGATGTTCAAATAAGTAGTTATAAAGTTTGGGCTGGCGTTGTTTAATCAGTTTGGCCAGCGCTATGGTGGCATAGACATCGGCTAGGGCATCGTGGGCGTTGAGATGGCCTATTTCGTTAGCTATTGTGAGTTGATCCAAGCGAAAACAGGCAATACCATCGCTGGTATTAGGCCAGTTAATGCCTTCAGGTCTTAATGCGCGCGCAGCTCTGACCACATCTATCAAATCCCAGCGAGAGTTATTGTTTTGCCATTCCCGTGCATAGGGATCATAAAAATTGCGGTATAGTAAATTTCGGCTGACTTCGTCATCAAAGCGTAGGCTGTTATAACCTAGGGCGCAAGTATTGGGTTGAGCGAGTTGTTCATGGATCAAGCGGGTGAATTCGGCTTCGCAAACACCTCGTTCGGCGGCAATTTGCGGGGTGATGCCGGTAATTAGGCAGGCTTCCGGGTGCGGCAGGTAATCCGGGCTGGGTTTGCAATAGGCCATAATCGGCTCTCCGACCAGATTAAAATCGTCATCAGTGCGGATACCGGCAAATTGGCAGACGCGGTCGCGTTGCGGGTCGGTGCCGAAAGTTTCGTAATCGTGCCAGAAAAAAGTTGCTGTGGTCATTACAGGTTCGAGGGGTAGGCAAAGGAATATTTCCGCAATTGTTTTTTTGCAAAGACTGATAGCGGAGTTTTATTTTATAATCGGTGGCTTTATTTTATATGACCACCATCAGGAAAGTGTTATGAAAAAAACCTCGCTATTTATTTCAGCCGTTTTATTTTTGTTTGCCGGGGTTGTTAATGCCCACGGCCCAGTCAGAGGAAAATTAACTGCTACCGTTACCATTGATGCGCCAGCCGCAAAAGTCTGGGATGCCATTAAAAATTACGATGACTTATCCTGGCTGCCGGCGGTGCGTAGCGTCACCGGCGAAGGCACCAATAATAAAGGCGCCATCCGTACCTTACATCTGGCGAGCGGCGGCACCATTACTGAAGAACTGAAAGCCTATGATGCAGCCAAAATGGCTTATAAATACAAAATTACCGATATGAGCTCAACCGGCACCATCAAACATGCCGGCCAGGATGAGCATATTCCGGTTTTACCGGTTGGAAACTATGCCGCCGAGCTTTCTGTGACCGACAAAGGCGGTAAAGCCGAAGTGGAATGGGTAGCCACCTATTACCGCGCTTATGTTAACAACAATCCACCTGCTGAATTAAATGAAGAAGCTGCCGATAAAGCCGTTACTGACGTGCTGACCTCTGGTTTGACCAATCTGTCTAAAAAAGTGGCAGGTGGCGCAGTGCCTAGCGTTAATATCGATATTAAACGCTAAGCTAATGTAAGTGTTCGGTTCCCGGATGTCATACTGGGAGCCGGTTTTCCCCCTTCTTTAGATTTATGCCGATGCCGTCTTCTCGTGTTATTTTTGCCTTGTTATTTTTTGCCGGCCCAGCTATCGCTGATCCACGCGCCTTTATCAGTAATCAGCTGGATAACTCGGTTTCGGTGATTGATACCCGGCAGCAGCAGATCATCAATACCGTGAGCATCGCTGGAAAACCGGCAGGGGTAGCGATTAATCCGCGTCTAAAACAGGTGTATATTAGCACCCCGGAAGGCGGCGGATTTGCAGTGCTGGACAGCGATAGCTTAAAGGTGTTGAAAACCCTGAAAGTGGGTGGCGCTTCTTTGGGGATTACCGTCGACAGAAAAGGTGAACGTCTGTTTGTAGCTGACTGGTATGAAAACACTGTGGCGGTTTTTGAGGCGTCAAGCTTGAAGAATATCATTAAACTGACGGTGGGCAAGTCGCCGTCCGGCATGACGGTTAGCCCGGATAACCGCTGGTTGTATGTCGCCAACCGCATGGATGATTCGATTTCGCAAATTGATTTACAAAACTATGCATTGAGAAATACCACTAAAGTGGGGCGGCATCCTTTTGGTATTGCTATTGATAGCCAGGGCAAGCGCCTGTATGCTGCCAATGTTGAGAGCGATGACATTAGTGTGCTGGATGCTCAGCATCTAAAACGTTTGGCGACCGTCAAGGTGGGAGCCAGACCTTATGCGGCAACCTTAGCCTTGCAGGATAGTCTGTTGTTTGTCACCAATCAGGATGACAGTACGGTCTCGGTGGTGGATACGGCCACGCTGCAGCAGTTGGCGGTGATCAATGTCGGGGATAAGCCGGAAGGTATTAGTGTCGATACGGATGATAGGCATGTATATGTAGCCAATTGGATGGATGGCAATGTTTCAGTGATAGACGCTAAAACCTTAACCGTGGTTAACACTTTAAAGACAGGGGAGGGCAGTAGGGCCTTTGGCGAGTTTATTAGTCCTTAGGTATTAATCGATGCATAAATTCTTGCATGAAAGGTCTACTATCCATTCTGATTTTGACATCCCGGACTGTCCGTCAGAGGACGCCGTAAATACATCCCTGCCCATTATCAGCGGATTTGAGTGCAAGAACTTATGCAACGATTAATATAAGGCTGAGTATGATAAATCTCGGTTCAGTAAGGCTTTGGATGACGCCTATTTTCCCGGATTTGCCGGCACTGAAATTTGATATGAGACTGGTCTATGATAGACTGCGAGCCCGTTTTAAACCCCAAATGAGAGACTCATGGCTGAAACCGTTGAAGAATTAACTGTCCGTTACGAAGATGGCGGCATAGAAACCATCAAGGAACTCGATAAAAAAGTTCTGAGCAAAGGCGCATGGGCGACAGTGATCTACCGCTATCAAGACTGGGAGCCTAGCAAAGAGCAATATAGCCAGGATAGATTTACCATCCGTCGTTACCAGAAGCGCAATGGCGAATACCAGCAAAAATCCAAGTTCAATATTTCCAGTGAGAAGCAGGCGCAGGAAATTATCGACGCCTTACAAGGCTGGCTGACCGAAAGTAAATAAGCTTTCCTGATTAGCCACTTGCTTCAGCCAATTCGTCATACCTGCAGGCAAGCGGGTATCTAGTGCCATGGACGGTGAACGTCGAACCATCTTGGTGTCTGGGTTCCGGAAATCTCTACCGGAATGACGGCTTTGATGATGGACTGATGAATTAGCTGGGGCTTATGGATAAATCAGGGTGATTTAAATTACCAAATATTACAAGTTTATTAAATATTGCAGTGTTATTATACTGATAATGCTGTGTAACTATTGCTTGCTAATAAAATGTTATAGTCATAATAACGCAATATTCATAGTGCAAACTTAAGTGTGAAGAGGAAAAGCTAAATCAGTACCCCTGGGTACTGAATGGAAAATCTTAGGGTCCAGTCTCCGTGTGGCATGGATAACCGGATTACCTCTTTGAATTAGATAGCGATAGTTGTGCTGGCCATTGCTATGGTCAGATACTTTAACTAAATATAACTTAGGTGAAAAATGAAAAAGAAAATTGTATCCGTGTTGGCATTGTTTGTTTCATCATTATCAGCCGCACAAGCCGGCACCACCATTACGGACTGGGCGTTTGGCGGTCTGCCGGTCGCAACAAATAACTCACCTGCACCTTCAATCGGCACAGGTACAGCTACCGGTCTGGGCATGACCAACAGCTATAACAGCACTACCAGCGTCAACACTGACGACATCACGGCTACCGCCGGTTCTTCAAACGGCGATGCGAACGCTTGGCGTATTCGTGGCGCAACCCCTGGTAACGGCTGGTCATCACAAGCGCCTATCGGCACCCAAGGCGCCGAGTTTGATGTCAGCACCGCCGGCTACAGCAATATCGCGGTTTCTTTTGACTTATATTTCACCACCCAAGCACCAGCTAAAATGGAACTTGAATATACCACCGACGGTGTAAACTGGGAAAATGCTTCTACCCTGACTTATGCGGCTAATTCTGCTTATATTTTAACTAACAGCACCAGCGCGAATACCGTAACCGGTACTTATTTCTTTGAAACCGGCGGTCAGAATTATTATAATGACATCAGCGCCGATTTGAGCGGTATTGTTGCAGCTAACAATGATCCTAATTTTGGTATCCGCATCGTCAACGCCGCGACCGGTGCAGATGATGTTGCTTACAATAAAACGGCTTATAACAATAATTCCGGCAACTGGCGTTTTGACAATGTTAATATCACCGGTACTGCACAATCTGCTGCTGTGCCTGTTCCAGGCGCGGTCTGGTTGTTTGGTTCTGCGTTAGCGGGTTTAATCGGTTTTAACCGCCGTAAAGCGGCTTAAGACTGTTTGATTGTTGCTTGCTCAGATGGGTGCCGTGGAAGCGACACCCATCATCCTTCAAACAGATGCTTAGCTTTACCTATCAAGCATTGAGTTTTTGGTTTTCAAGTGCGAATTTGCATCCACGCCCCTCAACCTTCCTATCAATAGTCAGCCTATCAGTTCCAGCCTGAAATAGGTGATGCCTCTATTTTTCAATCCGACATGCTGACATGTTTTTCTCTTCCATTGAGACGGCAACTACTCTGATGCCGGGGGCCCGCAGGTGTGCACATCCTGCCGTCATTTAATATCGCTCATCCGTCGTAAGCCGCTTTGATGAATAAAAAAGATAAGGCATCTTGCAAATAGCGGTTGGTATTAAATTTTATTGGCAATCCGTAGCAGATAGCTGAAAATGTACAACCTTTCCTTTTTGAATGCCATTAGCTTATGAAAATTGTCGCCATCCTGTTTTTTTTAGCCATCGTTACTAGTCTGGGAACTGCTTTGTATCATCTGGTAAAAAGCAAAAACGGCGACGATTCTGGTAAAACAGCAAAAGCCCTTACGGTTAGGATAGGTTTGTCATTATTGTTGTTTGTTTTGTTTTTTTTGGCTTTTGCAACCGGTTTTATCCAACCGCATGGTATAGGGGCCAGAATACAGCAAGTCCAATATGAAAATGCAGTAAAACAAGAATCTAAACCCTAAATTTGAGGTAAAAAAAAGCGCGTTAAATAACGCGCTTTTTTGTGGGGATGAGAAATCAGATTATATATACGAATATAAATAATCCCAACCAGACCACGTCAACAAAATGCCAGTACCAAGCCGCCGCTTCAAAAGCAAAATGGTTTTCTGGGGTAAAATGACCTTTTAAACTTCTAAACAATACCACCGATAAAATAATGGCACCGATGCAGACGTGTAAGCCGTGGAAGCCGGTTAACATGAAGAAGGTAGAGCCGTATACACCAGAACCCAGGGTTAGGCCCATTTCATGGTAGGCTTCGTAATATTCGGTTGCTTGGCAAGCAACGAACAAAAAGCCCAAGCCAACGGTAGCCAATAAGCCTTTAATGAGTTGCGGACGGTTTTTTGCCAGCAAACCGTGATGTGCCCAAGTGCAAGTGACACCGCTGGTCAGCAGCAGCAGGGTGTTGACGAAAGGCAAGCCAAATGCGCCCATAGGCTCAAAATGTCCACCGACATTGCCAGGGCCGTTGGTAGGCCATACGGCTTGATAAGCAGGCCATAATATATCGTGGGTGGAACGTCCAGGGCCGCTCAGAAAGCCGCTTTCACCCAGCCAGGGCACCGAAATATTACGTGTGTACCATAAGGCGCCGAAGAACACGCCGAAGAACATGACTTCCGAAAAGATAAACCACATCATGCTCATCCGATAGGATATGCCAACGCCGTGGTTATACATGCCGGCTTCACTTTCTGTGGCTTGTAAGGCAAACCAAGCGCCCAACATTACCAGGAAGATGATGAAACCGGTCAGCATCATACCTGAACCGATTGAAGAACCGTTTAAATGATTTGCAAAACCGGCCAGCATAATCATTAAACCAGCGGTTGCCAGAACCGGCCATACCGCCTTATGCGGGATATAATAAGCTGTGTTTGTTGACATGAGTTTCCCCTCTGTTAATTTTCAATTTTGTTGGTTATATCAAAAAAAGTATATGACAATGTAATGGTTTTATAGCGTTCCGGCAGTTTTGGATCAACCACAAACCGAACCGGCATGGTTTTTTCTTCATTAGCCGCAAACGTTTGGGTAGTAAAACAAAAACATTGGGTTTTTTTAAAAAATTCTTCTGCAAGACCCGGTGATATGCTGGGGATAGCCTGAGCCTTTAGATCAATACTACTGGTGTTCTTGGCGTAAAAGTTAATGGTGTAAAATTGACCGGGATGCACTTTTAAGCTGCTGGTCTCGGCCCGAAAGGCCAGTGGTGTCTTTTCATTGACAGAGGTAATAAACTCAACCCTTATCTCTCTGCTTTCATCAACCACATAGCCTGCTTCATTTTCCGCAGCGCCCTGAACTTTTATGTTTTGCCCGGCTAGGTCGCAGAGTACATCATAGAGCGGCACCAGCGCGTAGCCAAAGCCAAACATCAACAGCACGATCAAAACCAGTTTAATAACCAGTTTACTGTGCTTCTGTTTGAGTTCTTCGCTCATGGCGACATAGCCCGCATTACGGCAAACACATAAATGGTTATCGCCACCACAACCAGCACCACAGCAGTCAGAATATTTTTTTTCTTAGTGTCCATATACTCATCCTACCCCCTGTTAACGGGGTTAACAGGGGGTATTTTTTCATTGCCGATCAGGCTTATACGTGCTCAGTCGGGATAATTTCAGGCGGTGTAGTAAAGGTGTGATACGGTGGTGGTGAAGGCAAAGTCCATTCCAGACTGTGCTTGGCCGCATCTTCCCATACTTCGTCAGTCACTTTTTCGCCGGTGCCGCCTCTAATGGTGTCGATGACAATGTAAACGAACAACAATTGGCTGAAGCCGTACATAAACGCGCCGATACTGGATACCATATTCCAATCTGCAAATTGCACCGCATAATCAGGAATACGGCGCGGCATCCCGGCCAACCCTAGAAAATGTTGTGGAAAGAACAGAATGTTAACGGATACCGCAGACAACCAGAAATGCAGTTTACCGATTTTTTCGTTGTACATATTGCCGGTCCATTTAGGCAACCAGAAGTAGCCGGCAGCCATCAGGATAAAGATAGACGCCGGCACCAAGGTGTAATGGAAGTGGGCAACGATGAAGTAAGTATCGTGGTATTGAAAGTCAACCGGTGCTACAGACATCATTAAACCGGTGAAGCCACCCATAGTAAACAGCACTACAAAGGCGATTGAAAACAGCATTGGTGTTTCAAACGTCATGGAGCCTTTCCACATGGTGGCAGTCCAGTTGAACACTTTAACGCCGGTTGGAATCGCAATCAGCATAGTAGCGTACATGAAATACAACTCGCCGGCGATAGGCAGACCCACTGAATACATGTGGTGAGCCCAAACGATAAACGACAAGAAGGCGATAGAAGCGGTCGCATAGACCATTGAAGAGTAACCGAACAAAGGTTTACGGGCAAATACCGGAATAATGGTAGAAGCCACGCCAAACGTCGGTAGAATCATGACATATACTTCAGGGTGACCAAAGAACCAGAAGATATGTTGATATAGCACAGGATCGCCGCCGCCGGCTGCATTAAAGAAGCTGGTGTCGAAGAAACGGTCGGTCAACAACATGGTGACTGCGCCTGCAAATACCGGCATGATAGCAATCAGCAGGAAGGCAGTGATCAGCCAGGTCCATACGAACAGCGGCATTTTCATCAGCGTCATGCCAGGGGCGCGCATATTGAAAATGGTGGCGATAATGTTAATCGCGCCCATGATCGAAGAAACACCCAGCAAATGCACGGCAAAGACGGCAAATGGAAAGGCTTTGCCGGTTTGCATCACCAACGGTGGGTAAAAAGTCCAGCCGGCTGATGGTGCGCCGCCTTCCATGAACAGAGTGCTGGCGATCAATAATACGCCGGCAACCAACATCCAGAAGCTCATGTTGTTCATTCTAGGCAACGCCATATCAGGCGCGCCTATCATCATCGGGATCTGCCAGTTAGCCAGACCGACGAAAGCCGGCATTACCGCGCCGAATACCATCACCAGTGCGTGCATGGTGGTCATGGAATTGAAAAAGTTGGGGTCGACAAATTGCAGACCCGGCTCAAACAACTCCGCGCGGATAACCAGCGCCATCATGCCGCCGACGAAGAACATCACCAGCGCAAACAGCAAATATAAAGTACCAATATCTTTATGGTTGGTGGTTATGATCCACCGCAAAATACCCTTTTCCGGGCCATGATGCTCATGTTCATGACCGTGATCATGACCATGATCGTGATGATCGTGATGATCATCATGTTCTGCTACGACAGCACTCATACACTATACCTCAACAAAAATTAAAAAATGCGTTCAATGAGAAAATGAATTGCTTATTCATCGTCGTCGTATTTAGGCGTGATTTTATCGGGTTGAATTTCATCCCCCACATTATTGCCTAATTCCGGCGCATTTCTGATGTAGGTAATCAGCTCCGCCAACTCAGGATCGGGCAGTTTGCGGAAAGCAGGCATTTTGCTGGTGCCGGCTTGAATAAAACCGATCAGTTGATCAATATTGCCGGTCACTTTGGCACTGCCGTTCAGTGCTGGGAACCAGCCTGAAATACCTTTGCCGTCAATTTGGTGACAGGACACGCAGTTTTTCAGATAAACAGAAGCGCCTTTCGCCATTAATACGGAGCGCGGTTGGTCTGCTAAATCAGGTGCTTGGTTTTGTTTTTCCAGTGTAGCTTTTACCCAGGCATCGTATTGTTCCTGTTCTAAGGCAATGACTACGATAGGCATGAAACCATGATCCCGACCGCACAATTCAGTACATTGGCCGCGATAGGTGCCCGGTTTGTCGACGGATGTCCAGGCTTCGTTCACAAAGCCGGGGTTGGCGTCTTTTTTCCAGCCCAAATCAGGTACCCACCAGGAGTGGATCACGTCGGCTGCGGTAAATAGAAAACGAATTTTCTTTTTAACCGGCACCACCAATGGCTTGTCGACATCCAGCAAATAGTTAGCCACGGTGCGAGGATCAATGTCGCTTACCCGGTGCGCTTTTTCGCTGGCTTCGGCCAAATGGCTTTCAAAATGGACGCCGTTGTCCAGATATTCGTATTCCCAATACCATTGCTTGCCGGTCACCTTAATCGTCATTTCGGTGTCTTGAACAGTGTCAAGATCAATGACGGCTTTAGTGGCAGGGATCGCCATGCCAACCAAAATTAAAGTAGGAATGATGGTCCAGATAATTTCAACGGTGGTGTTCTCGTGAAATTGCTCCGCCACATGCCCTTTTGATTTGCGATGGTGGTAGATGGAGTAAAACATGGTGCCGAAAACGGCGATACCAATGAATACGCAAATCCACAGAATGAGCATATGCAAACCATAAAGCTCGTGACTGAGTTGCGTAACCCCTTGCATTAGGTTGAGTTTATAGTCCGCATGAGCAGCGTTTAGGCCTATGGCCATTAACGCCAGACATGCGAGCAGTTGCTTTGGTTTTTTCACGGAGCAGCCTCCCGATTGTAGTTATAAACTTGTATGCGTTATATCTTAATATGTAAGCTTGCCGTTCAGCCTGGGCCGGCAGCAATTCCCTTTACAATAATTATCTTAAATTTAACTGGTTAATTCTAACCTATCAGTCTTCGGTAAACCAGAAGAGCTTTTCCTAAATGCTACAATTCTTCTGGGCAGCAGCAGTGGTTGAAGGCACTTTGCCGGTCAGGATTACAATTTTTGTCACTATTCAGCGTAAATTAATAAACTGCAAAAGATGTGTCGACGTTAGGAGGCGCATCAATCGCGAAAAATGCGTTTCACGCTGCTTGGAATATCCTGTAACACATTGCTTTTCAAAGTAAAATACACTGAATAGTAACCTTGTTGTACGCTGAAATTCAGCCTCTCAAAAAACTAAAAGGGGGTAAAGCCGTTCAGGTGAATAGATATAAAAAAGGCTTGAGAGCATTGCTGCTCACAAGCCTTAGTCCATCCGATAAGAAAGACTTATTTGCAGATTATGCCAAAGCTTCTGAATAAGATTTATCAAATGTAGGGATGTGACTATCCAACCAACCTTTTACCAGTTGACCGACTTCTTCGGTCACATCTGCTTCACCAGCATGGAATTTTTTTTGCAGGTCAGCAGCAATACCGATAAAAGCGACATGTTCAGCTTTATGACGATCATAACCACCAAAGTTTTTTGCAACCATTTCTTTTTCTTCGTGAGCAAAATGATCAACAACATAAGCAATCAGGGCATCCAGAGATGCGCCAATGGTTGCGCGGGCTGCGCCGCTGGTTGCTTCATCGTACAGTTTGTTCAGCAAGCCGAACAGAACTTTATGTTCTTCATCGGCAAAACCTACGCCAGTACCAAATTGTTCTGCAGTCCAAGTAATTAAAGCCATAACATGTCTCCAAGTTGTTGTTATAATGGAGCCCGTATTGTGTTCTTCCTGGCGTAATTGATTTTGATCTATGTCAAGATTTTTACATATTTAAGCCGGAGCTGAGTATAAATTCAGTTGCGGTAAATCACTGTAGTTGTTTTAGAGTGACTTAAGGACCGCCCTACGCTAGCGTTTAGTGATAGCATACCGGCATGAATTCAACTCAGAAAAAAACACTTGAAGCGATTTTTGCCAAACCAACATTAGGCTCCATTAAATTTTCATTGATTGAATCGCTGATCGTCGCATTGGGAGGAACAATACATGAGGGAGCTGGCTCTCGCGTGGCGTTACATTTAAGCGGCTCTGTCAAACACGCTCATCGGCCACATCCAGGTAAAGAAGCCAAGAGATACCAAGTCGAGGAAATTCGCCACTGGTTTGAATCATTGGGAATTAAACCATGAATACTATGAATTATCGGGGCTATACGGCCCGCATCGAATTTGACGAACGCGACAATATCTTCTGGGGGAAAGTCCTAGGCATACAGGACAGCATTACTTTTGAAGGTGATACGGTTTTAAAACTAACCGAAGATTTTCACGCTGCTATCGACTTTTACTTAGAAGATTGTGTGGCTAATGGAAAGTCGCCGCAAAAGCCTGCCAGCGGCAGACTGTTGTTAAGGGTATCTCCAGAGTTGCACGCAGCCGCTTTGGTTAAAGCACAATCACTTGGAAAAAGTCTTAACCAATGGGCTGCCGACACTTTGAGCCGTGAAATCAGCACATAGCGAAAACCTGAGTGTATAGGATAGCAGTATCTACGGCCTTTTTATATCTTTAGGAATATTTTATCTCTATATTAACAATCAATCGAGTCCGACCCTTTTGATTGTTGTTATTGTTAAAGAACTGCCAAGCAAAGTAATTGAGGAAGCTTTTTGCAATACTTGATAAAGTAGGTCTATTTTTTTGATCTTAATTCTTTAATTTCTTTGAAATATTGTTTGGATAAATTTGAATAAAATGTTGGATCAACATAGTGGCAATAAGATAAGTGCCCTAATAGCGATTCATATTCATTAATATTTAAAGTCCCTTTCCTATATAAATTTAAAAGCAGCCTTATGTGATCCTTTTGCTTTCTATGAATGGTTATATGCCCATCACTACAAATCTTTAATCCTGTGACGCTTGCCGATCCACCCGTACTTGTTCCAAACTTGGTTTTTGATGTATTTATAGAAATTTTGGGTGAAGACATTCCGTTAATAAATTTACTGACATCCTTCAGTATTTCAATACAAGCGTCTTTTTTATCCGTTGAAAATACTAGATCATCAGCATACCTTGTATAAATACATTCCCCATATTTAACTTTATCAGAGGTCAATTTAGTGATTTCTGAATCGAACTTATACATAACTATATTGCTGATAATGGGTGAGCTAGGATATCCAATAGGCAGAATATCTTCTTTATAAAAGCAAGAAAGCCGAATCAATTCTTTGTCTTGTGTATCAAGCGCCCATTTAGGCATTGTTGCTATATGCCATGCTTCAATTAATGGAAAAACATCATTAAATTTAATGCTTGGAAAAAAATTATTTAAGTCCATCTTTAAGAAATATCTATGTTCTCGATGTCTCTGAGCATTATGCAAAATTGAAACTCCATCAATATATGCTACGGCAGAATCGTGAATTGGCATATTTTTAAAAATGTTGATAATCAGCCAATATTGAAGGGTTTTTAATTTCTTTGATGGCTGAAGAATTGACCTATCCTTACCATTACGTTTCTTAATAGTAAATTTTCTAACTTGAGTTCTAGCAGCACACAAAGCCTCATCTATTAAAGAAACTGGAATTGACAAATCGTTCGATATAGCTTGTTTAATTTGCATATATTCTTTCTTGGTAACTTTTAAGAATATAATTTTTAAACGTGGAAATTATTTTGTTCGTATCAAATTTGTAGGTGTAATACGTTTTACAAATATTGCTTTTGTAAAAGCCATTTTCAGATAAGTGAATTGATTCAAAAGCGGTCAAAATAGCTAAATGTTCGGTTATTTTTTTAAAATTTGAATTACCAAAAATAATTTTTAAAATCTCGATAAGTTCGTTTCGTGAAATTGGCCCAGTAAAGTGAATTAAATCGTGTATAAACATTGCGGAATTTTTGTCGAAATTCTTTGATGGATCGCAGTTATCAATATTTATAGCCGTTGCTCTCCCTTTCATAAGCTCTTTGAGAAGTTCGTATAATGGATCGAAAACATCCCCAATAGCATCAAGCCTATGGATCCCGTCCGAACTCATTTTATAATTAATAACACTTAGGTCTCCAGTGCATTCTCTTATCGCTTTAATTGGACCGAGGTTGATAAATGAGTTTTCAGATTCATATTTTTTATCATTAATAATAATTAGCTTATTTCTTAATTTAGCATGGGCAAACGCACCGAGCTCTGCAAATGCACTTGGGCTCTCTAGAATAATGATTATATGATCAGCGAATTCGGAAATATCATGTTCAACATCTAGAATATTGCCTTTATGCCCTTCTTTTTGTAAGGTCAAAAACATTCTTTCTGCAAGAAAAAATTGAGTGTGTTTAAGATGTCTAGTTGAAAAGTCAATAAGCGCCTTGCGCCTTTCAGAAATGGAATCTTTGTCTTTGTTTGCTCCGCAGATGAAGACAAACTTTGAAACATTTGCAGGACGATAAACTCTAGAGTTTATTATTGATCGCTGTATGATTTGTATCTTTTCACGAAGAAGTTTTTTGGTTTTTATTTCATGTAACATAAAAATAAGTTGCCTACTTAATCGAGCGTTACTTCCGAAACCGGAATACGCTGACTGGCGTATTCCGGTTTCGGAAGTAACGCAAGAAAGCTAAAAAATCAAGGCAGAATGTGACTCACATTCCGATGGGTTTACACCCATTATAGCTAGGCAACGGACAAATGATACTTAGAAAAGTACTCTATGGCAAATTAGGCGAGGTAATCAGATAAACCGGTAACCTTAATTTTTTCCTGAATCCGTGACATTAAATCACAAGAACGCTTCCATGCACATGATTTAGAAGGCATAATTTAGTAAAATAGGCTCAATATCATTTCACCCATTGAGCCCGCGTAGCCGCGATTAGCGCCAGCGTAATCGCGGAAATAAGTGGCCAGCCAACCTTTCCAAGAAACTAAGTCAGCATAATCGCCTATTACTAATATTGCCGTTATGAGATACCTTGGAATGGGCAGTGTACTCATTCCCGCGATTACGCTGGCGCTAATCGCGG
>Ga0316222_1002868_pt1 | contig 17741 bp, 15 predicted proteins | sample TBH18011metaG_FD_206008 | JGI IMG/M metagenome (GOLD analysis project Ga0316222, IMG submission 206008) | Freshwater microbial communities from Trout Bog Lake, Wisconsin, USA - TBH18011 | ecosystem: Environmental > Aquatic > Freshwater > Lake > Hypolimnion/Profundal zone | place: USA: Wisconsin...
CGCGGGATATTTTCGCTACGCCGCCACCAATGGTTACGCCCGCACCAGCCCAAGTTATTCCGAAGCGGGCGAAGCCGAAGACACATTGTCTTAGAGTGTGTTTTAAAAATCGGCATGGATAAGAAATCAGGCCAAGCGGCGGAGTTGGAGGCGGATCATGGCGATATAAATCCAGGCTTCGGCGCTGGAGAGAGTGCGCTCGTAGTCGCGGACCAGACGGCGTTGGTACATCAACCAACCGAAGGTGCGTTCGACCACCCAACGGTGCGGCAGTACCTTAAAGCCCATCAGATCATCCGAGCGTTTGACGACTTCGACCTCCAGTTTGGCCTGAAGCGTCTTGACCCAGTTGGCGAAGGCCTCGCCGGTGTAACCACCATCGACCCACAAGCGGCGGAGCTGCGTAAGCCAGCTCACTACCCCGCTCAAAACGGCCTTGCCGCCATCCCGCTCGGTGGTGTCGGCCGGGGTGACCGTAACGCCAAGCACCAAGCCCAAAGTATCAACCAAAAGATGACGCTTCCGGCCTTTGATGCGTTTGCCAGCATCATAGCCGACCGGCCCGCCATGGCCTGCGGATTTAACGCTTTGGCTGTCCAACACGGCGGCGGTGGGTTGGGCGTCGCGGCCCTGGTCTTCGCGGAGCAAGTGCTGCAGGGCTCCGTTCAGCGCTTCCCATTGATGGGTTTGCTTCCAACGCCGGAAGACCCCATAGACGGTCTGCCAAGGCGGAAAACCGCCCGGCAGATAGCGCCAAGGGATGCCGCCTTTGACGACATAAAAGATGGCGTCCAGCACGTGGCGCAGGTCGGTGCGGGGGCGTCCCCGTTTGGCGGGTTTAGGCAGCATGGGTTCGAGATATTCCCATTGGCCGTCGGTGAGGCTAGATCCGTAGAGGGCGTTTTTCATCGCCTCAACGGAGGCTTCCGCTTAAAATAGCCAAACTAAGCCAACGGCATTGTCAATAACTTATTTCAATTTCATGCGTTTTTTTGTTGGCCAGACCAATCAAATCCCGAGAAAACCAGGGTGTTTTGGATTTTTAAAACACACACTTAACCAACAACCCTCAAGACCCCATGAAACATAAATCAAATATATCCGTCCTCGCGGCGATCTGTTCCATCATTCTACATTCATTCTTCTGCCTTCAGGCGATGGCCCAAGGCACCGCCTTCACCTACCAAGGCCGCTTAAACACCGCCAACGGCATGGCTGCGGGATTTTACGATTTGCAGTGTACCTTGTTCAACACCAACATCACCGGCACCGCGCTGGCTGAATCCGTCACCAACGCGGCGACCCCCGTGAGCAACGGACTATTCACCGCCACCATTGATTTCGGCGGGAGCTTCGATGGCACTGCACGCTGGCTGGAAATTGCCGTGCGCACGAACGGCACCGGCGCATTCACCACGCTCGCGCCGCGCCAACCGCTGACACCCGCGCCTTATGCCATATTTGCCGGCAGCGCCAGCAATGTGCTGGGCAGCATCCCCGTCACGCAAATCACAGGCACGATCTCGACCAATCTGCTGCCGGGTTTCCAACCCAACTACAACACGGTGAGTGGCGGCAGCGGCAACAGCGCCGGGCCGGGTTACGCCACGGTGGCCGGCGGTCAGGGCAACACGGTCAACAACACTTATGGCATGGTGGGCGGTGGTTTCGGCAACACGGCCGGCTATATGGCCATGGTGCCGGGCGGCAACGGCAACAACGCCGCCGGCTTTTTCTCCTTTGCCGCGGGCCAGTATGCCAAGGTGCTGCACCAAGGCGCATTTGTGTGGGCCGACTCCCAGAACGCGTCGTTTTCCTCCGCGGCCAATGACACGTTCAATGTCCGTGCGAAGGGCGGGGTGAAATTCCAGACGGCGAACGGGGTGAATGTGAATGGCTAACCACTGTTGACCAATAACGCCGCCGGCGTGATTTTGAACGGCACGTTTTCCGGCAACGGCAGCGGGTTGACCAATCTCAATGCCGCGCAGCTTGTCGGGGTGCTGGCCATGACGAGCCTGCCAGCGGCGCTGGTGACGAACGGAGCGGCGAACGTAAGTATTGCCGGCACGTTCACCGGCAATGGCGCGAACGTGACCAACGTGAACGCGGTCACGTTGAACGGATTGAATGCGACGAATTTTTGGCGGGTCGGTGGCAATGCCGGTGCCAACCCGGCAAATGGCGCGTTCTTGGGCACCAAGGACAAACAACCGTTGGAATTCTGGGTCAACACCAACCGCGCGCTGCGCTTGGAGTATGCGTATGATCTCGGCTATGGTTGCGCGGATCCCAACATCATCGGTGGATATGCAAGCAATGCGGTATTATCCATCTTCGGCAATCCCTCTTACGGATGCTTCATCGGCGGGGGCGGCACCGCCGGTTATCCTAATCAGGCGGCCGGAGTTTACGCTTCGATCTTGGGCGGACTCGGCAATACAGCCATCAACGATGCCGCGACAGCGATGGGCGCATACACAGCCGCCAGCGGGGCTATCTCGACGGCGATGGGCGCATTCACAACCGCCAGTGGGACTGCCTCGACGGCGATGGGCTATTTCACGACCGCCAGCGGCGATGTCTCGACGGCGATGGGCACCAACACGATCGCCAGCGGAATTTCTTCGACCGCGATGGGCGCGGGCACGATCGCTGATGGCTATGCTTCCACCACGCTGGGTTTGGCCACCGTCGCCGACGGCACTGGTGCCACCGCCATGGGTGCGCTTACGGCCGCCGACGGCGATTACTCGACGGCGACGGGATATAACACATCCGCCGGCGGCAATTCCTCGACCGCGATGGGGTATCAAGCCAACGCCACCCACGACGCCACGTTTGTCTGGGCGGACGACTCCAGCAGTAGTGCTTTTAACAGCACTACCAACCGCGAGTTCAGTATTCGCGCCCAGAATGGCGTGCGCCTTCAAACCGACAAAGGCATTCACCTCAATGCCGACGACGAACCCATCATCACTCGCGATTGGAACCCTTTTGCCGCCAACGCGCCTGCCTCCAAACAGGGCATCGGCCGCTGGGGCTTGTTCATGGAACCAACCAAGCTGACCCTGGGCATTCCCGAAACGAACAACATTGGTGACACCGTCTCGCGCTATTTCCAAGTGGTCCGCTACAGCACCAACGGCAATTACACCACCCTCATGTCCGTGGATCAGAACGGCACCACAGTAATCAAAGGCACCGTCACCGCCAACGGCGTGCTGCTGACGAGCGACCGCAACGCCAAGGAAAATTTCACCCCGCTCAATCCCCAGACCGTACTGGCCAAGGTTGCTTCCATGCCGGTGACGGAATGGAATTATAAGACCGACGATGCCGCGCAAAAACACATCGGCCCCATGGCGCAGGATTTTCAGGCGGCCTTCGGCCTGAACGGCGGCGATGACAAACACATCTCCGTGGTGGATGAATCCGGCGTGGCGCTGGCGGCCATCCAAGGGTTGAACGAGAAACTGGAAACCGAGAATTCAGAATTGAAGCAAGAACTCGCGGAATTGAAGGCTCTCGTGCAGCAACTCGCGCAAGTACGGAAGTAATTCCAGACAGCCATCGTCCCACTGCCAAAAGCATCAACCAAAAAATCACATGATTCCGAAAACCAAAACAGATTTTCGCGCCCGGGTAATGATCGCCTCCGTCTTTCTGCTTTTGCCGCTTATTATTTCAGCGCCGGCGCAAAGTTATTTGATCGACTGGTACAAAATCGCCGGCGGCGGCGGCATGAGCACTGGCGGCGTGTATTCGGTGGCCGGCACCATCGGCCAGCCCGATGCCAGCAGCGCGCTGAACGGCGGTAATTATTCCCTAACCGGGGGATTTTGGGCGCTGATTCAAGTGGTGCAAACGCCGGGCGCGCCAGCGCTTTGCCTCACGCGTTCCGGAAACACGGTGACGGTGTATTGGCCGAACGTCCCCGGCTGGAACCTTATCCAAAGCGGAGATTTGGCCACGCCCATGACCAGTTGGGCAGCCAGCACCAGCCCCGTCTTGAACAACGGCACAAATTACCTGAACTTGGTCAATCCCGCCGGGAAGTTGTTCTTCCGCCTGAAACAATAGGCTTCGCGCCGCCCCGGCGTTCTGACACATTGCCCTCGCGAGCCAAACCATAACCGCGGATATTATTAAAGAGCGGGAACCACCCGGTCATGAATGCCACGTTAAAGGGTCCTAGGGGCCTTTCAATCCAACGACTCAAAACCCCCTCCATCCCTCGCGGCGTGTTAGCGGCTAACACAAAATCGTTCAAAGAGCGCATTTTGTGTTAGCCACTAACACACTCCCTTCCCAAGCCTGTGCCATACTCTTTGCGTGACTGCGACAGGCATGCAGGGATCGAACGGGACTACGGGACTACGGTCAACCGGCCTACGGGTCGGGCGTTTCGTGGTGCGTCGTCCTGTCCGCGTGGCTTCCCGTGGTCGCGCTTCCACAGCTCAGTTCTGCACGCTTCGCTCTCCGTTCTGCTGGTTTCTCCTCCAAATGGCCCGTAATAACACTTTTAACGGGAATAACGCCATTAACGCAAATCACGCCAGAAACTTCCCGCACCTACCTCTTCGTCGAACCCGAGCCCATGACCGCCGAAAGTTTCAGCACACCCAAATTCCGGCCCCTATCGCTTGCCAGAAAACTTTGTTCCTTCGCGCCTTTGTTGTTCAAAATCCCTGCTTTCCGTCCCCCGTTTTCCGCGTTATCCACTTGAATCCGGGTTAAATCCGAGTGAATCCAACCAAATCCGACCCTAACAAATTTCCCCAAGATGTCCCACCCCGCCATCCCCAATCCGCCACCCGCATTCCTGCGCTCTGGCCGGCACCCAAGCTCACGCGCTCCGTTCCCCGCTCTCCGCCTTATGCACGCAGCGCTGGAAAACTCATCGCAGCAGCCGAAATTTCTCAGTTGCATTTATGCTGCGCTGGCGCAAACATTCGCCATGCTTTCAAAGGTTTGTTCCGCCGCCGTGAACGGCATTGACGCCTATCCGGTGGAAGTGGAAGTCAACGCCGGCTACGGCGACACCCTCATCGTCGTCGTCGGCCTGCCGGATGCGGCGGTCAAGGAATCCAAGGACCGCGTGTCCACCGCGCTCTCCAATTCCGGCTACAAATTTCCGATGGGCCGCACCACCATCAATCTCGCGCCCGCCGACGTGAAAAAGGAGGGCCCGAGCTTTGACCTGCCCATCGCGCTGGGCATTCTAGCGGCCAGCGAACAATTGGAGACGGATCAACTGGACAATTTCATCGTGGTGGGCGAACTGGCACTGACCGGCGCGGTGCGCAGTTGCAAAGGTGTGCTGTCCGTGGCCCTGCGCGCCCAGGCTGAGGGCAAGGTGGGCGTGATGGTGCCCGCCGAAAACGCCCCGGAAGCGGCGGTGGTCGCCGGGCTGCAAGTCATTCCCATCCAAAATTTGCGCGAGGCGGCGGATTTTTTGGAGGGACAGATCAAGATCGCACCGACGAAAGTGGACCTCGAGCGCATTTTCGACCAGCACGACCCGGACGAATTGGATTTTGCCGACGTGAAAGGACAGGAGAACGTGAAGCGCGCGCTGGAGATCGCCGCCGCCGGCGCGCATTGCATGCTGCTGGTGGGCCCGCCCGGCACCGGCAAATCCATGCTGTCCAAACGCATTCCCACGATCTTGCCGCCGCTGACGCTGGCCGAGGCGCTGGAGACCACGAAGATCCACAGCATCGTGGGCTTGCTCAAACCCGGCCAGGCGCTGGTCACCCAGCGGCCGTTCCGTTCGCCGCATCACACGGCCAGCGACGCCGGATTGCTCGGCGGCAATATGAATCCCACGCCCGGCGAAATTTCGCTGGCGCACAATGGGGTGTTGTTCCTGGACGAGCTGCCGGAGTTCAAGCGCAGTGTGTTGGAAACCATGCGCCAGCCGCTGGAAGAGGGCGTCGTCACCATTTCGCGCGCCGCCGGCACCATGACCTTTCCCTCGCAATTCATGCTCGTGGCGGCCATGAACCCGACGCCCGACGGCAAGATGCCGCACGAGAGCAACAGTTCGCCGCGCGAAATCCAGAATTATCTGGGCCGCATTTCAGGGCCGCTGCTGGACCGCATTGACCTGCACATCGAAGTGCCGGCGGTGAAATTCCGCGACATCTCCGCCGAGCGGACCGGCGAAAGCTCGGCGCAAATCCGCGAGCGGGTGGTGGCCGCCCGCAAGCGCCAGCACGAGCGGTTTCGCGGCCGCAAGCACGTCACCTGCAACGCTCGCATGGGGACCAAGGAATTGAAACAGTTCTGCGCCCTCGACGAGTCCACCAAGGAATTGCTGAACCACGCCATGAACGACATGAATTTCAGCGCCCGGGCCTATGATCGCATTCTGAAAGTGGCACGGACGATTGCCGACCTGGCCGGCTCGGAAGCCATCACCAGCGACCACGTCAGCGAAGCGGTCCAGTACCGCTCGCTCGACCGGCAGTTGTGGGGGTGAGTTAAAGCCAGGTCAGAGGTTGGATGGCAGAGGGCGGAACTGCGCGATGTAAGGTGCTCCAGCCGCTTTTCGACCCCAATTCACGGCTGCTGAATTACCACCTTCTCCTTGGCCTCCGCCGCGTTAATTTCCACCCAGGGCGGCGCGCGCCAGATTTGTAGTCGGCCAGAGTCATTCAATCCGATGGCGTTGCCGTCCGGAGAGAATGCACTTCCCAAACGACCGCTCCGACCTTCCAAGGTGAACACGTCCTGCCAGCTTTCGGTGTCAAACAACTTCACCGCTTCTTTCCCGTCGCTGTCCACGGCCAGTCGTTTGCTATCCGGTGAAAAAGTCACTGGTCGCGCATCAAACAGAAAACCGCCGAGGGTGGCCACTGGCTGCCAGGTGGCCGTGTCCCACACCCGCGCATAATTCATAAAGCTGCCCATGGCGAAAAGCTTTCCGTCGGGCGAGTAACTGGTGGAACTTCCTTCCTTGGCGTCCAGATTCAAGCTCGTCTGGCTTTGGTCACCGAGGTTTCTGAGTTGGACTTCCCCGGCGCTATTGTTAAGCATACAGGCCTGCCCATCCGGCGAAAACGCCACATGGAATCCCCCGGTCTGTCTCGCCCACGACTGCAGTTCCAAGCCGGTCTTGCTGTCCCAAAGATGCAACAAATCGTCGTTACGGGACCAGGTCAACAGTTTGTCGCCGCCGGGGAGAAATCTTGCCGGCCAAACTCTCCCCGTGCCGTTAGTCCATTGCAGGGACAGCATCCGTCGTGAAAGATCCCAAATTTGAAGGACGCCGTTGGTGGAGCCGCACGCCAAGAAACGGCCGTCGTTGGACAGGCGATAGAAGTAGCCCCAAGAAGGGTCTTCCACGATTGCACCAATTTCCATGACCGCTTCTTTCTGTTGAAAGTCGGGGCCGCTCCAGCGCGATACCTGCCCTTGGTAATTCAGAGCCGTGACAGACTGGCTGTCCGGCGCAAAATGCCAGGCCAGCGCGTTCTCCGGGATGGTGACCACCGGCTTGCTGGGGTGCGTGACCGACGTGTCCCAGAAATCAATCGTGCCGTCCTTGCAACCACTGACCAAGGTTTTGAGATCGGGCAGCAAGGCCAGCCGCCACACTTCCCTGCGGCTACCGCGCAGGACGTCCAGACATTTGTGGGTGTCCATGTCCCAGATGCGAGTAGACTGGTCGGCGCTGCTCGAGGCCATTGTTTTGCCGTCCGGCCAGAACACCAGGGAAGTTATGTAGGAATCGTGCCCTTCTAGCCGCGCCGTTTCCTTGCCTGTGGCGACCTCCAACAGACGGATGTCACCCGCGCCGATGGCCATGGTTTTGCCGTCAGGTGAAAACGCCAGCGAGTTCCCGCTTAGCTGGGCCGTCAAAAGCTCTCGGCCATTGTGAAGGTCCACCACGCGAATTTTACCTTCCGCCAAGGCGTAGGCGGCGAGGCTCAAATCGGGCGTGGCGGCGAAGGTGCTGTCATTACCGAAATAGACCTGTTCCGGCACTTCATAACTGGCCAGCCGGGTCCCTTCCGGCACCTGCCAGAGCGTGAGTTGGCCGGGTTTGCCAGAAGAGGTCGGCAGCGTGGAAGTGATCAATGTCCGCCCGTCTTTGGCGAAGGCCAGACCCACGCAGCGATTACCCCACGGAACTTCGGCAACCATTTTGCGGGTCGCCACATTCCACAGGCGCAAGGTGTTTCGCCGCTTGGCCGAACCTTTCGCCGCCCGGCTCGTGAAAGCCAGCAGGGGTTCCGTGGGTGAAAACGCCACGCGAACATCATTTTCGTTGGTCGCGAACTGGACCAACTTTTGCCGGGTCTGCAAATTCCAAACGGTCAAACCGTCCTGGCGCGCCCGGCCCACCGCCAGCCAACGGCTGCCCGACGAAACCACCAGCGAACTGATCTCACCGGATTCCTGGCAAAGCGTGAACAAGGCGTCGCTGCGGGTTTGCTGCCAGAGATAACGCCATTCCCAGCCGCGCAAATCCTTCTGGCGCGGGCCGGGCCGCTGCCGGTCCAGCAACTCCAGCGTGCGACCGAAATTATTTCCGTCCAACGCCTGCTTGGCAAAATTCATGTCCGAGGCGTAGGCGCGCTGGCGGGCGGAGAGTTCCGCAGCTTCGGCCTTGCTGCGGGCCGCATCGGCCAGTTGGCGCAGTTTGGCTTCTTCAGCTTGGGCGGCGAGAGCTTTCTTTTCGCTCGCTTCGGCTATTTCACGCTAGCTGGCCTCGCGCGACTGGGCGGCCAGAGCTTCCTGTTTCGCGTGGGTGGCCCACACGGATTGCCAGGTGCTGGCGATGCTGCCGAACAACAAGGCCGCAGCGACGGCGGCGCCAGCCGTGAACACCATTTTATTGCGACGAAACGCCTTTTGAAATTTGTAGGCCGCACTCGGCGACCGGGCGAGCACCGGCTCGTTGTCCAAATGCCGCTTGAGGTCGGCAGCCAACCCATTGGCGGTGTCGTAACGCCGCGTCCGGTCCTTTTCCAAACACTTCATCACAATCCAGTCCAAGTCGCCCTTGAGCTGGTGCATCAACTTGGCTTTGTCGGCGGAACGCCGCCTGGCCGTGGTCGTCAAATCATCGCCCTTGAGCGTCGCAAAACGCGTGCTCGGACGCGGCGGCTCCTGCTCGCGAATGGTTTTGCGCATCGCGTCAATGCCTTGCGACATCAGTTCCTGCCCATCAAAGGGCGTGCTGCCCGCGAGCAGTTCGTAGAGCAGCACGCCCAGCGAATAAATGTCGCTGCGCGTGTCAATGTCCAGCCCGCTCATCTCTGCCTGCTCCGGGGACATGTAGGCGGGCGTGCCAATGAACTGATGCAACTGCGTGTAAACGGTCGCGTCCGTGAGCCGGCCTTCCGTCGCTTTCGCAATGCCGAAATCAATCACCTTCGGCACCGGCACGCCGTCATGCAGCGTGACGAGAATGTTCGACGGCTTAATGTCGCGATGGATGATGCCCTTCTGGTGCGCGTGTTGGATGGCCTGGCAAACGTGGATGAACAGGTCCAGGCGTTCCTTGGTGGCGAGATTGTTCTGGTCGCAATACTCCGTAATCCGGATCCCGCGCACCAATTCCATCACGAAGTAGGGACGACCCTGCTCGGTCGTTCCCGCGTCCAGCACCTTGGCGATGTTCGGGTGGTCCATCATGGCTAGCGCCTGCCGCTCGGCCTCGAACCGCGCGACCACCTGTTTCGTGTCCATGCCCAGCTTGATGACCTTGAGCGCGACCCGACGGCGGACTGGCTGGGTCTGTTCGGCGACATACACCACGCCATAGCCACCTTCGCCGAGGCGTTCCATCAACTTATAGCGTCCGAGCGTCTGGCCAACGGCTTCATCCGGCGCGTCGGCGAATTCCAGTTTCATCGTCGCCTTGACGTTGGGCGCAGCGGTGGCAAGCGCAGCGTCTGGCTGCTCGTGTGCGGCCAGCAACGCTTCGAGACGTTGGCGCAGGGTTGCATCGCCTTCACAGATGGCGTCCAAAAATGCGGCGCGTTTGTCCGCTGGTTTTTCCAGTGCCAGCGCAAACAGCGCTTCTTCACGGTTCGGGTTCATGCCTGATTTAATTTCGGAATTTTATTTCACCGCCGGGCCGGCGATCAACTGGTTCGCTTCCCGCACGAGGGCTTGGGCGATCAAGACATCCTGCCAGTTGTTGCCGAGATCATTATTGGAATCAGGGCGACCGGCGCGCAGGGCGTCCTTGGCTTGCGCGAGTGAGGCGCGGGCTTGGTCGGTTTGATTAAGCTGCTGTTGCGCGCAGGCGATGATGGCCACGGCGTTGGCGTTGAACAGGGCATCGGTGTGCGAGCCCTTCGTTGGAATTGCCGCCACTTTTTGCATCCACTCAATCGCGCCTTCAAAATGGCCCGTGCGATATTCGGCCAGGCCTTTGCCTATTTGCGCTTCGATGATCAGCTTGGCGTCGGTGGTTTCGGCGAGCGCCTGATCTGCCATCTGCGCGGCTTGTGCGGTGTCCGAGGGATTGATCAGCGGCGCGAGCAGGCCAAGATTGGAGATGCGGACCACCGTCGTGCCGGGCTTGCCCTGAAACAAATTCAGCGCGCGGTGGCTCAACTGGCGGTAGCCATTCAGGTCGCCGGTTTCCAGCAGCAGCGCGGCGAGTTGCAGGTAAGGCTTCGAGTGGCTCGGTTCCTTCACCGTGAGCTGGACAAATCCCGGCACGGCTTCGGCGAAGCGGCCTTGCTGTGCGAGTTCATCCGGCGAAATCACCGCGACGGCCGGCGCGGCAATGTCCGGCGTGTTGGTATCCCCAACGATTTCCACCAGCGCAACGGCCGCCGTTCGCGCGAGAAAATTTTGCCGGCGAAGTTCCACCGCGTTGGTTTCGCTGCTGTGACCCTGGGCGACCAGCACCTGCTCCAAACCATCGAACGCTCCCTCTCGTTTATACCTGGCCTCCCGGTTGACACTGGCAAAATATTTTTCCGAAATGGCGATCCCTTCGCGATAGGCACCTTCGGCTGCTTTCAAATCGCCGGTTTGCAGCAGCATCCACCCGTAATCCATCAGCGGCCAGATCAAAACGGGATTGATGGAACCTTCGCTCGCCTGATTGAGCTGGATGGACCGGCGGACCGCCTGCAACGCCTCGTTGGTGCGGGTCAGCGACCACAGGTCAACGCCCAGCAGATGATAAGCGCCGGCAACTTCCTTGTTGGTTTCGCCCACGAGTTCAGCGCGTATGGCAATCGCGCCGCGTATCAAGGGTTCGGCCTCCGCGTAGCGGTTGGTCTGATTATAGATGAGAATTGAAGCCAGACGCTCCTTGGCGTGGGCTACATAAAGGTTATTGCTGCCATTAAGCCGCTGATACATCGCAAGTGCTTCGCGAATCAGGGCTTCATTCGCCACATAATTGGTGCCAATCCACCCCATGTTTAACATCGCATCGGCAAGATCCGGATTGTCACTCTTGTAAAGTCCGCGCCGCAACCGATACACCTCCCGCGTCAAGGCATCGTATTTCTTATAATCGCCCAGCGAATTATAGGTGGCAGCGATTTTAGAGAGGAGCTGGGCGAGGGCTGCGGGTTGGTCTTTCAGGGCCGTGTCGGCTCGGGCCGTAGCTTTGTCCATGATTTCCCGGAGCAAGGTGGTGTCGCGTCCCAGCGCCGCCGAAGGGCCGGCACCCTTGAGCATGTCTTCCATGAACAATGAAACCTGCTTGCTCTTGGTCGCCTCGTCCTTCGCGGCCTTGGCGTTGGCTTCCGCCTTCGCGCGCAAATCCTTCTCGCGCGCCTGCGACTGCTCGGCCTGTTCGCGCAGTTTGGCTTCGTTGGCTTGCGCGGCGATTGCTTTCGCTTCGCTGGCTTCCGCTTCCTGCCGCGCAGACACCGCCGCGCGCGTGGCGTGCGTGGCGCGCACGGCCTGCCACACGCTCAATGAAATGCCCACCATCAGGGCGGCGGCGATGGCTGTGCCGGCAGTGAACGCGAGCTTGTTCCGGCGAAACGCTTTTTGAAATTTATAAGCCGCGCTCGGCGGCCGCGCGATCACCGGCTCGTTGTTCAAATGCCGCTTGAGATCGGCGGCCAGCCCGTTGGCGGTTTCGTAACGGCGCGTGCGGTCTTTCTCCAGACATTTCATCACGATCCAATCCAGATCGCCCTTGAGCTGATGCACCAGTTTGGACTTGTCCGACGAACGGCGCTTCGCCGTGGTCGTCAACGCCTCGCCTTCGAGGGTCGCGAAGCGCGTGCTGGGCCGGGGCGGTTCCATCTCGCGAATCGTTTTGCGCATCACGTCAATGCCGCGTGACATCAATTCCTGGCCATCAAACGGTGTGCTGCCGGCCAGCAGTTCGTAGAGCAAAACCCCCAGGCTGTAAATGTCGCTGCGCGTATCAATGTCCAACCCGCTCATCTCCGCCTGCTCCGGACTCATATACGCCGGCGTGCCGATGAACTGGTTCAACTGCGTGTAAACCGTCGCGTCGGTGAGCCGCCCTTCCGTCGCCTTCGCAATGCCGAAGTCAATTACCTTGGGCACCGGCACGCCGTCATGCAGCGTGACGAGAATGTTCGACGGCTTGATGTCGCGATGGATGATGCCCTTCTGGTGCGCGTGCTGGATGGCCTGGCAAACGTGGATGAACAGATCAAGGCGTTCCAGGGTGTTGAGATTATTTTTGTCGGAGTATTCGGTGATCTTGATGCCGCGCACGAGTTCCATCACGAAGAACGGACGCCCCGTCTCCGTCGTGCCCGCATCCAGCACCTTGGCGATGTTCGGGTGATCCATCATCGCCAGCGCCTGCCGTTCGGCCTCGAAACGCGCGACGACCTGTTTCGTGTCCATGCCCAGCTTGATGACCTTGAGCGCCACGCGCCGCCGCACCGGGACGGACTGCTCGGCGACATACACCACGCCGCAGCCGCCTTCGCCGAGCCGCTCCATTAATTTGTAACGGCCCAGCGTCTGGCCCACGGCTTCATCGGGGGTGTCGGCCAATTCGAGCTTGATGGTCTTCACGACTGCGGGCGCCTCCGGCGGCGACAATTCGTCCGGCGCGTCGTAGGCCGCCAGCAGGGCTTCCAGGCGCTGGCGCAGGGCGTCATCGCCAAGGCAGGCGCCCTTTAGAAATGCGGCCCGTTCCGCACCGGTCAATTGGGCGGCGGCCTGAAACAGCGTTTCCTCGCGGTTTGGGGATGAGGGCATGTTGGCTTTGAATTCGCTCATTCCATCCTACATGCGTATTCGCCAGACTAAAAGTATAGATTACTTTTTCATATACTTTTCGCGCCCGGTTGGCGCATGATGGAGCGGAAGATTATGAACACCAACGAATTCAAATTTTATTGTTCCCACTGCGACCAACCGTTGAAGTGCGAACCCCAATTCGCCGGCCGGCAGATTCAATGCCCGGCCTGCAACCACCTCATCCGCATCCCCAATCCCCCGGCGGGCACCGGCTTCACCCACGTCCAGCCGGAATCCGGCCGCACCTGGGATACGCATGTGCCCAAGGGCGGCAAAGCCTGATTCGTACCGCGCAAGAAACGTCAGCGTGGCGTCGAGCCGCGCAGCTCGACGCTGAGCCAGGCGCGCGCGTAGGCCCACCATAGTTTGGCGGTGGGCACCGCAATGCCGAGCGCGGCGGCGGTTTCCTCGAAATTCAGGCCCACGAAGTAACGCAGCTTGACCAGTTCTGCCTTGCGCGAATCAAGGGCGGAAAGTTTCTCCAAAGCCTCATTCACGGCCAGCAACTGATCGTCGTCCGCGACGGGAGAGGAAATCTCGAGCCCATCCAGGTCAACGACCTCAACCCCCGCCCCGCGTTTGGCCGCCAGCCGTCGCCGGGCGCGTTCGATCAGGATGCGCCGCATGGCTTCAGCCGCCGCACCAAAAAAATGGGCGCGATTCTGAAAGGTCGGAGCGTCATCGCCGCCCAGCCGCATCCAAGCCTCGTGGACGAGGGCGGTGGGCTGAAGCGTATGGCCGGCGGCTTCGCGGGCCATCTTCTGCGCCGCGAGCCGGCGGAGTTCTTCGTAAACGATGGGGAGCAGTTCGGCGGCGGCTTTTGCATCACCATGTTCCACCCGTTCCAAAATCTGTGTGAACCCGCTCAAGCTTTCAGGATAGGGTCATGGTTTTGGTTTCCGGGACGCGGTTGATTTTGTCGTACGTCCCAATCATTGGCTGCGGCGCGAATAAGGATTCTTACCCCTCAAAAAAATTTCCGGGGCACCGCTTCCACTGTGTCCCGGGGTTGAGTTTACCCCTGCGCCATGCCGCCATCCACCAACAGCTCCGTGCCGGTGACGTAAGCGGCGTCGGGCGAGACGAGGTAGGCAACGGCTTTGGCGATTTCGCCAGCTTCGCCGAAGCGCGCAAGCGGGACTTGTGCGAGAATCGCGCCGCCGACTTCCTTCTGCGCGTCTTCGGTCAAACCCATCTTGCCAAAAATCGGCGTGGCGATCGGGCCGGGGCTGACTACGTTCACGCGAATTTTCCGGCTCGCAAGCTCGATGGCAAGCGTCTTGGCGAGGCTGTTCAACGCCGCCTTGCCCGCCGCATAGATGCTGGCGCCCGGCATGCCAAAATGCACGACGGTCGAGGAAGTAAACACCACCGCCGCGCCGTCGGCCAGCAGCGGCAACGCCTGCTTCACCGTGAAATAAGCGCCCTTGACGTTGGCGTCGAACATTTCGTCATACAAAGTCTCACTGCAATCTGCCAGCGGTGCAAACTTCGCGATGCCCGCGTTGGCGAACAGGATGTCAACGTGGCCAACCTGCTCGCGAATGGTTTGGAACACGTGCTCGAGGTCCGCGACCCGCGACACATCGGCGACCAGGCCAAGTGTGTCGCCGCCAACTTCCTGGGCGGCGGCGGCAACCGCGTCCGGCTTGCGCCCGATGATGATGACGCGAGCGCCCTGTTGTTTGAGTTCGTGCGCGGTGGCCAGACCGATTCCGCTGTTGCCGCCGGTGATGACGGCGATTTTATTTTGCAGTTTCATTTTCGTTCTTGATGTTTGGTGGTTGCTTGTTTTATTAAGTCGTGGAACAGTAATCCAGAATTCGTCAGTTTCAAGTGCGATTCAGTTTTAATGCTCGAATCTTCCTTCGCTTAACTTGCCGTCACTGCGGCTTGCAGTTTGGATGCGCCGGGGAACTGAAATCTTACCCCGCAAATACAAGAACCCGGGGCTTGTGAAAACACCGGGCCTGGGGGACGAAAATGAACTACGCCAAAGCCGCTTTGACTCGCTCCCGCAACGCCGGCAGCATGTCACGCGCAAACCACGGATTCTTTTTAAGCCAGATGTTGTTGCGCGGGCTGGGATGCGGCATTGGCCAGAGCTTGGGCGAAAATTCACGCCACGCCTGGACGGTTTCGGTGAGCGACGCCTTCGCGCGCGGGCCGAGATGCCAGTCCGTCGCATACTGGCCGATGATGAGCGTCAGCGTGACGGCGCGGAGTTCGCCCAGGATTTTCCCGCGCCAGGTGGTGGCGCATTCGGGGCGCGGCGGCACGTCACCGGACTTCCCCGTGCCGGGATAACAAAAACCCATCGGCAGAATCGCCACGCGTCTGGCGTCGTAAAACGTCTCACGGTCGAGGCCGAGCCAGTCGCGCAGCCGGTCGCCGCTGGCGTCATCGAAGGGAATGCCCGACGCGTGAACCTTGCTGCCCGGCGCTTGTCCGGCGATGAGAATGCGCGCCGTGCGGGAGATTTGCAGGACGGGACGCGGCCCGAGCGGCAGGTGTTCCGCACACAGCGCGCAGGCACGGATGTTCTGCTGCAATTCGGCAAAGGCGGCCGCAGTCATTGCCCGGCCTTGAGAATCTTCATCAATGCCTCATATTCCTCGCGGCATTCGGGACACATGGCCAGGTGCTGCTCGACCTTGGAGATGACTTCGCCCACCGACTGGTTCGCGAGCTGGCATTCGGCAAATTCGCTGACGTGCTGCAAGCACTCGCTGCAGTTGAACTCGCGGTCGGTCGTCAGGCCGAGCATCTTCACAATGCTGCCGACCTGCTCACGTGTCAGACGTTGTTCCATCTTGTTCATCAACTAAAAGCGTTTTGAATGTCCGCGCTGGTGATGCCCGCTTCGTGCAAGCGCTGCTTCAGCGCGCGCCGCGCATCGTGCAACATTTTATAGCCCGCGCTCCGGCTTGTGCCCAGCAGCGCGACAATCTGGTCGAAGGGCAGTTCGCGCAATTCGCCGAGAATCGCCGCGCGCTGCTTCGGAGTTAAATCATTCTCAATGGCGTTCCGCAGTGCCGCGACCAGGCGCGTGCGGTCTTCATCCGCGCCCAGAACATCTTCCGCAATCATTGCGGGTTCGGCGAGGTGTGCGCCATCGGCCATCAGCGCATCCAGCGAAACATCCTGCCAGCGTTTCCGGCGCAGTTCGGTGAACGCCACGTTTAGTGCGATCGCCTGCGCCCAGGTTGTGAACTTGCTCCGACCTTGAAACTGGTCGAGCCGGTCCAGCACGCGCAACAGGCTTTCCTGGGCGAAATCTTCCAGGTGCGCCCCGCTCACATCGCTGCGACCGTTCAAGGCAATCCGCAAACCGTTCTGCAAAATCTCACGCAACGCGTTTACGGCGGCGGTTTGTTCCCCGCTGTCCGTGGCGCGCAATGCAGCGGGCCAGTTGACTTCGTTTTGCGTCACGACTACACGTTACCCGAAACCAACTGACCCGCGAGAACTTTCAATGCCCGCAGGCGCAAGCAGTCAGTTTCAGCGCGGCGGGGAAATCCACCACGGTTCCCGCCACATGGTTGAAATAGTTGGTGAAGATGTTCAACGCCGTGTTGGCGACGATTTCCGTGATGTCGCCGTCGGTGAAACCGTGTTCGCGCAGACCGGCCACGTCGGCATCGCTGACGACGCCGCGTTCGCTGACCAGCTTCTGTGCGAACATGAGCGCCGCCGCTGTTTTCGGGTCGGCGGACTCCGCCGTGCGCGCGGCCAGAACTTCGTCCGGGCTCAAGCCGGCCTTGCCGCCGAGCAGCGTGTGCGCGGCCAGGCAGTATTCGCAGGCGTTGGCTTCACCGACAACGAGTGAGATTTGTTCGCGCAGCTTGACCGGAAGCGAACCTTTTGCGAGCGCGCCGCTGAAGGCGAGATACGCGTGGGCCGCCGCCGGCGATTGCGCGAGCGTGGAGATGAGATTGGGAACCAGGCCCATCGCCTGCTGGACGCCGGCGAGGATTTGTTTCTGTTCAGTGGACGCGGAATCCGCGTTGATGGTTTGGATGCGAGGCATAATTTTATTTTTTGTTAATTGTTTTGTTGTTCGCCGGAATCCCGGCTTGCTGATTGGATGCGGCGGGGGAAGGGAATCTTACCTCGAACCAAACCGCGGACAGAAGATGAAGGAACCATGGCAACCGGCGATTCCCCTTCGCGCCGGATTTGTCCTGATGGAGGCGGATTGGCAACCAGTTCCGCAGGCGGGGGACGGGGCGCGGTGCTGGCCGAAGCCGAACGCTGGCATCACCCCGGCTTGTCACTGCAAATCTGGCTCGATTAGGCATGACAGCCCGCTGGCGACAGGGGGCGCGAAAGCCCCCTTGCCAGACCTGCCGCTTTGCCGCATATTCAACCCATGAGCGTAGATACTTTGTCCGTCCCGGTGGTGCCGGATTTTCTTGGGCGGGTTCAAGACCGCTGGCTGCACGAATTGGCCGCTGCTGCCCATGATTGGAGCGGGTGCGTGGCGGCTTTGACTCGATGGGAGGATGAACATT
>Ga0316222_1002874_pt1 | contig 17715 bp, 17 predicted proteins | sample TBH18011metaG_FD_206008 | JGI IMG/M metagenome (GOLD analysis project Ga0316222, IMG submission 206008) | Freshwater microbial communities from Trout Bog Lake, Wisconsin, USA - TBH18011 | ecosystem: Environmental > Aquatic > Freshwater > Lake > Hypolimnion/Profundal zone | place: USA: Wisconsin...
AAGGCGGGAGTGGGATTTTTTGCCAATTCAACTCCGACTGGAATTGATGGAATAACCGATACCAACGGTATTTTTGTCGCCACGCATTTTGACACACCCAGTGATTCAGCTTATCCATTAAGTTTCCGTATTGAAAAACAGGGGTATTACTTCACATGGGCACAAGTTGATTTAGGCCAAGGGTATGATGCCACGAAGTGGAACCAGTCTGTCACTTTGACTCTCAAAAAAGTCGGTAAGCCGATTGCCATGTATGCTAGGTTAGTTGATGAAAACCCGCCTACGTTTGGCAAATCAATCGGCTATGATTTAATGAGGGGCGATTGGGTCTGTGCTGGGCATAAGGGAGCAAATGCCGACATTATTTTTGAACAGGATTACACCAACATATCGTCGAGCGAATACTGCTCAAAAGTTACGGTCAGTTTCCCAAAAGCTGGTGATGGAATCCAAATCTACACCGTTCCAGATTCAGAAAAAGGCAGTGGTCTGCGTTCACCGCATGAAGCGCCGCAGGATGGCTATACTCCACAAGTGACGCGAGAAACCAGTGCGCTACATGGACAATCGAGCAAATTTGAATTTGACCCGAATCGGATATATTTATTTCGAGTGCAGACAGCCTTGGATAAAGATGGCAATGTTGTGAGTGCCCGTTATGGCAAAATCTACGGCGACTTCATGCAGTTCCGCTATTACTACAATCCCACGCCCAACGACCGGAACATTGAATTTGACCCCAAGCAGAATCTGCTCGGCGGTTTGCAATCCTTTGAGCGAGTCACCGCACCTTGATTTGAACATCGGTTGGCGCTGGCGCGTGCGGTTACGGGAGCAAGGCGGGTGCGAAGTTTTTTTGGCGCAAGAATTATTCTTGCCTTTGCCGCCGTTGTCCGCAATTTAACGGCCTATCATGAGCAAGAAAATATTCATCGGCACGGACAGCGGCGCGACCACCACCAAATTGTGTGCGGTTTGGGAATCGGGCGAGCCGGTTTCCAACAAGGTCTTGCAGCGGTCCACCGGTTCGGAAAACGGTCGCGGTGCCGTCATTGCCTCGTGGATCGCCGTCGTCAGCGATTTTCTGGCGCAGAATAATCTGCAATGGGCGCAGGTCGCCGGCGTGGGACTGGCGATTCCGGGGCCTTACGAACGCTACGGCGTGTTCAGCCGGACGCCGAACCTGCCCGCCAGCTTCGCGGGCTGGGATGTGTATTCCGATTATAAGGCGGCGCTGGAGAAACAGGCCGCCCGCCCGCTGCCGCTCGTCGTGGGTAATGACGGCAACTACGGCGGCGTGGCCGAGGCGCGGCTGGCGCGCGGCAAAACCCAGGCCAGCGTGCTGATGCTCATGCCCGGTTCCGGCCTTGGCGCGGCCTTCGTCGGCGCGGACGGTTTGTGTCTCGACGGCGACACGCTTGCCGGCATGGAAGCCGGGCACATGGCCGCCGCCGTGCATCTGCTCGGCCTGGCGGGCAAGCCTTTCACCTGCGGCTGCGGGCGCGACTGGGGCTGCGTGGAGGCTTACACGACCATCTCCGGCCTGCCGCAATTGCTGGCGGAAATCATCAAGCAACATCCCGGCCACGAACTGGCGACTTCCACCGCCCCGATCAAGGAAAAGGTTTTGTCGCTCCGCACCCGCGCGCAAAAGGGCGATGCGCTGGCGCTGGACATCTTTGATTTTCAGGCGCGGGTCTTGGGACTGCATGTCGCCAACCTCGTGATGGCCTTCGACCCCGGCATCGTCGTCATCGGCGGCGGGCTGATGGATCACGAGGCGACTACGCCCGAATTCCGCGAGCGCTATATGCGGGTCATCCGGGAGACGGCCATTCCCTATCTTTGGGCGCCCCAGCGCGGAACTATCAAGATCGTGCCGGCGGCGCTCGGCGAACTGTCGCAGGCGATCGGCGCGGCGCTGGTCGCGCTGTATAAGAGCCAAGGCTGACGCGGATTGGTTCCGCTATTTTTCCCCGACCGCCCCGGTGAGAACCGGCGTGGGGAACTGACTTTTCATTTGCCCGCCTGAACTTTTAGCGGATAATTGGAATTGCAAGACACCATGGCCAGGCTCGTCGTCATCAACAAATCCCTCGCCAATTCCGCGCATGAGTTGGGCGGGAACTGGACGACTGTCGGCCGCGCGGACGGCAACGCGTTCCAGATTGTCGAAGGTTCCGTGTCCGGCCGGCATTGCGAGGTGCGCGTGCAAGGCGAGGAGCTGCAAGTGCGCGATTTGATTTCCACCAACGGCACGTTCATCGGCGGCCAGAAAATTTCCGAGGGTGTGGTGAAGCTCGGCCAAATGCTCCGGCTCGGCGATGTGGAATTGCGCTTCGAGGCGTCCGCCGGGGCGACGCCCGGCACGGCGTTTAATTCCAAAATGCTCGCCACAAATGTCGCCGCCGCGCTGGCGCCCGCGCCGCCGCCGGCTCCCGCCAAACCGCCCGTCGCCGTGGCGGTGGCCGGCGCTGCGGAGAAAAAATTTCAGGTGCTGTTCGTGGACGACAGCATGGCGTTTCTCGAACTGTTCGGCGGCCTCTGCACCGAGTTCGCGAAGGGAAGCTGGCTGGTTCACACCGCCACATCCGCCGACCGCGCGCTGGCGGTCTTGGCCGAGCAGTCCGTGGATCTCGTGGTGCTCGATGTCGCCATGCCGATGCTCGACGGCCTGCAACTGCTCGGCATCATCAACCGCCGCCATCCCGGCATCAAGATCGCCGTGATGACCGGCATCGCCACGGAAACCAAGCGCGCCGACGCGCTCACGAACGGCGCGGAACTGTTTCTGGAAAAGCCGGTGAACGCCGACGGCATGCGCGCCGTTTTCAACATGCTCAGTGATTTAGTTTCGTGGCATCGCGAAGGTTTCACCGGCGCGCTGCGGCACGTCGGCTTGACCGAAGTCGTCCAGATGGAATGCAACGGCCGCCATTCGTCCGTCCTCGAAATCCGCAACAGCGACCTGCGTGGGCAGATTTACATCGAGGCCGGCGTCGTCACGCACGCCGCCATCGGGCCGCTCACGGGGGAGCGCGCGTTTTCCCGGCTGCTGTCGCTCAAGGGCGGCGAGTTCGAGGTGAAGCCGTTCAAGGCGCCGCCGCAGCGCACCATCGAGAACCGCTGGGAATTCCTGCTGATGGACGCCGCGCGCGCCGCCGATGAGGAAACCGGCATGATCCGAAAAGCAGACGTGGCCGCCGCCGCCACGCCCGCGCCGCCCGCGCCGCCGGAAAAAACCGAACACGCCGCGCTGGGCGATGACATTGTCGTCGTGGCGACTTACGACGGCAAATGGAAGCCGGAAAACGGGAAGAAATAATTTTTCATGCTGAAAAAAATCCAGGCCAAAAAAATTTCCGCGCGCGGCGGGCGTTTCGCCATCGTCGCCTCAAAATATAATTCCCGCTACGTGGACGCGATGCTGCGCGCGGCGAAAGCGGAGCTGCTCCGCGCCGGCGGTAAGGTGCAAGTCATCCGCGTGCCTGGGGCGTATGAAATCCCCGTGGTCGCCGCGAAACTAGCCCGCTCGTCACTCGTCACTCGTCACTCGCCACTCGCTGGCATCATCTGCCTCGGCGTGATTTTGCGCGGGGCGACGACGCACGCGCAGCACATCGGCGAGGCGGTGAGCAATGCGCTCGTGCAAATCCAGGTTCAGCACGAAGTGCCGGTCATCCACGAGGTTTTGCTTTTGGAAAACGAGCAGCAGGCGAAGGAACGCTGCCTCGGCAAAACGCACAATCGCGGCACCGAGGCCGCGCAGACTGCTCTGGCCATGGCGCGGGTGATGGCCGCCTTGTGAAACATTTCACAATCGCCTTGCCGGCGGGGCGCGCGAATGCTACTTTTCAAAGTTCAATAAAGTTATGAAAAAATCTCTGTTGCTCCTGTCACTCGGACTTTTCGCCGCCGTCCAAATCGCTTCGGCGGGCGACATCACCGGCACCATTACCCTGAAAGGCACGCCGCCGGCCGCCAAGGAAATCACGCCCATCAAGGACGACCCAAATTGCGCCGCGATGTATCCTGGCGCACTGCCGAAGACCCTGTTTTATGTCGTCGGCGCGAACGGCGAGCTGGCCGATGTCATCGTCTCGCTCAAGGGCATTTCCGGCCAGTCCACCGGCGCGAGCGCGCCGCCCGTGGTGCTCGACCAGAAAGGCTGTTTGTATTATCCGCAGATTCTCGCCGTGCAGACCGGCCAGAAAATCATCGTGAAAAATTCCGATCCGTGCGTCCACAATATCCACACCAAGCCGACGGCGAATCCCGAATCCAACCAGGTGCAGATGCCCGGCGGCGCGGATTTGACCTTCACGTTCGACAAGCCGGAGCCGTTCCTGAAATTCCAGTGCGACGTGCATCCATGGATGTTCGCGTGGGTGACGGTCGTGGATCATCCGTATTTCGCCGTGAGCGACAAGGATGGCAAGTTCACCATCAAGAATGTTCCGCCAGGCAAATACACGCTCGAAGCCGCGCACCGCAAGCTCGGCACGCAGACTGCCGACATCGAAGTGAAGGCCGACGGCGCGGCGCAGAGCTTCACGTTTGAAGTGAAGTAACTTTTTCGCCCGCGAACGGCCGCTGCGCGAAAAAACCGCAGCGGTCGTTCTTTTTTAACATGAATAATAAATACCAACCCGCGCTGTTCTGGTTCGCCGTGCTGAACGCCGTCGCCACGTTTCTGCTCATCGGCCTCGGCGGTCTCGTCACCAGCCACGAAGCCGGCATGTCCGTGCCCGACTGGCCGACGACTTACGGCTACAACATGTTTCTGTTTCCCGTGGACAAATGGATCGGCGGCATTTTCTACGAACATTCGCACCGGCTGCTCGCCTCCGTTGTCGGCTTTCTAACGACGGTTCTCGCGGTGTGGCTCTGGATGAAAGATCCGCGCAAATGGCTGCACTGGCTTGGTATCGCTGCGTTTTTACTGGTCATCGTGCAGGGAATTCTCGGTGGTCTGCGCGTGCGCTGGCAACTCGACTGGCTCGGCGTCCCGCACGGCGCGGTGGCGCAAACTTTTCTCGTGCTGACCTGCTCGATTGCGCTCTTCACCAGCCGGTGGTGGCATAATTCGGAAACGGAAAAACAAATTTCTGTCCCGCGCGGTCTGCGCAGCCATGTGCTTTACGTCACGATTCTGATTTTCGTCCAACTGCTCATCGCCGCGACCATGCGGCATCAGCACGCCGGCCTGGCCATCACGGATTTCCCGCTCGCGTATGGAAAAATCTGGCCGGCCACCTCGCCGGAAGCTATCGCGCACTACAACGCCACGCGCCCCGCTGGCACAATTGGAAACCCCATCACGGCGTTTCAGGTGAACCTCCAGATGATTCATCGCTTTGTCGCCTACACGATTTTCCTCGGCGTGGCGGCGGCGGCGATGCTCGCGCGGAAAAAGCTCGGTGGCCGCGACCCGCTGACGAAGTTCGCCTTTTTCTGGCTGATCCTGCTGTCGCTCCAAATCGTTTTGGGTGCGGCGACCATCTGGACAAACAAGGCCGCAGACGTGACCACGCTGCACGTCATGGTCGGCGCGTCGGCGCTGCTGACCGGCGCGCTGTGGTGGCTCGTGGCCGCGCGGCGCACGCGGCTGGCAGAATAATTGTTTCGCTTAGTTAATTTAAGAAATTGTCCTACCTAATTTCGTGGCAAACGGCATTGACATATTTTGCCAACGCATGACAAAATAGGGAGAATTAGGCGAGGTTCTCACCCCGTCGTTTTACCAAAAGAATGAAATTATCGGCGGCAGCATTGGATTCAAAGGCGGTTGTGGAAAAAAGTTTTGCAGCGGTCTTGGCCGACCTCGTCAAGGCGCGGCTCACCGCGCTCGTGCTGCTCACCACCTTCGTCGGCTTTTATCTCGGCGCACGCGGGGCGGTGAATTACCTGTTGATGTTTCACGCGCTGTTCGGCACCGCGCTCGTCGCGGCCGGCGCGGCGGCGTTGAACCAGCTTCTCGAACGTGACTACGACGCGAAGATGCGCCGCACCGCCAGCCGGCCGCTGCCGTCAGGCCGGATGCAACCGGCGACCGTCGCGATTTTCGGTGGCGCGTGTTCTGTCATCGGCCTGGTTTATCTGGCGGCGATGGTGAATCCGCTCACGAGCGTGGTCGGCGCGGTGACGAGCGTCAGCTATCTTTTCATCTACACGCCGCTCAAGCGCGTGACGTGGGTCAACACTTTGGTCGGCGCGATTCCCGGCGCATTGCCGCCGCTGATGGGCTGGACGGCGGCGCGGAATGAACTGAGTGGCGAAGGCTGGGCGTTGTTTGCAATTCTCGCGTTCTGGCAGATTCCGCATTTCATGGCCATTGCGTGGCTCTACAAGGAAGAATACGCCAAGGCCGGCTTCGTCATGCTGCCCAACATTGATCCCGACGGCAGCCGCACGGCGCAACAATCGGTGAGCAACACGCTTGCGCTTTTGCTCGCGAGCCTGTGCCCGTTTGCGTTTCATCTGAATGGAAAATTTTATCTTGTCGCCGCGCTGGTTTTGGGCGCAGGTTATTTTTGGTGCGCGGTTCGCTTCGCGCAGCAGTTGACCGCGCGACGCGCCAAGCAATTGTTCTTGGCCTCGATCATTTATCTGCCGCTGCTCATTGCGGCGCTGGTTGGCAACAAGTTGAAATAAATTTATGCAGTCAAACGTCCAACAATTTCCGCCGTTTCGTGAGATGCCCGCGCCGCATGCGCCCGACGAACACGGCCACGCCGAACATCACGAGCCGAATTTCTGGCAAAAGTATATTTTCTCCACCGACCACAAGGTCATCGGCATCCAATACGGCTTCATGGCGCTGTGCTTCATGTTGTTTGGGTTTTTCCTGATGCTGCTTATGCGCTGGCAGATCGCGCATCCGGGCGTGCCGGTGCCGGTTTTTGGATCTCTGCTGGAAAAAATCCTCGGTCAACCGGCGGCGCACGGTGCGATTTCGCCCGATCTCTACAACTCGTTCGGCGCGATGCACGGAACGATCATGGTATTTCTTGGCGTCGTGCCGCTGGCGTTCGCGGCCTTCGGCAACTACGTCGTGCCGCTGATGATCGGCGCGCCGGACATGTGTTTCCCGCGCATCAACATGGCGAGCTTCCACGCGTTTTTCCTCGGCGGCGTGGTGATGCTCGTGAGCTTTTTCATCCCCGGCGGCGCGGCACAGGCGGGCTGGACTTCCTACTCGCCGCTGGCGACCACGATTCCCACGAACGGTCAGGCGTTCTGGCTCGTCGGCATGGTGTTGCTGATCACGTCGTCGCTGCTCGGCGCGGTCAATTTCATCGCCACGATCATTCAACTGCGCGCGCCGGGCATGACGTGGATGCGGCTGCCATGGTTCGTCTGGGCGCAATTCGTCACCGCGTTTATTTTGCTGCTGGCCTTCCCGCCGCTCGAAGCCGCCGGCGTTTTGCAATTGATGGACAATGTCGCGCACACGAGCTTTTTCCTGCCGACCGGCCTCGCCGTCGGTGGCCAGCTTGCCGACCGCAGCGGCGGCGGCAGCCCGCTGTTGTGGCAGCATCTGTTTTGGTTCCTCGGCCATCCGGAAGTTTATGTGTTGATTTTGCCGGCGATGGGCATCGTCATTGAAGTCATCGCCAACAACACGCGCAAGCCGATCTGGGGCTACAAATCGCTCGTGTATTCCGTGCTGTTCGTCGGTTTCCTGTCGTTCATCGTCTGGGCGCATCACATGTATCTCACCGGCATGGGCCAAAAAATTGCCACGTTTTTCCAGGCGACGACGATGATGATTTCCGTTCCGTCGGTGATTATTTTGACGTGCATGTTCCTCTCGCTTTGGGGCGGCTCGATCCGCATCAACACGCCCATGCTTTTCGCGCTCGGCTTCTTGCCAATGTTCGGCATCGGCGGCCTGACCGGTTTGCCGCTCGGCCTCGCGGCGGCGGATTTGTATCTGCACGACACCTATTACATCATCGCGCATTTCCATTACGTCGTCGCGCCGGGAACAATTTTTGCGCTCTTCGCGGGCGTGTATTTCTGGTTCCCGAAAATGACCGGGCGAAAAATGAATGAGTTCTGGGGTCGCGTGCACTTTTGGTGCTCCCTCGCGTTCATGAACATCGTGTTCATGCCCATGTTTGCGCAGGGCATCAAGGGCATGCTGCGCCGCATGAGCGACGGTGCGGTGAATTATTCCGCCGCGCGCGTGCCCGGCGCGATTGACGCGCTGCCCGGCAGCGTGATGCAGTTGAACGGCGTCATCCTGTGGGCGGCCATCTGCCTCGGCATCGCGCAAATTCCGTTCATCATTAATTTGTTCTGGAGCATCAACCACGGCGAAAAAGTCGGCACGAATCCCTGGCGCGCGACGACGCTCGACTGGCAGACGCCCACGCCGCCGCCGCACGGAAACTTTGTCCACGCACCGCACGTCGTGCGCGGGCCTTACGAATACAGCGCGCCCGGCCATGCGGAAGATTTCACGCCGCAGGACGAGCCCGAAAGTCCATTCGCGCCGCTCACCCCCAACACGGATCACTGATTTTCCATGGAAATTCCCTACACAATTGAAACCCGGCCGGACACCGGCCTTTACAACGCCAAGCTCGGCATCTGGCTGTTTCTTGCGTCCGAGGTGATGCTTTTCGGCGGACTTTTTTCCGCCTACGTTTTGCTGCGCGTCGGCGCGGAGCCGGGCATGTGGCCGCACGGCTGGCTCAACGTCACGCTCGGCACCGTCAACACGCTGCTGCTCGCGCTCTCGGCCATCACCACGCTGCTCGCGTGGGCGGCGTGCAAGGTGCGCGATTTCGCCAAGTTTAAAATTTTCCATGCCTGCACCATTTTGCTCGCGCTCACGTTCTTGGGAATCAAATCCTATGAATACCATGACAAGCTGATTCATTATGAAATCAAGTTGAACAATGGCACGTTTGCCGATGGCCATCTTGTTGAAAAATCAAAAGACTTCGACCTCGCGAACAAAACCGGCACGGTCACGCTGCACGGCCGCATCGTCACGGACGAAAAAGAGCTGATGGACTTGCGCGCGTCGTCGGCACAGTCGGCCAAGCTGGATGAAGTCACCGTGGCCGCGACCGACATCAAAAGCATGGGCAACTACGGGCCGAAGCATAACACCTTCACCGCGATTTATTTCACGCTGACCGGCCTCCACGCGCTGCACATTTTGGGCGGCACGATTGTCATTTTTTACTTCTGGGCGTTTGGCGGCGCGATGTGGAAGACCGATCCAGAACGTTTCACCAACCGCATCGAAGTCTCCGGCCTGTTCTGGCATTTCGTGGATCTGGTCTGGATTTTTCTGTTTCCTGTGCTTTATTTGACTTGAAAATTTTATGAGCGAATCCGAAAAGCCCGTCAGTTTGAACAGCTACATCCGCCTTTGTGGCGTGGTGTTTCTGGTTGTCCTCTGCACCACGTCGGCGATGATCGCCACGTCGTTCTCGCACATCGGCGAGGGCTGGACGTTGAAGGTGGCGCTCATCCTCGCCATCGCGGTGGTGAACGCGTTTCTCGTCGCCGGCTACCTGATGCACTTGTTGTCCGAGAAAAAACTCATCTACACTGTGCTTGCGTTCACCGTGTTCTTTTTCATCGGCCTGATGGGGCTGACTGTCTGGGCCACGAACGGTTTTCCGACCGGCACGATTTCCCACTGAAATAAAATGTCACTCAAAGCCTTTCATCTGATCTTTGTGACGCTGCTGACCGCGCTGTCGTTCGGCTGCGCGGCCTGGGCATTCCAATCGGGCAGCCTGATCTGGGGCGTTACCGGAATCACCGCCGGCATTTTCGTCATTATTTATGGCGTATATTTTCTCAAGAAACTTAAAAACGTCAGCTACCTGTGAAGTTGTTCCGCGCCATTTTATTATTTGCCATCGCCGCGTTTGCGCCGGGGAAAATGTTCGGGTGTGCCGCGTGCGGCAGCGAAAACGGCCAGATCATTGGTTCGCCGATGGTTGATGGCATGAACCTCGGCATCCTCACGCTCGGCACCGTCCTGCTGATGGTTTTGAGCGCGGCGCTGACGATGCTGATTTATTTTATCCGCAAAAGCGAGGCGCTCGAAGCCGCCGCACAGAAAAATTCTCCTTTAGCCACAAAAGTATGAAAGACTGGTTTGCTCACAACGTCCTCGGTTTGCCCCAACTTGCCTCGTCCACCGGTCAAGCCGTGGATGACCTCATCGTGTATGTCCACTGGCTGATGCTCGCGCTGTTTGTCGGTTGGATTCTTTATTTCGGCTATGTGCTGTTCCGCTTCAATGACGCCCGGAGCAAAAAGGCCGATTATCAAGGCTCCAAAAGCAAGGTGCCGAGCTATGTCGAACTCGCCATCGTCGCCATCGAGGCCGTGCTGCTGCTCGGCATCGCCGTGCCGTTGTGGGCGAAAAGCGTGAGTCATTTTCCCACGCCGGAAGAATCCACCGTCATCCAGATCGTCGCGCAGCAGTTCGCGTGGAACGCGCGCTATCCCGGCCCGGATGGAAAATTTGGCCGGCAGGACATGAAGCTCGTCGCCGACAACAACGTTTTTGGTGTGGACCCCGCCGATCCCGCCGGCAAGGACGACGTGCAGGTGCTGAACGAGATTCACGTTCCCGTCAACAAGCCGGTGCTGATTTATTTGAGTTCCAAAGATGTAATTCATTCGCTCAAGCTCGTGGCCATGCGCCTGACGCAGGACGCGATTCCAGGCCTGCGGATTCCCTGCACCTTCACGCCAAACAAGATTGGCCGCTATCAGATTGAATGCGCGCAGCTTTGCGGCAACGGCCACGCTGCAATGGCCGGCGGCTTCGTTGTCGTGCAAAGCCAGACCGATTACAATGCGTGGCTCGCCGCCAAATCCGGCACCGCCGCGCCGCAGAGCTTTGAGTAACTGCGCGCGGATTTTTATTATAATCTACAGTCTGGATTATCCTGCCCTTGCCCCGCAAGGTGCCTAGTTAACCTCGCTGACTGGATAAACGAACGGCAAGGTGGTGCGGCCGGCGCGAAAAGAATTTGTGCTGTCTTGGCCCATCCTTAAAAGCAAATAACCGGCGGTGGGAAGCGGTTCCCGGCGAGAATTATTTCAATTATTTCACCACCAGCAACCGATCAATGGCGTCCTTGATGGCAAGCAGGTAGGTGGGCTTGCGGATGACGATGTCAATCGCGGAGCAATCTTTGGGCGGGTTGCCGCTGCACATCACGACGGGCGTGGCGGGGGAACGCGATTTGATGACCTGTGCCATTTCGCCGCCGGTCATGCCGGGCATGGAATTATCAGTGAGCACCAGCGAGTGGTGGGCGGGATTGAAACGCGCCAGCGCCTCACCGGCGGATTCTGCTGAATCCACCTCGTAACCAAAATTGTTCAAGAACATCTTGGTCAATTGAAGCGTGTCAGTATTGTCGTCAACCAACAGGATGGTTTGAGGTTGGGGCTCGGAAATTTTTTCCACAAAATTGCGCAATCATATTTTGATGGTTGCTGATGGAAATAATAGGCCGCTATCACCGGCCGTTTCTATGCGACTTTGAGACATCCACTGTCAGTATGGGGACATAGGGCGCCGGGCGGGCCAAAATTTTTCCCGCAGAACTTGATTAAATTGCCTTGTGTGCAAAGCGACGGCGGATAAAATCACGCCAGTTTCATTCACTATGGCAAAAATCCCCAAGCAAGCCTCCGGGCGGCAAAAGCGGATATTCCTGGTGGAAGATCATCCGGTTTTCCGCGATGGTCTGGCGAAACTTCTCAACGCGGAAAACGATCTCACCGTCTGCGGCGAAGCTGGCGACGCCAAGCAAGGGCTCAAATCCATTGCCAAACTCAGGCCTGACCTCGCTGTCGTGGATTTGGGCCTGCCCGGCAAAAGCGGTCTGGAACTCATCAAGGAAATCCGCGCGGCCAAAATTCCCGTAAAAATTCTCGTGGTCTCGATGTTCGACGAGGCGCTCTACGCGCAGCGTGTCTTGCGCGCCGGCGGCGACGGCTACATCATGAAACAGGAAGACCCGGAGGAAATCATCCATGCCATCCGCGACGTGCTCGATGGCCACATCTATGTCACCGAGGATGTTTTCGCCGCCGAATCCTCGCCGGAAAAAACCGAGGCCGAAGCCAGCGGTTTGGATTTGCTCACTGATTCCGAACTGGAAGTTCTGGAACTGCTCGGCCATGGCAAAAGCACGCCGGAAATCACCGAGGCACTCGGTCTCACCGGTGCCGAGGTCAACCGGCACAGCAGCAGCATCCGCCGCAAACTAAAATTGACCAGCACCAACGCGCTCATCCGCTACGCCGTCTGCTGGGTCGAAGGCAGCGCAAAATAAAACGCCCGCCGGCTCAAGCCTCCGCACTCCGCTCTTTTTTCGCGCTGGAAATTTTTTGAGGAAACATTGCCGGCACGCGCACGCTGATGGTCGTGCCTTTGCCGGATTTGGACTGGATTTCGCAAGTGCCACCGAGCGACAGCGCGCGTTCGCGCAAATTTGTCAGCCCCAGACCGTGCCGATTCTTTCGGAAGAGGTGAACCGTTTTGGTGTCAAAACCCAGGCCGTCGTCCTGAATTTTCAGCTCCACAAAATCGTCTTCCAACCGCATTTGCAGTCGGACCAATTGCGCTTTCGCGTGTTTCTCGATGTTGTTGATCGCCTCCTGCAAGATGCGGAAAAGATGCAGTTCCACCACCGGCGGCAACCGCTGTGCCGGTTCGAGCAGGCGCAACTGAAATTGCAGATTGGTCCGCAGTTGCACGTCGCTGCAAAAACTGGTGCAGGCAGCGGTCAGGCCGAGATTGTCGAGATCGGTCGGCCGCAGGTTGTGCGCGATCCGGCGGTTTTCCTCCAGCGCCTTCACGAGCAGGCGGTCGCACCGGTGCAAAATTTCCCGCGCGGCCGGTTTCAGATCCGGCAGGCTGCCTTCGACCTTGTGCAAACGCATTTTCACCGAGGCGATGATCTGGTTGATGCCGTCGTGCAATTCCTGCGCGATGCGCGAGCGCTCATCCTCCTGTGCCTTGATGATGCGCTGCGGGAGCGACCGCAGTTCCGTCTCGGCGCGCTTCTGCTGCGTGATGTCGCGGATGTAAATCGTGAACATCGGATGGCCCGGCAGCCGGATGCGCGTGATGGTGAACTCGGCGGAAAAGCTGCTGCCATCCGCGCGCAACGTCGGCATCTCGATGCGGCTGCCTTGCGTCGGCCCCTGGTCGCCGGTGAAAGAATTTTCCAGCCCGTTTTTGAACCACGCGCGGAATGACGGCGGCACGATGCCCATCACGTTTTCGCCAATCAATTTCGTGCGGCTGTGCGCGAATATTTTTTCCGCCGCCGGGTTCAGCTCAATCATCCGGCCCTCATGATCAATCGTGATGATGCCGTCCAGCGCGGCCTGCATGATGGCGCGCTTGCGGGCCTCGCTCTCGCCAAGCGCGTCCCACGCCTGTTTGCGCTTGGTGATGTCGTCCGCGATGCCGACGATGCGGTAAATTTTCCCCGCCGCGTCACGGATGGGGAAGGCGCGATCCTGCACCCAGCGGATGGAGCCGTCGGGCCGGATGACGCGATAGGTTTCGTCATATTCGCCGAGGTCCGTTTTGTTGGTGGCACTTTCCAGCACCCGGTGCCGGTCGGCGGGATGAATGGCGTCGCTCCAGTTGTGCGGCCGGGCGTAAAGGCTCTCGCGCGGCTGGCCCCAGATTTCCTCATAGGCCGGGCTGACGTAAATCATCTTGCTGCGGTCGCCGGTGGTCATCCAGAAAACTTCGCGGATGTGGTCGGCGAGCTGCCGGAACCGCTCCTCGCTCGCGCGCAACGCCTCCTGCGCCTGCTTGCGTTCGGTGATTTCGCGGACGACGCTCAACAAACCAGCCGGCTGGTGGTTGATGCCCAGCGAAACCGTCGCGCTCAGCTCGACGCGGAACGGCGTGCCGTCCGTGCGCAGCATGGCATACTCGGCGTTGCGGAGGATGCCGGTTTTCAAGGCCCGCGTAAAATCCGCCTCGATGCGCGCGTGCTCTTCCGGCGGCGTGAAATCATAAATATTTTTTTGCAGCAGTTCCTCGGTGTTGGCGAAACCGAGCATCGCCGCCGCCTGGAAATTGCCGGCCAGCAGCCGCCCTTTCGGATGAATCAGGCAGACCGCATCCGGCAAAATGTCAATCAGCTTGCGGTGATGCTCCTCGCTGGCGCGCAGGGCGGCGGTGGTGTTGCGCAGGCGCAAGAGCGTCTGCACGCGCGCGGAAAGTTCCTGGAGGCCGAAGGGCTTGACGAGATATTCGTCGGCACCGATTTTGAAGCCGCTGACCTTGTGTTCGTCGCTCGTTGCTTCGCCGGAGCAGAACGCGACAAAGACGTCAATCAGCATGGGATCCGTTTTGATGAGGCGGCAAACTTCCACGCCGCTCATGTCCGGCAGGCCGACGTCGAGCAGCACCAAGTCCGGCCGCCGTGACCGCGCCAGTTGCCAGCCCTCCTGACCGGTGCCCGCCTCGATGATCTCGTAGCCTTCGCGCTTGAGAAACGTCGAAAACAAATGGCGGAGCTGGTCGTCGTCATCTACCAACAGGATGAGGCCTTTTTTATTCATGATTTGCCGGTTGCGCGTCTGTGCTCTGATATACACCAGAAAAAAACCGGCCAAAAGGAAATAAGCAGGCGGCGCGAGCTTGACTTGCCGGGACGACCCCACAAGCTGATGGCGTGATTCCGCCGCCCTGGCACGTTGCCCACACCCGTCCGCGCTGCGAAAAGAAACTGCTGCAATTGTGCGAGCGGGAAAAACTTGCCGCCAGCCTGCCGTGTTATTCCTCGGCGCACAAATACCGGGGCAAAACCGTGGTGTTTCAGAAGCCCTTGTTTCCGGGTTACGTTTTTCTCCGGCTCGCGGCCGGGCAGCGGGACGTGGTTTTGCAGAGCAAACATCTCGCGGCGCTGCTGGAAATTGCCGACCAGGAATTATTCATCCGCCAGCTTGACGAAATCCACCGCGCGCTGGCAACCAATCTGGAAATCCGGCTGGCACCGGATATCGGCGAAGGCCGCCGCGTGAAAATCAAGTCCGGCCCGCTGCGCGGCGTCGAGGGCTGGGTGGAAAAACGGCAGGGTATTAACACCGTTCTGCTGCGGCTGGATTTCATCGGGCAGGCCGCCGCCGTGAAACTGGAGGCGTCGGATTTGGAATTAATTTGAGCTGGGAAAATTTTCCGGTTCACTCACAGGCTCACGGCGCGATAAAACTTTTTGCCGGCCGCCGAGGAATTCGGATCCGTGAACAGGAACGGCGCGGTGTTCGTCTGCACCGAGGTCCAGTTCACCAAATCCGTGGTGGCCTGCACGGCGTAGGAACTGTCGGTCGTGCCGTTGACGGTGAACGTGAATTGGCCATTGACCATGCCAGCCGAATCCAGTGTGGCGGGCGCAGCGGCAACCTGAAGCTTACTGGCCGGCTGGACGGTAGCTTGGGCCGCAACCGTCACCTTGGGCAAAACCGTGACGGTGAAACTGCGGGTAATGCTGTCGCTCGCCGTCCCGCCGGTGACGGTGACAGTAATGGTAACCGTGCCACTGGCGTTGGGAGCGGATTTGAGCTTCAGCCAGCCGGTTGAGTTCGGACTGACATAGGTCACTTTGGGCGTGCTGACAATTCTCGGGTTGCTGGAGGTGGCGACGATTTTGAGCTTCGTGGCTTTGGTTTTCGTCTTGGAACTCAGATTTTGAATTTGATTTTCCGCCGCTGCGCCCGGTGAAATACCGGTGAGGCCGACGGTTTGCGCGGGGGCATTGTAATTCAGCGTGAGGTTCGCGAGGGAATCCAGCGTCGGCAACGGGTTGGTGGCCGCGACGGTGACCGTGAAACTGCGGGTGACGAGATTGTTTTGTGGCAGGCCGTTGTTGACCGTCACGGTAATGACGGCCACGCCGCTGGCGTTCGCCACCGGCGTGAACGCCAGCGAACCGATTGATGCGGGACTGAGATAATTCACCACGGGATTGGGAATCAGGGACGGATTGCTCGAAACGGCGGTGACCGTGAGACTCTGACCGTTGCCCCAGGAGATGCCGGTGAGATTGACGTTTTGCGCACCGGCGTTTTCGCTGAGGGAAAGGCTGCCCAAGGCGTCCAGCGTTGGCGGCTGATAAACCGGCGGCGTAACCGCATTGGTGGTCGTGTAGGAAGTTTCGTTTGAAAACTGGCTTTCCACGCCGGCCGCCGTGTAGGTGGTCGCGGCAAAATAATACGTCGTGCCGGCGGCCAAGCTGGAGATGACCGTGCTTGTGACATTGCCAACATCCACGGAATTGGTGTAAGTCTGACTCACGCTGCCGTAGTAAATTTTGTAGCCCGCGACATTGGTGTCCGCGCTGGCGTTCCACGCCAGCGGCACACTGACATCGGCCCAGGCGGACAGCACCGCCGACGCCAGAATAACCGTCAACCAACGCAGTAAGGACTGCTTCACGCTGAAATTTTGGGTTGCGGCTGGCCGTATCATCAGGCCGTCTATTGCATAAAAACTGCCAACATCATTTTGAGATGCGAAAAAAGTGGGTTCCGCCACCGGCAGGAAACGCCGGCGAACTCTCCAGAGAATTTTTCCGTGCAATTCCAGCATTTTTTGCGGATTTTTTGAGGCTGAGAAAAGTGGCAGGAACCGAAATTTTTTTTCACCGGCGAAGGCGCGCTTTGCGAAGTGAAATCGTTCAAGACAACTTCTGTCCTGCGTGTCCCGAAACCACACAGAGCTGGCGGTCTGCAACCCCGACAAAAGCCATGAGACCTGCGCCCCATCGGTGGGTGGCAATTGTCTTGTGTTTACCTAAAAATCTGGCTATTAGTCATCAAATTCGGGTTCTTTTTTGAACCGGATTGACGGTGCGGTCATTGGAGACTTTGCTTGAACCAGCCAGACCATTTGTCGTTGCGCCAGATGCGCCTGAAACCCCCGATAGAACTGGAGTTCAAGGGCGACGCGCTCTATTTTATTTTCAGCCACGGCGGCACCGGAAAATTTAACTCTTCCCGCGCGGTTCACCCGTTGACGGCCGGCGATGTCTTGGTTTTCAATGGCGTGAACGGAGGCAAAATCAGCCCGGCCGAGGCCTGCCACGAATTTCAGTTCAGCGATTTTTCCGTCAGCTTTGAAAATCTGCTGCCGTTGTTCGCCAGCCTCGAAATCAGCCTGCTCCACGTCCTCACCGAAAATTTCAAGACGGCCAAGGTTTTTGCCGCCGCCACGCCGCTGGCCAAGGACTGCCAGCGGTTGCTTGCACAGGTGCCGGCGGATTTCGACTTGAACCATCGGGGCCAGTTGCTGCGGATTGCCGCCAGCCTGCTGGCCGTGGAATTCAAGGCGATTCAGGCGCAGCGCGGCGCGACCGCCGGCGCGGAAAACCACGTCGCCCAGATTTTCCAAAAATTGTCCGCCGCCGATTTGATCAGCCTGTCCGTGGGCGACCTCGCCAGCCGGTTCAATTGCAGCCGGCGGCATTTGAACCGGCTGTTCCATCAGCATTTCGGCGTGTCCGTGGCGGCGTTGCGGATGGAGATGCGGCTGCTCAAGGCGGTTTCCCTGCTGCGCGACGGGGAGGCTAAAATCATCAACGTCGCCGAGCAATGTGGTTTCAACCATCTCGGCTTATTCAACACCTGCTTCAAGCGACGTTTTGGCATCAGCCCCGGCCAGTGGCGCAAATCCACCGTCAAGCTGGA
>Ga0316222_1002879_pt1 | contig 17692 bp, 15 predicted proteins | sample TBH18011metaG_FD_206008 | JGI IMG/M metagenome (GOLD analysis project Ga0316222, IMG submission 206008) | Freshwater microbial communities from Trout Bog Lake, Wisconsin, USA - TBH18011 | ecosystem: Environmental > Aquatic > Freshwater > Lake > Hypolimnion/Profundal zone | place: USA: Wisconsin...
GTTCCACCTCATCGGCCTTCACCCGGACCCGACCCCGCGATATTGCCTCGCCGCCGCCATGGGGGCGTAACCATCAATACGAATTGCGAATAGAGCCATGAAATAACCCACTTGCCTGCCAATTAAAAAAACGTATGCTCGTTTCGACAACAGGGGCACTCCGGTTTAACGGGGGCCTAACCGACAGGGATCAGGCGGATGTCCGAGAGCAAGTCTCCGGTGCTGGAAGTGCGCGACGTGTCGCTGGGGTTCGGCGGCGTGCGGGCGCTGACCGAGGTCGGCTTCCAGGTGAGAAAAGGCGAGCTGTTCTCCATCATCGGCCCCAACGGCGCCGGTAAGACCTCCATGCTGAACTGCATCTCGGGACGCTACCGGCCCAATTCCGGCCGGGTGCTGCTGAGCGGCCGCGACGTCACCGATTACCCCCCCAACGTGCGCGCAACCATGGGCCTGGGCCGCACCTTCCAGAATCTGGCGTTGTTCGGCCATATGAGCGTCCTCGACAACATCATGGTCGGACGCCACCACCTGCTGCGCAACAACGCCCTGAGCGGGGCGCTGTACTGGCTGAGCGGCGCCCGCCGGGAAGAGCTGGCCCATCGCCGCAAGGTCGAGGACATCATCGATTTCCTGGAGATCGCCCCGATCCGCAAGGCGGTGGCCGGCACCCTGCCCTATGGCCTCAGGAAACGGGTGGAACTGGCCCGCGCCATGGCGGTCGAACCCAGCATCATCCTGCTGGACGAGCCCATGGCCGGCATGAACCTGGAAGAGAAGGAGGACATGGCCCGCTACATCGTCGACCTCAACGAGGAATGGGGCATGACCGTGGTGATGATCGAACACGACATGGGGATGGTGATGGATGTCTCCCACCGGGTGATGGTGCTGGAATTCGGCCGCAAGATCGCCGAGGGCCTGCCCGACGAGGTCATGGCCAATGAGCGGGTCAAGGTGGCCTATCTCGGCGTCGACGACGATGCGGAGCAGGTGGCGTGATGAGCGAGCACAACAGCCGGCCGCCTGTGGGACATGACCGACGAGCCGACAGGCTCGGAGTTGCGGGCAAGGCCCGGCGCGGCACATGCCGCGAAAGCCAAGGGCGCGGACGCGCCCGCCCGGCGTTTGAGGGACATGAATAATGACCCCGCTTCTCGACACCTCGGTGCACGACACGTTCCCCAAGGCGCTGATCCACAACGCCGACAGCTGGCCCGACGATATCGCCATGCGGGAAAAGGAATTCGGCATCTGGAACAGCTTCAGTTGGGCCGACTATCTGGAGCGGGTCAAGATGCTGGCGCTGGGGCTGCTGGACCTGGGGGTCCGGCGCGGCGAGGTGGTGGCCATCCTGGGCAAGAACCGTCCCGAATGCATCTGGGGCGAGGTGGCGGCCCATGCCCTGGGGGCGCTGTCGCTGGGGCTCTACCACGATTCCATGGCACCGGAAGTGGCCTATCTGCTGACCTATACCGGCACCACCACCGTGCTGGCCGAGGATGAGGAGCAGGTGGACAAACTGCTGGAGATTTCCGACCAGGTCCCGACGCTCCGCCATATCGTCTATTTCGATCCGCGCGGCATGCGCAAATACACCGATCCGCGCCTGATCCCGGCCAGCGATCTGCGGCGGCGGGCCGAGGACCTGGCCATGGCCCAGCCCGGACGGTTCGAGGCCGAGGTGGCCAAGGGCAAGGGCGACGACGTGGCCATCCTCTGCACCACCTCGGGCACCACCTCCCACCCCAAGCTGGCCATGCTGCAGGCCGGCCCGTTCCTGCGCCACGCCGCCGCCTATCTGCGCGCCGACCCCAAGCAGGCCGGCGACAATTACGTCTCCATGCTGCCTTTGCCCTGGATCATGGAGCAGATCTACGCCGTCACCCAGCCGCTGATCTGCCGCAATATCGTCAATTTCGTCGAGGAGCCCGAGACGATGATGGCCGATATGCGTGAGATCGGCCCCAATTTCGTCCTGCTGGCGCCGCGCATGTGGGAAAGCATCGCCGCCGATATCCGCTCGCGCATGATGGATTCCACCCGCTTCAAGCAGGCGATGTTCAATCTCGGCATGAGGTTGGGCATGGCGGCGCTGGACCGGGGCAAGCGGTCGCGGCTGGCCCATCTCATCCTGTTCGCCGCCCTGCGCGACCGCATCGGCTTCTCGTTCCTGCGGTCCGCCGCCACCGGCGGCGCGGCGCTGGGACCGGACACCTTCCGCTTCTTCCTGGCCATGGGAGTGCCGCTGCGCCAGATCTACGGCCAGACCGAACTGGCCGGCGCCTATACCGTCCACCGCGCCGGCGATATCGACTTCGACAGCGTCGGCATCCCGTTCGACGACGCCCGCATCCGCATCGACCATCCCGATCCCAACGGTGTCGGCGAGATCGTGGCCCGAACCGACGGCATGTTCTGCGGCTACTACCGGAGTCCGGAAACCAGCCAGGCCGACATGCTGCCGGGCGGTTGGCTGAAGACCGGCGACGCCGGCTATATCAAGCCCGCGAACGGCCATCTGGTGGTGATCGACCGCATCAAGGATCTCGCCACCACCGAGACCGGGGTGCGCTTTTCGCCGCAATTCATCGAGAACAAGCTGAAATTTTCGCCCTTCATCGCCGAGGCGGTGATCCTGGGCGACGCCAAGCCCTATCTGTCGGCGCTGATCTGCATCCGTTTTTCCATCCTGTCCAAATGGGCGGAGAGCAAGGGCATCTCGTTCACCAACTACACCAATCTGTCGGCCCAGCCCCAGGTCTACGACCTGTTGACCGCCGAGGTGGAGAAGGTCAACCAGACCCTGCCCGAACCCCAGCGCATCCGCAAATTCCTGCTGCTCTACAAGGAGCTGGATGCCGATGACGGCGAGTTGACCCGCACCCGCAAGGTGCGGCGCGGCGTCATCAACGACAAATACGGCGACATCATCCTGGCGGTCTATGGCGACCGCGCCATGGTGCCGGTGGATGCGGTCATCACCTTCCAGGACGGCACCACCACCCGGGTCAAGACCGAGTTGAGGGTCGTCACCCTGGTGCCGCCGCCCGTCCGCCAGATGGCCGCCGAATAATCCGGGCCAGGAGAACCGCCATGGAATCGAGCCTGCTGTTCCAGCTGATCGTCAACGGCCTGATCGTCGGAACCCTTTACGGCGTCGTCGCCATGTGCTTCGTGCTGATCTACAAATCGACCCAGGTGGTGAACTTCGCCCAGGGCGAATTCCTGCTGATCGGCGCCTGGACCTGCTGGTGGCTGGTCACCAGCCTGCAACTGCCGTTCTGGGCCGCCTTTCCCCTGACCTTCCTGTTCATGATGGCCTTCGGCATCGCCCTGCAGATGGTGGTGCTGCGGCCGCTGATCGGCGAGCCGACCATCTCGGTGATCATGGTCACCATCGGCCTGTCCATCTTCTTCCAGGCGGTGATCAAGTCCATCTTCGGCGTCTGGCCCCAGCCCTTCCCCGATATCTTCCCGGTCAAGGCGGTCGACGTGCTGGGGCTGCAGGTGCAGCCGGCCTATCTGATGAGCCTGGTGGTGTCGCTGGTGATCATGGTGGCCTTCGCCTGGTTCTTCAAATACTCCCGCATGGGCCTAGCCATGCGGGCCACCGCCTTCGACCAGCAGGTGGCGCAAAGCCTCGGCATTTCGGTCAAGAACGTCTTCGCCATGGCCTGGGCGATCTCGGCCATGGTCTCGGCCCTGGCCGGGGTGGTGGTGGGCATGGTCAACGGCGTGTCGTCGGCCCTGTCCTTCTTCGGCATCAAGGTGTTCCCGGCGGTGATCGTCGGCGGGCTCGACTCCATCGTCGGCGCCATCATCGGCGGCCTGATCGTCGGCCTGCTGGAGAATCTGGCCGAATACGTGGACGGCCAATACCTCCACCTCGGCAATCTCTACTCGGTGGCGCCGTTCTACGTGCTGGTCATCATCCTGATGATCAAACCCTACGGCCTGTTCGGCACCAAGACCATCGAGAGGGTTTAAGGTCATGATTTCCAGCAGCCTGATTCCCTGCGGCCAGTTCAAGACCAGCTACGGCGCCGACACCACCATCTTCCTGACGCCGGCGTCGCGGAACGCCTGCATCCTGGGCCTGCTGGCGGCGCTGGCGGCGCCGCTGGTGCTGTCCAACTACCTGCTGGCCCTGCTGATCCAGATCGGCTATTTCGGCATCGCCGCGCTGGGGCTGAACATCCTGGTCGGCTCCACCGGCCAGATCTCGCTGGGCCATGCCGCCTTCTTCGGCTTCGGCGCCTTCGCCTCGGCCTGGCTCAACAACCGCTTCGGGGTGCCGGTGCTGCTGGCCATTCCCCTGGCCGGGGTGATGACCACCCTGCTGGGGCTGCTGTTCGGCATCCCGGCGGGGCGGCTGAAGGGGCTGTATCTGGCCATCGCCACCTTCGCCTCCCAATTCATCCTGGAAGATTTCTTCTCGCGCGCCAACTGGTTCACCGGCGGCTCCAGCGGCGCGCAGGCCGCCCCCATCACCCTGTTCGGATACGAGGTCGGCGGCGACAAGGGCTTTTTCTACGTGGTGCTGGCCTTCCTGGTGGTGATGTATCTGCTGGGGGTCAATCTGCTGCGCACCCGCGACGGCCGCGCCTTCGTGGCGGTGCGCGACCATTACCTGTCGGCCGAGGTGATGGGCATCAACCTCACCAAATACCGCATCCTGTCCTTCGGCATTTCGTCGTTCTACGCCGGGGTCGGCGGCGCCCTCTACGGCCACTATCTCGGCTTCGTCTCGGCCGAGGGCTTTACCATCCTGCTGTCGATCCAGTTCCTGGGCATGATCATCATCGGCGGCCTCGGCTCGGCCATGGGAACCCTGATGGGCACCGCCTTCATGGTCCTGCTGCCCGAGGCCACCGAGGCGGCGGTCAGCACCGTCAAGCATTTCGCCGGCGATATCCCGGCCCTGACCAACGCCCTGGCCTATATCAAGGAAGCCAGCATCGGGCTGGCCATCGTGCTGTTCCTGATGTTCGAGCCCGATGGGCTGGTCCATCGCTGGCGCCTGATCAAATCCTATTGGAAGCTGTACCCGTTCTCGTACTGACCAACAAAAAGACTATTCACACCGACGAGCCAACGCATTCATGCATTGGCGAGGAGTTGCGGGCAAGGCCCGGCGCGGCTCGTGCCGCGAGAGCCAAGGGATTCGGAGAATCCCGCCCGGCGGTGCCGCCCCGCAGGGGCAAACGACGCCCGCAGGGCGGCCCCGAGCAAATGCGAGGGGTGGGCGAAGCCCACAGTGAGGGACAAGAGGCGAGTCAATCTTTTGGCTCGCCGATATGACACCATCAGGGAGGAAAAACCGATGAAGCATATCCTGAAGACCGGTGCGGTGCTGATCGCCATGGCCTCGGGCAGCGCCATGGCCGCCGATAACGGTATCCTGGTCGGCCACATCGCCGACATCACCGGCGCCACCTCGTCGGTGGGCAAGCCCTATGGCCAAGGCATCGCCGACGCCATGAACTACATCAACGCCCATGGCGGCATCGACGGCAGGAAGATCATCTTCGAGACGGTGGACTACGCCTACGAGGTGCCGCGCGCCATGGCGGCCTATAAGAAGCTGACCGGTTCGGACAAGGCGGTGGCCATCCAGGGCTGGGGCACCGGCGATACCGAAGCGCTGGTCAACAATGTGACCAAGGACGAGATCCCCTATTTCTCGGCCTCCTATTCCGGCCATCTGACCGATCCCCTGGGCAAGACCTCGGTGAAGGGAGCGCCCTACAACTTCTTCTACGGCCCCAGCTATTCCGATGGCTGCCGCGGCCTGGTGCAATGGGCCGCCGCCGACTGGAAGAAGAAGGGCGGTACCGGCAAGGCCAAATTCGTCCATATGGGCGACAACCATCCCTATCCCAACTCGCCCAAGGCCGCCTGCGGCGCCTATGCCAAGGAACTGGGCTTCGAGGTGCTGAACGAGATCCAGTATTCGCTGAAGCCCGGCGACTTCAAGGCCCAGTGCCTCAGCCTCAAGGAATCCGGCGCCAATTACGCCTATCTCGCCAATACCGCCGGCTCGACCATCTCGCTGCTGAAATCGTGCGAGACGGTCGGCGTCAACGTCCAGTTCCTCGCCAATATCTGGGGCACCGACGAAGGCTCGCTCAAGACCGCCGGCGACGCCGCCGACAAGCTGGCCTGGGTAGTGGGCGCCGCGACCTGGGCCGACGACGTGCCGGGCATGAAGCTGGTGCGCGACATCTCCAAGGTCTCCGACCCCAGCGGTACCGAGGCCCGCCCGGTCCACTATATCCGCGCCATCTGCTCGGTCTACATCATGAAGGAAGCCATGGAGGCCGCCGACAAGGCCGGCGGCATCACCGGCCCGGCCATCAAGAAGGCGGTGGAAGCCATGACCAACAAGGTCCCGGCCGGGCTGGAGGGCGTCTGCCTGCCCTCCACCTGGACCAGCGAGGACCATCGCGGCACCACCACGGTCAAGGTCTATCAGGCCTCCACCAGGGGCGGCGCCATCGGCATGACCCAGGTCTACACCGCCGAAATCCCCCGCCGCGGGGAATGGCTGGGCTGGTAGGCATTCGCGGGCGGAACTGAAACGTCCCGCCCGCCCTTTCCCGCAGGGACATCACCATGGCAGAACCGGCACCCAAACCCGCCCCCGACGAAATCCTGCTCTCGGTCAACAATATCGAAGTGGTCTATGACGACGTTATCCTGGTGCTGCGCGGCGTCAGCCTCGACGTGCCCAAGGGCCGCATCGTCACCCTGCTCGGCCCCAACGGCGCCGGCAAATCCACCACCCTGAAGGCCATCTCCGGCCTGCTGGGGACCGAGGATGGCGAGGTGACGCGCGGCAATATCACCTTCATGGGCGAGGAGATCGCCAACCGCCCGCCCGAGGAGATCGTGCGGCGCGGCATCTTCCAGGTGATGGAGGGCCGCCGCATCATCGAGGACATGACGGTGATCGAAAATCTGCGGCTGGGGGCCTTCACCCGCCGGGACGGCGGCGGCGCCATCCGCAAGGATATGGAGATGGTGTTCGACTACTTCCCCCGCCTGAAGGAACGCACCGGCCTGGCCGGCTATCTGTCGGGGGGCGAGCAGCAGATGCTGGCCATCGGCCGCGCCATGATGGCGCGGCCGAGGATGATCCTGCTGGATGAGCCGTCCATGGGCCTGTCGCCGCTGCTGGTCAAGGAAGTGTTCGCCATCATCGAGAAACTGTGCCGCGACACCGGCGTCACCATCCTCCTGGTGGAGCAGAACGCCCGCATGGCGCTGAAGATCGCCCAGTTCGGCTATATCATGGAATCCGGCAAGATCATGCTGGACGGGGCCAAGGACGACCTCGTCAACAACGAAGACGTCAAGGAATTCTATCTGGGCGGCGACAAGGACCGGAAATCGTTCAAGAACCTTAAATCCTACAAGCGGCGGAAGCGATGGCTGTGATGAGCGGGGCTTGCACCCGGGAGTGGAGCGGTCCGGCGTTTAGACATGATCGGAGCGGAGCGACTAGCCCGTTGAGGGCGCGCCGCTCGTGCGGCGGACCGCAGGGAACGCGTAGCGGACAAAGCCAAGCCCACGGATGTGGGCGCCCGGCGTTTGAGGGACATGCACAATGACCGAGTATTTCGATTCCCTCGAAACCCGCTCCGCCGACGCGCGCGACGCCGCCCTGTTCGCGGCCCTGCCCGGGCAGGTGGCGCTGGCCCAGGCCGATGCCCCCGCCTTGGGCCGGCTGCTGGCCGGGATCGACCCGGCTTCGGTGTCCGACCGCGCCGCTCTGGCCCGCCTGCCGGTGATCCGCAAATCGGAGCTGACCGACCTGCAACGGGCCGATCCCCCCTTCGCCGGCCTGATCACGGTCCCCCCCGGCGAATTGCGCCGGGTGTTCGCCTCGCCGGGTCCCATCTACGATCCCGAAGGCTGGGACAACGACTGGTGGCGCATCGGCCGCGCCCTGTTCGCCGCCGGCTTCCGCTGGGGCGAGCTGATGCAGAACTGCTTTTCCTACCACTTCACCCCCGGCGGGGTGATGTTCGAAAGCGGCGCCCATGCCCTGGGCTGCCCGGTGTTTCCCGCCGGAACCGGCAATACCGAGCAGCAGGCCCGGGCGATGGCCGATCTGCGCCCCGCCGGCTATGGCGGCACCCCCTCCTTCCTCAAGATCATCCTGGAAAAGGCCGAGGAGATGGGGCTCGACCATTCCTCGCTGACCAAGGCCTGCGTCTCGGGCGAGGCGCTGCCGCCGCCGCTGCGCCAGCATCTGGCCGAACTGGGGGTGGCCGTGACCCAGTGCTATGCCACCGCCGATCTCGGCCTGATCGCCTATGAGAGCCAGGCCCGCCAAGGCCTGATCGTCGACGAGGGGGTCATGGTCGAAATCGTCCGTCCCGGCACCGGCGATCCGGTGCCCGAGGGCGAGGTCGGCGAGGTGGTGGTGACCAGCTTCAACCCCGACTATCCGCTGATCCGCTTCGCCACCGGCGATCTCTCGGCGGTGCTGGCGGGGCCCAGCCCCTGCGGCCGCACCAATATGCGGCTGAAGGGCTGGATGGGCCGCGCCGATCAGACCACCAAGGTCAAGGGCATGTTCGTCCATCCCCGCCAGGTGGCCGAAACCGCCAGGCGCCACCCGGAGATCCGCCGCGCCCGCCTGGTGGTGGACAAGGCCGGCGAAACCGACACCCTGACCTTCACCGTGGAAAGCGCCTCGTCCGATCCGGCGCTGGCCGCCGCCATCCGCGACAGCTTCCAGTCGTTGTGCGGGCTGAAGACCGAGGTGGCCGTCGTGCCCCCCGGCAGCCTGCCCAATGACGGCATCGTCATCCAGGACAAGAGAGTCTAGCCCCATGCCGATCACCCCGGAACTCGACCCCTTCGCCCTCGCCCGCCAATTGTCGGGCAAGCATCTGATCGCCGGCCAATTCGTCGCCGCCGCCTGCGGCAAAACCTTCGAGGTGGACAACCCCGCCACCGGCGCGGTGATCGGCAGCGCCGCCTTCGGCACCAAGCCCGACGTGGATGCCGCCGTCGCCGCCGCCAAGGCGGCGCAGCGGGGCTGGGCCAAGCTGGCGGCCCGAAGCCGCGGCAAGCTGGTGGCCGAATGCGGCCGGGTGCTGGCGGCCCATGTGGAGGAACTGGGCCGGCTGGTGGCGCTGGAAACCGGCAAGGCGCTGCGCACCGAAAGCCGGGTCGAGGCCGGCGTCCTGGCCGATATGTTCGTGTTCTTCGGCGGGCTGGGCAGCGAGTTGAAGGGCGAGACCATCCCCTTCAACCCCGACATGCTGACCCTCACGGTGCGCGAGCCGGTGGGGGTGGTCGCCTGCATCATTCCCTGGAACGTCCCGCTGCTGCTGATGGCCATGAAGGCCGCCGCCGCCCTGGTGGCGGGCAACGCGGTGGTGGTGAAGTCGGCGGAGGAGGCCCCCCTCACCGTGCTGCGGGTGGCCGAGATCATGAACACCGTCCTGCCCCCCGGCGTGTTCAACATGCTGTCGGGCTTCGGCCCCGAATGCGGCGCGCCGCTGGTGGAGCACCCCGACGTCAAGAAGGTGAGCTTCACCGGCTCGGTGGAAACCGGCCGCATCGTCTACCGGGCCGCCGCCGAGAAGCTGATCCCCGTCACCCTGGAACTGGGCGGCAAAAGCCCGATGATCGTCTGCGCCGACGCCGCCATGGATCAGGCGGTGGCCGGCGCCCTGGCCGGCATGCGCTTCACCCGCCAGGGCCAGAGCTGTACCGCCTCGTCGCGGCTGTTCGTCCACGAGTCCATCCATGACGCCTTCGTCGCCCGGGTCAAGGCCAAGGTCGACGCCATGGTCATGGGCGATCCGCTGGACGAACGGACCGATATCGGCACCATCGTGTCCGACAGCCAGTTGGAGCGGGTCCGCAGCTATATCGCCCTGGGCGAGGCCACCCCCGGCGCCACCAAGCACCTCTGCTCGGCCATGCCCACCGATCCCCGGCTGGCCAAGGGCCGCTTCGTCCAGCCGGTGATCTTCACCGGCCTCAGCAACAGCGACCGCCTCTGTCGGGAGGAGATCTTCGGCCCGGTCTGCGCCGTCATCAAGTGGAGCGACTACGACGCGGTGATCGATCAGGCCAATGACAGCGATTACGGCCTGGCCGCCTCCATCTGGACCCGCGATCTCAAGACCGCCATGGACGCCACCAGGCGGCTGGAGGCCGGCTTCGTCCAGGTGAACCAGAATCTGGTGGTGCAGCCGGGCCTGTCCTATGGCGGGGTCAAGACCTCGGGCCTGGGGCGCGAAGCCTCGCTGGAATCCATGCTGGAGCATTTCACCCACAAGAAGACCATCATCTTCAACATGACGTGATCCGGTCTGACTGCATCTATTCCTTGCCGGCGGCGCGGCCGATCTCGCGGCGGCCCATCTCGCGGCGGAAGGCGGCGGGGCTTTTGCCGGTCCATTTGCGGAAGGCGCGGTGAAAGGCGCTGGGTTCGGCGAAGCCCAGTTCGACGGCGATCTCGCCGACGCCGTGATCACCATGCCGCAACCAGTCGATGGCCAGCCCCCGGCGGATATCGTCCTTGATCGCCCGGTAGGTCTGGCCTTCCTGGCTCAGGCGGTGGCGCAGCGTCGAGTCCGGCATGCGCATCTGCCGCGCCAGTTCGGCGAAACTGGGCCAGGCCGGCGGCGGCTGCTGGCGCAACCGGGCGCGCACATGGGCCACCAGGCCGGCGTCGTAGCGGTAGCGCACCAGGATATTGGCGGGCGCCCCGCGCAGGAAGAGCTTCAATCCCCGTTCGGTCCGGTCGGCCGGCAGCTTGAGGAAGGCCTCGTCGAAGGCCAGCCGGCTGACCGGCTGGTCGAACCGCACCGGCGCGCCGAAGAACAGGCCGTAATCGGCGCCGCGGCTGGGTTCCGGGCAGCGGAAATCCACCAGCCGCAGGGGGATGCGCCGCCCCACCAGCCAGCACATGATGCCGTGCAGGATGATCCAGAAGGTGCGGTAGGCAAAGGCCGAGCGCGCCGCCCCCAGATCGCTGAGCAGGATCTGCGCCAAGCCGTCGGCCACCACCAATTCCCCGCGCGGATCGTCGAGCACCACCCGCAGGAAGCGGAGCGCCCGCCGCAAGGCCCGCTCCAGAGTGCCGGCCTGCAGCACGCAATGGCACAGCAAGGTGAAGCTGCCCAGCCGCATGGGCCGGCCGCCGATTCCGAAGAATTCGTCATCGATGGCGGCGGCGATGGCCAGCCACAGCGCCCCGTAGCGCTCGGCCGAAACCGGCTCGGTCACCACCGCCGGCAGCCCCGCCGCCGCCAGCAGGGGTTCGGTGGCCAGACCCCGCCGCCGCACGCAATCCAGCGCCTCGTCGACGAAGGGGGCCGAGATCATCCGCCGCTCCATGCCTCTGCCTCATCCCCCCAATTTCAAGAGGGTACGCGGCTCGTAGGAACTGGCGAAGCCGGCCTTGAACCTGGCGATGTTTTTCATCTTGGCGCCCAATTGCCCGTCATCGTAAAGGGGGCCGAAGTGAAAGCGCCGCTGGCCCCGGTCCTTGGCGTCGAGGATGGCCCGGTGGACCAGGATGTGGGTGAGCGGCGCCTTGCCCGCCTCCCGCACCCGCATGGAAGACATGTCATAGGTGGTCAGGCCATGGCGGGAGGTCAGCATCATGCCGGCCAATTCGCCCTGGAGAAACCCCACATAGGCGCTGATATCGCCACGGGCCAGGGCCGCCTCCAGCACATCCGGCGCCAAGGCGGGAACCCGATCGATCCGCGCATGAATCTCCTGATAGGCGGCCACGATGGCGATGCCGGGGTCGCGATGGCTTGCCACCACCACATTCTCGCGGCCCCAGCGGAGTTCATGACGGGTGGTTTGGCGATAGCCCCGCTCGATGGCGGCCACATCCTGGTTCAGATCGATCCAGCCGTTGCGGAACCGGATGATCTCGTTACCCGCCAGACCGGCGGCGCGGCGGGCGATCGGAGCCGGCAGCGGCGCCTCCCCGGGAATCTCGAGCCAGAAATGGGGGCAGCCGGCCCAAACGGCGATGCTGTCCAACTGCCGCAGCGCCAGTTCGACGACGTCGTCGCCCGGGTCCGCCACGGGATCGAGCCGGGTCAGTTCGACCCCGGTTTCACGGCAGCCGAGATAAAGGTCGCCGCGCACGTCGCATTCGACCAGAACCCGCGGCCGCCCGGATTGGTCCACCACGAAGAACGAGAAATCCTCGGTATGAGGGGCGGAATGCCACAGGCGCTTGGTGAAACCGGTGTCGCGCAAGGGGTCTTCGGCCAGGGGCGGGGAGGCCAGGCCGGCCAGCATCGCGGCATGGCGGGCGGGGTCCATGAAGGCGCTTTGCACCCGCAGCCCCCCCTCCGCCAGTTCCGGCAGGACGTCGCCGCCATTGCCGTCGCCCGTCAGCCGCCGCGCCAGCCGCAGATGGCCGTCGGCGGCCAGGGTCAGGCCCTGGGCGCGCTCCAGGGCCGCGATCTCCCCATAGGCCGCCGCCCGGTCCGGGGGCTGGGGCGAGGCTTCGGCGAGACGCTTGAAGGCGGTGGCGGCGGCAGCGGTCATGCCCGCGCCGGCCAGAATATGACCGAGCTGGCGCAGGCTTGCCGGGTCGACGCCGCCGTCGAGCACCCGGGCCAGGACATCGACCACCGTCCCCGGCATATGCTGCCGCAGCACCGCCAGGGCCTCGGCGTCGTTCCGGGTGAGAACCTTGAGCAGGAGATCGTCTGCGGCATTCGCCGGGTTCAAGGTCTGCCTCATCACGTCCCCCCAGAGCCGACCAGCAGGCTACGCGGCCTTGGGGTGCCGTTCAAGGCGGCAACCGACGAGCCAAAGCATTTATGCCTTGGCGAGGAGTTGCGGGCTCGCTGGCTTTGCCGGCAGATACGTAATGATTCGCGCCTGCGCGCGAGTGCCCGGCGCGGCCATGCCGCGAAAGCCGTGCAGCCCTGACAAGGGCAAACGACGCATCGCAGATGCGGTCCCGCAGGGACGAGCAAAGCGAGCAAGCCGACGAAGCTCCGCCGCCCGGCGCCTGAGGGACATGAATGTTACGGGATCACCAGGGTTTCCTTATGCCCGAAGCCGAGGGTGTTATCGATCAGGACGATGCGGGCGGGGGTCAGGCGATAGATCGTGGCGCCGGAAAAGGCCTTGAGGACCATGGCGGCGGCGGCATCCGGCCGGGTCAGGAAGGAAAACCGCCGGGTGAACAGGGCCAGCAGGCGGGTGCGGACGGCCAGATCGGGAACCGCCACGGCGGTGCCTGATATCTGCACGCCGCGAATGGCGGCGTAATCGGTGGTGTCGGACGCCACCGTCGCGGCGACGCGCGGTTCGGCGGCAAGGTCGCGGGAGTGCCGGCTGGCGGGATCGGACACCCAGGCCAGGCTCATGCCGTCCCGCACATAGAACAGGCTGGCCGCATGCGGGCCTTCGGCGCCACAGGTGGCCAGGGACATCACATGCCAGGCGTCGAGGAACGCGGCGATGCGCTCGTCCAAGGTCGCGGTCATGGCACTGCCGGGGGCGTCGCCGTATCCGGCTCGCCCCAGCGCCGGAACAGCTGGTGGGGAATGTCCAACTGGTCGAAGGCCTTGCCGATGATGTGGTTGACCATATCGTCGAGGCTCTGCGGCCGGTTGTAGAAGGCGGCCACCGGCGGCAGCACGGTGGCGCCGTAGCGGACCGCCTGGGCCATCATTTCGAGATGGCCCAGATGCAGCGGCGTCTCCCGCACCAGCAGCACCAGCGGCCGGCGCTCCTTGAGGCAGACATCGGCGGCGCGGGTCAGCAGGTTGTCGTTGTAGGAGTGGACGATCCCCGACAGCGACTTGATGGAACACGGCGCCACCAGCATGCCGGCGGTGCGGAAGGAGCCGCTCGCCACCGAGGCCCCGATATCGCCGTGGGAATGGACGATGTCGGCCAGGGCCTGCACGTCCTTGACCTTCCAGTCGGTCTCCTCGGCGATGGTGCGACCGGCAGAGGGCGACATCACCAGATGGGTCTCGACCTCGGCGATGGTGCGGAGGGCTTCGAGCGCCCGGATGCCGAAGATCGCCCCCGACGCTCCCGATATGCCGATGATCACTCTGCGCATGGTTTATCCTTCACGAATGGGCGGGATGATTCGACTTGAAAGCATCCCGCTCTCAATGGGCATAGAGGTGCTCGGGCAGCCACAAGGCCAGTTGGGGAAAGAACAGCAGCAACACGATCAGCAGCCCCTGCGCCACCAGGAACGGCAGGATGCCGAGATAAATGGCTTTCAGGCTGATATCGGCGACCTGGGCCCGGATGACGAACAGATTCATCCCCAGCGGCGGATGAATCAGGCCGATCTCGATCACCACCACCAGCATCACCCCGAACCATACCGGATCGAAGCCGTTCTCGATCACCAGGGGGAAGAAGATCGGCACCGTCACCAGGATCATGCCGATGCCGTCGAGGAAGCAGCCCAGCACGATGTAGATCATCACCAGGGTCGCCATCACCGCCGTGGGCGACAACCCCATGTCGCGCACCCAGGCCACCAGGGCGCTCGGCACCTGGGTCAGCACGGTGAAGTAGGAAAACACATAGGCGCCGACGACGATGAACAGCAGCATGGCGGTGGTCTGCACCGCCCGCAGGGCGCATACCCACAGCCCCGCCAGGGTCAGGCGGCCGGTGGCCATGGCCAATCCGATGGCGGTGAAGGCGCCGATGGCGGCTCCCTCGGTGGGGCTGAACCAGCCGAGATACATTCCGCCGATGGACAGGCCGAACAGAAAGGCCACTTCCCACAGATTGGCCAGATGGCGCAGCCGCTCGCGCCAATGCAGGGTTTCCTCGCCCCTGGCCCAGGACGGGAACACCCGGATCACCACCAGGACGGTGGCGAGATAGAACACGGTCAGCAGCGCCGCCGGCACCAGCCCGGCGGCGAACAGCTTCAGCAATGATTGCTGGGCGACGATGGCGTAGATGACGAAGATGATCGACGGCGGCACCAGGATGCCGAGGGTGCCGCCGGCCGCCACCACCCCGGCCGACAGCCGGTCGTCGTAGCCGCACTGGCGCATCTCGGGGATGGCGACCTGGCTCATGGTGGCGGCGGTGGCCAGCGACGAGCCGCAGATGGCCCCGAAGCCGGCGCAGGCGCCGATGGTGGCCATGGCCTCCGAACCGCGGAAGCCGTTGAAGACGGATTTGGCGGCCTTGAACATCTTGGCGGACATGCCGGCCTTGGAGGTCACCTGGCCCATCAGGATGAACAGCGGCACCACCGACAGGGCATAGCCGGAGGCGACCTCGAACGGGGTGGTGCCGACGATCAGCAACGCCTTGTCCCAGCCCTCGATGGCGGCGTAGCCGACGGTGCCGACCACCGCCAGGGCGACCGCCACCGGGACCCGGATGAAAATCAGCACCAGCAGCGACAGCATGCCGATGATCCCGACCAGTTGGGGCGTCATGACGACCTCTCCGCCAGGAACAATGTCCGGAGATCCGCCAGGATCAAGGTGACGAGCGCCGCCAGGGAGCAGGCCGCCCCCACCAGCATCGGCGCCCACAGGACGGTGACCGGGATCATCAGGTCGGAGGTGATATCGCCCATGTCGTGGGCATCCTTGGCCTCGCCCCACATCACCACCAGCATGACCGCCAGCAGGCCCAGGCCGCACAGCTCCCCCAGGATTTCGAGGCCCAGCAGGGTGCGGGGGCCGACGAGATGGTCCACCACGTCGACCTGAACATGCTTGCGGCTGAGAAAGGTCTGGGGCACGGCCAGGAACACCAGATAGGCCATCATGATCTTGACCAGTTCGATCGCCCCGCTGATGGGATGGTTGAAGACGTTGCGCAGGAAAACATCGGCCACCGTGATCATCATCATGACGATCAGCGCCATGCCGGCCCCGGTTTCCAGCCAACCGGCGAGACGGTGGACGCGCGACGGCGGCGCGGCGGCCAAGGCGGCGGGTGGCCTCATTGCGCCGCGACCTTGGCCGCCGCCATCCGCTGCTTGAAGGCCGCGACCATCTCGGCGGCTTTCAGCCCCTTCTTCTGCTTGTCGGCGATCAGTTCGGCCATGGCCGGCTGGACGGCGGTTTCGAAGGCCTTGCGCTCGTCGGCCGATAACGTGATGATTTCCATGCCGTTCTTGCCGGCCCACACCTTGCCGCCATCGGCGGCATCGTCGGCGGCCTTGCCGATCGCCCAGGCGATCTTGGCGCCGCTGTCGCCGTCGATCAGCGCCTTGAGGTCGGCCGGCAGATGGTCGTAGGCGGCGGGGTTCATCACCAGCGCGAAGGTGGTGATGTTGGCGCCCCAGTCGATGGCGTATTTGGCGGTGACCTGGAACGAATCCAGCGCCTCCCACGCCAGCAGGGCGCCGTCGATGGTGCCCTTGCTCATGGCGTCGGCGATCTGGGCGGTCTCGGTATAGACCGGCACCGCCCCCAGCGCCGTCAGGGTCGCCGCCGCCACCGCGTCGGGATAGCGGATGCGCAGCCCCTTGAGATCGGACGGCTTGTGAACGGCGGCCTTGGTGGTCAGCAGGGCCAGCGGCGTCCCGGCGCTCAGGGCCAGCACCTTGACGCCCTTGTGCTCCTCGCCCAGGAAATCGGGCAGTAGTTCGGTCAGCGCCTGGGAGGCGGCGGCGGCGCTGTCGACGATGAAGGGGATGTGCGACAGCTCGGACAGCGGGAAGCGTCCCGGCGTGCCGCCGTGCATGGCGAACGCCATCTCGGCGACGCCGGTCCGCGCCAGGTCGTATTGGCGCGGCATGGCGCCCAACTGGCCGGAGGGGTAGATGGTGATGGACAGCCGGCCCCCCGACCGCTGTTTCAGGCCATCGGCCCAATCCTGCTGCCAATGGGTATTGTGGTTGTTGAGGGGTTCGAAGGTGGACAGTTTGAGATCGATGGCCTGGGCGTCGGCCCGCAGCGTTCCGAATGGCGACGCGACGGCAAATGCGAAAGCCGTCAGCAGAACGAAAATCCTGACGTTCATGGTCCCCTCCCTCATGCGGCCCCTTATGTTCGGACCTGCCGACACCGGTTGTTCCGATGTCGACATTCACTCTAACTCTAGGCGGCCCCCCGGCAAGGGACAATCGCCGGCCGGGGGGCCGTGTCTCCTATCCCTTAAGCATCTGCGATCCGAAGAACCGGGCCGGCAGCGAGCGTATCAGTTCCAGCGAGTCCGCCGCCGCGAAATCCTCCAGCCGCAATTGCGGGTTGATCGGGCGGATACGTTCAAACTCGGAGCGGGCCTTGGCATCGCAGGGCGGCGGGATGGTGGCGTCGATCATCACCTTCGATCCCTTGCGCTGCCACAGGCCGGTACCCGGCGCTCCCAGTTCCGGCAGGCTGGCGTCCATGGCGTGGTTATGGGTGCCGGGGATGGTGATGATGTCCTCGGATGGATTGACCCGGGTGGTGATCGCCCACATCAGTTCGGCCGGATTGAAGATGTCCACATCGGCATCGACCGCGATCACCACCTTGGGGTGCTGATATTCCGACGACAGCGCCGCCAGCATCAGATTCTTGGCCTCGCCATAGGCCCGCTGGGTCATCTGGATCACCACCCCGAACACCCCCGGCAGCACCATGACGTTGTGCAGGTTGGGACCGCCGCCGATATCCTTCAGGCGGCGGAAGATGGTGGCGCTCATGGGGATCTTGTGGAAGACGCAGCCCTCCATCTCGGA
>Ga0316222_1002882_pt1 | contig 17675 bp, 14 predicted proteins | sample TBH18011metaG_FD_206008 | JGI IMG/M metagenome (GOLD analysis project Ga0316222, IMG submission 206008) | Freshwater microbial communities from Trout Bog Lake, Wisconsin, USA - TBH18011 | ecosystem: Environmental > Aquatic > Freshwater > Lake > Hypolimnion/Profundal zone | place: USA: Wisconsin...
GGCGACCGGCGCTTCATTCGTCTCCAGCGCCGGGTCCAATATCTCCACGTCTCCCTGCTTGCGCAGGTTGGTCAGCCACTCGTCGAACAGCAGGTTCACCTTTTGCTGCAGCAATATCTCCTCAAGTCGCGGAGATACCTTCTCCAGCGGCGGAATCGCTTCTCCGGCTGCGTATTGAGGCACAAGGGTGTCGTGATAATAGGTCTCAATTTCCTGCGGCGTAATGCGAATTCCCTGCCGGAAACGCTGCTCAATGAAGCGCAGAATCTCAAGCCGGTAGCGCAGATAGGCATCCACACGCTCCGGCGTCAGTCCATGGTTGGCAAGGAACAGCTTCCAGCCGGTATCCGAGGCACAGTTTTGACGCACACAGGCCGGGACTTCCTTGCGAATATCCGCCAGCCGGGCATCCACCTCCGCCTGCTGAGGCTCGGAGCTTTGCGCATCCTCGCGGCGAATTTGCTGCTCAATCAGCGCGCGGCTGATGAGCTGCTCGATCGCTCGCCTGCGGGTGAGCACACCTTGTCCGGCGCGGCCCGGGTCGAGGACCGACAGGCGGATTTCGTCGTCAATATCAGTGTCAAGAATCGCCTGCCGGTTGACCACCGCCACTACCCGGTCAAGCACGACCGGCGACGCGCCTTCAGCCGCCTGCGCCCATACCGGACGGCCCCGCACGACTGCCAGGCAAACCAGGCACATGCCCAGCAGGCTGGTTAGTCTGCGTGCTTTGGCGCGAATTAGGGGCCGATTGCTCATTAGAAGGTCTGTCCCAGGCTGAAGAAGAAATTAAAGTGTGGAGACTCGCCCATATGGGGCGCTGATCCTGGCTGTGAAAGCGAGTAATTGTAGATCACCGGATAGATGGGTGGATTCAAGTTATAGCTGAAGTCCAGCCGTATGGGCCCCGCCGGCGTATGGTAGCGCAAGCCCACTCCCGGCGTATGCGAGAAGTAGTTGAAGCTGCATTGGCCTTCAGGGCCGGTAGAGGTAATGGGACCAGGCGGCGGCTTGAGCGGATCAGTAGGCACAACCAGGGATGCCCGGCACGCGCCCTTCCCCGGTTGGTGAACCCGAAGCGCGCTCATCCATGCATCCGATGCGTTGGTAAATACGTTGCCCATGTCGTGGAAGAGCACCAGGCTCACGGTGTTGCCAAGCCAGGGCAGAGTGGGCGGCGGGAGCCGCAGTTCAGTGCTGTTGATCAGCGCTCCCGCGCCGCCAATCGGGTAGCCCGTCTCGGGGTCGCGAGGGCCCGCTGCATTCATTGAGAATCCGCGCAGTGAGGTCGCTCCGCCCGCATACAGTCTCTCCGGCAGCGGAATCAGTTCATCCACTGGGGCGCCGAAGGCCCGCTCCTGGCCATAGCGCGTGTTTCGCGCCAGCACAAAGCGCCCTTTGCTAAAACTCAGATAGTTTGAGTTCTCCACGTCCAGGCGGTTGAATCCCACCTCGCCGCCAAATGCATCGCCGGAGAGGAAGTTCTGAAAGCTGGTGTAGGTGCCGCGATGGGCATCCAAGGGCGAATCACGGGTATCGCGAATCCACGTAAACGACGGGCCCGCGACGCGCACCGCGGTGGACAAGCGCGTGAGGTCGTAAGGACCAACCTGCAGGGTCTGTTGCAGTACCTTTACGCGGCGGAAGTTGTACTCGTACACAAAGGTATTGGCTTTGGAAAACCTGGACCCTGGATTGAGGAAACTCTCTGTCCAGCGCATTCCCGCCTGAAGCCGCGAGGCCACGTAAGTGGTCACATCCTGGCTGTTGGCATAGCCGCCGGAGAAGGTAAGACCAAAGTTGCGGTTGCCCTCAAAATGCGGAACCTGGAACAAGAGATCTATCTTCTGCTCAAGCAGGCCGTAGGTGCCACGCAGGGAGGCAGACTGCTCCCGCCCGAAAATACTGTTGCGCGTTATGTCCGCAATCACGCGGGGACTCACGCCGGTCTTGCCGTTGGGATTGCAGGTGGCGCCGATGACGATGGCGCTGCCGCAGTTGTTTTGCGGCGTTCCCGTCTGCGCCTCAAACCCGAAGCCGTAGGTAAGAGCCCAGCGTCGCGCCTCCACTGCCTGCAGCAAGACAGTCTTGTGCGTCTCGCCGCCGTTGGGATTTTCGACCGCTGCATCTACCTCATTGAACAGCGCAAATTCGTACAAGTTGCGCTGCGTCTCGGTCAGCGCCGTCTCGTCCAGGGGATCGCCGGAGTGCAGCGTGATGGCCCGCGCCACCGTCTGCGGCCGGGTGTAATGCAGCCCCGTGAGCAGCACCTTGCGTACAAAAATCTGCTGCCCCTCGGTAATGCGAAAGATGACGTCCACCTTGCTTGGGTCAGCCTGCTCTATCTGCTGGGCGACGTTCACTACCACCTGGTCAAAACCGCGGCTCATATAGTCAGTAAGCAACGCATCCCGGTCCCCGGCCAGGTTCTGCGGAGAGAGCAACTGCCCCGCCGTGGTGTTCAGCAGCGGAGTGAGCTTGGCCGCATCCACATGCAGGTTTCCCTCGATTTGAACAGCGCCGACCCGCTGCTGTTCCCCCTCTTCAATCCTGTAAGTAACAACCAGTTGACCGATACTTTTCTTCAGCGCGGCCGCAGTGGCCTTCTGCACATCGCCCGCCCCCGTTGCGCTCTTGTCTGGAACGCGATTATCTGCCGCGCCCGTCTCAGGGGTGCTGGTCTCAGGCGTGATCTTCGTGTTCGGGAAGCCGTTGTTACGGTAGACAGCCTGCAACGCTGCCATATCGGCAGACACAAGGGCCTGGCTGTAGGCTCCGTGGTGGTCCAGTGAATCCGCTGCACGGACGCTCAGAAATTCTTTCAGGGTAGCTGCGTCAAAGTAGCGGTTGCCTGCCACAGAGACGCGCTCGACGCGCCGGCGTGGGCCCAGCTCTACCCTGTATGCAATCACCACCTGCTGGGCATCCGTGGACCGCTGTTCGTGATTCACCTTCACATCGAAGTAGCCGAGCCGCTGGTAGTAGTCCCGCAAGCGGCGATTGCCCTCGTTGAGCAGGTCCTCGTCAACCGTTCCCTCTTCAAAGATGGGAATCAGGCGCTTCACCCGCTCCGGGCTTATTCCAGTTCCCTCAACCAGCACCTTCACCACCGGCCCCTGGTAGACGGAGAAATGGAAGTTGACCTTCTTTTCAGCGCTATCGTATTGCTCCGCCTCAAGTTTGATCTCAGCCTCAAGCCGCTCCTGTCCCTGGTAGTGCTTCAGCACTCCGGTGAGCGCGCGATTGCTGCTTTCGTGGTCGACAAGGGAACCGGTCTTGAGGTGCGCATGGCGGCGAAACTCGTCCGCTTTCATTCCGGGGTCACCCGTGACCTCAACCTTGCCCACTCGCGCCTGGGGTCCAGAGGCAACCGTGAAGCTTATATCCACCAGTTGCTCTTCAGGAAGTGGTGTGAGCTTTTGCGTGATTACCGGTTGATGGAATCCATTCTGCGCCATAGTCGCCCGCATCTGCGCAATCGCCTGGGTGAGCCGGGCCTGGGTAAAACGGCTACCCGCCGCCAGTTGGCTTGCCCTCAGCAGTTGCGTATTCAACGTGGCGCCCTTGGCTCCGTCCACGCCAACCGTGCCAATAAACGTCCGGGGAGTCCCGCGAAACACCAGGGCCACCCCGCCGGAGTCGCGCACCCCCTCGACTCGGACGGTCTCATACAAGCCGGTGGCAAAAAGCTGGCGCAGGCTTTGCCTGAGTTTTTCAGGGTTCAACGGCACGGCTTCAGCCTGCGCAAGATGCCCCGGCAACGGATCAAGCCGGTCCGCCGGAACACCCTCAAAGGAGATGCGCTTTACCGTCAGGCCCGTCCACTGCAGCAGGGACGCCGCATTGGAAGCGGACGGCACCGGCTTTGCTGCAACAGCGCTCGGCACGTTCTGGCTCCAGCCAGCTACTCCCACACCGACCTGGAAGACAAGGATGCAGGCCAGCAGAATCCCGGACCAGGCGGCAAAAATCCGCCGCCAATGGCTTTGGCGAACCACCCCGTGCTTGCCGCTCTTCCCTGCCGGCTTTGTATGCAAAATCGTCTCTCCCAAAAAGCGTGAGGAACTAAACCTCAATGCGAAACAGCACCACAAGCGCCCAATTATGAGACGGACGTTGGCCCCGGTCGTCTTTGCGCCAGAGCTCGGTCCACATAACCGCTTCCCCTTATACTAACGATGATAGGAGCCCCGCGCAGCAGCGCCCGGCCTCATGAGGGGTCCAAAAGGAAGCGTATGTCCCAATCCCAGCAACCGACGCGACCTCAGGATGCCAATGCAGCCAGCTTTGCGCGCGAGGGGGCACTAGCGCCCCCTCGCGCGCCCTATACACCCCCCACACCGCCCGATCCCATTGAGGCAGGCGCACTGGCCCGAGCGCAAGCTGGCGACCACCAGGCTTTTGAGCAACTTTACGTTTTGCACAAAAGGCGCATCTATTCTTTATGCCTGCGCATGGTGGGCAGCATCGCAGAAGCAGAGGACCTGACTCAGGAGGTGTTTCTCCAGTTGCATCGAAAAATATGTACCTTTCGGGGAGACTCGGCCTTTTCAACCTGGCTGCACCGACTGGCAATTAATGTGGTACTGATGCAGTTGCGGAAGAAGGGCCTCTCCGTGATTTCACTGGATGAAGCCATGGAACCGGCTCCAAACGAGGGGCCAGGCCGCAGCTTCGGGGCTGCCGATCCGGCCCTTTCTGGCACTATAGACCGGCTGGCCCTAGAACAGGCCGTATGTGACTTACCCGCAGGGTACAGACTGATTTTTATCCTGCACGATGTCGAAGGTTACGAGCATAATGAGATAGCTTCCATGCTTGAATGTTCCATAGGTAACAGCAAATCCCAGCTACACAAGGCGCGCCTCAAACTGCGCGATGCCATGCGCTCCCATCCAGTCAAGGAGGCGCAGCCGTGAGCGACGAAACCCGCACAATGACTTGCGCCGAGTTCCACGCCCTGTTACCTGACTTTATCGGTTCGGGTAAGAACGCCGCCAACCATCCCCATATCCAGAGCTGCGCCCTCTGCAGCGCCCTCCTCGCCGACCTTGAGACCATTGCCGAAGCAGCCCGCCACCTCTTCCCCGCCGTAGAGCCCCCCGATGAGCTGTGGGAACATATAGATTCAGCGATCAAGAACGAGAAAGACGCTCCCAAGAAGCTTTGATACAGCCCTGCCTGCTGGGCCCAGGCGATTCCCCCTCTGGGCACAGTCCCTTCGCCTCGCGTGCACTCCGGCAAATTCCTCAGCCGCAGGCTCTCTTCCTCTCACCTTTCGCCGCTCCGTGCCGATACACCCATCGAGCAATTCTGCATCCAACTCTGCAGCGGAGGTTTAGCAGGGGCAAGTTGCGGCCGAAGCTCCCAAAGAGTCCAGGGAACCTGCTGGCGCGGCGCAGCGTACCTGCAAGACAGCGCCGAGGGGTATGAAATGGGGCAATAGGCGGGCAGGAGGAAGGATATTCTTGAAACTTTTCCGAACCTGCGCTGTCTAACGTAGGAAAGTTGATAAAAGGACACTCAATGCAAAGCCAGCAGCCTAATTCGCCCCAGTCTCCCAGTTCATCCCCCAAGATTCCGTCCGGGGTGCGCCGCATTCCTGTACTTCCGGTTCGAGATACAGTCCTGTTTCCCCATGCGGTTCTTCCACTTACGGTGGGCCGTGAAAGCTCCATCCAGCTGATTGAGTCGTTGGGTGAAGAGCGCACAATTGTGGTAACGGCGCAGCTTGACCCCCGCCTTGACGCACCCAAGCCGGACGATCTGCACGCCGTAGGAACGCTGGCAACGGTGCACAAGGTAGTTCGCATGCCGAACCAGAGCCGCTTTGTGTTCACGGAGGGCATTGGACGCGTGCGCCTGGTGCGCTACTCGCAGACTGAGCCTTTCATGGTGGCTGAAGTAGAGGACATGGAAGACGCAGAGCCGGCAACCAGTTCCGGTTTTGAAGCCCTGGTGCGCAACGTCATCGGCCAGTTCCAGCAGATCGTCTCCGAGTCGCCGACATTGTCTGACGAATTGCGGACCATCGCCGCCAATATCGAAGAGCCGAGCCGGCTGGTTGACTTTGTTGCCTCCTCGCTGCCCTTTCTGACCACCGACGACAAGCAGCAACTCCTCGAGAACGCAAGCATCGTGGAGCGCCTGGAATTGCTGAACAAGCACCTTGCCAAAGAGATTGAGGTGCAGCAGTTACGCACCAAGATCCAGACCGAGGTGCAGGACCAGGTGCAGCAGTCGCAGCGCGACTACTATCTTCGGGAACAGCTAAAGGCCATCCAGAAGGAACTGGGCGATGTAGACGAGGGGCAGCGCGAAATTGAAGACCTGCGACAGAAGATTGACGCCGCCGGCATGCCCGAGGACGTGAAGAAGGAAGCCCTGAAGGAACTGACGCGCCTTTCGCGCATGTCTCCCATGGCAGCCGACTACTCCCTCACCCGGAACTACATTGAGTGGCTTGCCGTCCTGCCCTGGGCCAAGAGCTCCGGCTCCAAGATCAACATCAGCAAGGCCAAGGAGATTCTGGACGAGGACCACTACGAGCTGAAGAAGGTAAAGGACCGCGTTCTGGACTACCTGAGCGTGCTCGAACTCAAGCCCGACATGAAGGGGCCGATCCTGTGTTTCGTGGGCCCTCCGGGCGTGGGCAAAACCTCGCTCGGCCGCTCTATTGCGCGCGCCCTTGGTCGGAAGTTCCAGCGGGTCTCGCTGGGCGGCATGCACGACGAGGCAGAGATTCGCGGGCATCGCCGGACCTATATTGGAGCTTTGCCAGGCCAGATCATCCAGAGCATACGGCGGGCCGAAACCAACGATCCGGTAATCATGCTGGACGAAATCGACAAGTTGGGCCGCGACTTCCGCGGCGACCCGGCATCTGCCCTGCTTGAAACGCTTGATCCGGAGCAGAACAACACCTTCCGCGACAACTATCTGGACGTGCCTTTTGATCTCTCCAAGGCACTGTTTATCTGCACGGCCAACCAGCTCGACACGGTTCCGGCGCCACTGCTCGACAGAATGGAGCTTATATTTCTCCAGGGCTACAGCGAAGAGGAGAAGGTGCACATTGCCTTCCGCTACCTGATTCCGCGGCAGATCAAGGAGAACGGAATTACAGCGGAGCAAATTGAGATTCCCGAGGAGTCTGTGCGCCAGATTGTTCGCCACTACACGCGCGAAGCAGGAGTGCGCAAGCTCGAGCAAGTGATCGGCACAGTTTGCCGCAAGCAGGCCCGCCGCGTGGTCGAAGGCAACAAGGAAAAGCTGGTGGTGACCAAAGACACGCTCAAGGAGTTCCTGGGCGGCATCCAGGTTCGTGTGGAGACTGAGGTTGCCGAACGCATAAAGCGCCCCGGCGTGGCTATCGGTCTGGCATGGACGCCGGCCGGCGGCGACATCCTCTTCATTGAAGCCAACAAGATGAAGGGCAAGGGCGGATTCACCATGACCGGACAAATCGGTGAGGTCATGCAGGAGTCCATGCAGGCAGCGCTGACCTGGGTACGCTCGAACGCCGCCTCGCTGGGGCTGGATGAGGACTTTACGAAGGACATTGACCTCCACATCCACGTGCCTGCTGGAGCTATCCCGAAGGACGGCCCCTCGGCAGGCGTAACCATGGCAACGGTGCTGGCATCGCTGCTGACTGACACTCCAGTGCGTCCCCTCACCGCCATGACCGGTGAAATCACGCTGAGCGGCAACGTGCTGCCGGTGGGTGGAATCAAGGAGAAGTTTTTGGCCGCTCGGCGCGCCGGGGTGACAACCATCATTCTGCCCGCCGAAAACCGTCAGGACGTAGAGGAAGATCTGACACCGGAGATCATGGAGGGCGTGCAGGTGCACTACGCGAGTCGAATTGAAGACGTGCTGGCTGTGGCCTTGCCGCTCCTGAAGGCCCGGCCGGATACGCAACCTGTCACGGCTCCGCCCGTAGCTCAATCTGTGTCGTAATTTGGATCAGAATCAAACAGCGAAGGCCGGCGAACCTGCCGGCCTTCGCTGTTTTTGTGTCCTGCCCCGGCAGCGCAGGCGCAAGCGGCAAGCCCCCTACACGCCGAAGGATAAGGCGCCGATGTATGATCTTTTCCCATGATTACTCGTAGAGCATTCATTCAAGGGGCCGCAGGGCTTGCCGCGGCCACGCGGGTGGCCGGAGCATCATCTCCAGTTGATGACTTTACTGCGCTGTTGAATGCATCGGGCAGGCGCAAGCTTGCCGCGGCAGCAGGACCGCCTGAAAAACTGCGCGCAGATGGATATGAGTTCGCGCATGTCTTCCTCAAGCCGCTCACACAGGAGCGACTGGTCAAGAACCAGACGCCCGGCGAGGGTGGAACGGGCACGCTTGAGGAACGCACGGCAGAGGTGATGCGCAACCGCATCTCACTGCTGGGCGGCTACCCGGTGCAGGATTTGGGCTTCCCCTACGACTGGTTTCGTGCCCCTCAGGAAGATTGGCAATGGCCGACCCACCTGGCGCGACACGCTTACCTGATGCCGCTGGCGCTGATGTACCAGGCTTCGGGCGAAGAGCGGTATGCGCAGCGCCTGGCGGATGTGCTGGTGGACTGGGTACATAAATTTCCGCTGGGAGGCGCTGGGCTCAAGTGGACATGGAAGACGAGGCCGGGCGCGGGCGCGCAGGCCAGCGGAGAGGGGCTTTTTCTGACCTACGTAGATGGCCCGTGGACAGCACTCTCAGCCGATGCACGCGTGCAGACCTGGTTGGGCCTGCTGGCACTGATTGCAGATGCACGGGCGATGAACAACCAAACAACAGCCTTGCTGCTGAGCAGCCTGCTGACCGACCACCGCCAGGTGATGCTGGACTTTCCGCGCACTGGAACCGCCAACCAGTTTCTGAGCGTAGGCACGGCTCTGATCCGGCTGGGGCTGTGGCTCCCTGACTTTGAGTGCGCCGAGGAGTGCCGGCGCGAGGGAATCAGGCGTGTAGCGCAGTTCGCAACCGAGGACGTGTATCCGGATGGTTCGGTGGCTGAGTGCTCGCCGAATTACGGGCTGGGCTCAGTGCGCGGTGTGCTGGAGACAAAGAAGGAACTGGAAGAGCATGGCTTCACTGCGCCCGCGATTCTGGGGGACCGCGTGAGGGCAGCGGCGCACTACTACGCCACTATCGCTGACCCGTTGGGCAGATCGCCGCGCATTGCCAAGGGCGGCGATTCAATTCGCGCCGCGCTGCGCGAGTTGAACCAGTCGGTTGCGGATGCGGAAGTGGCATGGGTTGCCTCAGGCGGAACGGAGGGCAAGCGTCCTGCACAGCTGAACTACGGCTATAACTGGGCGGGCCACTTCGTGATGCGCTCGGGATGGGAACCGAACGACACCTGGATGTTCTTCGAGCCCGGCCCTCGCGGCGCAGGACACCACGACAAGGCCCAGTTGAGTTTGCAACTTGTTTCGCACGGGATCGCTCTGCTCACCGACCCCGGCTATTACTCTTACTCGAGTGTGGGCGAGGAAGGTCGTATGGCCAACTACCTTGCCAGTACGTTTGCGCACAATACGGCCATTGTTGACGGTATGGGACAAAGAAGCTTCTCCACGGGCAAAGGGCGCGCACCGAACTCCGCCGCCGGCGAATACCACTGGAGTGATGGACCGGAGCGGTGCTCGGCCGAGGGCGCATATACCTACGGATATGGCGAGGCAGGAGAGATCGCTGTTGTTCACCACCGCAGAATCTCGCTGTTGAAGCTCTCCAAAATGTTCCTTGTCGAGGATCAGTTTACCGGTGAAGGGTCACACAAGTACGAGATTCTTTGGCAGGCCCCTCCTGATGCGCAGGTGGCAGTCAAGGGACGGAATGTGTCCATCAGCACGCAGCGCGCGCAGGCCACGCTGGAGTTCGAATCGTCGGAGTCATTGAGCGTGACTACCCTCAGCGGCAGCAGAGAGCCTATGGGCGGCTGGTACTCAGAACACTACGGAGAATTGGCGCCTGCCAACACAATTTACGTAACCTCCTCGGGAAGGGAAACAACCGTCACCACGCGAATTCGGGTGACTGAGCTTTGAGAACGACGGGAACCGCAAGCTAACGGCAAGGTTTCTCTGGGAATGCATCACCGGGTGGCACGCAGAGCGGAGACGCATAACGGAACTGGTGGGAATCAAAAATTGGGAGAAAGCGGCGCGGGGCTGAAGGAAACCGGGAATGTGTCGATAAATGACACAGAATCCAGTGCGCGGATGTGCGCGGAGAGCGGTGACCATGGCAACCTCACAGGCAGTTCCTCATCAGATTGTTCCGTTGCATCTTTCAGGAAACACCACTGAACAACAAAACAGAATGCTGCAGGAGTTTCTCGGCGAAGCCGCCCAAAGCGCGTACAAGATGGCTATCGAGCAACTCGATCGGCAAAGCGCGCAAACCGTTCTCGAAATGGACAGGAAGCTCAAGCGCGAAGTTGCCGACCTGGTGGTGGAGATCATCCAGCGCCATACTGTAAGCGCCAAGTACAAGGATGAAGAGGTGGGCTCGGACCGTATCTATCCACCCACCTATCGGGTGCGTCCGGTGGAGGCGCAGGTGACGGAACTGCGTAAGCTCTTTCCCAGCCTGGGCAGTTGCCAGGAGAAGTTGGCGCGGAGGCAGGTTCCAGACGGCGCCGAGGCATGGTTCGCCATTCCCCGGTGGCAGGCGCTTGCACCTACCTACAATGACGCTGTTGAAATGATGCTCGGAGTGCTGGCCTCAAAGCGCAGATTCTCCAACCGCATCGTCGGCAAGCTGGGCGAGAAGTTTCTGCGCCAAAGCGAGCGATCGAAGCTGGCAGAGAAGATTCTTGCCGACCAGCAGGAAGGCACAGACATTCTTGTAGTGGGCGCACAGGCCGGTTTGCTGCACCGCGGATCCTCTGCCCGCCGGACTCGCGTCGCCATGGCTGGTAACGAGTTTGGACTTGGCGTGTTCGCATTCGGCTGCATGCTCTTGACGCATCCTGAGCGGCTCTCCTCCGGCGACACTCTGATGATCGACTGCGGCGGAGACGAGTACTCTGTGCGCGGCGACTACACTTTCGACCGGGTTCCCCTGTTCGACTACGACATTGCCGGCATCGAGTTCAGCATCTTCTATGAGGACCGCGCCCGCAACCTGTGGGGCACACCCACCGGCTTCCTCTACAAGCTGGTTTGATCTTCCCGGTCATCCCTGCACATCCGGCTTCGACACTTTGCCGCCTGCCACGTCTAACTGGCAGGCGGTATTCTTTTCAAGCTATGCATGTGCAAGTTCTCCTCTTTGGGATATTGAAGGATTGGTTGGGCGCGTCCGCGCTTGCAATCGAGTTGCGCCCGGGCGCCTCAGTGGGTGAACTGCTTGAACATGTGAGCAATGCGCTGCCTGCAAACCTGCCCGCGCTGGCCACGAGCGGCATCGCCGTAAGCGTGAACGCCGAGTTCGCAAATACCGCGCACATTCTCCACGAAGGCGATGAGGTGGGACTGTTGCCTCCCGTTTCTGGCGGTGCGCCAGATCGCGATGAGGAGACGCCCACGGATGCCATTGCCCTCACCCAGCATCCCATCGACACGGAGAAGTTGCTGGCTGCGGCCAAACACGGGGAAGACGGCGCCGTGGTGGTGTTTGACGGCATCGTCCGCAACAACACCCGCGGCCGCCAAACCCTCCATCTCGACTACGAGGCCTATGAAGAGATGGCTGCGCGGCAGATGCATCAGCTTGCATGCGAAGCCCGCGAGCGCTTTGGCGTGCGCCATATAACCCTCGTCCACCGGCTTGGACGCCTCCAGGTGGGCGAGACCAGCGTGCTGATCGTGGTGGCCTCGGCCCATCGCGGGGCGGCCTTTGAAGCCAGCCGCTGGCTCATCGACACCTTGAAGAAGACCGTGCCCATCTGGAAGAAGGAGACGTTTGTCGATGGGGTTGTCTGGGCCGCAGGCGAGCCGTTTCCAGCCGAACTCGCCCTGAGTCCGCCGGAGGCCGCTCGTGAAGCCTAGCCACTTTGTATTCCTCCGTTCACTCCGGTTCCGGATTCTCGGACCTGCCCTGCTGACCCTGGCTTCAATGCAGGCACAGCCCCTTACCGCCCAGGAGACCACACTGCGCCTGGATGTAAAGCTGGTTAATGTTTTCGTCAACGTCGCAGACCGCAATGGAGCCGTCGTCGGCGGCCTTTCCCGCGAGGACTTTGCCGTCACGGAAGATGGCCGTCCGCAGCAGATTGCAGTTTTTGAGAAACAGACGGAGATGCCACTCAACCTGACGCTGGCCATTGACACCAGCGGCAGCGTCCACAAGGATATGGCTGAAGAAGCAGCCGCCGCGCGCCGCTTCGCGCACGCCATCCTTCGCCCGCAGGACCAGATGAGCCTGCTGCAGTTCGCCACCGACGTGCGCGAGCTGACGCCCTTCACCAACAAACTGGGCCAAATCGATCGTGGACTTGGCCAGTTGCGCGGCGACTTCGCCACCGCCCTTTACGACTCCATCTGCCTCGGCTCCGAGCGCCTTGGGCGCAAAGAGGGTCGCAAGGTTCTGGTGCTCATCTCTGACGGCGACGACACCGCCAAGAACACCACCTACGCGCAAGCCCTGGAGCAGGCTCTGCGCAACGAAGTAATGATTTACACCATCATCGACGTCCCCATCGAGGAGAGCGCGGGCCGCGACCTGGGCGGCGAGCACGCCCTGATCACCCTGGCCGAGCAGACCGGCGGCAAGCACTATTACGTGAGCGACGGCGGACTCGACAAGGTCTTTGCGCGCATCAGCGACGACCTGCGGACCCAATACCTGCTCGGCTACTATCCCCACCACCAGGCACCTGGAACCAGTTTCCACCGCCTCGAAGTGACTGTCCCCCGCGCCGCGGTCCAGGACTTCAACATCCGCCATAAGACCGGCTACTACACTGACTCGCCAGCAAGCAGAAACTGAGTACGTTTGAACGAGAGTTAATTCTGGCGCACCGGATGGACCGTAGCCGCATCTAAAATGGAATCATGACCTCTCCACTCGCATCACGCCGCCGCACCAAGACGCCCCCGCCGGGCGAGACCGGGCAGGAGGCGCTCTACTTGCGCTCCCTCAGCGATCGCCAGGTAAATGTCGCGATCAAGCTACGCGATGGAGAAACTGTCCGCGGCTGGATCGAGTACTTTGACGAAGCCATGTTGCGCCTCACCCGCGAAGGCCATCCCAACCTCTTTATCTACAAGCACCAGATCAGGACCATCAGCGAAGCAGGAAAGAAGCGCATGCACCGACCGGCCGCCGCCATCAGCAATGGAAACGAGGCGGCCCTTTGACCGCCGCTACGGAGCTCATCTGGGTACCTCAGGCAGCCGAGATTGCGCGGGAAGCGGGCGCATGCCTGCGCGACTTTCTCGCCCAAGGCGTAGAAACCGAGTACAAGGGCGACGTTGACCTGGTCACCATTGCGGACCGCACCGTGGAAAAGCTGATCAAAAGCCGCCTCGGCGAGGCGTTCCCCGAACACGGGATCTACGGCGAAGAGGGTACGCGCGAACGGATGGAGGGCGAGTTCCGCTGGTATGTAGACCCGCTGGACGGAACTACGAACTTTGCCCACGGCTTCCCCCAGTTCTGCACCTCGCTGGGCCTGGAGCAGCGACCCGCCGGAATTGGCCCCAACCAGGACGGAACACTTGTTGCCGCCGTCATCTACGACCCCCTGCGCGACGAACTGTTTACCGCCGAACGCGGCAAGGGCGCTACGCTGAACGGCAAACCAATGCACGTCTCGCGTATTCCCGAGCTGGGCGAGTCGCTGCTGTCCACCGGCTTTCCGAGCCGGAAACGCCACGCCAGCCCCAACATTCACTTCTACAACGAATTCACGCTGCGCTCCCACGGCGTGCGCCGCGCCGGCTCCGCCGCGCTTGACCTGGCGTATGTGGCCGCAGGCCGCCTTGAAGCTTTTTGGGAGTTCAATCTGAACCCGTGGGATACCGCCGCCGGAATTCTGCTGGTTGAAGAAGCCGGAGGCCGCGTAACGGACTTCGGCGGCTACCACTTCCGCCTCAACAGCCGCGAGGTGCTGGCCTCAAACGGACTCATCCAGGCCGAACTGGTGGATCTGTTTCAGGACATGTTTGCCGGGCGCGACCTTTCGCCCATTCCCACACCCCAGGAGTTTGCCCAGCGCCGCGCCGAAAAGGGATGATAATCCCTCGGCTTCCTGCGTCCCCTCCCGCATCGCAAAACGCTGTCGCGCGCGGGTGAGTCAACACAGGGGCTGCTATGCTACTATCAGCGTCGAGAAGTTTAGTTCCCCGGAGAATCCAGAGATGGCATACGTCATTGCAGAACCCTGTATCGGCACGAAGGACACCGCCTGTGTAGACGCCTGTCCGGTCGATTGCATCCACCCCAAGAAGGACGAAGACGGCTTTGCCGAGAAGGACCAGCTCTTCATCGACCCGGTCGAGTGCATCGACTGCGGCGCATGTGTTCCGGCCTGCCCGGTGTCAGCAATCTTCGCGCAGGACGACCTGCCGGAGAAGTGGGCTCACTTTACTGAGAAGAACGCCACACACTTCGGCCGTTAAGCGGCACCGCACCTTCACAAATAGTTGAGGTTTCTCTGAACGCGCATTCTGCCCAGGCAGAATGCGCGTTTGTGTCTGCGCACGACGCGGCTGATGCGAAAGATCGCATACCTCTCGCTCAGACATTGATTTTGGAGTTTTCTAAAAACTAGTGGACGGTCTCATTGGCGGCAGGCACATAGTCCTTATCCAGAACTGCACTCTCGAAGTCGCTCATTGAGGCTGTGCAAGGGCAAATCTCAAATCTGCCCTTCCCGACTTCGACAAACTCGACATTATCGCCGGTTTTGAGACCAAGCTGCTTTCTTACGTCTGTGGGGAGAGTGATGCGACCGTTGAAGGTGACCATTGCGGATGGCATGTGGAACCTCTGCCACCATTGTAGTCTTCAGGAGCGCCGCGCCAATAATGCGAAGATAGATTACGCATGAGCGTGCTGACCTCAGAAGCCGTGGTATTGCGCACCTGGCCGGTGCATGAGGCCGACCTGATCGTGAGCTTTTTTACGCGCGATTACGGTCGGTTGCGCGGCGTGGCCAAGTCTGCGCTCAAGAGCCGCAAGCGGTTCGGCGGGGCGCTGGAGCCGATGACGGTGGCCAATGCCTGGTTTGCCGAGCGGCCTTTGCAGGAACTGGTCCGTCTCGATCAGCTCGAAATTCTGCGCTCGCCCCTTGCCGCCCCCATTGACCACGCTCGGATGGCAGTGCTGAGCTTCTTTGCTGAAGTGCTGGACGAGGCGCTGCCCGACCACGATCCGCAGGAGACCGTCTTCCGCCTTCTGCTGGCGGTTCTGGAATACACGACAGCCGCGCAATCTGACCTTGTGCAGCCCTGGATGGCACTCACCTACTTCCAGCTCTGGATGACGCGCCTGATGGGCCTGCTGCCCGACATAGCGCACTGCACCGCCTGCGGCGCCCTGCTGGTGGCCGGTGAGACCAGCTTCAACTCCTTTGGCGACGGCCTCTTTTGCGCAGCGCATCGCACCGGCAACGCCAGCGCCCTCTCGGCTGACTCCTGGCACCTGGCCCAGCGGATGCTGCGCGCCCCGGCGTCGGCCTTTGCCGCCGAGCCCTGGCCGCGAAGGCGCGGGACGGACCTGCGGCGGTTTACCCTGCAGTCGCTGGAGCGGCACTTGGAGCGCAAGCTCCGCACGGCTGAAGCGCTGGGGCGGCTGGGCGGCTGATGCTTGCTTTGAGCCCCGCCGCAGGCCGCTGGCTGATAAAATTGCAGGAGTCCCGTCGAGAGAGAGCTTCCAGAGTGCCTACATCCACTGCTTCAACGGCTACCGCTTCAACCTCTGCCAAACCGGCCGCATTGACCTTTCAGGAGCTGCTCTTCCGCCTGCAGAGTTTTTGGGCGGCACGCGGCTGCATCCTGCAGCAGCCTTACGACGTCGAAGTTGGCGCGGGCACCATGGCTCCGGAGACCTTTCTCCGCGTGCTCGGCCCCAAGCCCTACCGCGTTGGCTATGCGCAGCCTTCACGGCGGCCTGCCGATGGGCGCTACGGCGAGAATCCCAACCGGCTGTTCCGGCACACGCAGTTTCAGTTGATTCTGAAACCGCCGCCCGTGAACGTGCAGGAGCTTTATCTGCAATCGCTTGAAGCAATCGGCATTGACCTGAGCAAGCACGACCTGAAGTTTGAAGAAGACAACTGGGAAGGCCCCACCGTGGGCGCTTGGGGCGTGGGCTGGCAGGTGATGATGGACGGGATGGAGATTACCCAGTTCACGTACTTCCAGCAGTGCGGCGGGCTGGACCTGGACCCGATCTGCGCGGAGCTGACCTATGGACTGGAGCGGCTGGCTGCTTTCATGCAGGACGTTGACTCCGTTTATGACGTGGTGTGGGCGCGCGATCCGGAGACCGGCGCGGTGGTGACCTATGGCGATGTGCGGCTGACCGAGGAACTACAGTACTCCGTTTACAACTTTGAAGACGCCGACGTTGACCGGCTGTGGGCGCACTTCAACAGCTACGAAGCGGAGGCGCAGGCGTTGCTGGCCAAGGCGAACGCGGTGTTGGCCGACGAGAACGCAAGCCCGACGGACAAGCGCCGTTTTCCGCTGATGTCGACCTATGAACTGGCGCTGAAGTGCTCGAATCTTTTTAATCTTCTTGATGCGCGTGGAGCCATCAGCGTAACCGAACGCGTGGGCATGATCGGGCGGATTCGCACTCTGGCGGTTGGCGTGGCCAAGGTGTACGCGGCGCAACAGCTTTTAGCCACCAGCGTCTAGCTTCAAGCTGTTTTTCCGTATCAAACGGTGCGGCACGATCCACCGCAACAAAGCCTGGAAGCTGATAGCTCGCTTTGCAGAAAGACACACAAGTTATGGCTGATTTTTTGTTGGAGATTGGGCTGGATGAGATACCGGCCCGCATGATTGCCCAGGCGGAGGCCGAACTTGGCCGCCGCGTTCACGACCTGCTGACCCGCGAGCGGTTGCTAACGGCTGAAGGCAAGGTGACCACCTACTCGACGCCGCGCCGCCTGGCGGTTGTGGCTGAGGGCGTGCTCGCCGGCCAGTCTGATACCGAAGAGCAGTTGACCGGCCCTTCGTGGAAGGTCGCTTTTAAAGACGGCGCGCCTACCGGAGCCGCCGAAGCGTTTGCGAAGAAGGCCGGCGTGGCTGTCTCAGCGCTTGAGAAGGTTACCACGCCCAAGGGCGAATATGTTGGCGTGACCGTGAAGCGTGCCGGCCGCCCCGCCTCTGAGCTGCTTGCGGCTGAGCTGCCCAAGGAAGTCCTCGGGCTGTATTGGGCCAAGAATATGTACTGGCGCGCAGGCAAGCCGGAGCGTTTCGTCCGCCCCGTGCGCTGGGTTGTTGCCCTGTTTGGCGCGACTGTTGTCCCCGTTGAGATTGCAGGCATCGCTGCCGGCAACACGAGCCGCGGGCATCGCATACTGCATGGAGATTCGCCGGTGGTTATCGCCGCGCCCAAGAGCTATGAAGCGGCGCTCGAAAAGGCTTTCGTCAAGGTGGATGTGGCGGCACGGCGTGCGCAGATTCGCAAGGCTCTCGACGCAGTGACCCGTACCGTGCCCGGTGCGCGCTGGCGCGAGGACGAGCCGCTGGTTGAGACTGTAGTGCACCTCACA
>Ga0316222_1002883_pt1 | contig 17671 bp, 22 predicted proteins | sample TBH18011metaG_FD_206008 | JGI IMG/M metagenome (GOLD analysis project Ga0316222, IMG submission 206008) | Freshwater microbial communities from Trout Bog Lake, Wisconsin, USA - TBH18011 | ecosystem: Environmental > Aquatic > Freshwater > Lake > Hypolimnion/Profundal zone | place: USA: Wisconsin...
TTGATTTCACCAGTTCAATGAACGTCTGATATCGAAAACCATATGAAAGCAATAGCCGGATCAACGGTCGTAAAACTCGTTGTAGCGCCGCAACGAGAGGGGCGGGTAGATCTCCGGCTATTTGAGTGTGTTCATTCATTGCTGCAACCTAAGTAACGCCTTAAGTTCGCATACTAGCATAAAAAATAATATTGTGTGCAAAAATAACACGTATTGTGTTTTTAAATAGGGATATTGAATATTTCAGCAGGATCATAAATTCGCGACAGTGAGATTGTTACGATATACGCAATAATAATTTGCCAGCTGTAGCCTATTTTCAATCTATTGTTGCGTGTAAAGTGTCACTTTAAACCGACGACAAAAATTCTAAGCAAATCTATAAGGAACACACCATGAATGATCAAACAGTTTTCCGTATTGTTCGACGACGAGCCAAACCGGGGTGCGCACTTGCCTATGAGGCACTCATTGCTGCAATGTTTGAAGATGCCCGCCGCTTTCCCGGCTATTTATCTGCCAAGCTAATCCCACCTGAAACTCCCGAAGGGGAATACCAGATCATCCAGCAATTTTCAACGGAAGCAGAAATGGCCCGCTGGAGTGCATCAGGGGAACGCGCCTCCTGGATGGAAAAGCTGGCACCCGTTGCGGAAGGAGATCCAGAGTACCGAATGCTGAATGGCCTGGATGCGTGGTTTGCACCCGCTGCAGTACCGGTAGGAAAAGTCCCGCCTCGCTGGCGAATGACATTTCTCAGTTGGTTGGGAATCTATCCGACGGTGGCTTTTCTTTTGACTTTTATCGCACCGCACCTGGAATTTCTCCCTACCATGGCGCGCATTGCAGTCATTACCATTCTGGTCGCCATACTGATGTCGTATGTCATTATGCCCCGCCTGACTCGCTGGCTTGGGTGGTGGTTGCGTCGCTGATTTCTGCCGATAACTGAATTGATAACTTAATAGATCTTTGAGAAATACGCTATGATTGTTTCACAGTTGGTCAAATTTTAACCACCCGAAACATCATGAAAATATTAATCTGCGGGGCCTCCGGGTTTGTGGGAAGGCATTTAACCCGTGCATTGCGGGATGCCGGACATACAGTTGTGCGAGCGGTGCGCCGCCCTGGAGAACCGGGTGATATTGCCGTGGATTTTCGCAATGACACAAACAAGGCGATTTGGTTGCCTCGTCTTAAAGAAATAACGGTGGTCATTAATGCAGTTGGCGTGTTGCGAGACAGTTCTGATACTCCAATGCAAAAGCTGCATGCCGAAACTCCTTTTGCGTTATTTGAAGCCTGTGCCGAGGCAGAGGTGGAGCGAGTGGTGCATTTATCAGCGCTGGGCATAGAAAGTGACCTTGATGTTCCCTATTTCACAACACGTATTGCGGCTGAGCAGGCTTTAAATGAGTTGCCCGAAAAAATCCGATGGTTATGCCTCAGGCCCTCTGTTATTTACGGGCAAGATGGGGCAAGTGCGCAGATGTTCAGACAGTTGGCAAAATTACCCGTGCATGTATTGCCTATGGGAGGAACTCAAGCTCTCCAGCCGGTTCATATTCGTGATATCTGCGTGGCCGTCGTGGAATGGTTAGCTGATCCAGTTGCAATCACACAGACGGTTGACGCCGTTGGGGCAGAAGCAACGACCATGCGTGGTATGCTGGATAGTTACCGGAAGCAATTGCATTGCCGGCCCGCCTGGCACGTGGCTGTCCCCGCCTTTATAATGCGATTGGCTGCGAAAGTGGGGGATTTCATTCCGTCCAGTCCGATGTGTAGCGATACATTCTCCATGCTTTCTGCAGGTAATACTTCCGATTCAGATAAATTCGCCAGGCTGATCAAACGTTCTCCCAAAAGTTATCGGGAGTTTATTGATTAGCGTGGGGGGACGTTGCCAATCATGATGAAACATCTGGCGGAAATTGTGTGATGAACTATCCGGAAAAATTGACTCCTTCCCTGCTTTCGGTTGGCATGATGGCAGTATTGCTCGCGCAGTTTCTTTCTGCCCTTGCCGACAATGCCATATTGATTGTGGCCATTGCCATCGTCAAATCACAGGGGCTGACTCATCTGGTACCTATGCTTCAGGAATCCTTCGTGGTGCCATTCATTCTGCTGGCTCCTTTTGTGGGGCAAATCGCGGATGCGTTTCCCAAAAGGCGCGTGATGTTGTTCGGTAATTCGCTCAAATTTATTGGCGCGCTTGCCATGGTATTCGGAGTCAACCCTCTGATTTCTTATGCGCTGGTTGGTGTGGGTGCGGCCATGTATTCTCCGGCTAAATACGGCATTCTTTCGCAAATATTTGGAGCGTCTTTGCTGGTTCGCGCAAACGGCATGATGGAAGGTTCGACTATTGTGGCAATTTTAATGGGTGTAGTCACGGGGGGATGGTTGGCTGATCATTCATTGTCATGGGCCTTCACCGGAGTCGTCGCCGCGTATGGATTGGCGGCATTGGCAAACCTGTTTATTCCCCATTTGCCAGCCGAACACACCGGGGTTAAATTTCATCCATGGAAGCTGACCGGAAAATTTATATCCTCCGCGTTGCGGCTGTTCAGGCATCCCGATTCACGATTCAGTCTGCTGGGAACCAGTGTATTTTGGGGCAGCGGCACCACTTTACGTTTACTCCTGTTCGCTTGGGTTCCGGTTGCTTTGTTGATTACCGATAATCAGACACCGGCCAATCTCATGGGGGCCGTTTCCATCGGCATCGTCCTGGGTGCGGGAGCCGCTGGGATATGGATCACTCTGGCCAAGGTCAATCGTGCGTTGATAGGTGGTTTGCTGCTTGGGCCGCTTATTTTCGGGCTTGCCTTTGTTCACAATCTCACTACTGCTGTCATATTGATGATTGCGATAGGGATGAGCGGCGGTTTTTTTATCGTTCCGCTCAACGCTCTGCTGCAAGAACGTGGGCACGAAACAATCGGGGCAGGTAATGCCTTGGCAGTGCAGAATTTTGTCGAGAATATTGCCATGTTATTGTTCGTGGGTGGCTATACTTGGGCCATTGAGGAAAATATTTCTGTATCAATTATAATTATCGGATTTGGGCTTGTTCTACTTGCTGTTATTTCTTTGCTGGCATTTTTCAGATTGAATCAGAAAGGAAGTGTGTTATGAAATTACTTCATTTTTTAATCACGATACCGTGGTCGTCGACATCAGCAGCAAAAGGATCCTGTTCTGCGCACCGGGCATGAATCATGTGAATGGCATTCGACGCCTGTTAATTTGAGCGAACAATTGCGAATTGACAGCGAAGCCAGTTTTGCCAAGGCCGCGACACAGATGATCGACAATCTCGACCAACAACTCTCAGTCTTTAAAGATAAGGAGAAAGAACATCCCGATGATTATAAAGTGATGCGTACAGCCGAATATCTGAAGCACACGGGAGGGGAAAGCCTGGATGGAATCTGGCTCGCCCATATTTCTGTAGTTGCCATTATCCGCAGCCGATGTGTGCCCAAGTGAGATTCCTATGAAAGGACAAACAGTATCACTATTGGCGGTTGCATTTGTTGCTTGTTCGACACCGGAAAAATCGCGGATTACGGACGCAGGCAGCGCCCCATTGGCTGATCTCAATATTGTCCGTGCAAATATTCCGGTAGTGTTGCTGGAAGCTAAAAAGCAACCCTATGCCATTCCCTCCGATCAAACTTGCAACGCACTTACGGGACAAATTAAGGCACTCGACGAAGCACTTGGTCCTGATTTGGATGCTCCTGCTTCTGAATCCAATCCCAGCCTGATCGAGCGAGGTGTTACCACGGCGGGTGATGCCGCTGTTGATGCGTTCAAAGGTGCGGCAGAAGGTTTATTGCCTTTTAGAAGCTGGCTGAGAAAACTAACGGGTGCAGAACGTCATTCCAAAGAAGTTTCTTCTGCCATTGCGGCGGGCAGTGTTCGCCGGTCATTCCTGAAAGGATTCCGTGCAGCGCGAAATTGTTCTTGAATGAAAATCAAAAGGATTTAATTTGTCGAAACAGTCACTAAAATCAGTTATATCGGTCATAACTGGAGCGCTTGTTTGGGGGCTGATGTGGTATCCATACCGACAGCTTTACGACGAAGGTGTTTCAGGTGAGCTGGCGACATTTCTGACCTACAGCATCGCACTTGTGTTCGGTCTGCTGGCTATGGGGCCCGTGTGGCGTGAATTGCGTACAGCCGGGTGGTGGGGCGTCGCGCTGATGCTATGTTCCGGCTGGACCAATTTTGGATACGTTCTGGCGATACTGGATGGTGAAGTCATGCGGGTGTTGTTGCTGTTTTATCTGGCACCCCTGTGGACGGTTATTTTTGCGCGCTGGTTGCTGAATGAAAAATTAAACCGTTATGGCTATGCCATCGTTGCGTTGTCGTTGGGCGGCGCATTTAACATGTTGTGGAATCCGCGCCTCGGTTTGCCTCTACCGCAAAATCGGGCCGAATGGATCGCGCTTTCTGCAGGAATGGGATTCGCATTGTTGAATGTGTTGGTGCGGCGAACTCAACATTTGAGTGTCAATTTTAAAGCTGCCAGCGTCTGGTTTGGCACGGTGCTGCTAACCGGGCTATCGCTGTTTTATCATGGAAACTTTCTGGTTCAAATGCAAAACGTGATCTTGAGCGCCGGCTGGTTGCTGGTACTCATCGGGTTGGTGCTATGCGCAACCAGTATTATTGTGCAATATGGTCTGACTAATTTGCCTTCCAATCAAGCGATCGTGTTATTTCTGTCTGAACTGGTGTTTGGGGCCGTGTCATCGTATTTTCTTGCGGGAGAGAAAATGGGGCTGCGGGAAATGATAGGTGCAGTACTTATTGTGTCAGCGAGCCTGCTTTCTGGCAAAATACACTCTGAGGCAGAACATGCTATCGAAAATTGTTACGACCTTCCCAACGGGCATGGCAATTGTGCCACTTCGAAAAATGAAACTCGCGATGCCCGTTTCCCCCTCTCCAACCCTCCCCCGGAGGGAGAGGGGGCGAACGAATCGCTACGCGAGTTTCACGTTAACGAGATCAAATAAATGAACAAGCCTGTTACAGTTGGTACACCACTCAGTCCTTCCGCCACCAAAGTCATGCTGCTGGGCAGCGGCGAACTGGGCAAAGAAGTTATTATCGCGCTACAACGATTGGGCGTGGAAACCATAGCGGTGGATCGCTACCCGAATGCACCGGGTCATCAGGTGGCACACCGCGCACATGTCATTAACATGGCTGACGGGGCAACATTACGTGCCCTGATTGAACAAGAACGCCCTGATTTAATCGTGCCGGAGATCGAAGCGATTGCCACCGGCATGCTGGTGGAGCTGGAGCGCGAAGGTTTGGTGCGGGTGATCCCCACCGCGCGTGCCGCACAGCTGACCATGAACCGTGAAGGTATCCGGCGGTTGGCGGCAGAAACACTGGGGTTGCCCACTTCGCCGTACAAGTTTGCAGACAGTCTTGAGGAATTGCGTGCTGCGACCGATTTTGTCGGCTTTCCCTGCATTGTCAAGCCGGTGATGTCCTCTTCCGGTAAAGGCCAATCTAAAGTCGATAGCGTGGCTGAAGTTGAGACGGCCTGGAACTATGCCGCTGCCGGTTCCCGTGTGAATCAGGGACGGGTGATTGTTGAAGGATTCATCAAGTTTGATTATGAAATTACTCAACTCACAGTGCGGGCTGTAGGTAGCAGCGGCGAAATTGAAACGCATTTCTGCGCGCCTATTGGTCATGTTCAGGTGAATGGTGACTATGTGGAAAGCTGGCAGCCGCAAGCGATGACTGAAGCGGCATTGCAACGCTCCCGCGAGATTGCCAAAAAAGTGACCGATGACCTGGGTGGCTTGGGCATCTTTGGTGTTGAGTTGTTCGTCAAAGGGGATGAGGTCTGGTTCTCCGAAGTAAGCCCGCGTCCGCATGATACCGGCATGGTCACCCTGTGCAGCCAACGCCTGAATGAATTTGAACTGCATGCCCGTGCCATTCTCGGGTTGCCGGTAGATGCGAGTCTGCGTGAGCCGGGTGCCTCCGCCGTAATTTACGGGCAAATGGATGAAAAAGGCATTGCTTTTACCGGTGTCGCCGAGGCATTGAACGTTCCACAGTCGGACCTGCGCCTGTTCGGCAAGCCGGAATCGTTTACCCGTCGCCGCATGGGCGTGGCTCTGGCGAATGGCAAAGATACCGATGAGGCGCGTGCGCGTGCCAAATTGGCCGCCGGCAAGGTAAAACCAGTCAAGGTGTAATGCGCGTTATCACTTCCACGTCTAGAATCCATGCTGCCCTCTATCGAACAACGACTCGCTACAGAAGTTTCCGCCAAACCTGCCCAAGTTGCCGCTGCCATCACTCTGCTTGACGAAGGGGCGACGGTCCCGTTTATTGCCCGTTACCGCAAAGAAATCACCGGCGGGCTGGACGATACGCAATTGCGTATGCTTGAAGATCGTTTGCGTTATTTGCGCGATCTGGAGGTACGGCGCACCGCGATTATTTCCTCGATCAATGAACAGGGAAAAATGACGCCGGAGCTGTTGGACGCAATTAGCCATGCCGAAGACAAGACCCGTCTGGAAGATTTGTATTTGCCGTATAAACCGAAACGCCGCACCAAATCGCAGATCGCTTTGGAAGCCGGGCTATTGCCACTGGCAGAAGCACTGTTGGCTGATCCAATGCTGAATCCGGAGGAAGAAGCGAAGCACTATTTGAAGCCGGCTTTTACTTCCGAACAGGGAGATAATCCCGGGGTGCCGGATACCAAGGCCGCTCTGGATGGCGCACGTTATATTTTAATGGATCGTTTTGCAGAAGATGCCCCCTTGTTGCAAGCTCTGCGAGAGTATCTGCAAGCGCATGGCGTCGTCGAAGCCAAGGTCATTGAGGGAAAAGAAGAAGCTGCCGCAAAGTATGCCGATTATTTTGACTATGATGAACCGCTGGGCGCGATTCCTTCGCACCGCGCGTTGGCCCTGTTCCGCGGGCGCCGCGAAGAATTGCTAAATGTTTCGTTGCGTCTGGATGGCGAAGCGGAACGGCCGAAATGGGATGCACCTCTTAATCCTTGTGAAGCACGCATTGCCAAACACTTCAACATCGTCAACCAGAATCGGCCTGCCGATAAATGGCTGGCCGATACGGTGCGCTGGACCTGGCGGGTAAAAAGCTTTTTGCATCTTGAGAGCGAGCTGATGGGGGCACTGCGTGAACGTGCCGAGACAGAGGCGATTAACGTGTTTGCGCGCAACCTGAAAGATTTATTGCTTGCTGCTCCTGCCGGACCTCGCGCTACTTTGGGGCTTGACCCCGGATTGCGTACCGGAGTTAAAGTGGCCGTGGTGGATGCTACCGGCAAGGTGTTGGATACCGCTGTGATTTATCCCCATCAGCCAAAAAATGATTGGGATGGATCACTGCATACACTCGCCAAACTGGCAGAAAAACATCAAGTTTCCCTCATTTCCATTGGCAACGGCACGGCATCGCGCGAAACAGATAAGCTGGCGCAGGATTTAATCGCCATGCGCCCGGAATTGAAACTCACCAAAATTGTCGTTTCAGAAGCAGGAGCTTCGGTGTATTCCGCCTCTGAGTTTGCCTCGCGCGAATTACCAGATATGGATGTGTCGTTGCGGGGTGCGGTATCCATTGCACGCCGTCTGCAGGATCCTCTGGCAGAGCTGGTGAAAATTGACCCGAAATCCATCGGAGTCGGGCAATACCAGCATGATGTGGGGCAGTTCCAATTGGCTCGTTCGCTGGATGCGGTGGTTGAGGATTGTGTCAATGCGGTGGGGGTGGATGTCAATACGGCTTCAGCACCCTTGCTGGCGCGTGTTTCAGGACTTTCAAGTAGCGTTGCACAGAGTATTGTGTCTTATCGCGATACGCATGGCATGTTTGCAACGCGCGGTGCCTTGAAAGAGGTGCCGCGTTTGGGGGATAAAACCTTCGAACTAGCCGCAGGCTTTTTGCGCGTGATGGGAGGGGATAACCCGCTGGATGCTTCGGCGGTGCATCCGGAATCTTATCCGCTGGTCAAGAAAATTCTTACCGATCTGAAGAAAAATATCAAGGAAGTCATCGGTGACAGCAAGTTGCTTAAGTCACTTAACCCGATCAAATATGCCGATGAACAATTTGGCGTTCCCACGATTACCGACATTTTGGTTGAACTGGAAAAGCCGGGACGCGATCCCCGCCCTGAATTTACGACGGCTACCTTCAGGGAGGGAGTTGAAGAGCTGAAGGATTTAAAACCCGACATGATTCTTGAAGGCGTGGTGACCAATGTCGCCGCATTCGGTGCTTTTGTGGATATTGGCGTGCATCAGGATGGCTTGGTGCATATCTCGGCACTCTCCCACACCTTCGTCAAAGACCCACACACCATTGTCAAGGCAGGTCAGGTGGTTAAAGTAAAAGTGCTGGAAGTAGATGAAAAACGTAAACGCATTGCGTTGACGATGCGTCTAACAGACAGTGCAGCTGAAAGTGGTAGAGACAAAGCGCCACGTGACCATGCAAGCGCTGCCAAGCGTATGGTGCAACTGAAACAAAAAGAAGTGCGTCAGCCGGTACCTGCGGGTGCCATGGCCGCAGCGTTTGCCAAATTCAAGGCTTAATTCGGGCGGTGCACGTAATGTGAGAATTTCAATATAATTAAAAGGTTATGGATTAGTTGGAATTCCGCATATGATCGGCCACTTTGGCAAATGCGTCAGACAATTCAGCACGAAGTTGTGCATCTGGAACGACTTCGTAAAGAGCGAGGTTCATACATATTAACCATTGGTCACGTTCCGACTTGCTAATTGTGAACGGCAGGTGACGATGGCGGAGCATGGGATGACCGAATTCTTGCACATAGAGTTGGGGGCCCCCCAGCCAACCGTTTAAATATTTGAAAAGCTTATCTTCCGATTTCTTGAGTTCCGTAGGGTGCATTTTACGTATGCCCTCTGTCTCCGGCAGTTCATCCATGAACCGGTAAAAACATTGGACTAATTCGCGTATTTTTTCTGCACCACCAATGCGTTCAAAGTGAGTGACTGTCATGAATTTGAGTGGGATGTGGATGGGGATAGTTCAATGATACTGCATCGCATGGTCTTTAGCACCAAGACAGCCCCCAGTAAGCTTTGAGCGAGATAGAGCAGGCTGGAAATACCATGCAGCATTTTGAACTGTCCGGCAAAAGCGCTTTGCATGATGTCGACCGGCAGTGCATGTGCTTTCAGAGAGGTCATGATCGGCTGAATGCCAAACTGCATAATGATCGTCAACAGCAACAGAAGAATGACTATCCGGAATGCAGTCTGTCTGAATGCGGCACGGCCGAATTTATTAATCCCATGAATCAGTAAATAGCATGCGCAGACCATGCCAATATACGCAACTAGAGTGAACATCTTGCCAGCTAGCATTCCAGCCAGCATTCTGTCTGGCTGGGCCTGGAATAATACGGGTACGGCAACGTAACCGATTCCCCATAATGACCCTATCCAGGCGGTAATCACTAACCATGCCAAGCTATCGGCAATTTTTCTCATGTTGTGCTTCCTGAACATTGATGATAGGTGTTACTTTACCAGTTTGCAGCTCGACATGAAAAGTAATCCTTGTGTGGGGTATCTTCGGTAAAATGGTCTGATAGTAAAACCTGGATATTTTGTTGCGCAATCGAATTTATTTCTCAATATTAAGGAACAACCATGACATTTACTGACAAAGCACAAACTGCCTACCTCGCGGGCGGCTGCTTCTGGGGGATGGAGGAACTGGTGCGACTTATTCCGGGGGTGCTCGAAACCGAGGTGGGGTATACCGGGGGGAATTCGATTAATGCATCTTACGATCAAGTAAAAACGGGTAACACCGGTCATGCCGAATCATTGAAAATCGTCTTTGATCCGCAGCAACTGAGCTACCGTCATCTGCTGTTTGAATTTTTTCGGATGCACAATCCAACCACGCGAAACCGGCAAGGAAACGACATCGGAACGCAATATCGTTCAGCAATATTTTATCTCGGTGAAGAGCAAAAAGTGGTTGCAGAAGAAGTGATTAAAACGGTCGATTTATCAGGCGAATGGCAAGCCAAAGTGGTCACTGAAGTTGTTCCCTACAAGGAATTTTATCGTGCCGAGGGGTACCATCAAAAATATTTGGTCAAGCACCCGCAGGGCTATACCTGTCATTTTATTCGCCGGCTGGAATTGGGAGAGGGCAATCCTTAATTCGATACTATCCGCGTTCAGCAGGGAGTGCCTGTCCCAGTTATAATGACGATATTAAGCATTTTGAAAGTATTTAGATGTATCCATCCATAGAAAATTTCGTTGGCAATACTCCCCTGGTTCAACTCAAGCGTATTCCAGGCGACACGGGCAACCTGTTGTTGGCCAAGCTGGAAGGGAATAATCCCGCTGGTTCGGTAAAAGACCGCCCGGCACTTTCCATGATAGCCCGTGCCGAGGAGCGTGGAGAGATCAAACCGGGTGATACCTTGATCGAGGCCACTAGCGGCAACACCGGTATCGCGCTGGCAATGGCAGCGGCAATGCGCGGTTATAAAATGATTTTGGTGATGCCCGAGAATCAGAGTTTGGAACGTTGTCAAACCATGCGTGCATTTGGTGCCGAATTGGTGTTGACGGCAAAAGCGGGAAGTATGGAATTAGCCCGTGATACGGCAGACAAACTACGCGATCAGGGCGGCGGAATCATTCTTAACCAGTTTGCCAACCCCGATAATCCGCTGGCTCATTATGAAGGCACTGCACCGGAAATCTGGCGCGATACTCAAGGCAGCATCACACATTTTGTAAGCAGTATGGGTACAACCGGTACCATTATGGGATGCTCGCGTTTTTTCAAGGAACAAAATCCTGATATTCAGATAGTCGGCGCACAACCGGAAGAGGGTGCCCAAATACCCGGTATTCGTAAATGGACGGCTGAATATCTTCCGGAAATATACGATCCCAAGCGAGTGGACAGGTTGGAGAATGTCAGTCAGCAAGAGGCGGAAGAAATGACTCGCCGCCTGGCACGGGAAGAGGGCATCTTTTGCGGGATTTCATCCGGTGGTGCACTTGCCGTGGCGTTGCGTATTTCAAGCCAGGTACAGAATGCAACTATCGTGTTTATCGTGTGCGATCGTGGTGATCGGTATTTGAGTACGGGAGTATTCCCGGTTTGAAGTGCTGCAAAATTAACGGGTAAACAGGGCAGCAGCTTCGGGTTTTTGTGCTAAAGCCTGTTCAACTTCTTTTTGATTCAGTGGGCCTTCGTGACGACCGACCAACTTGCCAGAGGGTGCATAGAGAAAACTGGTGGGTAGTCCTACTAGTCCGCCGAAATCTCCGGCTGTGTCCTCGTTGCCATAGATTATCGGATAAGAAACCGATTTACTTTTAGCCACGTCTAAAACTTCCTTCTTGCTCTCATACTGTACTGCCACACCAATCACCTGAATATCAGGATGCTGTTTTTGCAAAGAAACAAATTCAGGTAATTCCTCAATGCAGGGAGGACACCAAGGCGCCCAGAAGTTCACCAGTACCCATTTCCCCTGTAGTCCGGATAACGTATAACGCACGCCGTCCTTATCTTTTACAGCCCAATCTTCAGCCAAGGCAAGCGATCCTGAGAAGAAAAAAGGAAGCAACAACGCTAAAAATAGCGCCACTGATTTCAAGATTGATCGGTTTAGTAGGGTGTTCATAGTGAATATCTTAGCATTTAGGAATCAATAGTGGGAAGATTTTGAAACTCGTTGTGTTTGACTCGAATCTACCTAAAAGTTCGCTTCAGCGCTGAAGTTGTTTAACGAGATGGATCCGTTACAAACCCAATCCGCGTCAATCCTGCTTTAGATGCAGCAGACATAACTTGGGCCACCAGCTCGTAATGCGCAAATTTATCTGCACGTATATGCAATTCCGGCTGGGGCTGCTTTTTAGCTTCTACCGCGAAGCGGCTCGCCATGGTTGAGGCTTCTATCTTTTCCCCGGCCCAATAAAAGCTGCCATCTTCACGTATGCCAAACTCGATATGATCGGGTTTGGTGATATTGGTGTTGCTACTGGCTTTGGGCAGGTCAATTTTCACTGCGTTGGTCAGCAGGGGTGCGGTGATAATAAAAATGACCAGCAACACGAGCATTACATCAACCAAAGGCACGACATTGATTTCTGCCATCGGCCCTTGATGGCGGCGTGAATCAAAACTTCCGAATGCCATATTTGTTTCCTCAGGATAGGTGTTGAGAGTTAAAGTTCAAAGAGATCATTAGCTCTTTTTATCCCCGACCGTTATGAGCGCATACAAATCATGGGCAAAGTTATCCAGTTGCGCCAGCCAAATCCGATTCCGGCGGGTCAGTGCGTTGTAGGCCAGTACCGCTGGTATGGCGACTGCCAGCCCGACCGCAGTCATGATCAGCGCTTCACCCACCGGCCCGGCAACCTTGTCAAGTGTGCCCTGCCCACTCATGCCGATTTGTACCAGCGCATGATAAATGCCCCACACTGTACCAAATAGTCCGACAAAGGGCGCTGCAGATCCTGCCGAAGCCAGAACGGTCAGGCCATACTCAACTTTGGCTGCTTCCTGATCTATTCCATTTCGCAACACTCTGGTCAGGTATTCTGCCATGCCTCCTGCGGCAAGCAGCTTTTCCGCTCCACGCTGGTTACCGTTGCTGACCGAAAGGGCCTGCCGGGCGAGATCAGAAAACGCATTGTCGTCACTGCCTGTGGTGAGTGCTGAATGCATTTCCTGTAAGGAGTTGGCATCCCAAAATTGCTTTAAAAAAGCATTTGCACGGGTGCGTGCGCCTATGTTGGCAACCGCTTTGGTTACTATCAAATACCAGCTTGCCACCGACAATATCAACAGCAACGCTAATACGCATTTGCCCACCGCATCACACTGCGAAATAAAATGCGCAAATCCAAATCCCTGCTCCATATTATCTTCCTTCTAAAGTAAAGTTGAATGGCTGTAAAGCCACTGCTTGTATTGCGACACCATTTCTGATAGTTGGTTTGCAGCGCCACGTTTTTACAGCGCTTAAGGCGGCATCATCCAGCCGAGGATAGCCCGAACTTGATTTTATGGTTACATTGGCAATGCGGCCATCGTCTCCAAGCTCAACCCGTAATATCACCTTACCCTGTTCGTTCATTCTCAACGACAATCTGGGGTACGCGGGAGGTGACCGTTCCGGGCAGCTGACCGACAGCTCGTTTGTCAGTACAACCGGCTGGGGGGGAGGTAAAGGAGGCGCCTCAACTACAGGGGGCGGAGGAGGAACGTAAACGACCTGCTGTTCAGGGATAGTCACCGGTGTTTCTACGACCAGTTGCTGCGGTTTGGGCGGCTCTACCGGTTGCAGTGTAACTGGTTTTTGAGCTTCCGGTTTGGGCGGTTTGGGTGGTTCAAGGGGGGGAGGATTAATGAGATTAACCATTAAAGTAATCGCTTCATTCGGTGTGGGAATGATTTGATAACTCCACAGCCCGAATAGCAGCGCACCATGAAGTATCAAGACGAACAATAGCCCGGCTAAATGCTCTGGCTTGATCCTTTGGAATGAATTAAACACGCATACGCTTTCGTATAATTTAGATCAACAATTAACTTGCCCGTGCAGATATTTGCACATGAAAATATCTTCTGATTATACCCTTTGAAATTATTTTTCATGTACGCTTGAATTGGGGAGATTAACTCGCATTGGCAATGTACTATATCTGACTTAATACCCTTGAATGGATAATCAAAAATGCCTGTAAGCAACTTTTCAAACGATCAAGCTGAGTTATTGCTTGTAGATGATGACAAAACATTTTGCCAAGTGCTGGCGCGCGCATTGGAAAGGCGTGGTTATGCTGTCACCGTGGCTAATAGCGTCGAACAAGCTATACCCCTTGCGCAATCCAATCCGCCCGAGTTTGCAGTGGTAGACTTGAAAATGGACGGGGCTTCGGGACTTGCGTTGGTTCAAATGCTGCACGAACTGGATCCAGCCACGCGTATTGTGATGCTGACAGGGTATGCCAGCATTGCAACGGCTGTGGCAGCTATAAAACTGGGTGCCACGCAATATCTGGCCAAGCCGGTGAATGCGGATGAAATCGTGGCGGCTTTTGGTCATCAGCCCAGCGCTGACTATCGAATTAATGCACAAATTTCTACGGTAGAACGTTTGGAATGGGAGCATATTCAACGAGTGCTGCATGAACATAATGGCAACATATCGGCGACTGCCCGTGCCCTGAATATGCACCGCCGAACCTTGCAAAGAAAGTTGGTAAAACAACCGGTTTCTTAATTTTCAGGAGAAAAAGACTGAATTTTTTCAGAAACTTTGTATCGAAGCGCATATCTAAATTGTTTCCTGATTTATGGAAAACTTCCCAATCAATCAAAATGCTGCGTTGTCATCAGGGGACTTTATGACACATGCGTGTGGAGTTGCTCTTCCGTATATGCCGGAAATCCAGTAAAGTAACTTCCCGCCATAACCCAATAAGAGCAAAAACCATGAGTATCAAAGGGCAACAATTACAAGACCCGTTCCTGAATACACTGCGCAAAGAACATGTTCAGGTTGCCATATATCTAGTGAACGGAATCAAATTGCAAGGTCAGGTCGAGTCATTCGATCAATATGTAATCCTGCTGAAAAACACGGTTACGCAAATGGTTTACAAGCATGCTGTTTCCACGATTGTGCCTGCACGCTCGGTTACTATCCCGCTAGAAGCAGACTGATGCAAGATTCTAAAGCCGCCCCTGCGAGAGGATCGCAGCGTAGCGGCGGGGTGCCCAACGGGGTATCCCTTGCGGAAGATAATTCGGCAATATTGGTCAGTCTCGATTTCGGCGCACCGGATTATGCGGAAAGTCTGGAAGAGCTCCGTTTGCTGGCCGAGAGCGCTGGGGTTCGCACCATCGCTTTGGTAGAAGGCAAGCGCCAGCGTCCCGATGCTTCGTTATTTGCGGGGAGCGGCAAAGTCGATGAAATCGCGGCTGTTGTCGAGGAGTATGTCGGCATTGATGAGCAAAATCCAGCCCCACTGGTGATATTTAACCACGACCTTTCCCCCGCGCAAATGCGCAATTTGACCTCCAGAATCAAAGCGCGGGTAATTGATCGTACCATGTTGATTCTGGATATTTTTGCGCTACGGGCACAAAGCCATGAAGGTAAAGTGCAGGTGGAACTGGCCCAGTTGAAATATCTTTCCACTCGACTGGTTGGTATGAATCAGGACATGGGGCAGCAGAAATTTGCTGTGGGTGCGCGTGGCCCGGGTGAAACTCAGCTGGAATTGGACCGGCGCAAGCTGGATAGTCGTGTCCAGTTGTTGAACGAGCGGCTACGTAAACTTAAACAACATCGCCAGATCCAGCGACGGGCCCGTAACCGTGCCGATGTGATGTCTGTGTCCATCGTGGGCTATACCAATGCGGGAAAGTCAACCCTGTTTAACCGGATGACACAGTCCCAAGTGTACGTCGCTGATCAACTATTCGCTACCTTGGACACCACTTCCAGAAAGGTGTTTGTCGAGGGGGCAGGGCAAGTGGTACTGTCGGACACGGTCGGCTTTATTCGTCATTTGCCGCATGGTTTGGTTGCGGCATTTCGAAGTACTCTGGAAGAAACTGCGCAAGCTGATTTGTTGCTGCATGTAGTGGATGCAAATAGCTCCGAGCGCTTTGACCAGATTGCCGAAGTGAATAAAGTATTGCAGGAAATTGGTGCGCAAAATATTCCACAAATTCTTGTGTTCAACAAGATTGATTTGCAGGATATGCCAGCAGGCGTTCTGCGCGATGAAGAGGGTAGAATCAAGCGTATTTCCTTGAGCGCTAAAACCGGTGCCGGAATCGAGGAATTACGCGCCTCTCTGGCCGAAGCACGGGATATGCGTACACAGGATACGCATGGTGTACCGTCTCCACAATGGCATCCACTTGATAACTGAAATATCCTATAGCAGGCAGGAAGCGAGTGGCAGATAGACTCACTTAGTTTCAGGTAAATTTTGCGTAGGACAAAAGCTGATAGAAAATAATGAGCTTATCTGATAGCAACCATTAACCAAATTGTTCAAACTTCGACTGCCTCAATTTCCGTGCGAGATTATTGGGGTTCCTCATGCCCGCCGAGCTTAATTATGGCTCGGCGGTTTTTTTTAATCGAGAATTAAATATTTGGGCGATTTGCTTTTAGCTGTGCTGTAAAACTTTTTTTCTTTATGCGACTTTTTGTCTGATTCCGCCACTATAGAGTTGATCTCATCCTGGGCAAAATGAGTCCGGCTATATTTCTCTCTCAAGTCTAAATCTTTTAAGATTTCAAATAGTTTTACATAGTCTACATAGGTTTCCATAATTTTCACCTTCCGAGATTTTGGGAGGGCGAGATTACGGAGTTCCATCGAGTCTGAAAAGAGTCGAAATAACTATTTTGTCATAGGAGTTTGTCTTATGCACAGAGATAAAACCAACTCGATACCCGGAAAGCCAACTATTGTGCCGATAAATAAAAAGTGAGGGAGACAACTGTAAGTGCGTTTACCAGCATACTGGCTACAGTAATAGTCACGTATGGGAAACAAATTTGCCAAGGTTATGTCAAAGGGATATCTATGATATTAATCAGGAGTAGATGCCATGAAAATCTCAATTCAACAAATTGAAAAACAACTCTTGGCAGTGCAAACCGCATCTAACAGCGTTGATAAAAATCAAGCCGAAAGTGTTCTTAAAGGACTCTGTGAGGCATATTTCAGTATGGGAATAATTACGCGAAATTACTGGGATGATGTGTTAAGGCGGGCAAACAATAATAGCTTGCCATCCATTTATCAAACCATGCTCGAAGATAATGACTGGCTAATTCCCTATAATTAATTTATTTTATTGCTGCCGCTCCAGCCTTGCAGGCAATTTCGTCCTGGGATCCTGCGCCTCCCGAACATCCGATCGCGCCGATGATTTTTCCGTTTTCAACTAGCGGTATGCCGCCGCGAGAGGCAATAATCCCATCAAGAGTGGCTATGTATCGAAAGTCATTTAGCTGAATTGCATTCTCAAATGTCTTTGTTTCACGACGGAAAGATACTGCCGCGCGAGCTTTATGTTCTGCGATTTGAATCGAACCAAGTTGTGCCCCATCCATACGTTTGAAGGCTACCAGATTGCTACCTGAATCAACCACGGCAATATTCAATTTCCACTCATGTTTTTTTGCTTCGCTGATTGCCGTATCGATAGCAAATTCAGCGCGATCAAGCAAGATCGGTGAGCCATAAGGCATATCAAACGGCATTTTGTCAGGGACCGTGTCAAGAGGGTTGCTTTTTTGCGTTTCTTGGGCGAGGCAACTAACTGAACCAAATAAAATTGAATATGAAATACAAAAGGTAATAAAAAATTTGGGTAGTGGCATGGCAAATATCTCAAAGAATTATCGGATTAATTCACTGACGGCAGATTCTGATTTATCGTAATTGTAACGTCTGTCACTGTTTAAGAAAGAGTCGAAACCAGCAACCCGAGTTCTTTTTCCGAGCTTGAAGAAACAATACCGTAAATTTAGCGCGACAACCTTGGCGTAAGGAAGGCCGGTGTTCCT
>Ga0316222_1002885_pt1 | contig 17666 bp, 8 predicted proteins | sample TBH18011metaG_FD_206008 | JGI IMG/M metagenome (GOLD analysis project Ga0316222, IMG submission 206008) | Freshwater microbial communities from Trout Bog Lake, Wisconsin, USA - TBH18011 | ecosystem: Environmental > Aquatic > Freshwater > Lake > Hypolimnion/Profundal zone | place: USA: Wisconsin...
TCTCGAAGAAGATATTATGAACCTTGTAGCACATTCACATTATAAACGCGTACCTCACTACCGCGACCTGAGTCCGCAGGATGAATGGGATTTGCTCGAAAACCACTATAACCGGGTAACAGATACTTGTATACCGGAGGAAGAAGCTTTCAGGCGTCTGCAAAAACATATTTATAAAATCTGGAAAAATGCCGATACAAGCGGCGAGCGCTTTTTCCCGCATGAGTTTATGTACAAGATATTGCTGAGCGGCGAACTGGAACAGTACTACGAAATTGACCCGAAAAATTCGTGGATGCTGGCTGCTGCTGAAAAAAATCTGCCGATAGTAGTACCCGGATGGGAAGACTCTACCATGGGTAACATCTTTGCTTCCTATGTAATAAAAGGACAAATTAAACCTACCACCATGAAAAGTGGTATTGAATATATGGCCTGGCTTGCCGACTGGTATATAAAAAATTCGGCGGGCAAAGGGATCGGCTTTTTCCAGATCGGCGGCGGTATAGCAGGTGATTTCCCTATTTGTGTAGTGCCGATGCTTTACCAGGATATGGAAATGCCCGAAATACCTTTCTGGAGCTATTTCTGCCAAATCTCTGATTCAACAACTTCTTATGGCTCTTACTCCGGCGCTGTACCCAATGAAAAAATCACCTGGGGTAAGCTGGACATCCATACACCAAAATTCATTGTAGAATCTGATGCTACTATTGTTGCGCCGTTGATTTTTGCCTGGATATTGGGGCAATAGTTTTCGGTTTTTCGTTTTGGTTTCCTTTAGAGAGGCAAGCTGATTCCGAAATCTAATTTCAGAATCAGCCTGCCTTTTTTGCACTATATACTTGCGTTTTTTTAATTCTTATATTTACTACAGCATTTAGTTGAATTCAAGGATTTTAAAACAGGTTTATGGGACGCATTGTAATTGTAGCATACAAGCCAAAAGCGGGAAAAGCTGAAGAATTAAAAGAACTTACCAAAACCCATGTACCTCGCCTTAAACAGGAAGGCCTGGTAACAGATCGTGAAGCTGTCATAATGGAAGCTGCAGATGGTACCATTGTAGAGGTTTTTGAATGGTTATCTGATGAAGCTATCCAGAATGCCCATTCAAACGCCGCTGTGCTCCAAATGTGGAATGAATATTTTGCCTTGTGTGATATTATCCCCCTGGATAATTTAAGTGAAGCCAAAACTATGTTTGCCGGGTTTAAACCTGTTGATTAAAACCTTATTCCTTTTTTATAAAAACAAAATCGCCGCCCTGATCGCCGGATTCCCTGATCTCACCAAACTGTGGTACCTGTCCGTTGGGGCTGTTATTGATCACAGCAGCCCTGAAACTCGCGAATAGTTGCTCGGATGGTAAAAACTTGTCGGTGTTTTGGTTAAGGCGCATTACCAGGTATTTCATAAATACGCTTTTATCCGGCACTTCTTTCATTGTACCGCTCGTCATCGCCTTTCGGCTGGGTAACTTGTATAAAGCCTGGATGTCTTTCGGCGCCAGGTCAATGGAGCGGCTTTTAAAAATACTCCCCGAAAAACAAGCGTCGCTTATCAGCAGGGTATGATTTGATTTTATGGCGGTAATATAATCGATCATATCAGAATTTGATATCCATGTGTCCCTTCGCTGCCTGATCGCATCTGAAGGAAACCAGTAACCCTGCAAGCGGTTTTCGTCATATAAACCATGCCCGGCATAAAATATCAATAAGTTATCTTCCGGCTTCACAACGCCGGAGATGTTATCAAGGGCTTTAAATAACTCGGCCCGCGTAGGATTTTTTAGTACAGTTACATTTTCGGGCAAAAAGGTGTAATTGCTGGTGAGCGCCTGGGATAAATTATTTGCATCGCTTATTGGCCCCTCCAAACTTGGTATAGTCTGATCCTGGTAATCCTGCACGCCGATCAGCAGCGCATAAAACTTACCCTGGGATGCTACCTGGCTGATATTAGTTTGCTCAATTTGCGAAACACTGTTTCGCACAACATGGAAAGTGTAGCTGCCCTTTTTCATATTCATATTCATTGCTACAACCATAAGCGGGTTTTCACCAAGGGACATAGGCACATCGGCCGTAAAATTTCCATTGGCGTCAACTGTTGCCTGAATATCATTTACGACTACAGAAAATATACCACTTGGGTCTTTGGCAATACCGGCCACATGCAATACATTGCTGCTCTGCACTACTTTTAGGCCCCGCGTAACTTCTGGTGAGGTGATGTATATTTTAGGTATAGAAACCGTATCAGTATTAGTAACCGTGCTCTTTTTATCAAGATACCCAAAAGTGAGCGATGTAAACCCGATATCCTGGCTTTGCGTTACCGACACCCCAAACTGGTGGCCGGAAAATTTAATTTCAGGATAAGTATCCACCTGCTGATCATTTACATAAAAATGCAGTTGTCCGTCCTTATGTTCTACACCCAGTTTGTTTTTTGCGTTATCCCCTTTATTTACCGCATCGGTAGCTGTAAAGGCCACTATGTTTTTGAAGTCATTATTTTCGGTGTAGCCGATATAATAAAAACCCGATGCAGCTATCCAAAAATGGTATTGCCGGGCGCTGTCGACACCAAAATCAAGCCCATACCCATAATTTTGAACACCGGCATAATGTATTGCTTCTGTCTCCAGTAAAAAATTACGGCGCATATCCACATAGGTTTTGGGGGCAGTTACCGAACCTGTGTACCAGTTTTTTGCCGTGCGGGATATTTTAAATACGCCGCCGCCGAGGCTTGTTGAGGCCGAGTCAGTCGATTTCAGCGCCCATTGATTTTCATCATCTGCATAAAAGTCGGTATGATAGGCAACTTCTGCAATGGATGTATTAACCCGGTTGTTTACCACAACATTAACCGGACTATCCAGGTAACTAACCGTTAAATAATCAAAGGCGGCTGTTTGGCCCATCTCCACAATAAAACCAATATCGTTGCCAAATGGCTGTATCATTGGCGTTTGTGTCACCTGCTGGTCGTTTATGATCAGCGACAGCTGATCGCCTCTTTTTTCTATTCTTAATTTGTTCGGCACATTATCGCCGGTTTTTATAGCGCTTGATGCGGTCCAGGCAATAATGGCCTTATAGGTGCCCCCGTCTTTTTTGCTGAAGGTATAGCTGCCATTGGCCGAAATACCAAAATAATAAATGTTAGAAACATCCTTGCTGCCGAATGCCAGTCCGATAGGATATTGGTCAGTTCCGGAAATATGGGTAACTGTGGTTTCAATGCTGTAATTCCTGCTGTCATCGATAGGGATTGTAGTACCCCGGTAGGAGTAGCTGGTTTTTTTATGCGTCAGGTAATATTTACCCGCATCAAGTTTCTCGGTAGTGTATTCACCATCATAATCGCTCCATTTAGATTGCCCCGGGGTAAAGCTATCATGAAAAATAACTGAGGAATTGTCAAGATAACTTACGGTTAAATAATCAAAGGAAGCTGATTCAGCTTGCTCTACAATAAACCCAATTTCATTGCCATACGGCTGTATAGCAGGGTTTTGAGCAACCTGCTGGTCATTGATAAATAAGTATAGCTGATCCCCCTTTTTTTCAATGCGCAATTTATTGGGGACATTATTTCCGGTTTTAATGGCGCTTGATGCGGTCCAGGCAATAATTTGTTTGTACCCCCCTTGTTCTTTCTTGCTTAACATGTAACTCCCATTTGCGGATATAGCAAAAGAATATAGATTTGAAACATCACTTGCCCCAAACGCTAAGCCGATTGGGTATTGATCAGTTCCAGAGAGGTGGGTAACCACTGTTTCAATACTATAATTCCTTTTTTCGTCAACAGGTATAGCAACCCCGCGGTAGGAGTAGCTGTTCTTTTTTTGAGTCAGGTAATATTTCCCGCCTTCCAGTTTTTCAGTTGTGTACTCGCCATCATAATCCTGCCATTTGGATTGCCCCGAAATAAAGCTATCATGGTAAATAAGGGTCTGCCCATGTAATGACGCACATGTTATGATAAAAAAAACAATTAAACTTAACCGGGTATAGATCTTTTTCATGTTATTTAGTACAATTTGTTATACTATTCACCCAATTGCTGTTGCTATTGTGGGTCTTTAGTCTTTTTAATAAATATAAAATCCCCGCCTTCATCACCTGATTCTCTTATTTCACCAAATTGAGGCACCTGGAAGGTTGGGCTATTATTTATAACCGCCGGCCTTAAAATAGAGAATAAAAATTCAGAGGGCATAAACTCGTCTTTATTTTCCTTCAGCCGTTTAACCAGGTATTGCATAAAAACACTTTTGTCAGGCACCTCGTTCATTGTCCCGCTTGTCATCGCTTTGCGGCTGTTTAAGTTATACAATTGCTGGATATCCCTTGGCATTAGTTCAACAGACCTGCTTTTAAAAATGCTGCCCGAAAAGCAGGCGTCACTTATTAACAAAGTGTGTTTTGATTTTATCTCAGTAATATACCCAAGCAGGTCAGAATTTGATATCCATGTAACTTTTTTATCCCTTACAGCATCTGCCGGAAACCAAAAACCCTGCAAGCTCTTTTCATCATATAAACCATGGCCGCCATAAAATATCAGCAAGTTGTCTTCTTTATTAACTTTTCCGGAAAGCGAATCAAGGGCATCGAAAAATGCTTCTTTAGTGGGGTTTTTTAGTATTTTAATATTTTCAGGTAAAAATGTGTAATTGGAAACCAACACCTGCGACAAGCTGTCAGCATCATTGACCGGGCCCTCAAGCGTTGGTATTCGCTGGTCGCGGTAATCCTGAACCCCGATCAAAAGGGCATAAAATTTCCCCTTTGCGGCGCTTTGGCTTATACTTGTTTGTTCAACTGCCGACATGCTACTCCGTACTACATGAAACGTGTAGGTTCCTTTGGTCATATTCATGTTCAACACAGTTACCCGTAGGGGATTGTCACCAAGAGCCATTGGTATTTCTGCTGTGAAATTCCCTATGGAATCAACTGATGCCGAAACATCATTTACCCTAACTGAAAATATGCCGGCGGGGTCTTTGGCTACGCCCGCTACGTGCAGCACTTCACTGTTCTGTACTACCCTTAAACCCCGGGTAACTTCAGGGGACGTAATATAGATCTTCGGCACGGAAATAGTGTCCTTTTTAATTACCGGAGCGGGTTTATCAAGGTAACCAAAAGTAAGATAATCAAATTCAACATCCTGTTTTGAATCTACCGACATTCCGAACTGATGCCCCGAAAAGTTGACTTCAGGATAGGTATCTACCCTTTGATCGTTTACATAAAAATATAGCTGCCCGTTTTTATGCTCAACACGTAATTTATTCTTTGCATCATCATGTTTATTTACCGCGTCGGTTAAAGTAAATGGCACGATGTAATTAAACTCATTTTTTTCGGTGTAACCTATACAGTAGTATCCCTCTGCTATAATCCAAAAATGGTATTGGCGCAAACTGTCAACACCAAAATCTAACCCATACCCATTATTTGTTACACCTTTCTTATGCACCGTCTCTGTTTCTATTAAATAATTACGGTGCATATCCACATATAGTTTTGGGCTGGTGGTGGTCCGGGTGTACCGGCTTTTTGCTGCACCCGATATTTTTAAAACACCATCCTTCAGCAGTATTGAAACAGAGTCAGTTGGATTTGATGCCCACTGATTTTGATCGTATGTATTAAAATCGAAATGATACGGTGTTTCCGTAATTAATGCGTTGAGCGGTTTGTTTGTCGTATCCTTTACAGCTTCAGCATTCGGTTTGTTTACAACAACGTTTGTAATTTCTCCGGTTGTTTTTTTCACAGTATCCTTTGCCGGTTGATCGTTTGGTTTGTTTATAACGACCTTTTCAACTTCACCAACAGGTTTTTTCACGGTATCCTTTGCCGGTTGATCATTCGGCTTGTTTATAACTACCTTTGCAATTTCTCCGGTAGCTTTTTTCACAGTGTCCTTTGCCGGTTGATCATTCGGTTTATTTACAACTACCTTTTCAATTTCTCCGGCAGGCTTTTTCACAGTATCCCTTGCCGGTTGATCGTTCGGTTTGTTTACAACTACCTTTGCAATTTCACCCACGGGTTTTTTCACAGTATCTTTTGCAGGTTGATCGTTTGGTTTGTTTATAACTACCTTTGCAATTTCACCCACAGGTTTTTTCACAGTATCCTTTACCGGTTGATCGTTCGGTTTATTTACAACTACCTTTGCAATTTCTCCGGATGGCTTGTTTACAGCAACTTTTGCAGCTACTCCAACCGGGGTTTTTATGGTGTCCTTTACTGGTTTATTCAGATAATTTACAGTTAAATAATCGAAGGCAACTGATTGCGCATTTTCAACGCAAAAACCAATTTGATTTCCCATGGGCAACGGCATCGAAAGCTGAGATACCAGTTGATCATTGATGTACATTTTCAGCAGTCCGTCTGATTTTTCGATGCGCAATTTATTAGGAAGGCCATCCGCTGTTTTAATCAAAGGGGAATACGTCCAATCAATAATGGGTGTTAAAAAGCCCTGTTGCCGTTGGCGTAAGGTGTAACTGCCGCTTGCGCTTATTGCAAAATAGTAGTTGTCGTATCTGTCTTTACTGGCAAATACCAGGCCCATCGAAAACTCGCTTGTTCCCGACACGTGTACAACTTCAGTTTCAATACTATAATTCTTGTTGGTTTCTATTGTGATGCCAAGCGTTCTAAAAGCATTTCCGTTACTTTTTTGCGTCAGCAAATATTTCCCTGCATCAATACTGCCGCTCGCGTTCCCGCTGGTAAAATTTTCCCATTGGGTTTGCCCGGGGATAAAACTGTCATGGTAAATGGCGGTTTGAGCACGCGATGCCCCACCTGTTATGATGAAAAAAACTATTAAACCTAAATATGTATAAATTTTCTTCATGTGAATACCTCCTATCGGTGATCCAATTCGACCATGAGCGCTATTACGTCTTTTCCATCACCTTGTGCCTGAAAAGCAATCTGGTCATTCGCAAACTTCACATTTGCAGGATCAACCAGTTTATCGCCAAGCACTTTATATACCCTTTCATTAAAAGAGCCGTCCTGGGTACCTATTTTTGCAATAATGTCATTTATATTCAGTTCATTCCGGCTGTACAATACGCATAAAAAATCCTTGCCCGGTTTTTCATCAAATTGAATATAATGACTTTCATCCGGTATGGCTACGTCATTTTTTTTATAGGTAAGCGCAGCGCTGATACCATCCTCGTAAGGGAAAATTTTTACGATTTGGTTGCTCAGATCGGAACTGATAGCATAAACATATGCAGGCTCGTTATTTGAAATGTAAATGCGAAAGTTAGTGCCAGAGGTATAGGCATTGGCTGTTTGATAAATGGTCAGCGGCTCAGGTGTCCGGTTTACCGGCACTACTTTAAGGCCCCTGGTTGAGATCAGTAAATTCGCAGGCATAATCTGGCCTGTTGAAAGCGCCAGTTTTATAGATCCCGAAAGATCGGGCATGTTTGGTTTCGGATCGGGGAGATCAACAAATTCATAGGCATATTTTACAAATCGTGCGAAATCAGTGTACCTTATCCAGATATAACCCTGGTTGGCCCAGGTATCGCCCCAACTGTTTTGGACTTCAAAAGCCCCCCCGTACAGATTATCATCGTAGCTCACCACGCACATGGCATGGCCGCCGTAAGAATCTGATGCATCTTCTGTCGGTTCCCAATATTTATTTGCCGGATAATCAAATGATGGCGGGCAGAGCATCCCAAAAACTACAGGTTTATTTTCCGAGATCGACTTCTTTACAGCCTGAACCTTAATATTTGCGGAAGAGCTCACATCAAAAAGCCTTACATAATCTTTAAGCAAAGATTTTGAAGCTTTCCCTAACAAATCTGTATTTATGCTGGGTACGCAAAGTAGTGGAATATCGGAATAGTGGACACTCCCGGTGCTTTTCATATATTGAAAGGCGGTCTCAATATTCGAGCCTCCGGTACAGCCCTGGTCATAAGGCCGCAATAGTCTGAATAAAAATGCGGGCGAGTAAGCATTAGCAGTTATAGAATCCCTGTTTGTCCAGTTATATTTAATAGCATCAACTATAGTGCGCCCGCAGTAAGCGGCAGACCATGCCGTACATGTGCCATATTGACCTTGCGTTTTTGGATAGGGCGCGAATTTTTTTATTGAAGCGCTTGAAGGCATGGTATCCAGCGCTCGTGTAAGCCTCGCCTTTTTAGGCGCGCTTGCATAAGACGCATCGTTGAAATCAAGTCCCCTGGCGTGGTTTTGAGCGTTTGAAAGGTGGATAGTCGCAAAAAGGAATATAACTATCAGGCTGAGTAATTTGGGCTTTCTCATAATGATATAAGTTTAAAACATATTTCTCAAATTATCAAGAAATATGTTTTAACAAATATACTACAAGCTATTGGTTTCAATCCAGTTACCGTCTTCTTTTATTATACCTATCAGTTCATCAAGTGCGTTGGCAGAGTTTATATTTTTTTTCACAGCTTCTTTACCGCGATAAAGGGTAACTTTATCGGTACCTGAGCCTACATAGCCGTAATCTGCATCGGCCATTTCGCCGGGGCCGTTTACTATACAACCCATAATGCCAATTTTTAAGCCCTTGAGATGACTTGTCCGGCTACGGATCATTTGGGTGGTGACCATCAGATCGAACAAGGTACGGCCGCAGCTTGGGCAGGAGATATATTCCGTTTTCGAGATCCGTGAACGGGTGGCCTGCAAAATACCAAAAGCCGTTGAAGTAATTGTTTTTGTCTCAAACCCGGGTGCATCAATCCATACCCCATCGCCAAAGCCATCAACCAATAAAGCGCCGAGATCGGTGGAGGCGTGTAGTTGTAAGTCTTGAGTATTAGCCCCCTCTAAATCTCCTCCGCCAGCTGGCGGAGAGACTTTTTGATCTGCCATATTTTCACTTTCGGACTTTCGGACTTTCGGACTTTCGGACTCAAAAAAATAGCTTCTTCTTATAATCACAGGCACTTCCAGCCCTAACTCCTCTAATTTAAAAAAGAATGAGCGCTGGTCGGCCATGCCGTGTGCTGCATCTGTTTCCAGTACAAATACCAGCGACTGATCAAACGGTATCGAACCAAAATCGTCCGAATCAAGGTCCGAATTTTTTACCCTCACCAGGTTCAATGCCGATGAACGGTCATCAGCATGAATATATTCCTGCAAAGAAAATACAGGGTGGCAGTTGGTTTTATCGGCCAATTTTTGCCAGGTAGTATAGTTGTACAACTGTTTCAGGTTGCCCGGTAAATTGAAAGAAGGTAACTGATCAGCCAAATAAACAAAATCAACCGATTGCTCGGCCATATTGTATTTGTCGAGCAAGGGGGAATATAGATACCCGGCGTCATTTAATACAGCCGGATCCTTTAAATTCTCCCTGGAAAGATCAATCACCACACGCGGCACCATGTGCCCGCCTATAAATGCGTTGGCTTCATATGTATGGCGCTTTTTGAACTCGTAGGGTGAGTGAGAAGTGCTGTTTTTTTGTCCATGGTCCATGGACCATGGTCCATGGTCTATAGTTTTTTTACCTCTTTCCACATATCTTTCCACCAAAGCAATAGCCACCGGTGCTTCGGCTTCGGGTTCTTCAGTGAGGGATACCCGTACGGTATCGCCCAGGCCATCTTCCAGCAAAGTACCGATTCCGACGGCCGATTTGATGCGGCCATCCTCGCCGTCGCCGGCTTCGGTTACACCCAGGTGTAGTGGATAGTTCATGCCTTCAGCAACCATGGTTTCTACCAGCAGCCTGTAGGCCTGTACCATCACCTGCGGATTGCTTGATTTCATGCTGATCACCAAATTATAATAATTCAGCGTTTCGCACATCCGCATAAACTCCATCGCCGATTCCACCATACCCTGTGGCGTATCACCATAACGGCTCATGATCCTGTCGCTCAAGGAACCATGATTAGTGCCGATGCGCATGGCAGTACCATATTCCTTGCAGATCTTTACCAGGGGTGCAAATTTTTGGTAAATGCGCTCCAGTTCGCCCTGGTATTCGGTATCGGTATAATCTATCTGGTCAAATTTCTTTTTATCAGCATAGTTGCCGGGATTTACACGGACTTTTTCCACAATACGAGCGGCAACCTCGGCAGCATTGGGAGTAAAATGAATATCTGCAACCAACGGAACAGTATAGCCACGCTGACGTAATTGCTTTTTTATTTCCGCCAGATTCTTCGCTTCCTTAATACTTGGCGCGGTAATGCGTACATATTCGCAACCGGCATTCACCATCCTGATCGACTGTTCAACCGTACCGATGGTATCCATGGTATCGGTGGTGGTCATGCTTTGAATGCGGATAGGGTTATTGCCGCCCATAGGCACATCGCCAATAGCCACCTCCCGGGTTACAAAACGGGAGTATTCCGTTAAGGAATTACAATAACGACCGGGCAGCAATTTGATGGCATCAGTATTCATAGTACAAAAATACTAATTTGTTGGAAGGTTGTGTTTGTTGGAAGATTGAAAGGTTCAACATTTATAGAAATCGCCAATCCTACTCTTTTAAGATAATCGCTGACACGCTAAATCTTTACGAAACTTTAATTGATTCCCATTCGAAACAACTAATATTAGGTAAGCTTAAATATAAGTTGATAAGGCAGAAATGAAAAGATGTGCGCCTAATAATGCCCTTTTAAAGAATAAATATTTATAACATCTTTATCAATACTGTAGATTATGCGGTGTTCAAGATCAATTCTTCTTGACCATTTTCCTGATAATTCATGCTTTAACGGCTCAGGTTTTCCAATACCTTCAAAGGGGGTTTCCCGAATAGATTGAAGCAACTCTTTTATTTTTTTCTGTACGCCAATGTTCCCGCTTTTCTTCCAGTCATCAAGATGAGATAAAGCTTTTGACGTAAAAATTACTTCCATAGATTGTCGATATCAACCTTGACTCCCTTGCCTGCTTTAATTTCTTCATCACCCTGCTGTATCATTTTAACAAATTCAGGGTTATATGCCGATTTTTCCTCTTCAAAAGAGATCTTCAAAGCTTTCATAAAGGCTTTAAGAGCGGTCAATTGCTCTTTATTATTTGGATGGACTATTAATGTTCCCATAATACAAATTTATGTAATTTTAATCAAAATGTACACATGTGCATCATTCACCAATTCAATAATTCTCTAAATCAATAATTATTCCTAATTTAGTGTCCTAATTACAGTTAATCCTAAATTACTCCATTATGATAGTTAAAAAAGCTTTTTTTTCAAAGGCGATCTGCTTGTGTTGCCTGTTTTTAATTGCATTGCTGTTTGCCTCAAAAGGGTATAGTCAGCAAGGCCGCACGGTTGCCGATTTTGATAAGGGCTGGCGTTTCAATTTAGGCGACGTAAAAGATGGAGAAAAAACCTTGAACGATGCCGGCTGGCGCTTGCTTAACCTTCCGCACGACTGGAGCATTGAAGGCAAATTCAGCAAAGATAACCCCGCTACCCCGGAAGGCGGCGCATTGCCGGGCGGCATTGGCTGGTACCGTAAAACATTTACAGTTCCGGCTGCATCCAAAAATAAATTGGTTTATATTGATTTTGACGGCGTTTACCAAAAAAGCGATGTTTGGATCAACGGCCATCACCTTGGTTTCAGGCCGAACGGGTATATCTCTTTCAGGTATGAATTAACCCCATATTTAAATTTTGGCGGCAGTAATACGGTAGCTGTTAAAGTTGACAACTCGGTTCAGCCAAATTCACGCTGGTATTCGGGTTCAGGCATTTACAGGAATGTTTGGCTGGTGACAACGAGTGATTATGGTGCGATAGACCACTGGGGAACATATTTTACTACCAGCGATGTAAGTGAAAAATCAGCGACAGTAAACGCTGAAATCAAAATAAAAGGACGCGCCTATGATGTTAAAACAACATTGTATGACGCCTCTGGGGAAAAGATTTCAGTTGACTCAGCCCACTATGCAGAACATGTGCAATTAAATAATAGAGACTCCATTCATGTTATCCGTCAAAAATTCCATGTCATCAACCCTAATCTTTGGTCGACAGCCCAGCCATATCTTTACACTGCAGTTACTGAGGTATATGGTTTCGATGTGGAAGGCGGTCGAAAGGTATTGGCAGACCAATACACCACCACCCTTGGCATCCGCTACTTCAATTTCGATGCCGACAAAGGCTTCTCCCTGAACGGGAAATATATGAAGATCTTAGGCGTTTGCGATCACCACGACCTCGGCAGTTTAGGCGCAGCTGTTAATACCCGCGCCCTTGAACGCCAGTTGCAAATGCTGAAATCGTTTGGTTGTAACGCCATCCGCACCTCGCATAACCCGCCTGCACCTGAGCTGCTTGACCTTTGCGATAAAATGGGTTTTATTGTAATGGACGAGGCTTTCGACTGCTGGGAATGGAAGAAAGCAAAATATGATTATCACTTGTACTTTAAAGAATGGCATAAACGCGATCTGGAAGATCAGATCCTGCGCGACCGTAATCACCCGAGCGTAATAATCTGGAGCATAGGCAACGAGATCCCGCAGCAAAGTGATACAAGCGCACTGCGTCTTGCACCTGAACTGGCAGGCATTGTGCATAGTCTTGATACAACCAGGCCGATCACCACGGCTAATGATAATCCCGGCAAGGGCAATAAAATTATTCAATCAGGGGCTATTGACCTCATTGGTTATAACTACCATGAATTTGATTATGCTACTTTTCATGACCGCTACCCCGGTAAAAAGTTCATCGCTACCGAAACCACATCGGGCCTTGAGTCACGCGGGCATTATGATATGCCTTCGGATAGTATCAGGATTTGGCCATCAAGGTGGGATAAACCCTTTACCGATGGCAATCCCGATAACAGCGTTTCTGCTTATGATAATGTGCGCCCGGCCTGGGGTTCAACCCATGAGGCTACCTGGAAAGTGATGAAAAAGTATGATTTCCTTTCGGGGATGTTCATCTGGACCGGCTTTGATTACCTGGGCGAGCCAACACCATATTCATGGCCCTCACGCAGTTCGTATTTTGGCATCATCGATCTGGCAGGTTTCCCTAAAGATATTTTCTACATGTACCAAAGCGAGTGGACCGACAAAACAGTACTCCACATTTTCCCGCACTGGAACTGGACGCCCGGTAAACTGGTGGATGTTTGGGCATTTTATAACCATGCTGATGAAGTGGAACTGTTCCTCAACGGTAAATCATTGGGCATAAAAAAGAAAACCGGCGACGACCTGCATATTATGTGGCGCGTCAAATACGAGCCGGGCACCCTTAAAGCAGTTTCGCGCAAAGACGGCAAAGTGGTATTAACCCGCGAGATCCACACCGCAGGCGCCCCAGCCAAAATTGAGCTGATAGCCGACCGTAAAAACATCAAAGCCGATGGCAGGGACCTGTCATTTATCACGGTAAAAATTTTAGATAAGGATGGCAACCTGGTACCAGATGCCGACAACCTGGTAAACTTTAAAATTAACGGTCCGGGCTTTATAGCCGGGGTTGACAATGGCGACGAGGTTAGTCACGATCCGTTCAAAGCGGATTACCGCAAAGCATTTAACGGCCTGGCATTGGCCATCGTGCAAACAAAAGAAAAAGCAGGTGACATAACTTTTACTGTAACATCAAAGGGATTGAAGGGAGCTACGGTGGTTTTGAAAACGAAATAAACTGTACCGTTTTCGATAACGGAGGCGTAAGAATCCTTTTTTGTCCCGTTTTCATCAAATCTGCTGATTTGATGGAAACGGGACATTTTATAATGTTTGAGACGACGTTGAAGAAGTAGTTGATTGGGTTGGATTAGGTTGATTTGGTTGGAACAGGTCAGTTTACCAATCGTGATATTACTGGTATGGTGTAGCGTACCGCTACACATGCTACAACACGCTACACCCTGCTACGCCATTGACTATCAATTACTTATGGCTGACAGGATTTTGTCAGTACTTTTGCCTATTTATAGCAAAAAATTCGACTGCATAGGGTATCCGTGTTTGGACAAGGGATAGCAAAGCATCAAAGAGTTGGTACCGGTAAATATCATTGATAGTGCTGGATCTCCGCCTGTGCAGGTATGAGGCTCGAACCTGCGGAGGTTTACACCTTTTTGGGGCTAATAACCTATATTTACAATTATTTGTATTTGTAAAAAAATGAAACGATATCCATGGTTTTCCTGCAAAGTGGCTACACAGCGTGTGGGCCATTCCGATAAATCGGGGCGGCAGCGGAAGAATTGATTGCGGTAGCGGGGGAATTGACACTTAAATCTGAACAGGCATATAACTTTCTGCTGATAATCTAACCAAAAATAACAAGGATTTTTATACTTAATTTTGTTATTATGAATAAAATCGGTAGAAATGATCCTTGTCCCTGTGGCAGTGGCAGAAAATATAAAAACTGCCATTGGGGTCAGCCAATACCGTTACTATCCAAATCTTTACCAGCATCACCCATGACATTTGAAGATCTAAACGATAGGTTTAATTCGCTGACTATAATCGATTTTCTTACTTGCCTGCAATTGCTCCCGGCAAACCAGGGTAAAGAAGATGCGATGGAACAACTTTGCTCTTTGGCACTCCGTCAATTTAACCCGGATGATGGGCGGCAACGTCCAAGGTGGACGGATTTAAAGGCTGTTGCTGAAAATCATGACGATGCCATCGCTGATGAAGATGATCTTCCCGGCTGTTTTACAGAAACTGCCGTGTTTGAGGAAGGCAACTATGTTGTATATCCCGGCCATTTTTATCAATCAACGAACCTGCTTAATAACCTGACGGAGTGCATTTTCCTGCACAGGCATACTTTATCAAAGCCTTTCGTTGCTTTAGTCAGGAATGCCGTCGGCTTGTTATTACACATGAGCAATAGTATAGCTGTCGACCTTGAGCACCAACCGTATATTTATAACAGATCATTAATGGATGGATTTGAAGTTCCGGACTATTCGGAATATGATAAATTATTAAAGTCTTTTTATCTCCCCGATGCCTATCTGACGGATGTTTGCACAAAACACAAATATGACTTCCAGATACTCGATCATTTCCTGTACAAAAGTGGTAATGAAATAGCAGACGAGACGGAATCTGACCGGCTGACCGTCAATCTTAAACCCTTCGTACGATTAGGAAAAGGCACCCTCATTTACATGCCAACAGGGATTGTAAACAGTTTAGTGCAATTTATTTTTGACCAGGCTAATGCGACAGGAAATGAAGCGGAGCTAAAAAAATTACTTTATGAGCGGCAATTCCATCTTGGCCGGAAAGCACTTGAACAGCTGGGTTGGATGGGAACAAATATCAAGCTGCCGACTGATAAAAATCAGGTAAATGTATTGGAGGCGGTCTATCAGTTTGATAACCAGAAATTAGGATATATATGTTTCGTTAAAATCGGTCAGGAAGCCCCCATTGGGGTTACCGTTGAAGAACGTGCCACCGAGGTCGTTACCTGGTTAAACGCTTTGAATCAGGAACAACCTTATCATGTTTTATGCTTGTTTGTATTGGCGGAGACTGAGGTTGACGCGATGTTTATTTGGCATGGGCAAGAGAACGGCAACCTGTCCTTAACACTGAATTATAATGATCTTATAACACTTGCTTATCATGAAAATTCTGACAAGCTAACATTATGGAAATTCGCTAAATGTTATGACAGGACAAACGCTTTATACAAGATTATTTGTTTTGGGAGTACCCTTGACGCTTATGCACTATTCCTTGCGAATGATGGCAGTTTGCTTGATCCTAACGCTGCTAATCCGTATGGTGATACCTTGCCCATCCCATTGAGCATTTCGGATAGGTTAACCAGAACAGAATTGATTCGCCGCAACGAGCATGCAGTGTTACTTTTTCAAAACCGTCAGTTTGCTTATCCCAAAGTGATCCGCCTGCGTGAGTATGCACCCATATACAAAGAGGATGATTTCATTAAATATTTTTTCATTGTATTGGAGTGTTACCCGATGCCTATTTGGATATCTTCCAAGCAAACCGATTCGCAGGGCCGTAGCTGGGCAACCCATGCTTGCGATGCTATCGCATTTTGGTTAAATAAAATGGAGCCCAGGATCGGCAATATCCTAAAGGATACGGGGTTTGTCCAGTTCCACATAGATTTAGTGGTAGACGACCAATTGACCAACGGAGCGGATTATATTGTTCAGAATATTGATTTCGAAGGCGTTAGTCTTCCGATTACTTTTGATGCGCCGGAAATACACATAACTATTCCATTTGACTTCGTTTATTTCGTCAGGCAGCCAGATAATAGGGCTGACAGGCTGCTGATGAAAACTATTTTGATTGCATTTCGGGAATATGTGACGGAAGCGAAGCGAACCATTGCGTTGGATGATATAGCGATAAATAGTATTATCGAGGAGATCATGGTTCCGTCACAGGCTAAAATGATATTGTTTGCCGATCCGACAGTGAATTTAAGAATGGATAACCGACATCTGCCGCCACATCGTTTCATACAGGCAACAGATACTTCTTATATTCTGGACAACTTAGTAAGTTATTTTCCGCAGGATTATCATATTCCGGCTGCTATCGAAAGCAGGGATGACAAAATAGAACTGTGCAACCAGATCGTTTTTGGGCTTTGGCAAAAATTGGCAACGCTCATTGAACCTTTTAACGGGGAAGCACTTTTAAAATGGCTTATTGCAATACAGGAAAGAAATATTCAGTATGCGGAATTTCGGGAAATCCTTATACCTGCAAAAATTGCTTGCTTCGGGGATTTTGCCGCCGAAGTTAACGAGCTTAACGACCAGGATAAGGATTTGGATGCGGTTAGCAATTGTTGCCGAACCTTGATAGAATTTGTTGCAGCGAAACTTCCAACCGGGAATAGATGGGCAAACGAAGACGATATCGATGAATTGCTGGCTTTTACCGACCAGATCATGGAATGGGGTAATTTTAATGAGGCGATCAGGCATCGGTTTACCGACCCTAAAATGGGATTATTACCGTCTGGTAGGATTGGCGCTAATAAGTCGTTGCAGCATTTGGCATTAATGCCATACCGCGAGGCACGAACAGAAAGCGAAATCTTTAAGAATACAGAAAATTTTGATTCGAATTATTTGCTCGACCGGGCTTCGGCACAACAAATAGAAGATTTGCCGGAATTCGCCCCATTAAGGGTAGCCTACCGTTCGGAATTTAACGTTGATCTTTTACACGTGGTAGAGATTGCAAGCCATCTGATGTCTTATGGATACGAGAAGGCAAGCCCGTGTACTTTTATTGAAAAAAAGGAATTGTATGCTGAACTGAAAAAGGCACTTCCACATGCCGAGGATTTGGACGCAATTATAGATCATCTGACTTTGAAAGTGCGGCCTGAAATATGGATCGCCCAGGATGGATATAGCGACCTTGACATATTTCCATGGCGATTTAACCGTTCGCTGTCCTATTTACGAAGGCCATTGATAAAGTTTACACAACAGGATAGGGAAATATATGCATTTGGTTACCGCCATCTTTCTGTGTATATAGAACACATGTTCTACTTATTTTATACCAGTAAGTTTCCGGCAAATTCGAAACCACTGAAAAAGTGGCTCGGGG
>Ga0316222_1002887_pt1 | contig 17643 bp, 12 predicted proteins | sample TBH18011metaG_FD_206008 | JGI IMG/M metagenome (GOLD analysis project Ga0316222, IMG submission 206008) | Freshwater microbial communities from Trout Bog Lake, Wisconsin, USA - TBH18011 | ecosystem: Environmental > Aquatic > Freshwater > Lake > Hypolimnion/Profundal zone | place: USA: Wisconsin...
CGGAGATGTGGGGCTCCAGCGCATCACTGGCGAAAGGCAGCGGGGGAAGCTCGAAAGCCATGGTTCACCTCATGAGAGTCAAGGAGTTCTGGACAGGTCTGGAAAACCTCTAAACGATGAGCAGAAGATATGCATTTGTCCGACGGTTGTGAAGCCCTATTGCTCCAGAGCAACCGCATCGGGTGATTTCCTATTGTTCGAAGACCAGGCCCGGCCGTCCGGTGGCCAGACGGGCGGCAGCCAATCCGCTGGAAATCGCCGCCTCGATGGTACAGGGCCAGGGCGATTCGATCCAGTCCCCGGCGAGAAACACGGAGGGAATATCGGTCACCGGGGTGGGGCGGCGGGCGATGGTGGTCTGGTCGTGGGCCAGGGTGGCGCGGCGCTCCTTCATGATGCGGGCCATGGGGACCGGATGCTCCGGTAGGCCGATAGCGCGGGCAGCCTCGCTCCACAACAGGGCGGCGATGTCGTCATTGGCACGGTCCGCCAGGGCATCGGCGGCGGAGACGGTGACCGACAGCACGTCGCCGCGCAGGAACAGCCAATGGCCGGCGGCATTGACCAGGCCGAGAAACGGGGAATCCCCCGGCAGCCGTGGCGGCCGATCCAGCCGGAAATGGGCGTTGACGATGGGACGAGTCGGCATGTGCGGGCAGGCTCCGGGCAAGACCGTGGCCAGCGCCCAGGGCGGCAGCGCCAGGATCACCCTGTCTTCGGGAGTCAAGCCGATCTCGGCGGTGTCGAAGGTCAGGATGTCGGGTGCCGCCGCCAGCAGCCGGCGGCGGAATTGGATCTCGGCGCCGAAGCTGCCCAGCGTCGCCAGGGCGGGAGCCACCAGGGCCGCCGACAATCCCATGGGGAAGGTCCAAGGGGTCAGGGCGACGGCGCCGCCCAGCAGCGCCTTGCGCATGGTCCAGGCGAACATGCGGGCCGAGGCGTCCTCGGGCGCGGTGTTCATGATCGCCTCGCACATGGGCTGCCATAGCCGGGTGAACGAGCGGCTGCGGCCCAGGCGGCCGGCGACGGTTTCGTCGCGCCGCGTCCAGGGCAGGCCCAGGGCGGACAGGATTTCGCCGATACCGGCGGGCAGGCGTTTGGGCGACACCGTCCAGCGGGCGCCGGTGGCCAGATCGACGAAGGGAAAACACGGTTCGGCCGCTACCATGGCTTCAAGCCCGCCGATGGCCCTTGCATAGGCGAGGGTGGTGCGATTGGCCCCCAGCACCAGATGGCTGCCATTATCGATGACGCGGTCGAGTTTCTCGTCCCTGAACGAGCGGCAGCGACCGCCGGCATGGCCGGCCGCTTCGTGCAGCACCACCCGGGTACCGGCCTTGGCGGCGGCGATGGCGGCGGCCAGTCCGGCCAGCCCGGCGCCGACGATGTGAAGCGTTCCGGTCACGATGACGTTACACCGTCAGGCCATGGACAATGCCGGAGACGAAGGCGCCGAAGGTGGCGAGCGGACTCAGCTTGACCCGCTCGGCCAGCGGATCGCCGGTGCGCAGGCGCTTGGACAGCGCCTCGGCCACCTTGACGGTGACGGCGGTCTGGAGCCGTAGGCGAAGGTCCTTGATCATGCCGGGCAGGGGCTGGGCCAGATCGATCAGGCCGTCGGTGGCGTCCAGCATGCGGTCGATGACCGCCCGCAGCTCCGGCGGCGAGGCTTTCTCGTCCAGCACCTGAACGGTCAGGCCCGCCTCCCGCAGCCAATCGCGCGGCAGGTAGACCCGCTTCAGCTGGGCATAGTCCTTACCGCAATCCTGGAGATGATTGAGCACCTGCAGGGCGTTGCACAGGGCGTCCCCGGGAGGGAAGGTGTCGTGGGACTCACCGTGGAGATCCAGCAGGAAGCGTCCCACCGGCGCCGCCGAATAGCGGCAATAGGCCATCAGGTCGCCCCAATCCTCGCAGAAATCGCGGACGGCGTCGCGGCGGAAGGCATGCAGGAGCTGGGCGGCATGTTCGATCAGTCCGGCATTGCCGCCGACCGTCTCGGCATAGGTGGTGGCCAGCACCACCGCCGGGGAGTCGGCACTGCCCAGCAATCCGGCCTCCAGCGCGTCGAGGCCGGCGAGCTTTTCCTCGGGGGTCAGGGTGGGGGAATCGGCGATGTCGTCGGCATGGCGGGCAAAATGGTAGTAAGCCATGACGGTAGCGCGCTTGGACGCATGCAGCAGCAGGGAGGCGACCGGGAAATTCTCCTGGGTCGCGGTCTTGCTGGCGGCGGGCAGGGTGGCGGCGGCGACGTGGGACAAAGCAACTCCTGGCGGTGGTGCCGTGGTTCGCGAGTGTTATATATACTCCGTTCACCTCGATACCAGAAAAGAACGAAGGGCTCTGCCCTTCACCCGCAAGGAGGCTTGCCTCCTTGACCTCGCTTTAAATAATCCAAGGGGATCAAAGGGCCAAGGCCCTTTGCGGGAGTAGGCGGAGCCCACACTATTCCCCGGAAAATTTTCGGACTCTCAAGGCGACGAAGCATACGCCATGTCGCCTCCAGGAGAAACAGGACCTTCATGCCCGACTTATCCGCTGCCGCCCGTCTGGTGCGCGACTTCGATCGCGAACGCTTCACCACCGTCCTGTTCGCCCCGCCGGAGCGGCGCGAGGCGCTGATGCTGCTCTACGCCTTCAATGTGGAAGTGGCGCGCATGCGTGAAAGCGTGCGCGAACCCATGGCCGGCATGATCCGGTTGCAATGGTGGCGCGAGACCCTGGCCGCCGCCGCCGCCGCCAGTCCGGTGGATTATCACCCCATCGCCGCGCCGCTGGGCGAGCTGATCCGCCGTCACGGCCTGCCGCTGGACGGGTTCGAACGGTTGCTGACGGCGCGGGAACAGGATCTGGATTCCACCGGTCCGGCCGATCTCGCTGCCGCGGAACGCTATGCCGAGGAAAGTTCGGCCACCCTGACCGCCCTGGCGCTGCGGCTGCTGGGGGCGGAAGGGGAGGAGGTGTTCGCCGCCGGCCGCCATGTGGGCATCGCCTGGGCGCTGGTGGGACAGGTCCGCGCCCTGGGTTTCCATCTGTCAATGGGACGGTTGACATTGCCCGAATCGGTGTTGCGGGCGGCGGGAACCCATGGGGCGGCGGTGCTGGCCGGCCAGGCACCGCGCCCGGCCTTGCGGCTGGCGGTTCAGGCCATGGGCGATTGCGCCCGCGCCCATCTGGGCGAATCCCGCCGGATACGGGTCAGCCGGGCGGCGCTGCCGGCCTTGCTGCCGGCGGTGCTGGCCGATGGACATCTGCAATTGCTGGAGCGGGTCGGGTGGGACCCGTTCGATTCCCGGGTCACCCGGCCGCGACCGCAGCCGTTGCGTTTAGCCTGGGCCAATATGCGGGGAAGATTCTAGCGAGGAAAGAGAGGCGTTCCTGCAAAACCCGATTTTGGCCCATCTCGTCCTTCCGGAGTGAAGCGTCTCGAAGGACGAGGGCCGTTGCGAACGAGTTTTCAGGCGTTTTGCAAAAACCTCAAGAAAACCGGTTTCGAGGCTCCCCGAATCCATTCCTCATGCGAAACAACAACAATACGGTGCCGCAACAATACTATTGCGGTTCCGCAATGTTCATCTTCGCCCGGTGGGCGCTTCGTCCATATGGTATGGATGGATCAACCTCGACCACTATATTGCCGGTATCGTCAGCCTTTGTCCAGGTTTCCCAGCAGTTCGGGGTCGCCACCCGCGGCGGCGGTATTGACGCTGCGGCAGACTTCGACGGCATAGCGCGGCAGGGCATGGGGGCCGCCGGCCTTGGGGCCGGTTCCCGACAGGCCCAGGCCGCCGAACGGCTGCGAGCCGACCACCGCGCCGATCATGGAGCGGTTGACATAGATATTGCCGACTCTGACCCGCTCGGAGACGTGGCGGATCACCGAATCGATGCGGCTGTGCAGGCCCAGCGTCAACCCGAAGCCGCTGGCGTTGACGGCGGCGATCACCCGATCCAACTGTGATGATTCCCAGGTGAGGACATGCAGGATGGGACCGAATACTTCGTGTTCCAGCATGGCCATGTCCTTGATCTCATAGGCCCTCGGCGCGAAGAACAAGCCGCCGGCCGGGCAGGGCGCCCGCGCCACCAGCCGGGCACAGCGGTCGAGGGCGGCGGCGTGGGCGTTCAGCCGCGCCAAGGCCTCGACATCGATCACCGGGCCAATATCGGTGGCAAGCCGGCGGGGATCGCCCACCGTCAACTCGTTGACGGCGCCAGCCAGCATGGGTTCCAGCCTGATCCAGGATTCCCGCTGGACGAACAGCACCCGCAGGGCCGAACAGCGCTGACCGGCGGAGCGGAAGGCGCTGTCCAGGATGTCGGCCACCACCTGTTCGGTCAGGGCGGAGGAATCGACGATCATGGCGTTGATGCCGCCGGTCTCGGCGATCAGCGGCACGATGGGACCGTCCTTGGCCGCCAGCCGGCGATGAATGGCGCGGGCGGTGGCGGTCGAACCAGTAAAGGCCACCCCGGCCAGGGCGGGTTGGTCCACCAGCGCCTCTCCGGTTTCGGGGCCACCCGGCAGCAGATGCAGGACCCTGGGCGGAATGCCGGCCCCGTGCAACAGCCGGACCGCCGCGGCCGCCATCAGGGGGGTCTGTTCGGCCGGCTTGGCGATGACGGTATTGCCGGCGGCCAGGGCGGCCGCCACTTGGCCGGTGAAGATGGCCAGGGGAAAGTTCCACGGCGAGATACAGGCGAACACCCCGCGGCCGCGCAGCGTCAATGTGTTGACTTCGCCCACCGGGCCGGGCAGGCGGGTGGGGGGAGAACAGCGCGCCCGCGCCTCGGCGGCATAATAGCGCAGGAAATCCACGGCCTCCCGCACCTCCGCCACGGCATCGGCGATGGTCTTGCCGGCTTCTTCCATGGCCAGCCGCATCAGCTCCGCCCGCGATTCCTCGAACCGGTCGGCGGCCCGTTCCAGCAGATCGGCCCGCCCGGCACCGCCCAAGGCGTCCCAGGCGGGAAATGCCGCGCTGGCCTCGGCCATGGCCACCGCCACGGCGGTGGTGGGGAGTTCCGGCGGTCTCCGGCGCCCGGCTTCCTCCAGTGCCGTGTCGAGCGCACTCAAGGCCACGGGATCGCACAGGTCCAGCCCGGCGGAATTGCGGCGGGGGGCGAACAGGTCGCGGGGCAAAGCGAGGGATGATTTCGTAATCGAAACGGCGAGGGGATCGCTGACCACTTGGTCCGGCGGCAGCGAGGCGTCAGCCATGCGGTTGACGAAAGAGGTGTTGGCGCCGTTTTCCAACAGACGCCGCACCAGATAGGGCAGCAGATCCTCGTGACTGCCGACCGGGGCATAGGTCCGGCAGGCGATGGTGGGGACGATCTGCTGGTACAGCGCCTCGCCCATGCCGTGCAGCCGCTGGAACTCCCAGTCGGTCCTGTCGCCGGCCAGATGGCGTATCGCCGCCATGGTATGGGCGTTGTGGGTGGCGAATTGGCCATAGACCGCATCGCCGGCTGCCAGCATCTGGGCGGCGCAGGCAAGATAGGAAATATCGGTGGCGGCCTTGGTGGTGAAGACCGGAAAGCCGTCCAGACCGCGCTCCTGGGCCTTTTTGATCTCGCCGTCCCAATAGGCGCCCTTGACGAGGCGGAGCATCAGCCGCCGGCCGCGACGGCGGGCCAGATCCACCAGCCAGCCGATCAGGGGCTTGGCCCGTTTCTGATAGGCCTGTACCGCCAGCCCGAATCCGTCCCAGCCGGCAAGGCCGGGATCGGCCAGGGCGGCGGCGATCACATCCAGGGAGAGCTCAAGGCGATCGGCCTCCTCGGCATCGATCGTCAACCCGATATTGACGGCTTTGGCCCGGCGGCACAGGCCGATCAGGCGGGGCGTCAGCTCGGCGAGGACCCGGTCGCGCTGGGCCATCTCGTAGCGGGGATGCAGCGCCGACAGTTTGACCGATATGCCGGGGCCATCCCTCGGGCCGCGTCCTTGCGATGCCGTTCCAACCGCGTCGATGGCCCGGGCATAGGCCTCCAGATAGGCTTCGGCGGCGGTGCTGGTGCGCGCCGCTTCCCCCAGCATGTCGTAGGAGTGGCGATAGCCCTGACCTTCCCAGCGCAGGGCGTGGTCCAGCGCCTCGGCGATGGTGCGGCCCATGACGAATTGCCGGCCGAGAATCCCCATGGCGGCGATCAGGGCTTGGCGCGTCACGGTTTCGCCCAGCCGTTCCAACAGACCATGGGTGGCGGTCGCCGGGGAGAGTTCGTCGTCGTGCAGCAACCGCCCGCCCAGCATCAGCGCCCAGGTGGAAGCGTTGACGAAGCTCGACGGACTGTGGCCGAGATGTTCGTCCCAATGGGCCGAGCCGATCTTGTCGCGGATCAGGCGGTTGACGGTTTGGGTATCGGGAATCCGCAACAGGGCCTCGGCCAGACACATCAGCACCACGCCCTCGCGGGTGGCCAGGCCGTATTCCGCCAGAAATCCGTCCAGATCGGCCAGAGGGGGGCGGTGGCGCCGAGCGCCTTCCACCAAGGCCGTGGCCTCGGCCATGATGTGATCCCGTTGCGGCGGGGTGAGGGGAATGGCGGCGGCCAAGGATTCCACCAGCGCCGCTTCCCCGGTCGCCGCCAGCAACGAGAAGGCGGCGCGACTGGGGTCGAAGCGGGGGGCAGAGGAGAAGATCATGACGGCTCTCCGCGCGGACTATTCCCTTCAAGGTCGTCTCTCCCGGCGAATCCTGCAAGCCCGGCGTGGCGCGGCGGCATCACCTGACTGAATGCCCGCTCATATGTTGTGTTGACAACCATATTCCGAAAATGGCCTAAATGGTCGCGGTGATAAGGCAGTAGGCAAGAGATGTGGGCCAACCGCATCCGATCAACGCCGAAAATGCCTGGGAGGTAACATGCGAAGAGGGGCCGCGACATGTCTCGTGGGAGGAAGGGCTTTGCCCGATCGTCCCGCCGAGGCGTCCTCGGTTTGCCGCCGAGATCGACATAATCATATGCATATCGTTCGCCGGAGCATCGTTTCGAGGTTTCCGGCGCCTTTGGCACGTGCGTCGCACGTTGCCCGGTCTTGCCATGGGGAGAGTGACGCATGAGCGCCATATCGTCGGCACGCAAGCTCAATGCTTGCGATGAAATTCTCGGAATATGCTTGCGGCGGGGCCTCGGTGAGCAGCCGGCGCTGCTGTGCGGCGACCTCACCGTCACCTATGCCGAGTTGGAGCGCAGAACCGATCGCTTCGCCGCCGCCTTGCGCCGCCATGGCGTTCAAGCCGGCGAGCGCGTGCTGATCCTGCTCAAGGACACCCCCGATTTCATATCGACCTGGCTGGGAACCATCAAGGCCGGGGCGGTTGCCGTCGCCGTCAACACCCGCGCCGCCGCCAAGGATGTGACCTTCATGGTCAAGGATAGCGGCTGTCGGGTCCTGGTGATCGAGGATGAGTTTCTGCCGGTTTGGCGGCAGGCGGCGGAGTCCTGCCCGGATGCCTTGCCGCGGCTGGTGGTGCGGGGGGGGGCAAGTGCCGGCGATGTGGTGAGCCTGGCGGACTTTCTCCCCGAGGCGGGCGAGACTGTTTCCTGCGCCCCGACCGAAGCCGACGACCCGGCCTTCTGGCTCTACACCTCGGGCACCACCGGCACGCCGAAAGCCGCGGTTCACTGCCACGGCGACGTGCTGATCGGTGATCGCCATCTCCGCGAAAGCTTTTCGGTGCGGCCGGGCGACCGGATTTTCTCGTCCTCCAAGCTGTTCTTCGCCTTCGCCCTGGGGCACTGTCTGATTGGAGCGCTGCGGGCCGGTGCCACCGTCATCCTCCATGACGGCTGGCCGGATGGTGCCGCCATCGCCGATATCGTCGAGCGCTATCGCCCCGACGTGATGTTCAGCGTTCCGACCTTCTACCGCAATCTGCTCCGGGACGGTCTGGCCGACCAGGCCGGCTTCAAGGCGATCCGCCACTATGTCTCGGCCGGCGAGGCGCTGCCCGAAAGCCTTTACCAGGCTTGGCTGACGGTCACCGGCGTTCCCATCGTCGAGGGTATCGGCGCCACCGAGACGATCTTCCTGGCGGTGGCCGGGACACCGGCACACCACAAACCCGGCGCCACCGGCAAGCCCATGCCGTGGGCGGAGGTCCGTCTGGCCGATGCCGATGACCAACCGGTCACGACGCCCGATACCCCCGGCGTTCTGTGGGTGAAAATGGACTCCCTGTGCCGGGGATATTGGAATCAGCCCGACAAGACCGCGGAAGCGTTTCGCGACGGCTGGTATCGCACCGGCGATGTTTTCGTGATCGATGCCGACGGCTGGTGGCACCACCAGGGGCGGAACGACGATCTGCTCAAGATCTCGGGGCAGTGGGTCAGCCCTTCCGAAATCGAGAATTGCGCGGCGACCGTGCCGGGAATCGTCGAGGCGGTGGCGGTGGGGGCTCCCAATGCCGAAGGCTTGGTTCGTCTCGCCCTCTTCCTGGTGGCCGAAGACGGCGGCAGCCAGGCGCTCGAAGAGACGGTCAAGAACACCCTGCTCTCCACCCTGTCCGTCTACAAATGCCCACGCACCATCGTGTTCGTCGATGAAATGCCCTGTACCGCCACCGGCAAGATCCAGCGATTCCGCCTGCGCCAGATGGCCATGGAACGAACAGCATCACTGTAATACCGACGAGCCAATGCCTTTCATGGATTGGCGAGGAGTTGCGGGCGAGGCCCGGCGCGGCTCATGCCGCGAGAGCCAAGGGATTCGGAGAATCCCGCCCGGCGGTGCCGCCCCGCAGGGGCAAACGACGCCCGCAGGGCGGCCCCGAGCAAATGCGAGGGGTGGCGAAGCCCACATTGAGGGGCAAGAGGCGAGTCAATATTTTTGCTTGCTAGTATAAGTGGTAATAGAACATGCAAATAATCATGCCACTCACCACACTGGGAGGAATGAAATGTCAAATGCGGATAGCTTGAATGTCCAGACATTCCTGAACGGAAACCGGTTCTCCGGTTATCAATGGATCGTGTTTGGACTGTGCTTTTCAATCATGTTGCTGGATGGTTTCGATACGGCCGTGATCGGCTATATCGCGCCATCGCTGCTCAAGGAGTGGGGAATCGGCAAGCCGGCGCTGGGGGCGGTCTTGAGTGCGGCGCTGTTCGGCTTTGCGACCGGCGCCCTGCTGGCCGGTCCCCTGGGGGATCGTTTCGGCCGCAAGATCGTCCTGATCGGATCGGTTCTCCTGTTCGCCATTGCCTGCCTGGGATCATCCTTTGCCAACAGTCTGGATATGCTGACGGCCATTCGCTTCCTGACCGGCGTCGGTCTCGGCGCCGCCGGACCGAATGCGATCACCTTGACCAGCGAGTATTGTCCGGATCGCCGTCGCGCCTTGCTGACCAACGCCATGTTCTCGGGCTTCCCCCTGGGCGCCGCCTGCGGGGGATTCCTCGCCGCGTGGATGATCCCGCTGTGGGGCTGGCGGAGCGTTCTGCTGCTCGGCGGGGCTTCTCCCCTGGTGCTGGTGGGGCTGGCCGTCCTGTTTCTGCCCGAATCCGCCCGCTACATGGTGGCGAAGGCCATGCCCGCAGAGATGATTCGCGCCGTCTTGGCCCGCATCGCCCCGGTGGAACCGGGGGTGACGCATTTCGTCCTGACCGAACAAGTGGCGAGAACCGCGGCGAAGACCGGGTTCGGGATCATTTTTTCGCGCAGCTATATCATCGGCACGGTCATGATGTGGCTCGCCTATTTCATGGGACTGGTCATTTTCTACGCGCTGATGAATTGGATGCCGCTTCTGTTGAACGATGCCGGGCTGGAGCCGAAAAACGCCACCCTGGTGTCGGCTCTCTTCCCCCTCGGCGGCGTCGGCGCCATCTTCTTCGGTTGGCTGATGGACCGCACCAATGCCAATCGCGTGATTGCCATCGGGTATGTGCTGACCGCGCTTGCCATCTGCGCCATCGGCCAGGCGGTCGCCCATCTCGGCGTGCTGATGCTGTTGGTCCTGGTCGCCGGGACGCTGATGAACACCGCGCAGGTGTCCATGCCAGCGCTGGCCGCCGGTTTCTATCCGACCCGATGCCGGGCCACCGGAGTGGCGTGGATGCTGGGGATCGGCCGCTTCGGCGGAATTGCCGGCTCCATCCTGGTGGCCGAACTGGCGCGGCGTGAACTGGGGTTCGGCACTATCTTCATGGTGATCGCCGTCCCCGGCCTGATTGCGGCGGCTAGCCTGATGATCAAGCAGTTCGCTCACCCGGAGACTTCGGTGGAACATCTGGCAGCCATGCGGGAAGCGCATCTCCACGCGCAAGAGGCGGAACTGGGAGGCCACTGAACTCTTTTACCGACGAGCACTGAAGGTACTCGTTCAAGCGCGTCCCGATGAGTCTCTCTCATCGGGACGCGGTCTTACTCCGCCTCCGTCTGGTTGAGCATCCGATCGACCTGGCGCTGGATCAAGTCAAGCGAGTCGAGAAAGCTCCGGCGTTGGTCCTCTCCCAGGACCGACAACAGGGTTTCGTGCCGTTGTTTCGATAGCGGGGCGAGTTGGGTGACCAGATGGCGTCCGGCGTCGGTCAGGCCCAGCAGCACACTTCGATTGTCCTTGCCGTGGGGGGTGCGGACCAGAAGCCCGCGGCTTTCCAGCTTCGCCACCGATCGGCTGATCCAGCCCTTGTCGATGCGCGAGCGGCGGCTGATGTCCTGCGCCGTGGTCGGTTCGTGCTGACTCAGGATCGCCAGGGTTCGCCAAGCCGTCAGATTGAGTTCGTGACTCCGCCCATAGGCGAGAGTGGCCGCCCGCTCCAGGGAATCCGCGAGACGGGACAGACGAAACGTCACCAATTCCTCAAGATCAAGTTTCTTCGACATGGCGATCCCGCAATCGGTTCGGCGCATATAAGAGCCGGATGCTTCTCTCATCAATACATTAGAGGGCGATTCAGACAACAGGGTAAAGCCTGTTGTCATCGCACATCTACCCCCCTCCCGGCGCGAGTAAAGGAAAGCGCCCCTGCAAAAACGTAATGGAGATAAATCCGGTCTGGCTATTGCCTAGGGATTGATCATGGCCCAAAATCACTGCCTAATTCCCGGACAGGGGCGGCACGGCGGCGGGATATGGGGGCTTACAGGCCGGTGGGTTTCCGGCATAGCGGTTGCATCAATACCAATGGCCCATCAACAAAGGGGATGGAGGCGCATGGCGTTCGACGAGATGAAATCTTCCGATGGGGGGGTCCGTTCTCCGTACCAGGCCTACGAGAATTGGCTGCTGTCGGTTCCCCCCGATTTGTTGCCGCGCAAGAACGAACAGGCCGATGCCTTGTTCCGTCGGCTCGGCATTACGTTTGCCGTCTATGGTGACGAGGAAGGCACCGAGAGGCTGATCCCCTTCGACCCAATTCCCCGGATCATTGCCGCCACGGAATGGAAACGGCTGTCCGCGGGCTGTTGCCAGCGGGTCCGGGCTCTGAATGCCTTCCTCAAGGATCTTTATCACGGCCAGGACATCGTCAAGGCCGGGGTGATCCCCAAGGCCCATATTCTCGGTAACGGCCTCTATCGTCCCGAGATGCATGGCCTCGATGTCGCCCGCGACGTCTACATTCACATCGCCGGCATCGATGTCGTGCGGACCGGCGAGTCCGAGTTCTTCGTGCTGGAGGACAATCTGCGTTCGCCCTCGGGGGTGTCCTATATGCTGGAAAACCGGGCGATGATGATGCGCCTGTTTCCCGACCTCTTTACCCGCCACCATGTGGCGGCGGTGGAATCCTACCCCGACCAACTGCTGAAGAATCTGCGCTCGGTGGCGCCCGCCGCCTGCGAGGGCGATCCCACCGTGGTTCTGATGACCCCGGGCTACCATAACAGCGCCTATTTCGAGCATGCCTTCCTGGCCGAGCAGATGGGCATCGAATTGGTCGAGGGCCGCGACCTGTTCGTCAAGGACAAGCTGGTCTATATGCGGACCACCCAGGGGCCGAAGCGGGTGGATGTGATCTACCGGCGCATCGACGACGACTTCCTCGACCCCGACGCCTTCAATCCCGAATCCGCCCTGGGGGTGCGGGGTCTGCTGGAAGCCTACCGCGCCGGCGGTGTCACCCTGGCCAACGCCATCGGCACCGGTGTCGCCGACGACAAGGCCACCTACACCTATGTGCCCGACATGGTGCGCTTCTATCTGGGCGAGGAACCGATCCTGGCCAATGTGCCGACCTGGCGGCTGGAGCGCGAGGACGAACGCAATTACGTGCTGGAACATCTGGCCGAATTGGTGGTCAAGGAGGTCCAGGGGGCCGGCGGCTATGGCATGCTGGTGGGACCGACATCGAGCAAGGCCGAGATCGAGGCGTTCCGAGCCCGGATCCTCGACAATCCCGGCAACTATATCGCCCAGCCGACTCTGGCGCTGTCCACCGTGCCCACTCTGGTGGATAAGGGCATCGCGCCGCGCCACGTGGATCTGCGTCCCTATGTGCTGATGGGCGAGACCGCGACCTTGGTGCCGGGCGGGTTGACGCGGGTGGCGTTGCGGGAAGGATCGCTGGTGGTCAATTCGTCGCAGGGCGGCGGAACCAAGGATACCTGGGTGCTGGAGGACGATCCATGCTGAGCCGGACCGCCGACCATCTTTATTGGATGAGCCGCTATATGGAGCGGGCGGAGAATATCACCCGCTTCCTGGAAGTCGCCAATCGCATGGCCATGTCCGCCGGGCGGGACCGTGCCGCCTATTGGCGACCGGTGCTGACCATCGCCGGTGGCGAGGCCGCCTTCGCCGAGAGCTATGGCGAGCGTTCGGCGGGTTCGGTGATCGAGTTTTCGGTCCTCGACCCCGCCAATTCGTCGTCCATCTATGGCAGCCTGCGGGCGGCGCGTGAGAACGCCCATGCGGTGCGCAGCGTCATTCCCTCCGAGCTTTGGGAATCGCTCAATTCCACCTGGCTGGAGACGCGGGGATTGGATGGTCCCCGGCTGCGCGACCAGGGATTGACCAGCTTCTGCGAATGGGTGCGCGAGCGCTCGCACCAGTTCCGTGGCATAACCTACGGAACCATGCTGCGCGACGAGGCCTTTCACTTCCTACGGCTGGGAACCTTCCTGGAGCGGGCCGACAATACCGCCCGCCTGCTGGGAGTCCGCGCCACCGGGGTCAAGGCCGACAGCACCGAAGCGGATGCCGATGATCAGATGCACTGGGCGGCGGTGTTGAAATCGGTCAGCGCCTTCAAGGCCTTCCGCACCGTCCATGGCGACAATCTGACACCGGTGACGGCGGTGGATCTGCTGGTGATGCGCGATGACATGCCCCGGTCGCTGCATGCCTGCCTGGATCAGGTCAGCCTGATTCTGGGCAAGCTCAATCCAACGGCGGAATGCGCCCGTCTGGCCGGTGCCGCCCATGCCCAACTGCATTGGGGGCGGCTGGACCAATTGTTGGCTCGGGGCCTCAGTCGCTTCATCGCCGACTTTCTGACCGCCAACAATGCCCTGGGGGCACGCATCCACGAGGACTTCCTGCTGGCATAGAGGCCACGAAAAATTCAGCGATAAACTGAATGTGTTATGGGAGATCCGCCTTTATCAGCTTGACGCCGAAGCTGTCGGCCAGCGGTCTTTCCGTCACGGTTCGTTACATCGGGTTTCCACAACTTGTTTGGCGGTCTTCCGCGGCATTAGTCTGCCTCGGTTGAACAGGCAGCACGGCCAACGTGCGCCAGCATCAAGTTCGGTTATAACCGATTGCAGGGAGCCCTCACCATGCCGATCACCCGCCGCCTGTTCGTGTCCGCCTGTGCGGCCGTCCTATTGTTATTCTCCTATGCCCCCGCCAAGGCCGCCGATTTCGGCTCGGCCGAAGAGGCCAAGGCCATGGTGGCCAAGGCAGCCGCCTTCTACAAAGCCAACGGCATGGAAAAATTCCTGGCCGAGGCCAGCAATCCCAAGGGTCTGTTCATCGATCGCGACCTCTACGTCGTGCCTTATTCCATCGAGGGAATCCGTCTGGCCCACCCCTATAATTCCAAGTTCGTGGGAACTTCGGTCCTTGATGCCGTGGACTTCGATGGTAAGGAGTACGGCAAGGAAGAGGTCGCCCTGATCAAGGCCAAGGGCAGCGGCTGGGTCGATTATAAATATACCAACCCTGCGACCAAGAAGCTGGATAACAAAAGCTTTTACGTTGAGAAAATTGACGACAAGCTATTTCTCGGTTGCGGCATATATAAGCATTGACTGTCCTGAATGATGGTCTCTTTCCGGAATATGAAGCTTAGGTGGAAGCTGGCGGTGGCCCCTGTGCTGATGGTGGCTGCCGCCGTCACACTCGCTATCCTCACGCTGAGAATGGCGGCGGGGCAGGAGCGGGCGCTTGATGTTCTTTACCACCAGGGGCTGCAAAAACAGCATATGGTGTCCGATCTGCGGACCACCCTGGTCGGTATCCAGGCGGCGTTGTACCGCTCCATTACCTGGCAGAGCGCCGGTGTTGACGAGGCTCAGGTCAAGGAGTCCATTGATGCGACCGTGCGGCTGATCGATGACGTGAGTCATGATCTCGATCGCCTGGACGAGGTGATCGGCAACAACTCAGCCGAGCGCGCCCTGCTCGGCGAGGTCCGCGCTGCCGCCGATGCTTACGCCAAACAGGCCCGCAAGGCGGTCACCATGGTGGACGCTGATCCCAATCTGGCCATGGCTCTGTTGCGTCAGGCGGAACGGCTCTATGCCAAGGTCGAGCAGTCGGTGGCTGGTTGGTCCGATGCTCAAAAGCAAACCAATAAGGTGCTGTTCGAGGATGCCCAACGCGATGCCCGCCAGTCCTTGACCGCCTTGTTCCTGGTCATGGCAGCCGCTTATGGCGCGGCGATTACCATCATCGCCGTGGTCGGACGAGCCATCGCGGGCGGGATCAGGACCGTGACCGGCATCATGTCGCAACTGGCCGAAGGCAACAAAGCGGTCTCGGTGCCCGATGTCCAGCGCCATGACGAGATCGGCGAGATGTTCGGCGCCATCGCCGTATTCAAGCACAATGCCGAGGAGTTGGACCGTCTTGCCCTGGTCCATGAGACCGAGGAACAAGCCAGCAAGGAGCGCCTGCGCGCCACGGTGATCGGCCTCTCCAACGCCTTGAACCATGAGATCGAGACGGCGGTTCGCGCCATTACAGGCCGCAGCGGTGATCTGCATACCCTGTCAACGGAGATGTCCGGTTCCATCGGGCGGGTGGATGCCCAATCCAACATCGCTGCCAGTGCTTCGATGGAGGCATCGGAAAGCGTCCATACCGTGGCCCGTGCCGCATCGGAATTATCATCGGCAATCAACGAAATCGCTCGGCAAGTTTCCGAGTCATCGACCATTTCCGGTAAGGCTGTCGGCGAGGTGGAGCGCTCCACCGGCAAGATGCGCGGCCTGACCGAAGCGGCGGCCCGGATCGGGGAGGTGTTGGGGATGATCTCAACCATCGCCCGCCAGACCAACCTGCTCGCCCTCAACGCCAATATCGAAGCGGCGGCGGCGGGAGAGGCTGGCAAGGGCTTTGCCGTGGTGGCGTTCGAGGTCAAGGCGCTGGCCAATAAGACGACCGCGGCCGCCAATGAGATTGCCGGTTATGTCTCCGGCATTCAGCAGGCCACTCACGAGGTCGTCGAGGCCATCGGCGAAATCGGCACGACCATCTCCACGGTGAGCGAGATCGCGACCATTGTTGCTTCCGCAGTCGAACAGCAGTCGGTCGCGACATCAAAAATCAGTCAGGCTGCCGGCATGGCCGCTGCGTCCACCACCCTGGTTGGCGATGGCATCGCCGCCGTACTCAAGGAAACCTCCGCCAGCGGCGGCATGTCCCAATCGGTCATTGTGACCGCCAAGGATCTGGTCAGCGACATTGAGGCGCTGGACAGCCGGTTGAGCCGGATTCTTGCCCAGGCTCAGGTGGACAGCGATGGTAAAGGGAGGGAGGGAGGGGCAGCAGGTGTGTCCGCCGAGGAGGCCGACGTGCCGTTCATCGCTCTGGTTCAGGACTGCGCCGGAAAAATCGCCGAGGCTTTCGAGGCCGCAGTCGACACGGGAGAGATTTCTCTCGACGACCTGTTCGACGAGGATTACCGGCCGATGGCCGGCACTAATCCGCTTCAGCTTACCACCCGCTTCGTCGCTCTGACCGACCGCTTACTCCCTGAAATCCAGGAGCCGCTGTTGGTTGAAGGCGAAAGAGTCGTTTTCGCCGTCGCCGTCGACCGCAACGGTTATCTGCCCACCCATAACATAAAATTCTCCCAGCCACAGGGAGAGGTTCAAGAATGGAATAATGCCAATAGCCGTAATCGCAGGATCTTCAATGATGCGACCGGGGCGGCCGCGGCAGCCAATCACCGGCCCTATCTGTTGCAGACCTATATGCGTGATCTCGGTGGTGACAAGGTGATGATGATGCGCGATCTTTCATCCCCGATCCAGGTGAAGGGGCGTCACTGGGGCGGCTTTCGGTTGGGGTATTATCTGTAGAACGAAGAAAAGGCCGGAGAAAATGTCTCCGGCCTTTTGTATTCATCAGAACGGGATTTCGTCGTCCATATCGGCCGGCGCCTCCCAGCCCTGGCCGCTGCCGCCGCCCGCGGAACCGCCACCGCCGTTCTGGCGTCCGCCGCCACCCGCGGAGCCGCCACCGCCGCCGTAACCGCCGCCGCCGCCGCCGCCGCCGCCATCGCGGCCGCCATCGCGGCCGCCCAGCAGGGTCAACTCACCCTTGAACTTCCCGATGACCACTTCGGTGGAGTATTTTTCCTGCCCCGATTGGTCGGTCCATTTGCGGGTCTGCAGCGAGCCTTCGAGATAGACCGAGCTGCCCTTTTTCAGGTAGCGCTCGGCGATATCAGCCAGATTCGGGTTGAAGATCACCACCCGGTGCCATTCGGTCTTTTCCTTGCGCTCGCCGGTGGCGCGGTCCTTCCAGCTTTCGGAGGTGGCGATATTGAGATTGACGATCTTGGCCCCGTCCTGCGAGGTCCTGACCTCGGGATCGCGCCCCAGATTTCCGATAAGAATGACCTTGTTGACACTGCCGGCCATGGCGCGCTCGCTCCCCTTGGAAAATTGTGGGCCGGATCGTACTTCAAGCCGCTGGCGAGTGAAAGGGGTTAGCCCGGATTTCTCACACTCTCGCGAGATACGATTGTGTTTGCGGGGTGGCGATCCGGCAATCCGACGACCGGCGCAGCCCGTAGAGCCTGCCCCGGGCTTGACCCGGGGGCAAGCGGCGCATCGCAGATGCGATCCCGACAGGGATGGCCCGAAGGGACACAAGGCGTGGCTGGTGGCCACGTCGAGGGCGTTGGGAAGCCGGGCGCCCGCCGGCTTCGCCGGCAAACCAAATGATCGCGGGCCTGCGCCCGCCGCAACGCAACCCTGCGGGCGGGGAAAAAATGGCGACAGGGTGCGTTATCAGTCTTGCGCGATGCGCCGCATCGCGCCGCGCCTGCTGCCGGCTCTCTCGCCATTTTTTCCGCCGTCGTATCCGTGACAGTGTGAGAAATCCGGGCTAGGAGTGTGTCCCGGTAATGCTTTGCCATGAGGCAAGCCAGCCAAGGGGCGCGCCCCTTGGCGAACCTGCGGAGGACCGGAGGCCCTCCACCCGATTTGTTTGGGCTGGTGACGGTGTTGCT
>Ga0316222_1002888_pt1 | contig 17638 bp, 13 predicted proteins | sample TBH18011metaG_FD_206008 | JGI IMG/M metagenome (GOLD analysis project Ga0316222, IMG submission 206008) | Freshwater microbial communities from Trout Bog Lake, Wisconsin, USA - TBH18011 | ecosystem: Environmental > Aquatic > Freshwater > Lake > Hypolimnion/Profundal zone | place: USA: Wisconsin...
CTGTGGGGTTCATTGAGCAACTGTTCGGTGCAATCCAGAAAACGGTTGCGTGCGACCAGACATTGGGCGCGTCCTGCTTCATCAATTGGCAGGCCCTGCTCGATCGCGTCGAGTTCCCTGACCAGCTGTCCCTGCCGGGTGGCGTATTGCATAAACAGTTGACGAAACACGTCACGGTGCTCGCGCTCGAGGCGATACCAGTAACTGTCCTGATTGATTTTGCCATTCTCTTCGGTTTTTTTGGTCTGTCTGGCATGCATGAAATGGCGCGCAAAATAACACAGACTTTCCGAACCCGGCGTTTCACTGTGCATGGTGGTGGTGGCCCGGCTGTAACTGGCAGCAAGCTGTATCGACACCGGCAGTGGCAATGGCAATGGCACATTCACACCGAGCTGCAGGTTTTCCTGAACCACAAGCCGCTCATACTGCTTGCTGAATGGCTGGTTGGCAAACGCGCTGGGCCGAAAGTAGCGCACCGAATAACTGCCCTGTTTGCTGTAACTGTCGGCGCCAAAGAAGGCGTTTACGCCGGGCAGGTTGGCCTTGACATAATCGTTGACTGACTGCAGCACCTGGCGGTTGACTTCCTGGTTGAGTCCGAGCGTAAAGTCGATTTTTTCATAATCGCCGGCGGCAAACGATTCGTAATGAGTCAAACTCCAGCGGCTGTATTTGACCGTCTGGGCATGGGCGCCACCGAGAATGCCGGCACCAATCGTAAACTGCACATTGTGTTCATCTTGTGCGTAGCGAAACTGCTGGCGCGCAATCGCCTGTTTCTCAAGAATCTGGCGCGCATTTGGTATACCGCAATGAAATAAATCCTGTTCGAGCGCAAGGAGTTGCGCCAGATGGTCCTTTTTGGCCTCTGTTTGAGATTGCGCCACTTTGGCAGAACAATCGGCAATCAGGAGTGCCAGATTGCCGAGCATGCCGGCCGTATCGCTACAGGCATAGTGTTCATGATATTTTTTCAGCGTGCCTGCCGCGCCTGGCTGACCCTGCACACACCAGGCATGGACACGGGTGTAGCTCTTTACATCCTGCCTGAGGTTGGCAATGATTTTTGCCGTATCCGGACTACCGTGCGCGAGCACGTTTGCCCCCCAGAATTCAGCAACAAGCTTTTGCCAGACCGGCGCGCAGCGTGTGTCGATGTTTTCGGTGAGTGTTGCCCTGGCCTGTGATGCCAGGTTTTCATCCTTGAGTAATTCGCACAGCGTTCTGGTGCGTGTGGCGCGCGTGGTTTTTTTGACTTTTTCTCCGGCCAATTCTGCCTGGGCCAGACCGAAAGCCAGAGAGCCGCTCACACCGCCGGACACCGTGCTGACCGACCCTTTCAGTGCTCTGGCCTGTTTTTCGGCTGTCGCCTTCAGATGTACCTGCCAGTGCCGGCAGGCCGCCCGCTCGACTGGCCCGTACTCCGCGGTCGGTACGGTGACTGGCGTACTTAACAGCAATGAAAAATACTGAGCAAAGCGCTCCTGCTGAATCAGGAAATCATTCTGTATTGTTTCGAAGTCACGGATTTCGATTTCTCCTGCGCCGCGACCGAGCGCACCCGCGCGTGACAGCCAGGGCGCAAGTCTGGGCACATCGCTGTTGTCATCCAGTATTTGGTTAAAAAAATATCTGGCATCATCAAGCGCGGTCCGGCAATACGCTAACCCACCCGTACCGCCCATGACCTTGCCCCTGGCGACCGCACCAATTCCAGCATGCGCACTGGCCTTGCCAGACAGGCTCACCGAACCGGTACTGGTGCGCATGATATAGCCCTCGTCATTCACATGTTTCATGGTCTGATAGCCGAGTTCCAGAGTGCCGCTCAAAAACGGTAACGGTGTACCGACCTCCACGGACGCTTTTTTCAGGGTGATCTCCTGCAGGGCCGGGTTGTTGACCGTTACCGCTACATTGTCGCTGGTGAAGATCTGCACCAGTTCAGCACGCGCCTGGCGTGCCCAGGCATAGCGGCAGGTCTTTTCCAGGTTGACGAGGTTCTGGCGGAGAAACTCGGTACGGCCCATCCGATGATTGTGCCTGGCCTTAATCATTGCCAGCAACTGTTCAAGTTCCAGCGACAGGCTTGCCCATTCTTGGTACTGAACTGTTGGTCCTGATTCTGCGCGAATCAATGTCAGCAGTGCGGAAGTTCTGGCATTGATGCGGTTATCGTTGAGCAGGTGGCACAGTTCACTGGCGCAGATTTCCAGCACGGCCTTGATTTGATCGCGCGCTATCCAGTCCGGCTCGGGCAGAGGTTGAGGAAGATGCGGGGTTGCTGCGATGGACTCAGCCAGTGGGGTCTGGCGCGCTTCGAGCCGTTGCCGCAGCAGGTGATCGCGCAGAACCAGTTCGCTGTTATCAGGAGAAAAATCATGATCGAGATCTGTTTCATGCGCCTGTGGTTGTGGTTGCTCAGGGTCCAAAGCGGGTTGCAATGTTGCTGGAAACAGGGCGCTGGTTGCGCGTTCACGGGAATGGGTCGACGTTATCAGCACGAGAATCTTTTGAATAATTGGTGAACGCCAGTGTAGCCAACTGTGCAGGCATTTGTTCAACAGAGCACTAGAATGATTTCGTATTTCAATAGTTGAAAACCGAATTTGCACGCCAGCCCGGGGCCGCGATTGCGCTTCCCAGGCTCCCCGATACGTATTTTCGCCGGTACCTGTTCCTGTTTGAAATTGATACTCTTCGTGACTTTCCAGGTCGCGTTACGTCAGTACCTCCGGAAATAAGTTGATCGTCCCTTGTGGCAATTTAATCAAAATTAAATAAGGAAACCCAATGCTGACCAGATTCCAGTCTGTTATTCCTCGTATCACATCACTTTCTCCAACACGCCTTTCCCGCATCGCCAGTTTCCATCCCGTACCATGCGCACCCGAGCCTGCGGAAAAAACAGTGCGATCTCCGGTCGTGTCTGACCGGCTAAGGGAATTTCGCAAAAAATCGGAAATGGAAAACAGAAGTTTGCAAAGTTTTTCCGATTTAACAGAACAAAACAGCAAGGATGGAACCAAATCCTTTGTCACCTCGGAAGTGGGAATTCAATTTCTCAAATCGGTCAGTGCTCAAAACATCAAATATTCTCGCGGGGGTCAAAACGGAGAAGGGTACATCGGCGTCAGGGAAGTCATGAATCTGCTCAAGGATACGCCCAACCGGTACTACCAAAAGAATGAACAGGAAAATCTTTTGGCTCTGTCAGGCGAAATCCAGCAGCGCATGCGGGTTAAAATTTCGAAATCGTATATTGAGCATGCACTGGATGTGCCGACCGGTGCCAAAAATCCGCATCCGATATTGAAGGTGGTCATGCCCGAAGCAGAAGAAGTCGCAGACCTTTCGGGCGAAATTGATCCGTCCAATCAAAACCGGTATTCCCCATTACCCGGTTTGCTGCACAAATATGAAATGCTGCTGGCGTTTGTTTCAATTAACTGCTCGTCCCACTGTCGCTATTGTTACCGCCTTGATTTATTCAATGGCATTTCACAAAAATCCAAGGCCGATATTCTTCTGGTGGCAAACTATATCCGGGCATTCAATCAATTTATCGATGACGCCATCAAGGCAGACGGAAAATGGGATGCCGACAGCGGCCTGTGGGTGCACCGCGACACCAGGGAACCATTGCTGCATATACGGGAAATTCTTTTTTCGGGCGGCGATCCAATGACGCTGCCCAATTCCACGCTGGCCCGTTACCTGATGCTCAATGCGGAAGCCGGTATTAAAACAATCCGGCTTGGCACCAAAGAGCTGGTCTTCAATCCCACACGCTTTGATTTCGCGTTTTGGGAAGTGATGGATGCATTTAATCACGCCTATCCGGATGTGAGAATCGAATTTGTCGGCCATTATGTGCACCCCTTTGAATTGGTCAGAGCGAAAATCAACGACAGCGGCGAGTTTGTTTATGACCTGAATGTGCAGTATGAAGTGCGTAAAGATATCAGATCAGCGTTACGGGCCATGAACGCCAGAAAAGACTGGATTGGTCATCTGAATCAATTTCCGATTGTCGCGGGCGTGAATGACACGCCCGACATTTTGCGCCTGCTGATGTATCAAACCAATAAACTTGGCATTACCATGCATAACATTTATGCCTGCAGAGAAATTATCGGCAATCGGCATTTTCGCGGGGACAATACGATTGAGGCGCAATATGCTTTGGTGGAAAAAGCAAAAACAGGTCTGTCCGGGATTGAGAATCATGGCCGCCTGATCATGTCCACCGAATATGGAAAGATGGAAGTTCTAGGTGTCAGCGGGAATGAAGTTCTGTTAAGGATGAATCGCTTCGTGCATGGAAAAAAACCGCAAGAGACCATTGTCAAGGTCGATCTGAATAAGCTTGAACAAGGACAGAAATTTTATTGGCTCACCGACGATATTATTAAAGTCGCTGTTGCAGCAGAAGGGCAAAAGGTGTTGGGCGCATTCACTTCTGACAAACAGCCTTCCTTTATCAAACATCTCAAAGACAAGGCTGCCGGCGCCGTTTATGCGCCGGATCTGAACCTGCTCACAGACATTCCCGCCACTGCTACGTCAGCAGAAATTGAAGTTATTCTGAAACATCAGCCCAGCGAAGTTATACCGGTCCGCTTTTCAGGTGACAAACCGCCGACCCTGGCGTCGGTACTTGCGCAGCATGGTCACGTGGAAGCTGCCTGTCAGGAAAAGCTGTCCTGCAGCACCTGTGTCGGTGTGGTTCAGACCAATGATCCAGGTTCCGATCCGTTGCCTGCTCCGACTGAAGATGAACTGGATGTGATTGATATGGTTGCAAAAAACGGACCACTTGCCACTGACAAGGAAACAGGCCAACTGCGTGCCGGATGCAATATTCGTGTAAAGCCAGGCGTTCGATATACATTCACACCATTGGAGGGCGTATAACATGCAAGACAATTCAACGCATTTCAGAAAAGTGCACAAATCGCAGACACTGCTGTTAAACGAGCAGTCCCGACTGCTCGAAACTGAAGGTCGGGAAATTTTCAAATTCGGTTTTGGCCAATCTCCTTTCCCTCCGTTGCCGGTGGCGATCGACAATTTGAAACAGTATGCCGGTGCAAAAGAGTATTCAGCCGTGCAGGGCATTGCTCTGTTAAGACAACGCATTGCCGATTTTCATCATGCTGCCGAAGGAATCGATATTACCGAAGACCGCGTGGTGGTCGGGCCAGGTTCGAAAATGTTGATTTTCACCGTCATGGCCCTGTTTGAGAAAGCCGATATTCTTATTCCCGCGCCAGCCTGGGTTTCTTATACGCCGCAGGCAATGTTGCTGGGGCATACACCGTTACTGGTGCCAAGTCACTTTCATCAAAAGTGGCGAATTACTGCACAGGCGATTGAACGCGCAATTCAGGCCAGGCACAGCGCGCACACCCCCTCAATCCTGATTTTTAACTATCCCGGCAATCCGGACGGTCTGAGTTATACCGATGCTGAATTAAAGGAAATCGCCCAAATCTGTCGGCGCCATCGCATCCTTGTCATTGCCGATGAAATTTATGGCTTGCTGCACCACAAGGGAGAGCACCGGTCCTTTGCGCATTATTATCCTGAAGCGACCATCGTTACCGGCGGACTGTCAAAATGGTGCGGTGCCGGCGGCTGGCGTCTTGGTATGGCGATGTTACCCCAGAGCCTGAATGGAGAATTCAAACGTAACATGCTGGGGATTGCCTCGGAAACCTATTCCTGTACCGCGCTGCCGGTGCAAATGGCTGCCTGCGCAGCCTATCAATGGAATGCCGATACCCAAAACTACCTTTACCATCAGCGCAGACTGTTGTCATTGATTGGCAACTGGGCTGCCCGCAAACTGGGTGCAGCGGGCGTTCTGGTCCATCAACCGGAAGGGGGGTTTTATCTGTTTCTGGATTTTTCCCCGTTTAATGAGAAATTGCACAAGGCAGGCATGATTACCTCTGAATTATTTTGTGAAAAACTACTTGCAGAAACCGGCGTTGCCCTGTTGCCGGGAGACGCCTTTGGTTTGCCGCCAGATCACATTTCCGCCAGACTGGCCTATGTTGAATTTGACGGTCAGGATGCATTAACTGCCTCGCAACAAATTTCATTGGAGTCGCCATTGGATGAAAGTCTGTTGCGCACTGTTTTTGCCAAAACAGCGCGTGGGATTGAGGCTTTGGGGGGATGGCTCACGGCGTTGTAACAGGCGTGCACCGTGCGGCCTTTCTGATTGGTTTGCACGCCAGAGTCAGCTAAACAACCTTGTGCATCCAGCCATGCACATCCGCACCGGTGCCGTGCTGAATCGCCAGCAGTGCGTCGCGCAGCGCCATGGCCACCGGTCCGTTTTCGTTGTGGTTGATCTCCATACTGAAGTCACGCGCCTTGATCTGACCGACCGGTGTGATGACGGCAGCGGTGCCGCAGGCAAACACTTCCGTGATGCGACCGGCGCCGAGATCGTCGCGCAACTGTTGCACCGTGATTTTGCGTTCCTGTGACTCATAACCCAAATCGGTGGCCAAAGTCAGCAGGCTCGCACGCGTAATGCCGGGTAACAGTGTGCCGGTCAGTTCCGGCGTAACCAGACGGATTTTGTCACCTTCACGATAAACAAAAAACAGATTCATGCCGCCCATTTCTTCAATCACTTCGTGCCTGGTTGCATCCAGCCAGATCACCTGATCGCATCCCATGTCACGCGCCTGGGCCTGGGCCAGCAGACTTGCTGCATAGTTGCCGGCGCACTTGGCTTCACCGGTTCCGCCGGGCGCGGCACGCACGAAATCTTCGCACAGCCAGACCGCTACCGGTTTGACGCCATTCGGAAAATAATCACCGGCCGGTGAGCCAAATAATAGAAACGAGTAGGTATTCGAAGGTCGCACACCCAGATAGGGGTCGGTGGCAAACATGAGCGGGCGCAGGTACAGACTTTGGCCGATTGCCTTGGGCACCCATGCACGGTCAAGGTTGATCAGAGCATCGGCTGCCGAAATGAATAATTCAGGCGGGATAGCCGGCATGGCCAGACGTTGCGCACTGCGGTTGAAGCGCGCCGCGTTGGCTTCGGGGCGGAACGTTTTGACGGTGCCGTCCGGCTGGGCGTAGGCCTTGAAGCCCTCAAAAATTGCCTGACCGTAGTGCAGTACTGACGAAGCCGGGTCCAGGCTTAACGGACCATAGGCGCGCACTTCACCCTGTTGCCAGACACCGTCGCGGTAAGAAATCACGGCCATATGGTCGGTGAACACGGCACCGAATGCGGGCTTGATCATGCGTTCGGACCGTTCGGCTGCGGACAGGGCGGTGGTGGAGGGGGTAATTTTGAGGGCAGGTGTCATGGTGAGTCCTAATTGGGTTTTCATGTCGAACATGGGAGGGGTGGGTATTTTAGCGTACATTTCCATTGGAGCGGGATGGTTTTGTGGGCTGGTGTGGCCGCTCCTCGGGCTCAATAATCGCGATTTCCTACAGATTGACTTTAGCGATCATGGGTGCCAAAGCGAGGTGTCTGCTACACATTCTCTGCACCACATCACACACTGAATCAACCGTAGCCTGTTGGGCTCCATCCATCAGGACTTCATCCATTGTGAACGGGAGTTGTCGAAGAATTTCGCTGGCCAGTTTCGTCATTTCGTTCGCGACCAGCTTTGGCGGCAATTCACATAACGAAGCAAAAGTTGCCCACTCAACGGCAGACAGTTCAGACTCAAAAAAGGCGTTGCCAATGGCCATTGCAAAGCTTGTGTCAAGGTCAGAATTACTTCGCTGGGATGCAATCCCAGCATTTCAACCGTTGATGCTGGGATTGCATCCCAGCCTACGACGCATCCCAGCCTACGACGCATCCCAGCCTGCTTCCGTCAGATTAACGACGGAATAAAAATTGAGTTTTTAGATTGATGACACAGCAGTACTATGGAAATGACGAATCAGTTTTTGCGACCCTTATCAATCAAACGCAGCCAGCAAATACCCATCAAACCAATTGTCAGTAAAAACATGACCGGCAATTTGACAATCGGCGAGCCGGGCACCACCGACAAAATACAGGTCCCCACCATCACCATGCCCACATTCACAAAATTCATCATCGCCGAAGCATTTGCCTTGTCCGATGAGGTTGAAGTGGCGATGCTGGCGCCGCTGCCGACGATGAGGCAATTGCCAAACATTAGAATAAATCCGCAAGAAATCAGCACCGTCAGGATGAGGATATGGGGTTCTTTTTGGGCGAGTCGATGAACCTGGCCGGATTGAGTATGCATTTTTTCACCATTTTAGGTTTTTAAATGACTCAGATCGTAAGGTCGACGTTCTTTAACATCAGGATCGGCGCTGACGATGTGTGGTGGTCGGACTGTGTGTCAGCACCTGTTTTATTGAAAATATATTATTGCCTCACGGTTAAAATTCCTAATGCAACCCAGCCTGATCGGCAAACAGTTCGGCAATCCATTCGACAAAAACCCGCACCTTGGCCGACAGATGGCGATTCTGGGGGTAGACCACGTGGATTGGCAGCGCATCAGTGACCCAGTCCGGCAGCAGCAATTCAAATCGGCCATCGGACAGATACGGGGTCATCTGAAAATCGGTCAGCTGCAAAACGCCCAGTCCGGCCAGGCCGGCGCTGACGTAGGCATTCGAATCGTTGACCGCAATTTTGCCCGGCATCGCCAGCTCAATGCGCTCACCGTCACGGGTAAAATCCCAGTTGTACGTCTTGCCGGTCTTGGATGAAAAATAATTGATGCACTGGTGGCGCGCCAGATCATGCGGGTGTTGCGGGCGTCCATATTTGTTCAGATAAATGACGGAAGCACAGGTGGCGAAATTCACTAAGCCGATGCGCCGTGCAATCAGATTGGAATCGGCCAGATTGCCGCCACGGACAGCGCAATCGATCCCTTCTTCGATCAGATCCACCGGCCGGTCACTGCAGCCGAGTTCGAGCACGATATCCGGATAGCGCTCAAAAAAATCGGGGATGGCCGGAATAATGACGCTGCTGGCCATGCCGGTAGAGACGTCAACCCGCAAACGCCCACTCGGTCTGGCCCGGTTGTGCGACAGCGATTCTTCTGCTTCGCGCACGTCCGACAGGATACGCAGGCAGCGCTCGTAATACGCGGCACCGTCGGCCGTAACGCTGATCTGGCGCGTGGTGCGATGCAGGAGTTTGACCGATAACTCTTTTTCCAGCGCCTGAATCAGGGTCGTGACGGTGGCCTTGGGGATTTGCAGATGTTCGGAGGCGCGTGTGAAGCCGCCGGCATCAACCACGGCAACAAATACTTCCATTGCTTGCAATTTATTCATCTTTAACCTTATTGTTCAGCATAATTGAATAATCAATTCGTAATTGGCCTATTTATTCGATTCTATATCAGGACTACTATCGCCGCATTGCAGCATGGATTGCATTCAATGAGGAGTTTGCGATGATTCACCCGAATAAAATAATGGAAGCTGTGATTCTGTTGGCTGCCGTGCTGACATTTTTATTGTTGCTGGCGCTGGTCATTTCCAGCGATGCCTATTCCACGGCCACGCAGGTGCAGGTGCATGGTGATCTGGCGCTGGTGCAACTGAATCTGGAGCCAACGGACGGGGCGCACGGTGCAATGACGCCAGCAGCAACGCAGGTGGTGACGCAATGAGCCAACCTTCTGAAACCACCGACATTGCCAGCGCTGTCAAAGTGCGCGATATCAAGGTGCAGGGTGCAGCGGGGCCGCTGGCTGGGCGGATTTACGGTGCAGGGCCGGTCGGCGCCAGACAGAACAGCCTGATCGTGTTCTTCCACGGCGGCGGCTTTGACACCGGCAATCTGGATGATGCCCATGAATTTCTGCACCATCTGGCCCTGGGCAACCCCAACCAGATTGTACTGTCGACCAATTACACACTGGCTACGGTTGCGCCTTTCCCTGCAGCGGTCGAAGACGCGTACGCCGTGTTGAAGTGGGCCAGGAAAAACAAGATACAGCTGGGCTGGAGCGGCAAACAATTGATCGTTTCCGGCATTGAAGCCGGGGCCAATCTGGCTGCGGTATGTACCCTCATGGCACGCGATCGCGGTGGTCCGGCGCTGGATGGTCAGATTCTGATCATGCCCATGCTCGATCCAGGATTGAGCACCTGTTCCATGCGCGCCATGCCGGCACCGGAAGTCATGGAAGTGGCCAATGCCTGCGCAGCAGCGTATCGCGGCTATTTGCCCAACGCCGCGGATCGGATCCATCCGTATGCCTCACCGTTGCAGTCGAGCCGGTTGAAAAATCTGCCCGCAGCGCTGATCCTGTCGGCGGATGACGATCCGCTGCGCGATGAAGCTGAACTGTACGGAACCAAATTAATCAATGCCGGTGTCAACACCACCGTACATCGACTCATGCCAGCGCCCCTGCAGGAACCGGGCGCGCGCAATGAGTGCGCCTGTCGGGGACTGGCACTCGATGCCGTTACTGCCTTTCTCGGCGGTTTGCAGCCAGGGCCGGCAGACCCGGCTGGCAAGGGGAGGGTGGTACCTGTGTAGGCTGGGATGTAATCCCAGCATTTCACCGGTTGATGCTGGGATTACATCCCAGCCTGCAATTTTCCACATATAGCCACAGCCAATTTTTTTGCATCGATGCGTCGATGCAGGGCGTTCTGTTGCCCAAATTTTTAATAATCAGTGTCAACACCAGGGGAAGTACCATGCATGCCACACCAACAAAGATGTCCAGAACGATTTCAAAAAACAGGCCGCTGATCACAGCAATGGCGTTAGCTGGACTGATCAGCGCCGCAAGTCTGGTGCTGGCTGCCTGCAACTTCGCCAGCGGTAAAACCAGTGACATGCCCGCAGCCGGTGGCCCACCGGTTTCGGCCGCGCTCGTGATCGAAAAACAGATTGAGCAGACCCAGGAATTTTCGGGAAGACTGGAGGCAATCGAGCATGTCGACATCCGGTCGCGGGTCAGCGGTTTTATCACCGCCGTCAATTTCAAGCCGGGCAGTGAAGTCAAAAAAGGTGCGGTCCTGTTTGTCATTGATCCCCGTCCGTACCAGGCCGAAATGGACCGTGCCGAAGCCGCTGCGTCATCGGCGCGTGCCAAGGCCGATCTGGCCAGACTGGAGTTGACACGCTCGGAAAAACTGCTGGCCGAACGTGCGATCGCGCAGCGGGAATATGATGGCAGTGCATCCAGTCTGAAAGAGCTGGATGCCAATGCCCGTGCTGCCCAGGCGACCTACGAAGCGGCGAAATTGAATCTGGACTATACCCAGGTCCGCTCACCGATTGATGGCCGTGTATCGAAAGCGGAAATCACCATCGGCAATCTGATCGATGCATCAGCCAGGCTGACCTCGGTGGTCTCGACCGATCGCATCTACGCCAGCTTCGACGGCGACGAAGATACCTATCTGCGGGTCGGTGCGATGTCACACGAAGGCAAACCGGTCGCGGTGCGAGTGGGGCTGGCCAACGAAAACGGCTTTCCGCATGAGGGCCGGCTCGACTTTGTCGACAACGAACTCAATGTCCAGACCGGCAGCGTGCGCATGCGTGCCACCTTCGTCAATGCCGACAAGGTCCTGGTACCAGGTCTGTTCGCCCGCGTGCAACTCGGCGGTGGCAAGGACCGGACCCAGGCCGTGCTGATCAGCGATCTGGCTGTCGGTACAGATCAGAATCGCAAATTTGTGTTTGTGGTCGATGCCGGCAACAAGGCGCAATATCGTCCGGTCCGACTCGGACCGACGGTGGCCGGACTGCGCGTGGTCAACGAAGGCTTGAAAGCGGGTGAACGCGTGGTGGTCAATGGCCTGCAGCGCGTGCACCCGGGAGCCCCCGTCACACCCCAGATGGTGCCGATGGATCCGGATTCGGCTGTCGCCGGCATCACGAATTCAGCCTCTGTCGCCAAGGAATAATTATCATGAATTTTTCACGCTTCTTTATCGACAAGCCGATTTTTGCCGCGGTTCTGTCCATCATTATTTTTGTCGCCGGCCTGATCGCCATCTTTCAGCTGCCGATTTCCGAGTACCCGGATGTGGTACCACCGTCGGTGGTGGTGCGGGCGCAATATCCCGGTGCCAATCCGAAGGTCATTGCCGAAACCGTGGCGGCGCCACTCGAAGAGCAGATCAACGGGGTCGAAAACATGCTGTACATGACCTCGCAAAATACCTCGGATGGGGCGCTGGCGCTGACCGTTACCTTCAAGGTCGGCACCAACGTCGAACAGGCTGAAACCCAGGTGCAGAACCGCGTGCAGCGTGCCTTGCCGCGACTGCCTGATGAAGTGCGTCAGATCGGTGTGACTACGGTTAAAAGTTCACCGAATCTGACCATGGTGGTGCATCTGGTATCACCCAACGGTCGCTACGATGATCTGTATCTGCGCAACTACGCAGTGTTGAATATCAAGGATCAGCTCGCGCGCATTACCGGCATGGGTGAAGTCAACCTGTTCGGTTCGGGCGACTATGCCATGCGCATCTGGCTCGATCCGCAAAAAGTCGCAGCCCGTGGCCTGACTGCCAATGATGTGGTCGAAGCAATTCGCGAGCAAAACGTGCAGGTGGCCGCCGGTGTGATCGGTGCCACCCCTTCCAAAGAGGCCCAATATCAGCTCACCGTCAACACCCAGGGACGATTGAAAACCGTGGAAGAATTCGGCGCCATCATTGTTCGCACCGGTGGGCAGGGTGCAACCACGTTGCTCAAAGATGTGGCCCGGGTGGAACTCGGTTCGAGCTCGTATGATCTGCGATCACTGCTCAATAACAAATCGGCCGTTGCGCTTGGTATTTTCGAAGCACCGAACGCCAACGATCTGCAACTGTCGGCCAATGTCCGCGCCAAAATGGAAGAGCTGAAAAAAGATTTTCCGGAAGGGGTTGATTACAGGGTGGTGTATGACCCGACCCAGTTTGTGCGTGAATCGATCCGGGCGGTCATTCATACCCTGCTCGAAGCGATTGCACTGGTGGTACTGGTGGTGATCATTTTCCTGCAAACCTGGCGCGCCTCTGTCATTCCCCTGCTGGCGGTACCGGTGTCGATCGTTGGCACGTTTGCGGTGATGCTGGGTTTTGGGTTTTCGATCAATACGCTGTCGCTGTTCGGCCTGGTGCTGGCTATCGGGATTGTGGTCGATGATGCGATTGTGGTGGTAGAAAACGTCGAACGCAATATCGCCACCGGACTGTCGCCGCGTGCTGCAACGATACAGGCCATGAAAGAAGTCAGCGGCCCGATTATCGCCATTGCGCTGGTATTGTGTGCCGTGTTCGTGCCGATCGCATTTTTGTCAGGGCTGTCCGGACAGTTCTACCGCCAGTTTGCCTTGACGATTGCGATTTCAACCGTGATTTCCGCCTTCAGTTCACTGACGTTGGCACCGGCTCTGGCGGCAGCCTTATTGAAGCCGCACGATGCGCCCAAAGATGCCTTGACCCGGGTGATGGACAACCTGTTCGGACGATTTTTCGCGTGGTTCAATCGTTTTTTTGGACGCGCCTCAAGCCGTTATGAAACTGGCGTAAAAGGGGTGCTGGGACGCAAATCGACAGCCGTGGGTGTGTATCTGGTGCTGGCCGTGGCCGCTGGCCTGATGTTCAAGCTGGTCCCGGCCGGTTTTGTGCCGGCCCAGGACAAGCAATATCTGGTCGGCTTTGCCCAGTTGCCGGATGCTGCGTCGCTGGAACGCACGACGGCAGTGATTCGTCGCATGTCGGACACGGCCATGCAGATTCCGGGCGTGGAATCGTCGGTCGCGTTTCCGGGTCTGTCGATCAATGGCTTTACCAATGCACCGAATGCCGGCATTGTTTTTACTACGTTGAAACCATTTGACGAACGCACCAGGCCGGAACAATCGGGCGCTGCAATTGCTGCTGAAATCAACAAACGCATGGGCAGCATTCAGGATGCCTTCATCATGGTATTTCCGCCACCACCTGTGAATGGTCTGGGCACCATCGGCGGTTTCAAGATGATGATCGAAGACCGGGCCAACCTCGGTTACGACGAACTGTACAAGGCAACCCAGGCCATGCAGATGAAAGCCTGGCAGACCCCGGAACTGGCGGGCGTGTTTTCCAGCTTCCAGATCAATGTGCCGCAACTGTTTGCTGACGTGGATCGCACCAGGGCCAAACAGCTGGGTGTGCCGCTGGCGACGATTTATCAAACCTTGCAGATCAATCTGGGTTCACTGTACGTCAATGATTTCAACCAGTTCGGTCGCACCTATCAGGTACGGGTGCAGGCCGATGCGCCGTTCCGCTCGCACGCTGAAGATATTGCCCAGCTCAAGGTGAAGAATGACCAGGGTGACATGATTCCGTTGTCTTCCCTGATGCGGGTTCGAGACAGTTACGGCCCGGACCGGGTGCAGCACTATAACGGTTATGTCACCGCCGATCTGAATGGGGGGCCGGCAGCGGGTGTATCCAGTGGTCAGGCCCAGGCCGCTCTGGAAAAAATTGCCCGTGAGGTGTTACCCAAAGGGATCAGCTTCGAATGGACCGAATTGACCTATCAGGATATTTTGTCGGGCAACACCATGATCTATGTGTTCCCGCTGTGTGTCTTGCTGGTGTTTCTGGTGCTGGCTGCGCAATATGAAAGCTGGACCTTGCCGCTGGCCGTGATTCTGATCGTACCGATGTCGATCTTGTGTGCCCTGATCGGCGTGAAGCTCACGCATGGCGACAACAATGTCTTCACCCAGATCGCGCTGTTTGTGCTGGTCGGGCTGGCGTCCAAGAATGCGATTCTGATTGTCGAATTCGCCCGGGAACTCGAGGAGCATGGCCGCACCGTATTGCAGGCCGCACTGGAAGCCTGTCGGTTGCGTTTGCGTCCGATCCTGATGACCTCGATTGCCTTCATCATGGGCGTGGTGCCGCTGGTGTTCTCGCACGGCGCCGGTTCGGAAATGCGTCATGCCATGGGCGTGGCGGTGTTTGCCGGGATGCTGGGCGTGACGTTCTTCGGCCTGTTTTTAACACCGGTGTTTTATGTTTTATTGCGCACGCTCGCGCTTCGGCTTGGTTCCAAAACGTCCGTAGCGATTGCGCCCCCTCTTGACCTGGAAGGCACCTATTGATGAACCCTCATAATTTGAAACCACACAGGCACACAATGGGCTTGCTGCTCTCTGCCCTTGTTGCTGCGTTGCTGTTGACCGCTTGCGGCACACCCGAATTCAGGCAGCCGACAATCGGCGTGCCGGATACCTTCAGGGAATCCGCTCTGGCCCAGCCCATGCTGGCCAGCGATGGCACCGCCTGGCAGACGGCCAAACCGGCCGAGATGCAGTTGCGCGGCGCGTGGTGGCTGGTCTTTGATGACCCGACGCTGAATCAATTGATTGACGAAGCGACCGCAGCGAATGCCAATCTGGCAGTGGCCGCAGCACGCGTCAAACAGTCACGCGCAATGACCGGCGTGGCCGAAGCCGACCGTATTCCGCAAATTGGCGTCAATGCCGGTGCCGAACGGGGCAGGTCATCGGCACTGGCACTGAATCTGCCGCAAGGCACACACATTGCACCGGGCAATCTGTATCAGGCCAACCTGACGGCCAGTTATGAGGTCGATCTGTTTGGCCGGGTTGCCTCCAGTGTCAATGCAGCACAGGCTGACTTTGCAGCCAGCCAGGCGACCTGTCGCTCGGTACTGCTGGCGCTGCAGGCCGACGTGGCACAAACCTATTTCCGCCTGCGTGAAACCGATGCGGAACTGGCCACGCTGAACGACACCGTCAGGTTGCGCGAAGCAAGTGTGCATGTCAATCAGCGCCGTTACGATCTGGGCGACCTTGGCGAATTCGACCTGATCCGCGCCAAAACCGAGATGTTCACCGCGCGCGCCGAAGCCGTCGGTCTGCAGCGCCAGCGGGTCATTAATGAGCATGCGTTGGCGGTGTTGCTCGGCAAACCGGCATCGGTGTTTTCAGAAAGTGTCATGCCGCTGGAGGAGGGCGCGACATTACCGCAGATTCCGGCTGGCCTGCCATCATCATTGCTGGAACGCCGCCCTGATATCGCTGCAGCGGAACGCAGCATGCAGGCATCGAATGCCCGCACCGGCGTCGCCAGAGCGGCGATGTTTCCGGCGCTGAATCTGAGTACCGGCGTGGGTGGCATGGCCACCACCCTGCCAGACGTATTCAAATGGACCAACGGTTCCTGGCTGCTGGGTGCCTTGCTGTCCATGCCGGTGATTGACGGTGGCCGTAACAGGGCAGTGGTTGCGCAAAGTGAAGCGGTACTGGAGGAATCGGTTGCCAGCTATCGTCAGAACGTGCTGGTTGCGTTCGCCGAGGTGGAAGACAATCTGGCTGGCCTGCGGATTTTGGCCGGACAGTCCGAGCAGATCGACGCGGCAGTGGTATCCGCGCGTCGCTCGGTGGAACTGGCGCAGCAGTTATATGCAGCCGGTCGCTCCAGTTATCTGGATTTGCTCGATGCGCAACGCAACCTGGCCAGCGTGGAACGCACCGCGGTGCAACTGCGTGGCGGACGCGCCGTAACGACGGTGGCGCTGATTCGTTCATTGGGTGGTGGCTGGGACAGCCCTGTCGTGGCAACGCAGCAGTAGGGTAACGTCACTTCGAAAACGCCTGCATTAATTAAAAATTGGTGCAGGCGTTTTTTATTGATAATTTGGTTGATTTGACTTATTCAGCAAAAATTTCCTGCAAAATCTGAAGTGTCGCAGTCAGCGTTTCGCCAGTCACGCTACCCATATTTTTAACCAGTCTGGACTTATCTATTGATCGCATTTGATCCAATAAAATCAGCCCACTTTTTTTCTCAAACGTGACTGGAATCCGATATTGCGCCGGTTTGCTGCCCGTCGTCATCGGAGCAATCAAGAGTGTTCTCAAATGGTCATGCATTTCAGGCGGTGACACAACCACACATGGACGTTGTTTTTGTATTTCACTTCCAATGGTCGGATCAAGATTAACCAGCCAAACTTCACCCCGGACTACCATTGCAACTCCTTGTCCGCCTCGTTTGGAAACTCTGGAATGACTAATTTATCGTCACCAGCGTCTGCGATTTTTTTGCTGGACTCCGCCCATCCTTCACGCGGACTTTTTATCAATTTACGAATCACAATCGTATCGTTTTCAATTTCAATATCCACTTCGCCGACCTCCATGCCAACTTGCGTAAGAAATGGTTTAGGTATTAAAACACCTTGTGAATTACCCATTTTACGAATTGTAGTTTTCATATATTCCCCGGGTTTTACTGTGCTGCAGCGCATACATCAAATGTAAATACAATGTTATTACATAAGAGTCGATTTGTCAGTTTTATTTATCCGATATGCGCTGTCGACGAAACTGCGCACGATAGCCCCATCTCATCTCGGGCAAACAGCATACCGACCGGCACAGATTAAAAATTGGTGTAGATGTTTGTGGCGGCAATTTGGCTGATAAGATGCGGAACGCCCTTGCGCCGTCAACTCTGAAAGTGCCACCGTGACCACCACGCCATCAACAAAACGCCGTTCCGATCACGCCAGCTGCTGGGTCATCATGGGTGTCAGCGGTTGCGGAAAGAGTTCGGCAGGAAGGCAACTCGCTCTGACATTGAATCT
>Ga0316222_1002889_pt1 | contig 17637 bp, 6 predicted proteins | sample TBH18011metaG_FD_206008 | JGI IMG/M metagenome (GOLD analysis project Ga0316222, IMG submission 206008) | Freshwater microbial communities from Trout Bog Lake, Wisconsin, USA - TBH18011 | ecosystem: Environmental > Aquatic > Freshwater > Lake > Hypolimnion/Profundal zone | place: USA: Wisconsin...
ATACTTTTGGCAACATCGCTTTTGCCTATACGGCCGGCGCGTCATTCACCTTGGGTGGAAACGCCGTCACCTTGGGCAACCCAGTTCTGGACGCCGGCGGAAATTCCTATGGCGGCAGCCTGGTCAACCTTTCGCCCAGCGCCCAGACTGTCAATTCTGGCATGACACTTTCCGCCGGTAATCACGTCATAGGCACCGGCAGCGGTGCAGGATCATTGACGCTTCCCAGCTCGTTCACGGCCAGCTCCGGAGCAACGGTTCAGTTTGTCCAGAGTGGGGCGGCAATTAATTCGGGCTTGAGCTTGGTGAACGGCATTATTGGTGGGTATGCCCTCTATTCCAGCAGTTCCGCAAACTCGTTCATCAACAACAATGGCGGCCCTGGAACGGTGGATTGGGCGACTGTTTCATCCGGGGCGGTGGCGGCCTTAAGCTCTGGCTCTTACACTGCAGTCTCCGGCAGTGGCAAAACCATCGCCAGCTCGGCCAGTTCCAATGTCAAGGTCACCAGCAACGGAAGCAGCAATGACAAAATAGGTTCAGGGACAACCATCATCAATACCCTAAACTGGGTGGCCACGACGCAAAACGGATATATTGACGTTCCTGCCAGCGCGACGTGGATTTTCGGCGCCCAAGGCGGCATCATCATGAACGCCAATAAATATCTTAGGATTGGCAACGGCAACTCCAGCTCGTTGACTGCCGGTGGTGCCGCCAATACTTCCGGCACGCTTTCCATCTATAACCTCTCGTATTATTCGGCCAACGCGGTAGAATTCTGGGGCACCACGCTTACGGACAACGGTGGCAGCAGCCATCCAATGACGGTCAATGCCTATGGTTCTGTAAAACTTGACCAGGCCTGCACCTACTCCGGTGGCACATATATCAATGCCGGCGACTTTTACTGGAACAGCGGGAACGGCGTTAATGCGCCATTTGGCACCGGGCCGATTTATGTTTTTCCCGGTGGCCGGGCGGATCTAATAAATGACCAGTCCGCGACAATCGCGAATAATTTTTACCTGTCCGGGAATGGCTTCATTGCCAATGCCAACTATGGTGCGATTGGCTGTGGCTATAACTCCACTTACACTGGCACTATCACGCTTTTGGCCAACGCAGCCATTGCCGTTCCGAACTCGTCAACTTTCTCCGGACAAATGACCGGTTCGGGTGGTTTGACCGCCATCGGAGCCGGCGTCGCGGGCAGCCTGCATCTGGATGAGTCGTCAGCCAACAATTACACTGGCGACACGGTCATTGATGCCACGACCTTTGGCCTTGCCAACAATGCCATCACCATCTGGGTGGACAATCCGGGACACAACAACATCATGCCCAACGGCAGCGGCTATGGTAATTTGATCCTCAAAGGCGGCAGTAGCACGGTGGCCCAGTTTGATATTGGCGGTTCGACCCAGACAATCAACGGGTTGAGTTCCTCTGGCACCGCAGCCAACGCAAACGTGACGAGCAACCCCGGCGGCGGCGTGTTGAACGTTGGCGGGAACAACGCCACTTCGACTTTTGGCGGAACGATCGGCATTGAAAACGGTATCGGAACGGCCGGCATCAGCCTCAATAAAATCGGCACCGGCACGCTGACGTTGGGCGGCACAAACAATTACACCGGCAACACGACCATCAGCAATGGCGTGCTGGCGTTGACGGGCACGGCCACGCTGGCGGGCACGCCGAAAATCATCCTTGCTGGCGGAAGTTTTGACGTGTCGGCCTTGAGCAGCACATTCAATCTGGCTTCCGGCCAGACTTTGGTGGTGACGAATCCGGGCACGGTCAACGGCGCGTTTGCCAATCCAACCGGTGGCACCATTAATCTTGGCACCAACACGCTGACGCAGACGGGCAACTTGACGTTAAGCGGCGGGACGGTGAATTACACTTTGGACATAATCACCAATGGCAACAACGGCGCGATCGCCGTCACTGGCAATCTCACGTTGAGCGGCGCTTCAACAATCCACGTCACCTACACCACCTTGGGGGCGGGACGATATAAATTGATCGCCTACACCGGCAGCGAAACCGGCACGGCGGCTGGCAACCTGACTTTGACCGGCGCTTCCTCCAGCGGCCGGCAGACTGCCGTGCTCGATGATTCAGTTTCTGGCGAGATAGATTTGCTGGTCAGCAGCGGCGCGCCCGCCAGTGACGTTTGGACTGGCGCCGATGCCACTCATCCGACCCGGTGGAACAACACGCAGACCGACACGAACTGGTATGCCGCCGGCGCGGCCGACCTCTACCATTATTTTGATGCCGACTCGGTCACGTTCAACGACAGCAACAACGGGCAATACACTGTGAACATCGCCTCCACCGTCCAGCCGGCTTCGATTCTGGTGACGAATGGTGCCGGCAATTACACATTCAACGGCACCGGCCAAATCACCGGCGCGGCCGGCCTGGTCAAGGATGGCTCCGGAACGCTGACGCTGGCGGATAGCGGCAATGACAACTTCAGTGGCGGCATTACCGTCAGCAACGGCACGGTGGTAATTGACTCCGTCCAGTCCGTCACGGGCGGCGGGCTGATCACTGCTAACGGCACGTTGCAACTGGGCAATAACGATGCGAACGGCACGCTGCCTTCCGGCACGGTGACCGACAACGGCTCCATCACCATCAACCGCAACGACACCGGCCTGACGATTTCCAGTGTCATCGGCGGCAGCGGCACGGTGGTCAATAATGGCAGCGGCACGGTGACCTTGACCGCCGCGAACACTTTTTCTGGCGGTCTGACCGTTGCCAACGGCACGGTCAAAACGGCCAATGCCGGCTTGGGCACGACTGGTGCTGGCAGTGGCACGGTGACTGTCAATTCGGGCGCCACCTTGGTCGGCACCACTGCGGATAGTTTCGGTTACGGCGGCACGGGAGCCAGCAGCATAAGCATCAATGGCACGGTTGCCGACCTCGGCACCTCCAGCTATCGCATCACGATGCCTAACCTGACCTTCAACGGCGGAACGCTGACCAGCGCGGCCGGCAACAACGGCGACGGCAACGGCAATTACTCCTTTGACAACGGCACCGTGAATGTCACGGCCAGCAGCACCACGGCCAGCATCAGCGCCCAAAAAGTCAGCCTCCAGACCGGCGTGAACTTCAATGTCGCGTCCGGCACGACGCCGAGCGGCGTGGATCTCGCGGTCTCTTCTATCTTCGTAAACTTCGGCGTCAACACGCTCACCAAAAGCGGCGCGGGCGTGATGCTGCTCGAAACCAACAGCCCGAACTGGAGCAGCCCGGTTGTCATCAGCGCCGGCACATTGCAGGTGGGTCAGGCAAGCGATTCCAGCGTGCTGACTACGCCGCTGGGCACAGGCGCAGTGACGGACAACGCCACCTTGAACGTCGCCAGCAGCCAGTCGGTGACCATTTCCAACACCATCTCCGGCACCGGCGCCTTGACGCAGAACAGCGCCAACACGCTGACCCTGTATGGCAACAGCATCAACTGGACGGGCGCGGTGTCGGTGGCCAGCGGCGGCACGCTGAAGTTCGGCGCGGCCAACGCGCTGGGCCGGGGCACGAACACACCCATCACCATCAGCAGCGGTGCGACCTTGGACTTCAACGGCATTGCCAATCACACCAACGCCGTGATTGTTTCCGGCACGGGCGTGGGCGGCAACGGCGCGATTATCAACAGCGGAGCCGATGCTTATCCCGTAATGGCGTTCATGACGATGACCGGAAACACCACCATCGGCGGCAGCGGCCGCTGGGACATTCGCTCTGCCGGCGGAACCGGCGGCAATCCTGCCCTGGCCGCCTTAAGCACCGGCGGCAACGCTTACAACCTGACCATCGCGCCCGCGAGCAAGTTCATCGGCATCGTGGCGGCGACGGTGGACCCGGCCCTGGCGAACATTGACATCAAGCCGGGAGCCACGTTGGACATTGAAGGCAACACGACGGGCTTGGGCAATCCGGCCGGCAATTTGACGGTGGAAGGCGGCGCCACGCTGTTCCTTTATCAGCCAACCAACCAGTTGAACAAGGTCTTCGTGTTGAATGACGCCGCGACGATCAACAATAGCAGCGGCAACAATACCATCGTCGGCTCGGTGACCTTGAGCGGCGGCAATGCCACCAACTACAACTCCGGCGGCACGTCGCTGACGGTCAACGGCAACATCACCGGTGCGGGCAGCCTGACCGAGAACGGCAACGGAACACTCGTCCTAAACGGTGCCAATGGTGCGCTGACGGTGACGGTCAACGGCAGGACATTGGCAGGCACGGGCACAATCGGCGCGGCGACGTTGAATGCGGGCACGGTGCTGTCGCCCGGCGTGGGCAACGTCGGCACGCTGACCTTCAGCAACAGCCTCACGTTGAGCGCCACCTCCACCAACAAGTTCGTGGTGACGACCGCTGGCGGGGCGAGCAACCAGGTGGCGGTCGCCAGCGGGACGCTGACACCGAACGGCAGCATCATTGAGATCGGCACCGGCGGCGATGCAAACCTGGGTGTTGGCACCAACGTGCTGTTCACCTACCCGGTCGGCAATAGCGTGGGTTCGTTCACCGCGACGCCGGTGTTTGACACGGTGCAGACCGGCGCCGCCACCAACGCGGTGATCGTGGATGACTTGGCGGGCAACATCAAACTGGTGGTGGCCAACCCCGTTCCGGCGGTGAGTTCGGACGCGAGCGTGTCGTTCCTGGCATTGAGCCCAGCGGGAACCCTGTCGCCGGGATTTGACCCCGGCGTGACGAACTACGTGGCGAACGAGGCCAACGCGAACAGCTCCGTGAGCGTGCTGGTGACGAACACGTCGGCGTCTGCGACGAACGTGCTGTTCCTGAACGGCACTCCGCAGGCGACGAACGCCGGTTCATTGCTGGTGGCGTCGTTGCCGCTGGTGGTGGGTTCGGCCAATAACATCCAAGTGCAGGTGACGGCGCAGGACGGGGTGACGGTGAGCAACTATTTTGTGACGGTGACGCGGGCGGCGAGCACGAACGCATACCTGACGTCGCTGGTGTTGAGCAACACGGCGGGCGCGTTGGCGCTGAACCCGGCCTTTGACGGGAGCAACCCGGCACAGGGCTATCTGGCGACGAACGACTGCGCGAACACGGCGGTGACGGTGCTGGTGACGAACGCGGACGCGACGGCGACCGACTGGCTGATCACTTCCAGCTCGACGAACCAGATCTGGTCAGGGACGAACAGCCTTGGGCTGACGCTGACGACGGGAGTGAACAGTGTGACGGTGCAGGTGGTGTCGCAGGATCTGACGGTGACAAACAATTACGTGGTGGCGGTGAACGTGCCCGTGCCGGTGACAGTCAGCGTGAGCTCGACGAACATCTACGCGGGCGGATCGGCGACGCTGGTGGCGACGACGAGCGCGGGCAGTCCCACCTACCTGTGGAGCGACAGCGAGACGACGGCGAGTATCACGGTGACGCCGAGCACGAACACGACCTACACGGTGACGGTGACGGACGGGACGACGGGCTGCATCGGAGGCAACAGCGGGACGGTGACAATCCTGCCTAGCACGAACGCCCTTCTGGCGAGCCTGAGCCTGACGCCGGCGGGGACGCTGTTCCCGACGTTTGTGGCGGGCACGACGGGCTACAATGCGACCAACACCTACCTGAACAACCCGGTGACGGTGGCGGCGATGAGCGCGGACGCGAACGCGACGCTGGCGTTGAGCCTCAACGGCGGCGGCTATGGGTCGGCGGTGACGAACAGCCTGTCCATCGGCGGCAACACGCTGGTGCTGCCGGCGAACACGGTGGCCGTGCGCGTGGTGTCGCAGGATCTGTCGCAGACGAATGTTTATACGGTGAACGTGCTGCTCCAGCCGAGCGCGACGCCGCCGAAGCTGACGAACAGCGTGAGCGGGAACAACTTGGTGCTGGCGTGGCCGGCGGATCACCTGGGGTATCGCTTGCTGGTGCAGACGAACAACCTGAACAAGGGTGTGAGCGGCAACATCAACGACTGGGGCACGGTGGCGGGGTCGCAGTCCATCACGGCGACGAACATCGCCATCATCAAGACTGGCGTCACCAACGAATATTACAAGCTCGTCTATCCGTGAACGCACTTGAAAAAATATATGGCCGGAGTGAAGGTGACGATGGCATCACCCCGCAACCGATAATCGGCGGTGGAAGTTTTTTAAAAATGAAAACACAAAAACATCGGGCGTTCACGCTGATTGAGCTGCTGGTGGTCATCGCCATCATCGCCATCTTGGCGGCGCTGCTGCTGCCGGCGTTGACCGCCGCCAAGCGCAAGGCGCAGCAAATCGCTTGCGTCAACAACAACAAGCAGTTGGCGCTGGCCAGTCTGATGTATGTGAACGATATGAAAGTCTGGCTGGGGCCGACGAATGCCAACGGATTCAACGGCGGCGAGTGGATGGACGCGCTGATAAACTACTATTCCAAGGCGACCAATATCCTGATCTGTCCCGCCGCGCCGGACAAGGGGAATCCCAGCGGCGGCAACAGTCAGGGCCGGGCCGATTCAGCGTGGCATTGGACGCTGAATCCTAATTATACCGGCAGCTATGCCTACAACGCTTGGCTTGAGACCAGCAGCAGTGCCACCAATTTAGTCAATTCTGATGCCCATCCAAACTGGCTTTACCAAAAAGACTCGGCCGTTCAGAATCCGGTGATGACGCCGATGTTTTCGGACGGGGCATGGCTGAATTTGGATCCGATGGAAACCGACTCTCCGGGGCTGAATTTTTACGACCCGCTTTCGGTCAACCCCTGGCCGGAAGGGATGCCGCGCGTGTGTTTGGCACGCCACAGCGGCGTTTCAACGAGTGCCGCACAAAACGTCCCCAAGGGAACCGTCCCGTTGCCGGGCCTTATTGTCATGGGATTTGTGGACGGCCATGTCCAGACGGTGAGAACCGAGGATCTCTGGACTTTCTATTGGCATCTGAACTGGCAGACGCCTTCCCCGCATCCGCAGTGACCGGCCAGAACGGCGCGAATGCCGGTCGCGCCATATTTTCCAGCGAGGCAAATGATGCCGATGAACTTTCTGGGTCGCTCCAATTGGAAGCGCAAAAAGCAGGTTCAAACAATGGTTCTGGTCGTCCTGGCCGGCCTGAGTTCCGGAATCATGGTTGCCGGGTTCATCCTGTTTTACGCATCGAAAAAATAATTTTCAAAAGGCGGATTCAAATTGGAACGCGGCCAAATAGTTGCCATTATTTTGCAAATCCAGCAGGATTGCGCATCCATATACAACTGCGCGTCGCCGGTGCGGCGTCCGGATTTTTTTAAATAAAAAAACTTAAATTATGATTATCAGATTCGCCGTCAGTTCCCTGCTCCTGACAATTGTGGCCACAACCGTCCTGACGGGCGCTGTCGCCGCCGAAACCAATGCGCGGCCATTTTTGCACCCCGAGCGGATCCGTTATGACAGCCATTGCCTGACGATTGACGGCAAGGATGTTTTTATTTACAGCGGCGCCTTCCATTTTTTCCGCTGCCCGAAAGAGCTGTGGCCTGACCGGTTTCAAAAAATCAAGGATGCGGGCTTCAACTGCGTCGAAACTTACGTCGCCTGGAACTGGTGCGAGCGGGAAATGCCCGCCGGCACCAATGATTTTTCCAAGGTCAATCTCACCGACCTCGACGACTTCTTAAGCATGGCGGAAAAATTTGGGCTTTATGTCCTCGTCCGGCCCGGCCCTTACATCTGCGCCGAATGGGACACCGGCGGCTATCCGCAATGGCTGTTGACGAAAAAGCCCGACGCGCCGTTGCGCGCCAACGGCTGGCTGCGCAGCGACGACCCAACTTATCTCGCGTGGTGCAAGCATTGGTATGACGCGGTCTGCCCGGTCATCGCCAAGCATCAGATTACGCGCAAGCCGGCGGGCGCACCGGGCGTCATTCTTGTGCAGTTGGAAAATGAATATGACTACGCGAAATTTTCCGACGACGTGAAACGCAACCAGGTCAAGGCGCTTGGCGAATACGCCCGTGCCGGCGGCATTGATGTTCCGCTGTTCACCTGCTGGACGCATCCGGTGCGCGGGCAGGACGATCCGCTGTTGCGGCAGGTTTTCGACGCGTGCAATTTTTATCCGCGCTGGAACGTGGACAGCGTGCAGAAGGACATCGAACAACTCCGCCAGCAGCAGCCCGACGCGCCGCTGGCGACGACCGAACTTCAAGGCGGCTGGTTCTCGCAGGTCGGCGGAAAATTGAGCGAAGATCAGGACGGCGTTACCGGGTCGCAGATAAATAACCTCACGCTATTCACCATCCAGAATGGCGAGACGATCCTGAATTATTACATGCTGTTTGGCGGCACAAATCCCGGCGACTGGGCGGCGCGCGACTTGACGACGAGCTACGACTACAACGCGCCCATCCGCGAATGGGGCGGCGTCGGCGACCGTTACCAGCGCGTCTGGGCGCTCGGCCACATGCTGCGCGATCACGGCGCGAAGCTGGCGCGCTCCGAAGTTGTGGACTGCGACGTGAACGTGCCGCAAAAGGATGTTACCGTTGTCGAGCGCCGCGCGCCCGACGGCGGCCGGTATTTTTTCATCCGCACCTCGCAGCATGATGAGCCGCGCGAAGGCACGGCGCAGGTGAAGGAAAAAACCGGTGCGGCTGCAGAAATTGTTTTCAATTACAACCTCGAACCGTTCGGTTCAAAAATTCTTTACCTGCCGCCGGGTGCGAACGACGTAACGCAGGGTGAATGGCTGCCCAAGGCCGCGCCGGCGATTGAACGCCCGACGGATTTGCCGGCCAGCGTCACGATTGCTTCCGCGCGCAGCCACAGCGACCCCGGCCCGGCAGGCTGGGCAAAAATGAGTCCGGGGCAGGATCTCGCGCAGCTCGGCGTCTACGGCAGCGGCTTCATTTTTTATCAGGCGAAAATTTCCAGCGCCACGCCGACCAACCTGATGGTTGAATACCCGGAGAACGACGCGGTGCTGGCGACCGTCAACGGCAACGCCGTCGCGCGCGTCGGCGGCACGACCGGCAGTTCGGTTTTCAGCCTGCCGGCCGGCGCAAGCACGGTGCGGTTTCTCTACGAAAATCGCGGGCATGGCAACGGCGGCGGCCTGGAGTCGCCCGCCGGCATTTTGTCGGCGCAACTGGTGCGTGCCGCACAGGTAGCGGGCAGTCCGGTGGCCGGCTGGCGGATGCGTCTGGTGGACAGCACCAGCAAAAAGCGCCCGGAAATAAAGGCCGATTTTGATGACACTGGCTGGTCGCCGGTGGCCGTGGATGATTTGAACGCGAACCAATTGACACCGGGACAGATTGCGGTGTTCCGCGCCGATCTCGAATTGTCGGCGGACGATTTGCGGGACTGGAAGTGGGACCTGAGCTTCGGGCGAATTGACGACGCGGGCTGGATTTTTGTGAACGGAAAAAGTGTCGGCCAGACCACCGACTGGTCGCAGCCGTATTCGTTCAACGTGACGAAGCATCTGCATCCGGGCAAAAACGTTGTCGCGGTCATCGTCCGCAACGACGGCGGCGGCGGCGGCATCGGATTGCCAACGTTCGGCCGTGAACTGGAAGGCTCGCCGGTGGAAGTGCAATCATTCGGCAGTCCGGCTGGCGTGGAAGCACAATGGTGGAAGCCGGGTTTCAATGACCGGCGTTGGGACACGGTGGCCATCGGTTCCGCCGCGCAAACCGGCGATGCCCTGTTGACGTGGTATCGGCTGAAGTTTGAGCTGCCGCCGCCAAAGCCCGGCGTGTGGGTTCCGTGGCGGTTGCGGTTGGACGCGACGGGAAACGGCTTTCTCTATCTCAACGGCCACGCACTGGGCCGTTACTGGCAGGCTGGTCCTCAGCATGATTTCTTTTTGCCGGAATGCTGGCTCAACTTTGGCGCCGGCCAGTCCAATGTCGTGGCGTTGAGCCTGCGTCCGACAGACAAAGGCGCGGCCATCGAAACTGCGGCCGTGGAGCCTTACGCCAAATTTGCCGAAAAACGATAGTTAGCTTCGGGGGCGCCGGCGTTTCTGTTTTTGAGGCTGACTAAAAAAGTCATTTTATTTCTGCAAAAGTCCATTGTTGGAACGAGGCGATGGCTGTAAAAATTAAAGATAGATACCATTCCGACAAAGTTCCGTCGCCGCGCGCGCCTCGCCTGGCCGGTTGCAAGTTTTTGTTTTCGCCGGCGTTTGGCGGCTGGGTTCGGCACCGTTATACTGGTGGTCGGCGGATTTGAATTGTTTTCCGCGACACCTGCCGGGGCGGCGGTGCCGGTATTTCAGCAGATTGAAAATCTGCTCGTGATGTCCAACGCCAACGTGACGATCAATTACAATTTGAGCGCGGGCACGGCGGATTTTTTCTGGCAAAACTCCAGAAAAATCACCGCATTTTACGCCGGCGTCACCCTCGGCACCGGCTACGTCAAGGGGATCAACTTCAGCAACCGCAGCTGGTCGGTCTCCGCCAGCAATCAAGTCGCCATCACCGCGCACGCGGCGGGATTGCCGGACATGACGCAGTATTTCACGCTCGACCAGAATGACAGTTTTCTCACGCGCGTGGACATGAGCGGGGTCAATCTCAGCGCGAACTGGATGGGACCGGTGGTCATGAACACGACGGGCGGCGTGGATATCGGCATCACGAACGACAACCGCGCGCTGTTCGTGCCGTTCGACAACGACCATTTTGTTTCCTACAACTCCGAAGGCATCAATGGCTCTGACACCGGCAACGAAGCCGGCGCGTTTTACGACAACACCTCGCGCCATGGCCTGGTCGTCGGCTCGGTGACGCACGACACCTGGAAAACCGGCGTTTTTTGGTCCGGTTCGAGCAACAAGCTGGATCAGTTAAATGTATTTGGCGGCGTGACTTCGCATTGGACCTGGGACGTGATGCCGCACGGCTCGGTTTACGGAAACGTCATTTCCTCGCCGACCATTTTCGTCGGCTTCGGCAACGACTGGCGGGTGACGATGGAAAACTTTGCAAACGAAAATCTGCTCTTTGCGCCACGGCTGGTGTGGACGAACGGCGTGCCGTTCGGCTGGAACAGCTGGGGCGTGACGAACTACCAGAATAACATCAGCTACAATGCCGCCATCGCCGTCTCGGACTCCATCCATACCAATTTGCAGCCATTCGGCTTCACCAACGGCGGCACGGTCTATGTGAATTTGGATTCGTATTGGGACAATTTGACTGATTCGCAGCTGCAGAATTTCACCGCGCACTGTCACGCCAACGGCCAGAAGGCCGGCGTTTATTGGGGGCCGTTTGTCTTCTGGGGCAATGCCAACGACGCCACCAATTATTTCGCGCCGTATCCTTCCGGCGATCCGCTCAACCCCAACTGGGTCTATCGCTATAGCGAACTACTGCTCCGCGACGGCAGCGGAAATTTCATCGCCAACGATGGCGCTTACGCCATTGACCCGACGCATCCGGGCACGCTCGCGATGATTGATTATTATGCGAGTTACTACGCCAGCCTCGGGTTCGACTATGTGAAACTGGATTTTCTTTCGCATGGCTCGCTCGAAGGCGTGCATTTCAACACGAATGTGACGACGGGCATCCAGGCCTACAACCTGGGAATGCAGCGCATCCTCACGGACCTGAATGGCAAAATGTTCATCAGCGAATCCATCTCGCCGATTTTTCCATATCAGTATGGCCACAGCCGGCGCATCGCGTGCGACGCGCAACAATCCAAGATCAGCAACACCGCCTACACGATGAACGCCGTTTCCCTCGGCTGGTGGATCAGCGGCCGGCTCTATCAATTCAACGATCCCGACCTGCTGGTTTTTGACAACGGCCCGAACAGCAACGAAGCCCAAAGCCGCCTGATCAACGGCGCGGTCACCGGCGTTTTTTTGAACGGCAGCATCCTGACCAACACCGCCAGCGTTGGCCTCGCGCAATCTTGCCTGACCAACGCCGCCATCAACGCCGTCGCCCGCACCGGCAAGACTTTCCGGCCCGTGGACGGGGCGACCGGCACCGGTGCGTCAAACATCCTGACGCGGCTGGACGACAAGACCTGGTGCCTCGCGGTGTTCAATTACAATTCCAGTTCCGTGAATCAAACCGTTGCTTTGACCAGCGCCGGTCTGCCGCCGGGGATTTTTGTCGCAACCAATCTTTGGGACGGCACGACGGCGACCGTCTCCAATTCTTTCAGCGTCAGCTTGAATTCCAAGCAGGCGAAACTGTTCCGCCTCGCGCTGGCCAGCCCGCCGCCCCTGCCCAGGTTCGTGTCGGCCACGGCGGTGGGCGGGACTGGTTTCACCTGCAGCGGCAGCAACGGCGTGCCCGGCTGGACTTATCAAGTGCTGGCTTCCACGAACCTTGCGCTGCCGGCCTCGCAATGGCCGGTCGTCGCCACAAACACCTTCGACGGCGGCGGGAATTTTAATTTCACCAGCCCGAACTGGACTAATTTGCCCCGGCAATACTTTATATTGCACGTGCCATGAATATGCAGGCCTGTTTGACCAACAACTTCCGCCGGGGCGTTTTGCCCGGTGTTGTGGCTGGAATGAAATATGGCAAATGAAACGAACATGAAACCCCACCAACTCCAGCCTGTATTTAATGCCGCCAAAAGATTGGAACCTTTCCGGTTGATTTGCGTGGTGGCGCTGGCGGCTGTGCCAGCTGTGGCGCAACCCGGTTTGACCGCATCTATCAATCAGCTTGCGCCGGAAATCCGCACACCCGCCGCCCCGCACACACCGCGCATCAACGGGCCGGAAATTTTTGGCGTCCGGCCGGATCACCCGTTTCTGTATCACATCCCCGCGACCGGTGACCGTCCGATGGAACTATTTGCCGACCAGCTGCCCGGCGGTCTGACCCTTGATCCGACGACGGGAAACATCACCGGCATCATCCGCAAAAAGGGCGAATACAAAGTTATCTTTCATGCAAAAAACTCACTGGGCGCGGCCGACAAGAAGTTCAAAATCGTCGTCGGCGAAACCATCGCGCTCACGCCGGCGATGGGTTGGAACAGTTGGAACCACTATGCGGGCCGCATCACGCAGGACATTGTTTTGCAAAACGCGAAGGCGATGGCGGAGTCCGGCCTCATCAATCACGGCTGGAGCTACGTCAACATTGACGACACCTGGCAGGGCGCGCGCGGCGGGCAGTTTCAAGGCTTGCAAGGCAATGCAAAATTTCCCGACATCAAGGCGTTGTGCGACCAGATTCACGCGCTGGGCTTGAAGTTTGGGATTTATTCGACGCCGTGGGAAACATCGTATGCCGGCTATCCCGGCGGCAGCTCGGAAAATCCCGGAGGCGCCTGGACAAAGCCGGCCGGGAAGACGGTGAAAAACAAAAACATCCTGCCGTGTGCCATCGCGCCCTACCATTTCTACACCAATGATGCCTGCCAGTGGGCGGCGTGGGGCGTGGACTATTTGAAATACGACTGGAACCCGATTGAAGCGCCGGAGACGAGGGAAATGGCCGACGCCCTGCGCCGCAGCGGCCGCGACATTATTTTCAGCCTGTCGAACAATTTGAATCTGTCCAACGCGCCGGCGGTCACGCCGCTGGCGAACAGTTGGCGCACGACCGGCGACATCAAGGCGAACTGGAAATCCATGAGCGACCGCGGCTTTGGCCAGGACAAATGGCGGAAGTATTCTTCGCCCGGCCATTGGAACGATCCGGACATGCTGGAGATTGCGACGAAGGAACGGAATCAGCCCGGCCTGACGCCGGACGAGGAATACACGCACATGACGCTGTGGTGCCTGCTGTGCGCGTCGCTGCTGCTCGCAAACGACATGGGCGAAATGGATGCGTTCACAAAAAATCTGCTGGAAAACGACGAGGTGATTTCAGTCAGCCAGGATGCGCTCGGCGACCAGGCGGTGGAAATCGCCCGGGACGGCGATGCGCGGGTTTATGCAAAAAAAATGGAAGACGGATCGAGGTCGGTCGGCCTGTTCAACACCGGCACAAATGGAACCATCGCCGTGACCGTGAAATGGAGCGACTTGAAAATTCACGGCGCGCAAAAAGTCCGCGACTTGTGGCGGCAGAAGGATTTGGGCGGTTTCAAAAATGAATTTTCCCTGCCCGTAGCGGCACACGGAGCGGAACTGGTGAAAATTGAAGCCGAATGAATGCAACCTGATGATTTCGATTTCATGGCGTCGCAAGCATCAGGGCAGCCGGTCGGCGGCGTCATTGGTGCGCGACCGGGCGCGGAACTTGGCGGGCGTGATGCCAACTTTTTTCTTGAAGATGCGGCCGAGATACTCGGTGTGTTCCAGGCCGATTTTTTCCGCGATTTGATCCAGCGAAAAATCGGACTCGGCGAGCAACTGCTTGGCGCGGTTCAGGCGGACGCGAAGAATTTCATGTTTTGGCGAATGCCCCATGATGCTGATGAAACGGCGTTCCAGCGTGCTGCGCGAAAGCGGCACGGCGCGAAGCACGTCGCTCACGTCCACGCCTTCGCAGGCGTGCTCGCGGATGAAGCGCGCGGCCATCGCGATGTGCCGGTCTTCAATCGCCAGCACTTCCGTCGAGCGGCGCGTGACAACGCCAATCGGGTTGATCAGCAGCTCGTGCTGCTTCGGTTTTTTCCCGGCCATCATCCGGTCGAGCAGGCCGGCGGCTTCGTATCCGATGAGCTCCGTGTTGGGCACGACGCTCGACAGCGGCGGGTCGGACAGGTCGCACAGGGTCACGTCATTGTCCGCGCCGACGACGGCGACTTCGTCCGGAACGGCGATGCCGACCTCGCGACAGGCGTTGAGCACCTGCTGACCGCGCATATCGTTGCACGCCATCAGGCCGACCGGCTTGGGCAGCGATTGCAGCCATCGGGCGACGTGCTCGTTGTCGGTCAGGCCTTCGTCCTCGAATTTGGCGGCGTCACCTTTTGCGGGCAGTTGTTTTTCGTCGAAGACATGGCAGCGCAAACCGTCTTCTGTGACGTATTGGGCAAAGCTGTCGCGGCGCTCGTCCGAATAATCCGCGCCGTTGAAACCGCAATAGGCGAAGTGCCGGAAGCCGCGTTCCTTCAGGTGCTCGAAGGCCGCGTGCGACACGGCGGGATTGTTGGTAATGACGTAGGGCGCCTTCGGCGTGGGCACGATGTGGCGCAGATACACAACCGGCACGCGCAGTCGATCGATGATTTTGACCATCGCGTCATTGTCGAGCCGGGCAATGATGCCGTCGCCGCGCCAGTTGGCAAGCCATTCGGGGATATCGTAAAAACTGTGTTCCTGGAAAAAAATCGACCAGTGCCCGTGCTGCCGGATGTATTTCGCCACGCCGGCCAGCGTGCCGCGCCCGTAGGCGCGCGAGGATTCAACGAGCAGGGCAACACGGGGATATTTGGGTGTGACGGTGAGTTTTTTCATCGGCGCGGAATCCGGTTAAACTTGTCACAGTCGGCGGAATTTTCAAGAAAATGCGGCCGGTTGGTGGCGGATGAAAATAATTTTGAGAAAGATTTCGCAATTCCCCCGCCCAATCCCTAAAAATCTCGCCGATGCAAAAACTCCACCTCGGCACCCTCGACTACGCCATCCTGCTGGCGTATTTCGTCTGTGTGCTGGCCTTGGGCTGGGTTCTCAAGCGGCGGATGAAGGGCGGCGACGATTTTCTTCTGTCCGGCCGTTCGCTGCCGGCGTGGGTGACGGGCTTGGCGTTTCTCTCGGCCAATCTTGGCGCGCTAGAGGTCATCGGCATGGCCGCGTCCGGTGCGAAATACGGCATGATGACCTGCCACTTCTACTGGATCGGCGCGATTCCGGCGATGGTTTTTTTGTCCGTGTTCATGATACCGTTTTATTACGGCTCGAAGGCGCGTTCCGTGCCGGAGTATTTGAAATTTCGCTTTGACGAAAAAACAAGGGCGTTCAATGCCGCCTCCTTCGCGGTAAAAACAATTCTTTCTTCCGGCATCTCGCTGCACGTCATGGCAAAACTGTTCGAGACGCTCGTCGGGTGGAATTATCACGCTTGCATCGCGGTCTCGGCGGCCATCGTGCTCGTGTATGTGTTGCTCGGCGGATTGACGGCGGCGATTTACAACGAAGTTTTTCAGTTTGCCATGATTCTGGTCGGCTTCGCGCCGCTCGCGTTCGTCGCGCTCCGCGACGTCGGCGGCTGGAACGGCCTGCGGCAAAAACTGGAAGTGGTCGCGGCGAACCAGCATTTCGCGCCGGGAACCTGGAGCGAACTCTGGCGGCACACTGGCAGCCCGGCGGACAATCCCATGGGCGTTGGCTGGTTCGGCATGGTGATGGGTTTGGGTTTTGTGCTGTCGTTCGGCTACTGGTGCGTGGATTTTTCCGTGATCCAGCGGGCGATGGCCGCGCGCTCGATGTCCGCCGCGCGCCGCACGCCGCTGATTGCGGCATTTCCAAAACTGATTTTTCCGGCGCTGATCATTTTGCCCGGACTCATTGCCATGGCGTTGAACTCCGGCAGCGGTGGAAAATTTCTGCCGACGGCCGCCGACGGCCAGCCGGATTACAACATGGCGATTCCGATGATGCTGAAACATTATTATTCCACCGGCCTGCTCGGTGTCGGTTTCACCGCGCTGATGGCATCGTTCATGTCCGGGCTGGCGGGTAACGTGACGGCCTTCAACACCGTCTGGACTTACGACATCTACCAAAGCTACCTCGCGCGTAACCGCTCCGGCCGCCATTATCTTTGGGTTGGTCGCGCGGCGACCGTATGCGGAATTCTGTTGAGCATGGCGGCGGCGTATCTCGCCTCGCGCTTTGACAACATCATGGACTTGATTCAGCTCGTCGCGGGCTTCGTGAACGCGCCGCTGTTTGCCACGTTTCTTTTGGGAATGTTTTGGAAGCGCGCGACCGGTCACGGCGCATTTGCCGGACTCGTCGGCGGCACGATTGGCGCGGCGCTGCTACACGGGCTTTCGCTTGCTGAAGGCGCGACCACCGGAATCAAAGGCGGCTGGCTCGCCGCGCCGCTGCATTTTCACAGCGCAATGGGACAAAACTTCTGCATCGCGACGGTTTCTTGGACGTGCTGCTTTGTGTTGACCATTTTAATTTCGCTGGTCACGCACCGGAGCAAAAACAATTGGGAACTCACTGGACTGGTTTACTCGCTCACACCCCAATTGCAAACTGGCCGCGAGCCGTGGCATCGCCGGCCGGCGGTTCTCGGCGGCATCGTCCTCGTCGCGATGCTCGTCTTGAACTACATCTTCCGCTGAATTTAGGGCGTGGAAAGCGACTGCAACCGGCTGCCCAAAAAGTCCTTTTAATTTCCGCAAAAGTCCATTGAGAGTCCGCGCCTGCGAACGTAAATAGTAGTCATAGCTTTTGTGCGAAAGTCATTTATAACGTCGTGGCGGGGTGGAATTGTCGTCGCTACCTTTGGGTTGTTGCTGTTCTTCGGGCTTGTTTTTCATGCCAGCGCAGCCGCCGACGCGCGACGCATCCGCATCACCACAGCGCATTCTGTCCTGACGCTGCTGGTTGGTGAGGATGGCCGTGTCTATCAACTCGGCTACGGTGGCGTGGGCAAAAATGGTTTTTCTCACGAACGTCCGCTGCCGCGCGAACAGGAATTTTATCCGCAAGCCGGCGACTGTTTTGTGCT
>Ga0316222_1002892_pt1 | contig 17621 bp, 13 predicted proteins | sample TBH18011metaG_FD_206008 | JGI IMG/M metagenome (GOLD analysis project Ga0316222, IMG submission 206008) | Freshwater microbial communities from Trout Bog Lake, Wisconsin, USA - TBH18011 | ecosystem: Environmental > Aquatic > Freshwater > Lake > Hypolimnion/Profundal zone | place: USA: Wisconsin...
CGATGGCCAGTTGATAGCCCATGCCACGCAACGTGGTGGTGGCGTGACGCAAACGCCCGAGTTCGCTGACCGGGCGGCTTTCGGTCAATTCGATGCTGATCCGCTCGGCCGGAATGCCGGCTTCACGGCGGCGCTGTTCGAGCCAAGTCAGTGCCTCGGGGATCAGCAGGACATCGAGTGGAAAATTCAGCGCCAGACCCAGGCCGAAACTGCCCAGACGACCTTCGCTCCAATCGGTGAAGGCGCGGGTGATCACCGCTTGGGTGAACGGCCAGGCGATGCCGGCATTTTCGATTTTCGGCACGAACAGATCAGGCAGCAACATACCCAAAGTGGGATGTTCCAGCCGGGCCAGCACCTCAAGATAGACCGGCATGCCGGTGTCGAGGCGCACGACGGGCTGATAGCGCGCAGAAATCGTGGAAGAATCGAGCGCGTAATTTAGGTCGTTTTTATTGAGAGTGTCGTTGTTCGTGTGGCTGGCTGAACTCGGGCGCGGTTTCTCCAGCACGTCTCCCAGCCAATCCGGCGTTGGGTGCGGTACAAACACCGCGGCATGCGGCATGCGGTGGGCGTGTTCGGGATCTTGCTCACCGAGCAGAACCAAAGTGACCCCGGAGGCTTGGCCGATGGTCAGATCAAGCACTTCCGGCAGCAGGCTTCCCGCGCAGCGCGGTTGCAACAGCAGATGCGACACTGGCGGGAAACCACCAGACAGCCGCGCCAGAACTTCCTCCGGGCTGGAGGTAATGTGCAATTGAGTCAGCCCGATCTCGTCCGCTTGACGATGGATGTCATCCAGCCAGAGCGGATCATTGCCAAGCATGACCACATTGCGAGGGAACTTCGAAGCAGGGGAGAAAAATGCCGTCATCTGACGACACAATCCGGGCTCTTTGCCTGCCGCGCAATGGCGGAATCGGCTGCAACGCTTCTAAGACCCAGTAAATATTGTGTCACTCTTCGCGCTTCTTCATCCGCCGATCAGGGCGACATCTCCGACAACAGCGCCAATAGCGCAGCACACCGCGCTATTGGAACCATTCGCCGACAGGTAGTCGAAACATCGACTGAAATAAAGAACATTTTTCAATCGCGAAATTGTGATCGTCTAGGCAAAGTGGTGAGCTGAGCTGTAAGATCGGAAATTTCACAATAGGAAAACAATACTCCTAGCGCTTTGCGCGCACGGGATCGGCGGTCACGACAATATCACGCCGCAATTGCTTTTCGCCCAGGAAAAGAAGAATTGGCGCCGCAATGAAAATCGACGAGGAGGTGCCGACGACGATGCCGAACAGCATGGTCCAGGCAAAACCGGACAGCGACGAGCCGCCGAACAGTGCAAGCGGCAGGCTGGCCAGGAACAGCGTCATTGACGTGCCCAATGTGCGGTTCAGCGTTTCATTGATCGACAGGTCGATCAGTTCGCGCAGTGGCATGGTTTTATATTTGCGCAGATTTTCGCGCATACGGTCATACACCACCACCTTATCGTTGGTGGAGTAGCCGATGATCGTCAAAATGGCGCCAACCATCACCAGATCGAAATCGAAGCGGGTGAGGGCGAGGAAGCCGATGGCTTTGGTGACGTCTAGGATCAGCGTGACCACCGCGCCGACGGCGAACTGCCATTCAAAGCGGAACCAGATATAGACCAGGATCATCAACAGGCTCAGCCCAAGGGCGAGCATACCATCCTGAAACAGCTCGGCCGAGACGGAAGCACCAACGGCGTCGGTTTTCTCGATCCGGGTGCCGGGCTGCACTTTTTCCAGCGCCGCGCGCACGGTTGCCACAACTTTTTGCGTGGCAGCTTCGGATTGCGTGGCCTGCAGGCGGATGGCGACATTTTGCGGCCCGCCGAATTGCTGCACCAGCGGCTCATGCAGCCCGGCCTGGGCGAGGGCTGCGCGAATGGCGTTGAAATCGGCAGGGGCCGGTGTGAGCACTTCCATCTTGATGCCGCCGGCAAAGTCGATGCCGAGATTGAGGCCGGGATGGAAGAACAGCACGATGGAGGCGGTGGACAGGATCGCCGAGACGATCAGACCGGCAAAACGGCCCTTCATGAATTTGAAGGTCGTGCCGTCTTGAACGAGGCGGAAGGCGGGGCGGAAGAACATCAGATCGTCCTCAAACCGGCAGCGTCTGCGGGCGGTGCTTCACGAACCAGCGCACCATCAGCAGGCGCGCAAGCATGGTGGCGGTGAACATCGACGTCGCGATCCCCACCGTGATTGTCACCGCAAAGCCGCGCACCGGGCCGGCACCAAAGAAAAACAACATCACGTGGGCCAGAAACGCCGTGGCGTTACTGTCGATGATGGTGGAGAAGGCGCGCTTGAAGCCGGTTTCCATCGCCGAGAGCGAGCTGCGACCGTTATGGGCTTCTTCGCGAATACGCTCGTTGATCAGAATATTGGCATCCACCGCCATGCCGAGGGTGAGCAGAATGCCCGCCATGCCCGGCAGGGTGAGGGTGGCCTCGAACAGTGAGAGAATGGCCATCATCAGCACAAGATTGGCCACCAGCGCCACATTGGCGAACCAGCCGAACAGGCCATAGAAGACGCCCATATAGGCCATCACGCAGAGCAGACCGGCACCGAGGGCCAATGCACCGGCGCGGATTGAATCCGCCCCGAGTTCCGGACCCACGCTGCGCTCTTCCACCACCGTCAGCGGCGCGGGCAGCGCACCTGCGCGCAGCAGAACCGACAAATCAGTGGCCGAACGGGCGTCAAAACGGCCGGAAATCTGGCCACGCCCGCCGGTGATCGCTTCACGGATAACCGGGGCCGAGATCACTTTGTCGTCGAGCACGATGGCAAACGGGTGGCCGACATTGCGGGTGGAGATATCGGCAAAGCGACGTGTGCCGATGGAGTCGAAGGTGAAATTGACCACCCATTCGCCGGTCTGGTTGTTCTGCCCAGCGCGGGCGTCGGTCAGGTTCGCGCCATCGACTTCAACGCGGCGGCGAACGGCGATTTTCTGGCTCGGCGTGCTTTCCATCGGCAGGAAATCCACCCCCGGCGGCGGTACTGGCGAATTCATATTCGCGTTCTCGTCGGTCAGGCGGAATGTCATGCGCGCGGTTTTGCCGAGCAATTGTTTGATGCGGTCAGGGTCTTCAATGCCGGGCAACTGCACAACGATGCGGCTGTCGCCCTGGCGGGAAATCTGCGGATCAACCACGCCGGTCTCGTCGATGCGGCGACGGACGATTTCGATCGATTGCTCGACCGCCTGTGTCGCGCGCGCCTTCAGGCCGGGGGCGGAGAGGGTGGCTGTCAGCTGACCGCCACCGATATCGGCGAATTCAAGGTCGTTGCCGCCAGTGGCATTTACCCCCAGCGGGGTGATCGCCACGCGGGCGGCGGTGATCTGGCCGGGATCGGCGAGCTTGATCAGGATGCGGTCCTGATCCGGCTGCGGGGTGACGACGTAGCGCTCCACCTTGGCCGTGCGCAAAGCGGTGCGGGAGGCGTCGGCGAGGCCATCGAGGCGTTCGCGCACCACGGTGCCCATATCCACTTCGAGCAGCAGATAGGAGCCGCCGCGCAAATCGAGTCCCAGATGGATCTTATTCCACGGCAGCCAATCCGCCGGCGCGTTGATCGCGTTAGGCAGACAGAGCAGCGCACCGAGGAGGCAAACTCCCAGCACGAAGGCGGTTTTCAGGCGGCTGAAATACATCATGCGGCGAAAGCGGCTCCGGTCCGTTGCCCCCTCGTTCGCGTGCAAGGGGTGAGTGCGGGAGCAAAGACCAGAAACTACGGTTTGGCGCAACTGCGCGGGGCGGGGATTTGGCATTCGAAGCGGGGTGGGGCTGTGGTGGCGTTCGATGTGCCGACGCTGGCCGTCGATATAATTTCGTAAGAGTATGCCCCCATTGCCGCAGGCTGGTCTTCCAATGTGCAGGCAGCCGACGGCGTGGATGGGGGCGGGATGATCGACAAGGCCTTTATAGGATTTTGGCTCATCCTCGCTGTGGGGCTGCCACTGCATGCCGCCGCCGACAGCCCGACGGCAGCGCCGAGTGCGGTGGTGGCCGCTGTGGCGCAGCAGGCTTCCGAGGCGGAGAATACCAAGGCGGTGTTGGACCGGCTGCATGATGAGATGCGGGTGCTGGAAGTCAGTCTTGAAAAGCAGGAAGTCCGAATTGCCGCGCAGGATAAGGTAATTGCCGCGCAGGATAAGGTGTTGAACGCATTTTCGGCTGTGGGCAGCGTTGATGCGAGTCGGTTTGGGGTGATTGCGACGACTCTGGGTTACGTTATGGCGGGCTTTGGCGCTCTCGTGACTGTAATCGTTATCTTTTTTGCGTTTCGGACCAAGGATGCGGCAATAGCGGCGGCAAAAATTGAAGCTGAGGAGCATCTCAAGAATTATCGCGATGAATTCGATAAACTGGCGCAGACGGCAAGAAGTATTGAAGCAGATATTCAGAAGGCGCAACACGAGGCTGAAGCGAGTGCGAAATCGCATCTCGATGATATTAAAAAGATGCACGATGATATTTGTCGGATGTACGACAAGGCAAGGGAATACAGCGAGCATCTCAAATCCATCATCACAGAAGCCGAGCGTCGGCAGGCACCTCAATTGCCAGGGGGCATAGCACCGCAGTTGGAACCGGGAGTGCAAACGGAGCTTGCGGCAGCGGCCAAGGCTGCGGCGGCTCAGCCACAGTCCGCTCAGGGATTTGATGAATGGTATGTGCAAGGTCTGGCCGCGTATGAGCGAGGCGAGTACCAGGATGCATTGAAGTTTTATGACAAGGCTGAAGATCTCGCGCCAAATTTGCTCGCGCGTGCGAATCTTTTGAACTCGCGTGCGGTGACTTTATGTTACCTCAAGAATTTTGAGGACGCGTTGGATATTTTTAACCGCATCGTAGATAGTTACTCTGAATACCCTGACCTCGTGCCAGTCGTCGCCAAAGCGCTCGCAAACAAGGGCATCACGCTCGGCGCGCTCGACCGCAGCGCGGAGGAGATTGCAGTCTACGACGATCTGCTGGCCCGCTTCGGCACCGCCACCGAGTTACCGTTGCGCGAAGCGGTCGCCAATGCGCTGTTCAACAAGGGCGTTACCCTCGGCGCGCTCGACCGCAGCGCGGAGGAGATTGCAGTCTACGACGATGTGCTGGCCCGGTTCGGCACCGCCACCGAATTGACGCTGCGCGAACAGGTCGCCAAGGCGCTGTTCAACAAGGGGGGCAGGCTCGGCGTGCTCGACCGCAGCGTGGAGGCGATTGCCGCCTACGACGAGGTGCTGGTCCGGTTCGGTGCGGCGACGGAGCCGTTGCTGCGCGAAGCGGTCGCCAAGGCAAAGGCCGGGAAAGAGCGTCTGTTGAAGGGGTGAGTTTCAGGTGTCGGCCTCCCACCCGTCATCGCGAGACGATTTAGGGTTGAAACATACGATAAACCGTCATTGCAAGCGCAGCGCAGCAATCCACCGCGATGCAGCCAGCTCAGCGGTGGATTGCTGCGCTGCGCTTGCAATGACGGTTTGAGGTGGATTGCAGTCTACGACGAGGTGTTGGCCCGGTTCGGTGTGGCGACGGAGGAATCGCTGCGCGAAGCGGTCGCCAGGGCAAAGGCCGGGAAAGAGCGTCTGCTGAAGGGGTGAGTTTCAGGTGTCGGCCTCCCACCCGTCATCGCGAGACGATTTAGGGTTGAAACATACGATAAATCGTCATTGCAAGCGGAGCCCGGCAATCCACCGCGATGCAGCCAGCTCAGCGGTGGTTGCTGCGCTGCGCTTGCAATGACGGTTTGAGGTGGATTGCTGCGCTGCGTTTGCAATGACGGTTTGAGGTGGCGCGAATTCTCTTGAGTTAAGCCAGCTAACGTGTTGTTAGTTTCACATGAATTCCTCCACCCCCCTTTCCCCGTATCTGGACCTGTCGGTCGTGATCCGCGCTTTGCGCGGCGCGGTGGGCGGTTGGACTGTGCGTGGGCTGTTGAGCGACGTGCTGGCGCTGTTGCTGAATCGGCGACTGGGCGAGGTTTACCAGAAAATGCAACGGTTGGTGCTGCGGTTTCAGGCCGGGCGGCTGTGGCAGCGTGCGCCGCAGACGCGGGCTGGCGCGCGCCATGCGGCCAAGACCGGCGCGCGGATTTGGCCGGGTCGGTTCGCCTGGTTGGTGCGGAAGGCGGGGTATCAGGCGGCGGGGTATGGCTGTCAATTAGAGCATATTTTGGGGCAGCCGGAGATGGTCGCGCTGCTGAAGGCCTCCCCACAGGCGGCGCGGATTTTGCGCCCGGTGTGCCGGATGTTGGGCATTCAAACGTCGTTGCTGCGGCCTGGGGTGGTGGTGCCGGTGGCGGAGCCCAAGGTGAAAAAGCCTCGGCTGCGCAAACCGCGCGTGCCGATTGATTTTGGGCGGATTCCCCTGCCGAGGGGCGTGCTGTCGGCAGCACGGCGGCAGGGATTTGGCAAGGTCAGATGAGGCTGCGGGAGACGTGTGGCCTAATTGTTCCGGTTTGTTGATTATATAGGGTGTCCGCAGATCAGCCCTTGCCGGTGGCGCGGGGCAGGCGGTCGAGCAGGCGGATCAGGTCGGATTGGCGGTGCGTGCCGGTTTTGGTCATCAGTCGGGCGAGCTGGGTGCGCACGGTGGTGATTTCGCGGCGGCGTGTGGTGGCGATGGCGCGCAGGTCTTGCCCGGCGAGCAGAGTGTTGGCCAGTTCGGCCTCGCTGGGCGTGAGGCCGAACCAGGTTGTCAGATGGCCGATGTCGATCCTGTCTGCGGCTGCCGGGTCAGCCACGATCACCAGCACCGCAGGGGCGAGCGGCAGCCCCCAGCATGTGTCGTGGCGAAACGGCAGCAGCAGAACCGACAAAGCGGGCGCATCGTCACCGCGCGGCAGCTGGAGCGCCCGCCCGCGCGGTGGCAGCGCGTCGGTGCCGGACGCCGCGGCGATCGCCTCGCGCAGTCTGGTGTCCGTCGCGGGCTGAACCGCCGTCAGCTTGCCGCCACGGGCGCACAGCCCTTCGCCGATCGAGAGCAGTTTTTCGGCGGCGGCGTTGGCGTGCAGAAGCTTGCCGTCGTGGCGCAGCAGCATGAATCCCTGCGGCAGCATATCCAGCGCGGCCAGCCCGCTGCGGCCGAGCAGATCGGTGCCGTCGAGTTGTCGGCGGACCAGCACGGCCCGGCGCAGATGCGGCAGCAGCCGCGCGGCGAGTGCCATCTGCTCCGGCCCGAAATCGCCGGTGTCGCGGTCACGGAACAGGTTGAGCGTATGCACCACGCCATCTGCCGACACGTCGATGGTCACTCGGATGACGTCGTGCAGGCGGCGCGGGCGCCAGAACATTTCATAGGTCGGCGTGGGTTCGAAAATGGCGCGTGGGATGATCGTCAGCGGGCGGATGACCTCCCCGGAGCGGACCGGCAGGGTGCGATAGACGATGCTGCTTTGCAGGGAAGATTTGACGTCGGCCAGCCGCAGATGTGGCTCGTCCTCAACGGCCACCCGCCGGAACACCGAACGGCTGAGGTCATGCGTCAGATGGACAGTCGAGGCGGTCTGCATCGCCTGCTTGAGCAAGCCAAGCGCTGCCAGCCACCGATTGCTGTCAACGGCGCTGTCATAGATCGTGCCAATCAAGTCATCGAACTGCCGCTCAGTGGCGTTGGGCTTGTTGCGTGTCATGACAACCGCGAACTGAAGTGTACTTTGCAGATAGTGCATGCAACTTAGCCAGACGCCAGAGTCTTTTTGGTGTCCGTCAGGCGGGCGAGCTGGGCGGGGTGCTCGTGTTCGGCGTCATACAAACAGATGACGGCATCCTACAAATGAATGATGTAATGATGTGGACGGTTTCAGTGCGCTGACAGGCCGATCACGGAAGATTTACATTTCGGTTTGAGTTATGACTCGACCAAACAGTAATACTTACGACATATCAACACTGGCATTGTTGTTGAGTGATTGCCGGGCCGCGTCGGCTTCGACTCAAGAAATCCGACCACCGGGAGCCGGGCGATGAAATTTTACAGTGTTCTGCGCAAAGACGTGGGGGGCAATGGCGATTGGCACCGCGCCCCGGCGCTGGCGGCGATGCTGCTGACCCTTGCGGCAACGCCCGCCTGGGCTTCGGGACCGTCGGGCGATGCGTTCCAGGGCATCGGCTATGTCAGTTCAACAGCAACCGCACCGGGAAGCTCGCCGCTTGGCTTCAGCGCGGACGGCAGCACGATTGTCGGCAACGGCCAGGACAGCAGTCTCTACAGCGAAGCGTTCCGCTGGACGACGACCGGCGGCATGCAGACACTGGGCTTCCTCAATTCGGCCCTTGCCAGCCCGCAGAGCTATGGCGAGGCGGTGAACGCCAATGGCTCGGTGGTGGTGGGCTATAGTTCGGTCCTGCTGGTGTCTCAATATAATTATCAGTTCGAGGCATTTCGCTGGACGCAGGCGGGCGGCATGGTGGGCTTGGGGTATCTTAACTCCAGCCTCGTGCAGCCCTATTCCACCGCACTGGGGGTGAATGCCGATGGCTCGGTGGTGGTGGGGGCGAGCTATTACGCCACCCTGTCTGGCCTGAACGTCAACGAGGCGTTCCGCTGGACGCAGGCTGGTGGCATGGCCCCGTTGGGATTCATCAGCTCGGCCTATGCCTATCCCACCAGCACCGCCGCCGGGGTGAGCGGTGATGGCACCATCGTGGTGGGCAGCAGCTCTGCCGACGCCGCTGGCCACACCGAGGCGTTCCGCTGGACGCAGGCAGGCGGCATGGTGGGGCTGGGTTATCTCAACGCCAATGCCGTGTCACCCGCCAGCTCTGCCACCGCCATCAGTTCGGATGGCAGCACCATTGTCGGCCGGAGCCTGGACAGCAATACCAAAACCCAAGCGATGATGTGGACGTCCTCCGGCGGCATGGTTGGGTTGGGATTTCTCAGCACCAACAGCAGCTATACCATTATGAGCGTGGCCAATGCGGTGGACGCCAACGGCTCGGTGATTGTCGGCTGGAGCTATCTGCCGGTCAGCGGCAGCAATGTGCAGACCGGCTTTCGTTGGACTTCGGCGACCGGGATGCAGTCGATTGCCTCCCTGCTGACCACCGCTGGCGTCTCCACCACCGGCTGGACGCTGCGCGCCGCCGTGGGCGTTTCCGGCAACGGCCAGTTCATCGTCGGCTCCGGCACTGATCCGGCTGGCAAGACCGAGGCCTATCTGGTGCGCTACGTCGATTCGAGTGTCCTGCCGTTTGGCGGGCTGACCACGGTGAGTTCTTTGCAGGATTCAGTGGACCAAATTGAGCGGCAACGGCAGCGGATGATGGTGCAGGCGCATGGGTTCTCGCCTGCCTTGCTCGGCGACAATGAACGGATCACCAGCCCATCAGACTTCGGAGTCTACGCCTCGGCCGGCTCGGCGGCTGGCGGCGGTTCGGTGCGGGTGAATCATGGGAATTTCGCGCTCCTCGGCGGCATCGGCGCGGCGAGTGAGACTTACGGCTCAGCGCAGATCAGCGATATGGCGCTGCTCGCCCTTAAGCTGCGTTACGTTGCGCCGATCGATGATGCATGGGGGGTGTTGGGCGAGGTTGGTGGCTGGATGGCACAAGGCGGTAATTACAGCTTCAGCCGCAGCTACACCAACGGCTCTGGAACCGCCACCGGCACCGGCACCGGATCGGGCCGACAGGGCTATGGCTTTGGTCGTCTTGGTGTGGTGTGCAACGCCACGGCGAATGACGAAATCTCGCCCGCAGTTGAACTCGGCTATCAGACCCTGGTGACAGGCGGCTATACCGAAGTGTCTGGCAGCAGCAATCCGTTCGAGGCAAGTGTGCCGGGGGCTACGGCCACGATGGGGGTGGCAAAGGCGCGGGTGCAGTGGACGCATGAATTCACGCCGCAGATCGATGCCAGTCTCTGGGGTGCCTACGCGCAGGGCTTCGGCTATAGCGACACCCTCGCGCCCTCGGTGGCGGGGGCTGGAGTGCTGTTGCCGCAGAGCCATCGGGCCCCGCAATGGGGTGAATATGGCGCTCGGGCCACCTATCGCATCAACGATGTCCTCAAAGTGGCCGCTTTTGTCGATGGCGTGAGCGGTAGCGGCAACGTGTCCCGCACGCATGTTGGAGCCGCCTTGCAGGCAGCATTCTAGAGCTTTCTCGTCTCGGCGGTTGGCGCTGGCCCTGGCTGCTGCTATCGCGGAGCCAGACGGCGTGCGTTGCGCCGACGGAGTGCTGATCAATGAGCAAGCTGCGTATCGGGGTCGCCGGGGCCGGACATTTCGGTCGGTTTCACACGTTAAAAGTCGCCGCATCGCAGCGCGCCACGCTGTCGGGGGTCTATGATCGTGACCCGGAGCGGGCGGCAACAGTGGCGAAAGAAGTGGGCGTTACGGCCTGCGGATTCGCGGAATTGCTGGCGGTAAGCGACGCGATTGTGGTGGCAGCCCCGGCGGAGGCGCATTTCGAGTTGGCGGGGGCGGCGTTGCGGGCGGGCAAGCATGTGCTTGTCGAAAAGCCGATTGCGGCAACGCTGGAGGAAGCGGACGGACTGGCGGCGTTGGCCACCGAGCGCGGGCTGGTTTTGCAGGTCGGCCATTTGCTGCGCTATTCTGCCGAGCATAAGGCGATCAGCGAGCGTATGCAGCGCCCGCTCTACATCGATTGCGTGCGAATCGCTCCGTTCAAGCCGCGCGGCACCGATGTGTCGGTGATCCTGGATTTGATGATCCATGATCTGGATTTCGTGCTCTCGCTGGTCGATAGCCCGATTGCCAGTGTGGATGCGGTGGGCGCACCGGTGGCGAGTGAGCATGAGGACATCGCCAATGCCCGCGTGCGGTTCGAGAATGGCTGTGTCGCCACCATCACCGCGAGCCGGATTTCGCTCAAAACCGAGCGCAAGATGCGCCTGTTCAGCCAGGAGGGCTACATGTCGGTGGATTTCGGCAGCCGTAAGCTGACGATGATCGGCCGCGAGCGTGGCTTCCCGATCCCGGGCACCGGTGGTGGCAAGTTCGAAGAAATCGGCTGGAAGGATCACGACACGCTGGAAGCCGAGCACGCGGCGTTTGCGGCGAGCATTCTGGATGGCGCGAAGGTGTTGGTGGATGCGCAGGCCGGGCGCCGGGCGTTGGCGGCGGCGATTGCGGTGACGCAGAGCATGGCGGCGTCTCGTGCAGTGGCGCAGGCGCATGGGTTGATTAAGTAATCGCAAGCGCTTCTCGCAATGACGATGTTTTCTGTTAACCGCCCAGAACCCCCAACACCTCCCGCGCCGCAGCCGTAGAGGGCAGCATCCCGGATGGACGCAAGCTCGCCATCACCGCGCCGAAGCCATCCCGCTGCGCTTGTGCGGCTGCCGGATCGCGCACCAATTGCTCGACGGTGGCGGCGAGTTTTTCCGCCGTGCAATCCTCTTGCAGCAATTCCGGCACCAATCGGCGGCCTGCGAGCAGATTGACCATCGCCACATGCGGAATTTTGATCATCCGCCGCGCGATCATTGCGGTCAGCGGATTGACGCGATACGTCACCGCCATCGGCACCCCGGCCAGCGCCAGTTCCAGCGTGGAGGTGCCGGATTTGGTGAGTGCCGCCGAGGCCGCCGCATAGGCATCGTGCTTGTCGTCGAGGTCGGTGACGATCACCGGCGGCACCTTCCAGCCCGATGTCGCCGCCCGCACGGTGTCGGCCACCGCACTGGCCACCGGCACCACCGGCACCAGACCGGGCAGGCGGGGGGCGAGGCGTTCGAGGGTTTGGGCGAACACCGGCAACAAACGCGGCACTTCGCTGCGGCGGCTGCCGGGCATCAGGATCAGCACCGGGGCGTCGGCTGCGATGGTGTGACGGGCGCGGAAGCGGGCGGCATTGCCAGTGTCGGCACCGGATTCGAGCACCGGATGCCCGACGAAACGGCCTTCCAGCCCGTGCTGGGCGAACCAATCGGGCTCGAACGGCAGCAGGCAGAGCAGGCGGTCCCATAATCCGGGGAATTCATGCACGCGCTTGGGCTTCCAGGCCCAGACTTGTGGGGCGACGTAATGCACGCGCTTGATCTCGGGGCAGGCCTTCAGCACGCGCAGGGTAAAGCCGGGGCTGTCGATGGTGACGAGCACGTCGGGCTTGCTGGCGTGGATGTCGGCAATCGTCTGCTGCAAGCGATGGCGCAGGGTACGGAGTTTCGGCAGCACCTCCAGCAGCCCCATCACCGCCAATTCGCGCATGGGAAACAGGCTTTTGAAGCTGAGTTCCTCCATGCGTGGGCCGCCAATGCCGCTGAATTCCAGCCCGTCGCGTTCGGCGCGCAAGGCCCGGATCAGCCGCGCCCCCAGCACGTCGCCGCTTTGTTCACCGGCGATGATGTAGATGCGGCTCATGTGAAACTCGCGGGTTGGGCGGCGGGCGGGAGGACGGGGTGGTCGCGATGGTTGCGCACGGCCCCATCGGCACGCACGGCCAGCAAGCGGGCAGGGTCGAGATCGGCGAACACCCAGCCGTGGCGGTCCATCTCGCCTTCGGCCATGATGCCGTCATCGGCGAACCCGCGATCGACTGGGCCGTAAATGCCGGCGTGGCCGTGGTTCTCATCAAGCGTTGCGAATTCTGGCGCGTTGCCGACGGTGGGGGCAAGGGCGACGAAGCATTGATTTTCCATCGCCCGTGCGCGGGCGGCGATGCGCACGCGGTTGAAACCCGCCAGCGTGTCAGTGCAACTCGGTGCCAGGATCAGCCACGCGCCAGCCTCGGTCTGCGCGCGGGTGAGGGCGGGGAATTCGAGGTCGTAGCAGATTGAGATGCCGATCCGCCCGAAATCGGTGTCGAACACCGCAGGCGGCTGACCGGGATCGATGCGCCAGAGTTCGGACTCAAAGCGCGTCATGCAATGCTTATCCTGAGAGGCGACGCTTCCATCCGGCGCGATCAGCGGGGCGCGGTTGTGGATGCGGGTGCCGCAGCGAAACGGCAGCGTGCCGGGGAGCAGCCAGACTTTGTGTGTGCGGGCGATGTCGCAGGCGGCCTTGATGGCGTGGGGCGAGAGATCGCAGGCTTTGCGCAATTCGCCGATCAGATCGGGAGCGGGCTGGGTGGCGATTTCCAGCGGTGCGTATTCCGGCAGCACCAGCAATTCGGCACCTTGGCCGACGGCGAAGGCGACTTCCCGATCCAACCGCTCGGCCCAGCCCGCCACATCGGGCTGCCGCTGAACCTGCCACGCCAGCGCACCGAGGCGGACGGGTCTCACAGGCGGTGCATCCAGAAACGCAGGGTGTTCTCCACCTTGGCCGCGCTGTCCACCTGCTTCCACGTCATCGTGCAGGTGAGGTCGGTCGGCAGATAGCCGCGTTTGCGCCAGAAATTGTCGAGCGGGATGGCGTCTTTCGGGCGCAGCGGGTGATCAGACGGGCGCTGCACGGCGCAGAAAATTGTGCTGTCCACGCCGGGCAGGCTGCGGGCGTGGGCCTCACGCAATTGGAAGAACCGCACGCCAATGCCCTGGCCGCGATATCGGCTGAGCAGCACGCTTTCGCCGAAATAGCAGAACCGGCTGAGATCAAGCCCGGCGTCGCGGAAGGGCTGGGTGACGTGATCGTCTTCCTCGGTCATCGCCAAACAGGTGGAGGCGCCGACAGGCTCATCCCCATCGAAGGCAATGGCGATGCCGGAGGTGGTGGATTTGGCGAAACCCTCCATGAAGCCCTGCTCGGAGGTCATCGAGCCGTCATAGAGATACGGCCACTCGCGAAACACCGCCACGCGCAGTGCGGACAGCCGGGTGATTTGCGGGGCGATGGCGGGGCCGGTGAAGAATTCGGTGCGGATCATGCCCCAGCAGATAGCCCGGCTGCGCGCTGCTGGGAACTGTCTGGCGTGCCGAGATAGACCGCCTGCACCACCGGATTGGCGGCAATCTCGGCGGGCGACCCCGAAGCCACCAGCCTGCCGCGATCCATCACCAGAATGCGCGAGGCGAAACCGAATACTGCGTCCATGTCGTGCTCGGTGAACAGCACGGCGATGCCGTCAGCGGCGAGGCTGGCGATGAGTTGCATCGCCGCGCGACGTTCCGGGCGAGCCATGCCAGCGGTTGGCTCGTCGAGCAGCAGCACGCGCGGACGACCGGCCAGCGCGATGGCGAGTTCAAGGCGTTTGGTGTCGCCATAGGCCAGCGTTGCGGCGTCTTGCTCGGCCAGGGCTGCGAGGCCGACGCGCGCGAGCAGGGCATCCGCCTCTGCTGCCGCCTGGATGTCTGCGGGCTTCCAGAACCGCCAGATCTGGCGGTGTGCAGCGAGCAGAGCGGTTTGCACGTTTTCGCGCACCGACATTGAGGCGAAGATCTTGGCGATCTGAAAACTGCGCGCCACACCCGCGCGGGCGAACTCCAACGGGCTGCCGGAGAGCGGCTTGCCGTCGAGGCGGATGTCGCCGCGATCCGGGGTAATCTGGCCGCCGAGCATGGCGAAGCAGCTGGATTTGCCCGCGCCATTCGGCCCGATCAGCGCCACCATCTCACCCGCCGCGACCGACAGGCTCACCCCCTGCACCGCCGCCACGCCGCCGAAACTCTTGGCCAGATTCTGTGCCGCGAACAGGCTCATCGCAGCACCCCCTGCGGTCGCCACAGGATCAGGGCCAGTAAGGTGATGCCGAGCAAAGCGCGCCAGTAATCGGAGGCGAGCAGCAGGGTGTCCAACAGCCCGGTATAGGCGAGCGCCCCCACAATCGGCCCGGTCATGCTCTGCACACCGCCCAGCAGCACCATCGCCAGCGCGTCCACCGAGCGGAAAATCGCGAGACTGCCGGGGAAGACGCTGCCTTTGGAGAAGGTGGCAAGCCCGCCCGCCAGACCCGCTGCAGCCCCCGCAAGTGTGAACGCCGCCAACCGCAGCTTTGCGCCATCAATGCCAGACGCCGCCGCCCGAGACGCCGCATCGCGGCTGGCGCGCAGGGCGTAACCGAACGGGGCGAACAACGCCCGTCGCAGCAGCAACACGCCGCCGACACTCAGGCTGAGGCAGAGCAAGAAGAACAGTCGCGCCCCCAGCCACGCGGGCGGCCAGATGCTCAGAATGCCATCATCGCCACCCGTCACCTCACTCCATTGCGTCGCCACCGCCCAGGCGATCTGCGCGAAGGCCAGCGTGAGCATCGCCAACGACACACCAGAGAGTCGCACCAGCACCAGCCCCACCACTGCAGCAATCGCCCCCGCCGCCAGCACGCCCGCCAGCAGCGCGAGGGGCAGCGGGGCGGCGAGGGTGGAGGTGGTCAGTGCCACTGCATACGCACCTATGCCGAACCACGCCGCGTGGCCGAAGCTGATCATGCCACCCGGCCCGAGCAGCACGTGCAGCGAGGTGGCGAACAGCACGGCAATTGCCATCTCCTCCACCACCGAACGCGCGAAACCGCCGCCAACCAAGCCCACCGCCAGCGCCAGCAGCAGCACCGCAAGGCCCGTCAGTTTCTGCCAACGGGGAGCAGAGCGGATGCGGTGAAAGCGTTCACCGTCTTCCTCCTGCGTCTGTTTTCGGCCAAGCAGCCCTTGCGGGCGCAGCACCAGAACCAGCGCCATCAGCACGAAGACCAGCACCAGACTGGCTTTCGGCAGCAGCAAAATGCCCATCGCCTGCATCACGCCGACCAGCACAGCGGCCAGATATGCCCCGGTGATGCTGCCCATGCCGCCCACCACGACGACGACAAAGGCGTCCGTCACCACGCGCAGATCAATGCCGAGATTGGCGGAGTTTTCCGGCAAACTCAGCACGCCGCCCAACCCGGCCAGCCCGGCTCCGAGGGCAAAGACGGCAGTGAACAGAAAGCGTTGATCGACGCCGAGGGCTGCCAGCATGTCGCGATTTTCCGTCGCCGCCCGCAGCAATATGCCAAACCGCGTGCGCGCCATCACCAGCCACAAGGCGAGCAACACCAGCGGGCCGATGGCGATCAGCATGAGGTCATAGAGCGGAAAACGTTCGCCCAGCACGGGCACGAAACTGCGCAACCACACCCCGCGCGGCAATGGCAGATCGGCAGGACCCCAGATGTGCTGCACGCCGTCCTGCATCACCAACAGCACGGCGAATGTGGCCAGCAATTGCAGCAAGGCCGGTGCGCGGTAGAGGCGGCGCAGCAGAGTCACCTCCAACATTGCGCCGAACAGGCCGGTGGCGAGGCTGGCGAGAATCACCCCGAAGGTAAAACTCGCCGGATCGCGCGGCAGATGGGTCAGCACGCTCCAGCCGATATAGGCACCGAGCATGCACAGCGAACCATGCGCGAAATTCACCACGCGGGTGACGCCGAAGATCACCGACAGCCCGCTTGCCACCAAAAACAGCGATGACGCGCTGGCGAGACCCGTCAGAGCCTGGATCGCCAGCGTGGACAGCATCGAATTATCCAGCCGGACGCAGGGTTTTCACCATGTCATCCGATGGCAGCGCGCTCGCACCATCGACATAGCGCCAATTGACCATCACGCCGTGGCCGTCCTTGAGTGCGGTGCGGCCGACATAAGTGCCGAGCGTGGATTGATGATCCTGCGCGCGCCACATCGCATCGCCAAACGGCGTGGTGAAATGTGCACCGGCAAAGCCTGTGGCCATCGCTTCTTGATCGGTGGATTTCGATTTCGCGATGCCCGCCGCAATCGACTTGATCAGCGAATAGCCCACCACCGAGCCCATTTTCGGCGATTCGTTGAACTTTGCCTTGTAGGCAGTGATGAAGTCGGTGTTCGCCTTATCAGTCACCCCCACCACCGGATAGCCGGTGACGATCCAATCCGACGGCGCTTCATCGCCGAGGGCTTCGAGGTATTCCGGCTCACCCGACAGCACGCTGACCACCGCACGGCCATCGAACAGCCCGCGCGTGTTGCCCTGGCGGACGAAATTGGTCAGGTCCGCGCCGAAAGTGACGTTAAAGATCGCCTGCGGCTTGGCCTGCTCGATGGCGGCCACCACGGCACCGGCGTCGATCTTGCCCAGCGGCGGCAACTGGTCAGCCACGAATTTCACATCCGGACGGCGGGCGAGCAGCAATTGCTTGAACCACTTTACCGTGGACGTGCCGTATTCGTAATTCGGAGCCACCGTCGCCCACGTCTTGGCGGGCAGCTTGGCGGCTTCGTCCACCAGCATCAGCGCCTGCATGTAGGTGGAGGGGCGCAGGCGGTAGGTGTAGCGATTGCCTTTCTGCCACACCAAGGCATCCGTCAGCGGCTCACCGGCCACGAACAGGCGCTTGTTTTGCAGTGCGAAATCGGAAAGTGCGAGGCCGACATTGGATAGGTAGCCACCGGCCAACACGTCCACCTTCTGCTCGCCGACCAGTTCGGCAGCCAAGCGCAGCGTGTCATCAGGCTTGCCCGCGTCGTCGCGCACCAGCAATTCCAACGGCCGCCCCAGCACGCCCCCGGCTGCGTTGATTTGGGCCACGGCCAGTTCCATCCCCTTGCGATAGGGCAGGGTGAAGGCCGGAATGGCGGTATAGGAGTTGATTTCCCCGATGCGGATCGGCGCGGAGGCTGCCGCAAAAGCCGGGCGTACAGCGGTAGCGGTGAGTGCGGCGCCAGTGGTGGCGAGCAGAGTGCGGCGGGTGAGGCTCATCGGGGAACTCTCCGG
>Ga0316222_1002893_pt1 | contig 17618 bp, 12 predicted proteins | sample TBH18011metaG_FD_206008 | JGI IMG/M metagenome (GOLD analysis project Ga0316222, IMG submission 206008) | Freshwater microbial communities from Trout Bog Lake, Wisconsin, USA - TBH18011 | ecosystem: Environmental > Aquatic > Freshwater > Lake > Hypolimnion/Profundal zone | place: USA: Wisconsin...
ATTTCAAAAAGGAAGCCATCGAATGGGCGTGGGAACTCGTCGTCGGCATCTGGAAATTTCCACCGGCACGGCTCTACGCCACCGTTTACAATCCCGACAAAACCAAAAACGACCCCAGCGAATTCGACCAGGAAGCGTGGAACTTCTGGGCCGAGAAATTCCGCAGCGTCGGCCTTGACCCCGCCATCCACATCGTCAACGGCAACAAGAAAGACAACTTCTGGATGATGGGCGAAACCGGCCCGTGCGGCCCGTGCTCGGAACTCCACGTGGATTTGACGCCCGCCGGCGACACCAAGGGTTCGCTCGTCAACAAGGGCGACGCCCGCTGCATCGAGATTTGGAATCTCGTCTTCATGCAGTTCAACGCCAACCCCGACGGCACGTTTTCGCCGCTCCCGGCCGTGGCAGTGGACACCGGCATGGGCTTTGAGCGCGTCACCAGCATCATTCAGGGCACCAAAAACCTGACCGACTTCGTCCACGCCAAGATTTCCAACTACGAGACCGACATTTTCCGCCCCATTTTCGACAAACTGGAGGAAATGAGCGGAAAACGCTACGGCAGCACGCTCCCCAATGGCGTCCCCGCGTCATCGGTGGGCGCCCACGGATCATTCCGCGGCGACGCGGAGTCATTGCGCGGCGACGCGGAGTCACTGCGCGGCGGCGCGGAGTCATTGCTTGGCGACGCCGGGAGGTCGGGGGACGCCCCCCAATCACCGGGAAACACCGCTAAAACGCCGGAAAACGACCAAATTGCCCTCGATATCGCCTTCCGGGTCATCGCCGATCATATCCGGACGCTCAGTTTTGCCATTGCCGACGGCATCCAGCCCGGCAACAACGACCGCAACTACGTCCTGCGCCGCATCCTGCGCCGCGCCGTCCGCTATGGCCGCACTCTGGGCTTCAAGGAACCCTTTTTCTACAAACTCGTGGACGTGCTGGCCGACACCATGGGCGACATCTTCCCCGAAATCCGCACCCGCAAGAAGGTCGTGCAGGAAACCATCCAGCGCGAGGAAGAGGCGTTTAACAAGACATTGGATCGGGGAATTCAATTGTTTGAAGAAGCAGTGCTCGATTACCAATTAAAGTCGCAAGTGTCGAAAGATATGTTCGCGGCTCACCCAAACGCCGCTAACCTTGGACATAGTTCGGCTTATGCGAGAATTGAAGGAGAAGCGAAGTCAATTCAAGCGATTGATTCTAATGGGAATGTTTTGGCTTACTTCGCGTTCAAACTTTACGACACCTACGGCTTTCCGCTGGACTTAACCGAATTGATGGCGCGCGAGCGTGGTTTGTCGGTGGACAAGGAAGGTTTTGAAAAGTTGATGGAAGAACAGCGCGCCCGTGCCCGCGCCGCGCAGAAGAAGGAAGTCATTTCACTTTCGCAAATCGAGACCACCACGCCCACCAAGTTCGTCGGCTATGATGCACTAACCGTGCCGGCCAAGGTGCTCGAAGTCGTCTCATTGAAAGATAAGACCGCAGTCATCCTCGACACCAGCGCCTGCTACGCCGAGATGGGCGGCCAGGTCGGCGACACGGGTGAGTTGACCGGCAGCGGCCAACTCTGGCGCGTCGTCAACACCCAGAAATCTGGCAACACCTTCCTGCACTTTGTCGAAGGCGGCGATGCGCCCGCCGTCGGTGCCGGCGTCACGCTCGCCGTCGAGAAATCCCGTCGCGATGCCATTCAGCGGCATCACACCGTCACGCATTTGCTGCATTGGGCCTTGCACGAAGTGGCCAGCAAGGAAGCCTCGCAGAAAGGTTCGTTCGTCGGGCCGGACAAGTTGACCTTCGACTTCAACAGCGCGCCGCTTACGCCCGCGCAGGTCGCCGACATCGAAAAGCTCGTCAACGAGCGCATCCTCGAAAACGCCGGCGTCTCGTGGACGGAAGTCGCCCACGCCGACGTCAAGCACCGCAAGGACGTGATGCAATTCTTCGGGGACAAATACGGCGACACCGTCCGCGTCGTCCAAATCGGCGGCGGCGCCGGGAAGCTGGACGGCTATTCGATGGAACTCTGCGGCGGCACGCACGCGCGCGCGACGGGCGAAATCGGCTCGTTCCGCATCGTAAGCGAAGCGGCGGTAGCAGCGGGCGTGCGGCGCATCGAAGCCGTCGCGGGTTTGACGGCTTACGGTTTGGCGCACGAACAGTTGCAACTCATCCGCAGCATCGCGGGCAAAATCAATTCGCCCGTCGGCGAGTTGGAAAAGAAAGTCGAAGCCTTGCTCGCGCATCAAAAGGAATTGGAACGTCAACTCAAGGTTGCGCACCAAAAGGAAGCTGCGAACGCTGCGAGCGCATTGGTTGCACTGTCCCAAGTCATCAATGGCACGCCGGCCATCATCAACAACCTTGGTCGTGTGGATGGCGAGGTTTTGCAAACCATCGTGGACGCGCTGAGGCCGCAGTTCAAGGGCGTTGTTGTTCTTGGCGGCGCGGCGAACGGCGCGGTTACTTTGATTGCGGCAGTAACTGCTGACTTCACCGCGAAGATTCAGGCAGGAAAAATCATTCAGACGATTGCGCCCATCGTTGGCGGCAAAGGCGGCGGCAAACCGGACAACGCGCGCGGCGGCGGCAAGGACGCCAGCAAACTCGACGAGGCGCTGGCGAAGGCAAGGAGCCTCATTTGATTTATTCATCCCTGCTGCCGGGCGGTCGTCGGTCGCCCGGCGGAATGGATTTTTTGTATGGAAACTTTGACCAAAGTTCGTCGCAAGCGCACCAAGCCGTTGCCGTCCGTGGAAATCCGCGAGATGGAATTGCGCGATGTGCCGGAAGTATTTGATCTGGGGCAAAAGCTCTTCACCGCCGAGGAATGGCCGACGCTCTACCGTTCGTGGGACGACCACGAACTCGCGCAGTTGTTCAGCAGCGATGCGGAAACCTGCCTCGTTGCGGAGGCGGACGGGAAAATCATCGGCTTCGCGCTCGGGCGCGTGACGGAAAAACCGCGCAGCGCGTGGCGTTACGGCTTGCTCATGTGGCTGGGCGTGCAGCGGCGGTTCAAGCGCGCCGGCGTGGCGACGCGGCTGGTGCGGCAGTTGACGGGGCTGTTCATTGACCGCGACGCGCGGATTATGCTGGTGGACACGGCGGCGAAGAATCACGCGGCGCTGGCATTTTTTCGGCGCAATGGTTTTGGGCAGGAAATCCGGCACGTTTATCTCTCGCAGAACTTGGAGAACGATCCGCGCTACATCGGGCGTAAGGACAACAGCGAGGACGATACGGACGATTGAATTTCAAATCCATCTCACGGCACCGCTCCGGTTTTGTTACCCGGCTTTGGAGCAGGCGGGCGCTGGCAGGCCCGTCGCCAATCCAATCATCTACCGGTTGTGCAAATAACATTGAAAATCCAGCGGTGGCTTCAAATAGACTTAAAGGCTTGCCAAGCGCTGGGTTTTAGATTCAAAGTCTAACCTATGCGAACCAAATCCCCGCGCGTCCTGCTGGCGCTCGGTTGGTATGATTACCGGCTCCATCGTGGCATTGAAAAATATGTTCAGGAACACGGCTAAATACAACAGCACCGGTCCAGGCGCAAACCCGGCGGCGCGTTTCAAATGGGCCAAGCAGTTGACCCAAGAAGTTGCCCAAAAAATCACGGTCGAATTCGTTTTGGGCGGGAGCGACGCTTGGAAACGGCACAGCCTTGATTGAAAGTTTCACCTATGTTGCGAAATATTAGCACCGTAATCTTGGCCGGCTTGATGGGGTTTGCTTCATCAGTCAAAGCGCAATCAGCAGTTATCCCGGCATTGCCGGAAATACCGGGCAAGACTTTCAGCATCACCAATTATGGTGCCAATGGCGATGGCGTGACAACGAACACGGTGGCCATCCAAGCCGCCATCAATGCCGCGAGCAGCGCCGGCGGTGGCATCGTCGAGGTGCCAGTGGGATTTTTTTTGAGCGGCCCTATCCAGATGGTTAGCCGTATCAATTTGCGCGTGAATGGAACCTTGCGGATGTTGCCGCTGGGCGAATATCCCGGTGGCACCACCGATCCGGCAAATTTCATCAGCGGCAAAGATCTTCACGACATCGCCATCAGTGGTGCGGGCACGATTGACGGGCAAGGAATTCCGTGGTGGCCTTACGCCAAAACCCGGAGTGCGAAGCGACCGCGGATGATTTCGTTTTCTTCGTGTGAACGCGTGCTGATTGAAAATGTCCGGCTGACCAACTCCCCGATGTTTCATATCGCCATCAGCGGCAGGACGACCGATGTCACGGTTCGCGGAGTTACCATTCGCGCCAATCCTTCGTCCGATCCGGTCAATTCCGGCCATAACACGGACGCTTGCGATGTCACCGGCAAACGCATCCTGATTCAGGACTGCGATGTCAGCGTGGGTGATGACAACTATACCTGTGCTGGCGGCACTTCGGATGTGCTCATTACCAACTGCACCTATGGTTACGGCCATGGCGTTTCCATCGGCAGTCCGACGGCTGGCGGAATCTCCAATTTCACAGTGATTAATTGCACGTTCAATAACACCGAATCGGGCATACGCATCAAATCCGATCGCGACCGCGGCGGACTCTTGCAAAATCTTTCCTACCTGAATCTGCGTATGACCAACGTGGGAAACCCGATTTTAATTTACGCCTCCTACATGGCCACGCAGCCAGCCTACCGCGCGCTGAACAATCTTACCGCTGCCGTCGCTGCGACTTATCCCGCCAGTCCAATTACCGGCAAGACGCCGATTTATCGCGATATCCTCTTTAGCAACCTCACCGCCACGGCACAACCCGGACGCCGGGCGGGATTGATCTGGGGTTTGCCGGAGATGGCGGTCACCAATGTTTTGTTGCAGCGGGTCACCATCACCGCCGACAAACCCTTTGGCATCTATGATGCGCGAAACGTCCGGTTAGTGGATTCCAAAATCATCACTCCGGGTGGCGTGAACCGACTGTCCTGCACCAACGCACAGGTCTCGATTACTCCACCCTGACCGAGGGTTCGCAGTTTTTTCACAGAGGTATGTCGAAAGTCCAATATGATTCGCCTATCTCCGGCGAAAATCTGGAGGACGTTGCTATTACCGGCGAAGGTATTATTGATGGCGGAGGCATCGTTGGCTTGCCGGAAAGCTGCGCCACGAATATTGTTTTGGAGAATATAAAAACCACCGCGACCAAAAACTTTTCCATCACCAATGCCCGAGGCGTTCAGTTGAAAAATGTTGTGGTGACGGTGCTAAATGGAAGCCTTTCAAATTAGAAAATGCGCAGGTCGCGGGATTAAACCGAACCAAACCATGAAAAAATTGTTCTTTGCCCTCATCGCGGGAATCACGCTGGTATCCTCGGCGGCAACTTCAGAATGGTTGCGCGTGCCGGAAATTCTGGCGCGCATCGTGCCACCGCAATTTGCAAACCGCGATTTTCCCATCACCGATTTTGGCGCGGTGGCCGACGGCAAAACCGATGCGACGGCGGCCATCGCCAAGGCCATTGACGCGTGTGCGCAGGCCGGCGGCGGACGGGTGGTGGTGCCGGCGGGTGAATTTTTAACCGGGCCGATCCATTTGCAGAGCAACGTGGAACTGCATCTCGCCGCGACGAATTCGGTTTTGAAATTCAATCCCGACCCGAAAGCATATTTGCCCGCCGTGTTCACGCGTTATGAAGGCATTGAGTGCTACAATTATTCACCGCTGATTTACGCGTTCGACCTGACGAATGTCGCGGTGACGGGCGCGGGGACGCTGGACGGCCAGGCGGATGCGACGTGGCTGGCGGGAAAAGGGCGCAACGGAAAGGCGGTCGGAACGCAAACGACGGCTCGGGCGCGGCTCGCCCAGATGAACAATGACGGCGTGCCGGTGAGCGAGCGCGTTTTTGGCGTAGGTGATTTCCTGCGCCCGAACTTCATCCAGTTCAATCACTGCCGGAACGTTTTGATTGAAGGCGTGAAAATCCGCCGCTCGCCGATGTGGGAAATCCATCCGCTGCTTTGCACGAACGTGACGGTGCGCGGCGTGGATATTTCGTCGCACGGCGCGAACAACGACGGCTGCGACCCCGAAAGCTGCTGCGATGTGCTGATTGAAAAATGTTTGTTTGACACCGGCGATGATTGCATCGCCATCAAATCCGGTCGCAATAATGACGGACGCCGCGTCGGCGTGCCGTCGCAAAACATCATCATTCGCGATTGCACAATGCGCGACGGTCACGGCGGCACGACCATCGGCAGCGAAATTTCCGGCGGCTGCAGCAACGTGTTCGTGGAAAACTGCGAGATGAGCAGTCCGAATTTGGTCTGCGCGCTGCGGCTGAAATCCAACGCGATGCGCGGCGGCGTGCTGCAAAATATTTTCATGCGCAACGTGAACGTAGGCCAGGTCAAGGATTCCGTGCTGCAAATTGATTTTCTTTATGAGGAAGGCGCGAAAGGGGATTTCACGCCGGTTGCAAAGAATGTGGTGATGGAAAATATCACCGTCGCGCAGACGCCGCGCGTGCTGAATGTGAAGGGCTTTCCCGGCGCGGAAATCAGCGGCGTGCGGATTTACCATTCCAGTTTCAAGCAGGTCAAAAAGCCGGATGCGGTTTTGAACGCCGACGTGAAACTGGTGGACTGCTCGCTGGAACCGGCGAAGTGAATGACCTTGAATCAGGTGCGGCGTCGGATTTGCTGCCGACCAATTTTGGGAGGGCGCAAGTTTTTGCAGTCCTGGTGACGCTGGTGTCCCCAAGGCATCCTAAGACATAGCCGAAATGGGCGAGCTTGTTAGCCGCCAGTGTTAGCAGCCGGCTGTTTTTGAAAAGTCAAAAACTCACGAAATGCTTTATTCTATTGGTTTTAATCGTGATTGGTAGCGCGCACGGGAATCGAACCCGTCTTCACGAATTGAGAATCCGTTGTCCTAGCCGATAGACGAGCACGCCAAGAAACTTAATCCTATCCACGGCAGCGGCGAAGTCAATGCGCAGCTACGCCCCGACATCTTCGCCCAGCTCGACGTTCCAGTAGGCGAGATCCACGAAATGTTTCCAGCTCTCGTGCCGGTGCAGCGTGAAGTTGATCTGCACGAATGGCCGCCACTTCGGGCGCTTCGGTTTGCGCACAAGGTTCATGCCAGCCTCGAAGGGCGTGTGGTTGGCCTTGCGCGTGTTGCACGCGATGCACGAGCAGACGATATTTTCCCACGTCGTCGGCCCGCCGCGATCGCGCGGGATGACGTGGTCGAGGTTCAAATCTTTTCGCTCGAAAACTTTGCCGCAATACTGGCAGGTGTCCTTGTCGCGCTCAAAAATATTGTGCCGCGTGAACTTCACTTCCTTCTTCGGCATCCGGTCATACATGAAGAGCAGAATGATTTTCGGGACGCGGATGCGGAAGGAGATTGCGTGGATGAATTCGTCCGACGGGGCGTCGGCGGAGACATCGCGCCATTCGTGGAAGTCGAAGGTGCGGAACGAGCCGTCGGGATTGTTCATCACCACCTGCGCCTGGCCTTGAAAGAGCAGGGTGAGCGCGCGGCGAGCGGTGCAAACATTCACTGCTTGCCAAAGCCGGTTCAAAACCAAAACGTGCTGGTTCAGTGCGGATTTCATGGCGCAACTGCCGGGACATTAGCAAAATAAAATTCGCCGGTCAATCTTTCCGCCGGTGACCCACGCGGGCCGCGCAGCGCATTGCCAAAGTATTTTTTGTCTGGCATTTTGCCGTCATGAAATTTCTTTCCATCGCGGCCGTGTTGCTGGGCTGTCTGTGTCTGCCGGCCCGCGCGCAGTCGGAGGCGGACGACAAATACATCGGCATTTACGGCGCATTGCAGCAGGCGGATCACTTGGCTGAAACGGCTGATCCGGGCGAGGCGTTGGCTGCCTACACCGATGTCCAAAACCAGTTCCAGCAGTTTCAAAAACATTTTCCCACTTGGAATCCTAACATCGTCACGTTCCGCTTGAATCATATCAACGAAACCGTTGCCGAGCTAAAAATCCGTTCCGGCGTGGCCGCAAAAAAAACGGTGAAGCCAGTGCCGTCGCCGGCCTCGGCCAATGCCCCGGCTCCCGTCGCGCCGCCGCCGTCCAGCGAACTCGACGATCTTCGCGCGCAGTTGCAGTCCGCGCAGTCCGCCAACGAGCAGTTGCAGGCCAAACTCAAGGAGGCGCTCGCTGTCCAGCCCGCCGCCGTGGATCCGCGCGAACTCCAGCGCGCCCAGGAAAAAATCCGGGCGCTGATGAAAGAAAATGATTTGCTCACCGCGACGCGCGCCAGCGCCGCTGCGCCTACGGTCGTGATTCAATCCGTCACGAACGTCGTCAAAGTTTTCGTTACCAACCCGCCCGTGGTGGCGGCGGTCGCGCCCATCGTCGTCACCAATTTCGTCCGTGTGTCGGATGACACCAACGCGTTGGAAATGGTGCGGCTGGATTACACTGCTGCCGTTCGGAATTTCAACGAAGAACACGAACGCGCCGAGCAACTGGCCGCGAAGTTTAAGCAACTTCAACATTCGCTGGCCGCCACCAATGCCGACGTGAACATCGCGGATTACGAGGCACGCCTACGCGAACTGACCCAGGAGCGCGACCGGCTGATGGAGAAGTTGGACGCGGTGACGCGGCCGAACGCCAGCCCCCAACCCGCCGCCGCCGAAGTGTCCGCGATGAGCGACGAGGTGCGCATCCTGCGGGCGCGGCTGGCCGTGGCGGAAGCTCCGGCGGTGCCCTACACGGCGGCGGAACAGGCGTTATTCAAGGCCATCGTGCCGACGCCGGTGAATTTGGCCGCGGCCAAAAAATCCATCCACGATCTGCCCGCCGGCGTGGCCGATCTCGTCGCCTCTGCCGCAGCGCATTTCGCCCGGCAGGAATTTGCCGACGCCGAGGCTGATTACCAGAAAATTTTGGAACGCGATCCGAGCAACGCCATTGCGCTCGCCAACCTCGCCACGATTGAATTTCAGGAAGGCAAGCTCGCCGCCGCCGATCAGCACATCACCGCCGCTGTCGCGCAAAGCCCGGATGATGCCTACGATCTTTCCACGCTGGGCTGCATTAAGTTTCAGCAGGAAAAATTTGATGACGCGCTGAACGCCTTGAGCCGGGCCGCGCAACTGGATCCGAATAATCCGGAAATCCAGTATAACTTGGGTGCCACCTTGGGGCAAAAAGGCCAGCGGCAGGCGGCGGAGAACGCGTTGCGTCGGGCCATCCAATTGAACCCGGACTACGCGCCGGCGCATCATCTGCTGGCCTTGGTTTATTTGAACCAGACGCCGCCGCTCGCCGGGCTGGCGCGCTGGCATTATCAGAAGGCGTTGGCAGCCGGCCAGCCGCGTAATCCCGATCTGGAAAAAAAACTCGCCGAGCAGGGCGCGCCGGTCGCACCGTAAATCGGCGCGCGGGCGGATTGAATTCACCGGGGTGGTGGAAAAACGTGGCTTGCGGAAAAAACAAGGGGCTGTCCTAGAAACACATTTAATGCGTTATCTAGGACAGCCCCAAAAATATAGTTAGCTATAGCTCAAACAATCACCCAACGCTTGTCCGCCAAATCAAGGTAAGGCCAGTGAGCTTTTGCCTATGGGAAAGTTACTTCGCGGCTTTTTCCAGCGCGGCCAGAACAATGCCGGGGGTTAAAACTTCCGGCAACACTGCTGGCGGTGCGCTGGCATCCATGGGATAAACCAGCACCAGCGGCACGCCGGCACGGTGGAAGCGGTTCAGCTCCGTCGTGATGGCATCGGGAAAATGCGTGTAGTCGCCCAGCAGCATGACCGCGTGGATTGCTTTGATTTTCGCAATCACAGCTGGGTTTTCGAGGCTGGTCTTTTGGTTGACCTGACAGGTGAGACACCAGTCGGCGCTGAAATCCACCACCACCGGCTGGCCCGTGGCGCGGGCGGCGGCGACGGCTTGGGCGCTCCACGGATGCCATTGGCTGCCATTGGTTTCATGGCTGGAATTTTCCACTGGGGCGGAAACGAACGGCTCCCGCCAGCGCAGTTGATTTTCCAACACGCCGACATAGGCGCTGATGAGCAAGCCGGCCACGGTGAGGCCGGCGAATAATTGATGCTTCCGCCCGCGCTGGACAAATTCGCCATAAACCCACGCGGCAAACGCGATCAGCACCAGAAAAATGCCGAGCCAAAATGCACGCGGGCCGTAATTGCCGGCGGCGAGATTGAACAGCCACACGACGGTGGCCAGCATGGGAAAGCCCATCGCCACCTTGAATTTTTCCATCCACGCGCCGGGGCGCGGCAAAAACTTGAGCCATGCGGGATGCCAGCTCAACAAAACATAAGGCGCGGCCAGCCCCAGCCCGACCGACAGGAAAACCGCAATGATGACGAAGGTGCCTTGGGCAAACGCAAAACCGAGCGCGATGCTCAAGAATGGGGCTGTGCAGGGCGTGGCGAGTGCCGTGGCCAGCACGCCGTTGAAAAATGCGCCCGCCGGGCCATGCTTCGAGGCCAGTTCGCCAGCCGCCCCCATGGCACTGCCGCCCAAGATGACTTCAAAGACGCCAAACAAATTTAACGCCACCAGCGTGACGAGGGTGGTGAGGCACACCAGAAAAATCGGGTTGCCAAACTGCATCCCCCAGCCGGCTTTGTGACCGGCGGACTTGACTCCGATGACGAAAGCCGCGAGCACCAGAAAGGAGGCCAGCACACCGAGCGTATAAATCAGGCCCAGCTTGCGGACATGGCGTGGTTCGCTTTTGGCCTCGCTGACGAAGCCGAGGATTTTTAGCGCGATGACCGGCAGCACGCAGGGCATGATGTTGAGAATCAACCCGCCAATAAAGGCGTAAATCAGCATCTGCCAGAACGCCGGCGGCGGCGGCACAGCGCTGGTGTCCGTCGTGCCGGCCGCAACGGTGGGTGATCCGCTGACCGGCAGCTTGACTTCGTAGCCGGTAGTGGCGTCCCCATTTTTGACCACGAGCAAACCGGAAATTTCCGCCGGCCAGCCGCCGGAAAATTTCTTTACTAATTTGCCCAACTGCAATTCGCGAGGGGAACTTGCAACAATCTGGGTTGCGCCCTGAATCTCAAAATCGTCGCTGGCGGCGGGAAAAAAATCCACGTTCTCCGGCAAGCTGGTCGCATTGGTATTGAGCCAGTTCAGGCCGATGGTCAACTTCCGCTGGTCGCCGTCCGCCGGTTTTTGCCACCAGGCTTTAGGCTGGAAAACTACGTTGGCACTTTGCGGCGTCCGGTTTTTCCAAGATACAATCAGCGCGGCGTCAGAACTTTTAGTTTCGGTGCCGACATTAATGACGGCTTGAACTTCCGCGCTGGCGGGAATGCAGGACTCATTACATTCCAGCCAGGAAATTTTGGCGGCGAGATTCAGCGCGCCGGCGGGCAGATTGGTCGCCAGCTTGAGCGGCACCAGCAGGACGACTTCCGATTCGTAACCGTAAGTGGTGAGGTCGTCGGGCGGCAATTTTTCCGGCACCGGCCACTGGATTTTGCCGGCGCTGACACCGGGCGGAAGTTGCCATTTGATTTCCGTGGCCTGACCCGCCGCACCGGGATTTTTCCAATAAGTATGCCAGCCGGGTTCCATCTTGAGATCCACGCCGACCCAAACCGTATCGCCGGGCTGGGCGCTGGCGGCGGACAAAAGCAACTGCGCCTCGGTGTGCGCGGCCTCCGCGTGAACCAAGCCCAGCAGCAGTCCGACAAAAACCGACAAGCTCCGTAACATCATGAGGTGTTTTATTTATTCTGGCGTTTCAAAAAATTCCCGCAACGTCATTTACGGAGCCGTTTTCAACCGATAAAAACGAGCATTCGCCCGCGTCGTGTCCGTCGTTTGCCACTGGCCGCTGGCATCGGCAGAATTGGTAGAAAGGCCGGTCCAGTTTGCCAAGTCGGCGCTGGCCTGCACGACATAATTTGAACCAGCGAGGCCGCTACAATTCAGCGTGATGCTGCCGTCGGCGTTGCGAATCAGGCCGGCAATAATGGGCGTTGGGATGATGGCGGCAGGGCTGGCAACTTTGCTTGCCACGAGATTTTGCGGGCGGCTAACATTGTCACCGCCGCCGGTGTTGGGAGCGACAACTTTGAGCAAGGCATCGGCACTGGTCACGCTGCCAACGGGGTTGCTGACCTTGATTGTGTATGCCCCGGCATCGGCGAATCTCAATTTGGCAATGGTCAGGCTGCTGGTCTGGCTACCCGCAACCTTGTCGCTATCCGTGAGGGCCACACCATCCTTGAACCATTGGTATTGCAAGTGCGAGCGACCTTTCACTTTCGCCTTGAAAACCGTGGTCGTGCCGTTGGTCGCCACATGGCTCATCGGCTGCGCCACAAACACCGGCAACTGCGCGAACGTAAGCGTAACGACCGCGCTGGTGACGCTGCCGGCGAAATTTGTGATGACCACGGAATAGCTCGCCGCGTCGGCTGCCTTCGCGCTGGCGATGGTGTAGGTGGCGTTAGTTCCGCCGGCAATTTTTTTCGCGCCATTGCGCCACTGGTAATGCAAGGCCGGACCAACGGCCGTCACGCTGAAACCGGCGGTCGCGCCCACGGCGACCGTCAGGCTCACCGGTTGCGTGACGATGACCGGTGCCACCGCCACCGTCAACGTGGCATTGCCGCTGGTCGTGCTGCCGACGGGATTGCTGACCGTCACGGAATAAGCCGCCGCGTCATTGGTCGAAATTGCGGCCAGGGTCAATGCGCTCGTGACCGCGCCGGAAACATTTCCGCCATCCGCCAGTGCGCTGCCGTTCCTGAACCACTGGTAAGTCAGCGGCGCGCTGCCCGTCGCGGTGACGGTGAAGGTGGCGTTCGCGCCGGCCAGCACCGTGAGGTTCGCCGGTGGCACCGTGATTTGCGGCGGCACCTGCACCGTCAATGTGGCGCTGGCGCTGGTGGCGCTGCCAAAAATATTTGTGACGGTGACGGAATAACTACCGGCGTTGTTTGTGGTGACGCCGGTGAGCGTGAGCAAGTTGCTGGTCGCGCCGGAAATGGTGCCGCTGTTGGCAAGCTTGGTGCCGTTCTTCAACCATTGATAGGCGAGCGGATCGGTGCCGGTGGCGGTCACGGTGAAAATCACATTGCTGCCCGCTGTCGTCATTTGTGTGATTGGCTGACCGGTGATGACTGGCGCGACATTCACCGCGATGCTCACGTTGGTGCTGGTGACGCTGCCGTAGGCATTGGTGATGATGACGAAATAAGTCTTCACCTCATTCGTCGTCAGCGCGGTGATGGTCAACGTGCTGGTGGTGGCCCCGGAAAGGTTGCCGCCGTCCGCCAGCGCGCCGCCGGCCATGAACCACTGGTAGCTCAACGGCCCGGTGCCGCTGGCGGTGACGGAGAGATTGATGGTGCTGCCCAGTGCGCCAAATTGGTTTGCCGGTTGCGTGGTGATGGCCGGCGGCAATTCCACGGTTAAAACTGCGCTGCCGCTCGTCACGCTGCCGGCGGCGTTCGCGACGGTGACAGAATAATTCGCCGCGTCGGTCGCCGTCACTTTCGTCAACGTGAGCGTCGCGACAGTCGCGCCGGAAATAGCCGCGCCGTTTTTCAACCATTGATAAGTCAGCGGCGCGGTGCCGCTCGCGGCGACGGTGAACGTGGCGTTATTGCCGGCGATCACGGCGGCGCTGGCCGGCGCGGTGAGGATGGTCGGCGGCACCAACACCGTCAGCGTCGCGGAGGAACTCGCGAGGGAGCCGACGGAGTTGGTGACGACGACGGAATAATTCGCGGCGTCATTGGTGGTAACGGTGGCCAGCGTGAGGACGTTAGAATTCGCGCCGGAAATGGGAACGCCGTTCTTCAACCACTGAAAATTCAGCGGCGCGGTGCCGGTGGCGGTGACGCTGAACGCCGCCGGATTACCTTGCACAACACTTGCGCTCGCCGGCTGCGTGGTGATGCTGGGCGCAACCAGCACGGTCAAAGTCGCGGCGGTGCTGGTGACGGTGCCGACGGCGTTGGTCACGGTCACGGAATAATTTGCCGCGTCCGCGCTGGAAACATTGTTCAGCGTGAGCGTCGCGGTGTTCGCGCCGGCAATGGCCGCGCCATTTTTCAGCCATTGATAGGCGAGAGGCGCGGTGCCGCTGGCGGTTACGGTGAAAGCTACATTGCTGCCCGCGAGCAGCGTGGCGCTGGCTGGCGGCGTGACGATGGCCGGCGGCACCGCCACGGTGAGCGCGGCGCTGGCGCTGGTGGCGGTGCCGAGCGCGTTGGAAACAATCACAGAATAATTGGCAGCATCGGCAGTGGTCGCGGCGGAAATGGTCAGCGTCGCGGTGGTTGCGCCGGAAATGTTACCGCCATTGGCGAGCGGCGAACTATTTTTTAACCATTGATAAGTCAGCGGCGTGGAACCGGCGGCGGTGACGGTGAAGCTGGCGGCAGCACCCGCGACAATCGCAACATTCGCGGGCGGCGTGGTGATGGTTGGCGCAGCCACCACCGTGAGCGGCGCAACGGAACTGGTCACGCTGCCGGCGAGGTTGGTGATGACCACGGAATAATTCGCCGCGTCCGCCGTCGCCACCGTGGCGATGGTCAGCACGTTGGAACCGGCCCCGGAAAATTTCGTTCCGTTCGTGACGCCGACGCTATTTTTCAGCCAGCGGTAATTCAGCGGCGCGCTGCCGGTGGCGGTCACGGAAAAAACTGCATTTGTGCCAATCGCCTGCGTTTGCGCGACGGGCTGGCTGGTGATGGTTGGCGGCAGAATCACCGTCAGCGCGGCGGCGGCACTGGTGGCGGTGCCGACGGAGTTGCTGACGATCACGGAATAATTTCCCGCGTCTGCCGCCGCCACGCTCGCGAGCGAAAGCGTGGCGGTGTTCGCGCCGGAAACATTGCCGGCATTGGCGAGCGATGTTCCATTTTTCAACCAAAAATAACCGAGCGGCGCGGTGCCGCTGGCAGTGACGGTGAACGTGGCGGTTTGCCCAGCGACGACGCTGGCCGCCGCCGGCGCGGTGGTGATGGCTGGAGCCGTGGGCGCGGTGGAACCGCCGATGGTAATGGTGATGGCTTGCGGAAGCGAGGCGTTGCCGGGACTCACGCAGGTGACGGTGGTTGAATAAGTGCCGGCGGTGGTCGGGGTGCCAGAAATGTAGCCGCCAATGGTGGTTGCGCCGTTGACCCAGGATGAGGTGAACGCCAAACCGGGTGGCATGGTGAGGGTGGTGCTTTGACCATTGGTCAGCGTGGAGGAACTCACGCTGCCGGAAGATACGACGAAGTAATCGCTTCTTGCCGCCGTGTTGCCGCCGCCGATGGAAACCGTGACGTTATTACTGAAAACCGTGCCCACCGTGCCGCTGAAACTGCTGGGTGTAGTGAACACCGAGGTCGCGCCGGAAACCGCATCCACCGCGCCGAGCACGGCACCCGCGCCGATGCCCCAGCGCAGGATGAACGCAAAGCTGTTCGCGACAGCGGGGTTAGTGACGAGGTTCCGCGCCAGCGGCAGCAACTGCAACAGCGCGGCGAGTAACAAGGCGGGTTTTTGGAGGCGATACGACATGGCGTGAAAAAGTTAAGGTTGAATCATCAGTCGGTAAAACAGGTTGGCGTTACCGGACAAATTGGTGAAGGTGATCGGATTGGCCGTGGCTGGCGGTGGCAGGTTGGTGAACACGCCCCAGTTGGTGCTGGTGAGCAGGCTGTTCGTCAGCACCGTGTTGGTGAGGCCCACGACGGGCGTGAACGTGAACCGAAAAACGCCGCTGTTGTTGACCAATCCGCTCATCGCGGGCGGCAGCGGATTAGTGACGACCAGCGTGGCGAGAAAACTGTTGGTGACGCCGCCAGCATTGGTGATGGTCACGGAATAAGTTCCCGCCTGGCTGGCGCGGAGATTGGTCAGCGACAGCGAAGTGGCGGTGGCGTTCGTCAGCACCGTGCTGGTGTTAAATTTCCACTGGTAGGCCGGAGCTGGCACCCCGCCGGCTACGACGCCGAAAGTAACCGTGCTGCCGGCGACATTCGTAAGGCTGACGGGATGGTTGGTGATCACCGGTGGCTGCCACACGGTGAGCTGCGCGAACGCGCTGTTCGTGGTGCCAGCGGCATTGGTGATAGTCACGGAATAAAATCCGGCGTTGGTAAGCTGGACATTGGTGAGCGTGAGCGACGTGTTGGTCTGGTTGAGCAGCGCGGTGTTGGTGTTGAAATACCATTGATAATGCAACGGCGCAGTGCCGCCGTTCGTCACGCTAAATGTGGCGTTGTTGCCGACGTTGTTCGTCAGGCTGGCTGGCTGGTTGGTGATGATGGGGGCGAAGCTATTAGGTAGAATAGTAATATAGAAATTAGTTTCCACTGATAGCGTTGTGTAAGTTGCTATAACGTGAATAAAAAGATTTGTAATGGCATTTGTCGGTGTTCCATATATCGCTCCATAAATTGGCATTGAATTTCCACCATTGTTGGGATCGTAACATTTGAAGACCAAACCAGCTGGCATACAGCTTGTGGTTGAATTTCCGTTTAATAATGGGGCCGAAACAACACCGAACTTGTTAGTGAGAACAAAATAAGTCCCAGCATTTCCGCCATTATTTATGAGTGTTAGATTATTTGTAAAATAAGTTCCAGCTGTTCCAGTGAAGTTTGTTGGACTGTTAAAAATAACCACCGATGAAGCTGATATTGCATCATAAGCCCCAAGGGTGGCGGTAGATCCAATTCCCCAGCGCAGGATGAAGGCGAAGCTGGAACTCGCCGCCGGGCTGGTGACGATGTTCCGCAAGAGCGGCAGCAGTTGCAGCGCCGCCGCCAAAATCAAAGGCAAGGTTCGGGTCAATCGTTTCATGTCCAAGTCTTCGTTAGTCGCTTTCGCCCGTGCTTTCGTTCAAATTATAGTTTGAATCAGATTTAATTACAGCCACAGCCGCCGCCGCCCACGCCCGCGCCGCCGCTGGCTTCTTCGCGCGAGAACCAGATGTGTTCCATCTGCGCTTTGCCCAGCGGGTCGCGATCGGCGCGCATGGTGTAGTCAGCCAGATGCTCGCGCTGCCAGGGTTTGACATTAGCGCAGCCGGTGACAGTTATTAGCAGAATGGATGCCAACAGAAAAAGAGCTGGGTGCTTCATAGGTTTTATTTCAAAAGGGATTCAATTTCGCTGACGTATTCTTTGCGCGTGTCTTCGCCGTGGAAACCGTTGTGCAGAAAACGCACCTTGCCGTCGCCGTCGAGGATGAACGAGGTCGGCATCGTCGCCGGTTCCACGACCGCCACCAGCTTTTGTTCCGCGTCGCGGACCACGGTGAAGCCGACGGCGTGTTTCGCGAGAAATTTTTCCATGTTCGCCGATTTCTCATCCACGTTCACGGCGAGAACCACGAGGCGGTCGCCGTATTTTTTCTGGAGTTCGTCGAGCACGGGAAAGGACTTGGCGCAGGGCAGGCACCACGACGCCCAGAAATCCACGATGACGATTTTGCCCTTCAACGCGTCGGGCAATTTGCCTTCGAGCTTGAAGTTGGCGAGATCTGGCAGCGTGTCGCCGACTTTCAGCGCGGCGGACGCGGTGAAAAAAGTTCCGGCGAGCAGCGTCGCCACGGCGAATTTTTTAAGCAGGGATGTATTCATG